>Ga0310697_10001234_pt1 | contig 30941 bp, 31 predicted proteins | sample 172DNAGHGlowgp2_FD_203883 | JGI IMG/M metagenome (GOLD analysis project Ga0310697, IMG submission 203883) | Sheep rumen microbial communities from Palmerston North, Manawatu-Wanganui, New Zealand - 1728 DNA GHGlow gp2 (v2) (version 2) | ecosystem: Host-associated > Mammals > Digestive system >... | reverse complement strand
AAAAACGAAGTTTTTCGCCGCCGCTTCCGCTTTATGCCGCCTCGTCCAGAACACCCGCGTCGTCCAGCATGTCCTGGATGCTGATGCCGTAGCCCCGTTTTGGGTCGGACAGAAAGACATGCGTCACCGCTCCGACGAGTTTGCCGTCCTGCAGGATGGGGCTGCCGCTCATGCCCTGCACGATGCCGCCCGTCCGGGCGCAGAGCGCGGGATCGGTCACGCTGAGCATGACGTGCTCCCCGTCGCTGTCCCGGTAGATGCGGCTGACGCGCACGGCGAACTCCTCCGTCTGCCCGCCGTCCACGGTGGCCAGGATCGTGGCCGGACCGGTGCGGATCTCGCCGGTCTCCACCAGGCGGCCGCCGCCGGGCCGGCTCATGTGGCCGTAGATGCCGTGCTCGGTGTTGCGCTCGATGCTGCCCAGCACCTGCCCCAGATCGGCGCAGCCGTTGAGCTCGCCGGGGCTGCCCGCCGCGCCGGGCTTGACGGAGACCACCTCCGCCTCGGTGATGCTGCCCTCGCTCATGGGGAGCATGGCCCCGCTGTCCGTGTCGCTGATGCTGTGGCCCAGCGCGCCGTAGAGGCCGGTGGCCGGGTCGCAGAAGGTGAGGGTCCCGATGCCGGAGATCCCGTCCCGCAGCCACATGCCCAGCATCCACTGTCCTTCCGCCGACTGCACCGGCTGCACCGTGAGCAGCAGCGGCTTGCCCCCGCGCAGGACTCTGAGCTCCGCGCGCTCGCCGTCGAGGGCCTCCACCGCGGCGATCAGTTCTCCGGCGCTGCCGACCTTCTGCCCGGCCACCTCCACGATGACGTCGCCCTGGTGCACGCCGGCCTCCTCCGCCGGGGAGACACTGCCCGCGGCGGTCTCCACCTTGCCGGTGCCGGCCACCAGCACGCCCTCCGTGCTGATCTGGATGCCGACCACCTGGCCGCCCAGCTCCAGCTCCTGCGCAAAGGCCGTCGGTGCCGCGGCGGTCAGCGCCAGGGCCGCCAGCGCCGTTAAAATCAGTTTTTTCATTATAATCCCCTCCGCTTGCGTGATGCGAATGCGATACCCGCAAAAAACAGTATGTGCGGAGCGGAAGAAACAACACGCGGCACATTTTAGATGCCAAAAACAGGCGCGCTTTTCATTTTTTTCTGCGAAAAAGGATTGTTCTGTCAAAACAGGTCAATCATAAACCCAACGGGAGATGCGGATCTCACAGGCCTGGAGTTCCTCCGCTTCCGGATTCTCCAGCACCACGTCGAAGACATAGGCGGGATCGCCCAGGTGCTGCGCCAGCGCTTCCGGTCCGGCTGCATAGATTTCGAAGGAATCCCCGTGGAGGATAGCCGACCGGATGATGGTATCATCCCCGTAGTGGATCATTACAGGCCCCATCACGGGCTGGGACCCGTGAAACGCCATCCCCGCAGTGCCGAGAACAAAGCTGGAGTCGGTCAGCGCATCCGGCATGCCGAAGTAGTCCACATCGTTGTAGTAGTGCTCATTGAGGCCGCTTCCAGTCTCCAGCAGCTCGCCGGTCGCAAAATCAGGAGCGGACGAGACCGCCGCCGGGTCGACGCTTTCCGGCGCGGGTGTGGGCACGGCAGGTGCTGCATCCGTCTTCCCGCAACTGCCCAGGCACAGGGCAAAAGTGATGAAACAAAGCAGGATTCTTTTCATATGCTCCTCCTGACTATTGATGCTCGCCCACATAGAGGGCGGCTTTCATCTGAATCTCCCGTGCGGCTTCTTCTGCGGTCTTATCGCCGCGGAAAAAAGCGCTGGCCCCGGCGTCGATCAGCTCGCTCAGACCATCGCCCGGCGAAAGCGCACAGGCGGCGTCATTCAACAGTTTGCGTGTGAGGGCAATGTCCTCGTCGGTAAGCTGCCCGTAATAGCTCTGCATCGCCCACATGGAGTGGCCTTCCGCCGCGGCGCGGGCGATCTTGTCAAAAGAGTCCCTGCGGATCGGGAGAAAGGCCCCGGACTCCTGCGCCCTCGGTTCGAGAAAGCTGCGCACGAAGGCCCAGGCGCCGTCCTTGTGCCCGCCAGCGGCAGCCATGCCGATGCGATTGAGCGGCCGGAGCGCGTGCAGGCTCCCCGTCTGGCCGGGGTAGCCGATGGGATCGGGATTCCCACCGAAGAAGGCGCGGTACAGCGCCACGTCGAAAACGGAGGCGGCGTTTACGAACAGGCAGGCCGCCGGGTTCTGGGCTGTGCCGTCCGGCAGGATCCAGGTCGATTCCTCGCCCTCCAGACTTTTGCAGAGCTCCAGCAGGGAGATAAAGGCCGGGCTGTCAAAAGCGCAGCTTCCCTGCGCCCAATCCACATAGGGGTTTTCCATCGCCAGCAGCCGGGAGAGAAACCAGCCGGGGGAAACGCTTTCCACGCTCAGACCTGCTTCCCGGAACGCCGCAAAGTCCTCCAGCGTCCAGCGCTCCGCGCCGTTCACCGCTGCGGGATCGACGAACACCGTCAGCAGCATCACATTTGTCGTAACACAGGGGAGCTGCCCTTCGATGCTCATGGCCGCAAACACAGAATCAAAAAAGTCCGCCGCGCACAGGGTTTCGTCCGCGCGCAGCCAGGGGTACAGATCCTCCAGAAGGCCTTGACGCAGCAGCGCGTCAATGGGGAGATCGTCCAGATCCAGCAGATCCGGCACGTTCCCGGCGATCAGCTCCGTGCTGAGCTTTGTCAGGGCATTGCGCCAGTCCGCCTCGCTCACGTCCTCCGCCTGAGAGAAGAAGGCCCGCAGCTCCACGCGGTAATCCGAGCTGCGTTTGTTAAACTGCGCGATGGCCTCCAGAATCGTCGTATCCGGCTGCAGACTGGTCATGTGCAGAACGGTGCGGGTATCTTCCCCGGGCGCGACGAGACAGTATTCGTAACTGCCGCACCCGGTCTGGCTGAAGACGCTGGCCAGAATGGCAAATCTGCCCTCGCCCAACGGCAGCACAAAGGCGTCCCCGCCGGCAAGGCCCAGCTCAGACCAGCGGAATATCGCCCGCCGTTCCCCGCCGTCCGTGCCGTAGGCATAGAGGGCGGAAGAATCGTAGAGATAGAAGCTGTCCTCCCCGGCCCCATCAAAGACCCGGGTCGTTGTTCCGAGAGAGATCGCGTTGCCGAAATCCTTCGACTCCCACGCAATGGGCTGCAGGCGGTAGTGCCAGCCGCCGTCGTTGGACGAACAGAGGGCGAGACGCCCGTCTGCGAGCCGAATGACGGGCAGGGCGCTGCCGCCCGAATCCCGGAGGGAAAACTGGAAGTTTCCCGCCGGGTCAAAGAGAAAACAGGTGTTGCTGCCCCAGCTCACCGTGACACAGAGCTTCCCCTCGCCGTCCGCTGCGAGCTGCCGCTGAGCATAGGGGCTGGACAGGCCGTTTGCCGCGAACAGCTCATCCAGCTCGACCGTGGAGAGCAGCGCGCCGCCGCTGTCAAAGTGACAGAGCGACGAGCTTGCTGCGGCCTCTCCCCGCGGGGATTCCGCCAGGCACCAGAGACCGCCCTGCTCATCCGGGACGAGATCTGTTAGTTGTGCGTCCGGCGGCATATCGAGCGGGAGCCGCTCCGGCGTGCCCCCAGAGCGCGGCAGAACTGCTGCATAGCTCTGAGACGTTTCTCCGTTGTCCTCCCGGCAGCAGAGCAGGATCCGCTCGCCGTCAAGCGCCGCGCGGGAAATCCCGGTGATCTCCTCCGGCAGTTCGGAAAACTGCTCCATGATATAGGAGCTGCTTTCCGCAGCGGGCGGTTTCACCTCGCCGCAGGCGGCAAGCGGGAGCAACAGACACAGGGACAGGAAAAGGGAGAGGAGTTTCCTTTTCACTTTCTGCCCTCCTCACGCCGGGCGGCGACCACTTCCGCCGCCATTTGAAAGAGCGTCTCCGGCCCATCGCTGTTCTGGTCCATCAGCACATAGTTTACGCCGTCCAGGACGAAATCGACAAATTCAAGCTCACGTTCTTCGATGGTGTCGGCACCGAAGGAGATGTAAAAATGCCCCGCGGTCTCTGCCGCCAGATCATCTGCCGTCTTCTGATAGTTCTCCGGTACGAGCTTGTAGTGGTCACGGGAATAGCGCAGCTCTACGCCGTCGATGTATCGCGTCTCCGTTGCCTCCGGCTTTCCGCTGCTTTCGGGAAGATTCAGCACCGGCGTCAGATCCAGAAAAAGAAGCGGTTTGCCGGGGGCTTCGTATTGTACATGAAGACCGTAGTAAGGCTGGAGGACGGCGTTATTCTCATCAAAGACGGCCTCACCGCCGATGCGCATGCGCAGAAAGCAATAGTCCCCCAGACGCTCCGGCACCGTGGCCGGGCGGCCAAGGATCTTTTCGGCTTTCGGCAGATCCCGCAGACTGCTGTATTCTTCGTCGTGGGTCATAGGGTAGGTGCCTGTGCTGCGCATTACCCCGGAAACAGCGTAGGCAGTGGTAATGAAGAGGACCGAGAGCAGGGCCGCGATCAGGGCGACGCGCAGCAGTTTTTTCCTGCGGGGGAGCGTGCTGTGCAGCCCATCGCAGTATGCAGACTCCGCGCGCAGCCAGATCTGCTCCGCCCGCTCCGGTTCGAGACGGATCCGGTCAAAGGATTCCGTCAGCTTTTTATTGGTCATTCGGGTTTTCCTCCCATTCGTTTTTCAGCATGTTTCTGGCCCGGGCAAGCCGTGTCTTTACAGTGTTTACCGGCAGGCGGAGCATCCCGGCGATCTCCTTCACCGAATAGCCCTCGTAATAATACAGATACAGCGGGGCCTTGTAGCGCTCCGGCAGCGCCAGCACTGCGGAGAGCAAGGCGTCTGTCTCCGGCTCCGGCAGGCTGAGCTCCGCGTGCTCTTCCAGGCTCTCGTGCCGCCTGGCTTTGCTTTTCAGCAGATCCCGGCATATGTTGGTGAGCGTCAGGATCAGCCAGCCTTTTTCGTGCTGCGCATCGGCAAAATGCCCGCCGCGGCGCAGATAGCGCACAAAGCACTCCTGCAGCGCGTCCTCGCTGTCGTAGGGATTCTTCAGATAGGTGTAGGCGATGCGGTAGAGCATCTGCGCGTGTTCCAGATAGGCTTCCCGCGCGGATCTGCCGCTTCGGGTCATGGGATTCTCCATAGGGTTTCCTCCGGTTTGAAAGCTGCTTTCACTGCGGAAACGAATGAGCGGGGGAAAAGGTTTCATTTCAAGAAAAAACACAGGCAGGGCCGGGGCCCTGCCTGTGCGTTTTGTATGCGGTTTTCGATCAGTAGACGAACACCGGGATATAGGTCGAGGCGTTCTCGTAAATGAGCTGCGCGGCCTCCAGCGGCACTTCGACGCAGCCGTGGGAACCGTCGGCGGTCAGATAGGTATCGTCGCCGTAGTTGCCCTCGCGCCAGGTGGCGTCATGGATGCCGATGTTGCCGTAGAAGGGGATCCAGTAGTTGACGGTGTAGCTGTAGTCGGGGCCGGCCAGCTTCGCGTCCTTCTTGGTGTAGCTGACGGAGAAGGCGCCGGCGGGCGTGGGCGTGCTGTTGGCGAGGGAGCCGGAGACGATGGGCGTGCTCATCACCAGATTGCCCTTGCGGTAGAACCACAGATACTGATCCTGGAGGTTGATCTCAATGAAGGAGTTGTTGCCGCTGTTGAAATGCTTCTTCACGGAGCCGACGTAATTGTACTTGGCGTTGACTTCGCCGCCGTCCTCGATGGCGGAGATCACGTTCTTGAGCAGCTCGCTGCGGTCGAGCACCCAGCCCTCGTCCCAGTCGTTGTAGTTGACCGGGGCGCCGTGGCGCTCCAGCGTCAGATACTTGCGCTCGATGCCGTCGGCCTTGTTCGAGGCGATCAGCTCGTCCAGCACGGCGGCCAGCGCCTCCTCGTCAAACTCCACGTCCGCACCGTTTTCGGTGGGGGTGACGGTGTAGGCCTCGGCCAGCTGCGCCTTGCCCAGCGTCACATCCAGACCCTCGCCGAAGTGGATGGTCACGCTCTTGCCCACAGCGGCGTTGATGGCGTCCATCTGGCTCTGGAGCTTGGCCTGCTCGGCAGAGAAGTCACCGGGGACGCTGATGGTGGGCACGGCCACGCGGGCGTTGCTGTTCAGAGAGCCGCCCTTCAGCACGCTCTCCAGCGTCGCGGCAGCGGTCGCAAGATCCGGCGCGGTGCCGTTCTGGGAGGGCTTGAGCTCCCAGCCGTTGGCACCGTTGACCAGCTCGGGCGGGGTGGCGGCGGTCTTGCCGTAGTCGCCCACGGCGCCGGCGATCATGGCCTCCAGCGAGCCCTCATCCAGCCAGCCCAGGCTGAAGGAGCCGCCGCCCTGGCCCAGAACGGCCAGGGGCAGGAAGGCCTCGTGCTGGGCGTTGAGGAGCTTCTCCACCTCGCTGCCCACATCGCCGCTGCGCAGCATGTCCAGCACGTTGAGCTGGGCCAGCGCATCGCCCTTCTCGTCGGTGAGCGTCACGGCCTTGTCCAGCTGCAGCGCGTTGGAGACGGCCTGCGTCGCCTCCTGGGCTGTCATGCGGGATACGCTGACGCCGTTGATGTCGGTCATGCTGGAGAAGCGGTCCCGCTGCAGCATGTCGGCCGCGAAGGCCGCCACGGCCAGGATCACGGCCAAGATCAGCAGCGTGCGGACCAGCCGCAGCCAGCCGGGCGTGCGCCGCCGTCTTTTCTCGGATTCGGGTTCCCAGCCGGGTTCCCAGTCCAGTTCGTTGTCATTGGAAGACGCGAATTCGGAATCCAGGTCGCCTTCCCAGGAGTCCTGCGAATTCTGCTCCGCGTACTGCTCCTCTTCCCATTCGTCGTCCCTGGGGGACTTGCTCGAAGGGGCTATATGCTTTCCACCGGTTCTCGCCATGGATCAAGCACCTCCTGTTGTTCTTTGAGAAATACCAGATATAGAGTTAAGATAGGCGATTTTTCACCACACTTACACTATATCGTACCACGGATTGAAAAAAATGCAAGAAAAAGATTGCAGATGGCAGAATTTGTGCGCTTTTTTCACGTCCTTTCCCCCACTTTTTGCCGCGGGGCGGGAGATGACGAGACAGAAAAAGACCTGTCATCCTGAGCAAATCTCAGGATGACAGGGTTTCGGGCCGCAGGCAGAGTACGCCCGCATCTCAGCAGCCGAGGGGCTGCTCCTGGTTCTTTTTCTCGGTCACGGTGATCTGGAAGCGGTTGCGGGAGGCCACCACATGCTCCATGTTCACCACATAATCGATCTCCAGCTTGCCGCCGTCCTCATCCATGTGGTGACGGATGCGCCGGGTGTCGATGCCCATGGTGGCGGCCCCGAAGGGCGTGGAGTACTGGAAGGCCTCACGCTGGCCCTCCCGGAAGATCATGCGGCTGGTGATCATGCCGTCCCGGTCCACGACCACCTGGTCGGGCATGACGATCACGCTGGTGCGCGTTCCCTCCAGGCCGGTGACGTCCGACTCCAGATAGGTGAAGCAGCCGTTCTCGCCGTCGTAATAGTAATGCCCGTCGGTGGAAAACTCCAGCGAGTCCTCGTCCTCCTGGTCATAGCTCTGTATGCTGTTGATGGAAATCCAAACGTCTTTTAACATACGCTTATCCTCAATACTCCATAACGGGAACCTGCCGGGCCTCCCGGGCAAGCGGCCGGCCCAGGAAGGTGGAGGCCGCGCGGGTGAAGGCCGCCACGTCGCCGCTGACGAGGAGGCGCTCCTCCCCGCTGCCGCCGGTCAGGCCGTTTACGATCAGATACTGGGCCAGCTGGGCCGCGCCGCAGACGGAGGCGCTGACCAGTCTGGTCTTCTCGCCCAGGTAATCGGAGATTGCCCGGCCGATGATGCCGTAGTGGGTGCAGCCCAGCAGCACCGCGTCCGCCCCGCGCAGTGGCTCGCAGTAGCGGGCCACGGCATCCCGCACGGCGGGATCCTCCGCGCCGTGGCCGCTCTCGATAAGCGGGACAAAATCGGGGCAGGCGACCGCCAGGATCTCGCGCCCGGGGCAGGCCGCGCGCAGCGCGTGTTCAAAGGCGCCGCTGCGGATGCTGGCCGCGGTGGCGATGACGCCCAGCGGCCCCGTGCCCGGCAGCTTCTGCATGCCGGCCACGCCGGCGCGCAGCACGCCGAAAGTGGGGATCGCGTAGCCCTCCAGAATATCCGCCGCGTTGGAGGAGAGCGTGCCGCAGGCGACGATGATGGCCTTCACATCGTAGGAGGCGATCAGGTCAAGATCCTGCACCGCCATGCGCCGCAGCTGCTCCCGGGTTTTTGCGCCGTAGGGCAGGCGCCCGGTGTCGCCGAAATATACAATGTTTTCCTCCGGCAGCAGCTCCTGCAGCGCTTTCATCGCCGTCAGGCCGCCCAGCCCGGAGTCAAAAATACCGACTGCTCGATTATCCATATTTACTCCTTCTCATACCGAGACACTTTAATATACAACATATATACCGCCAATACAAGCAAAATTTGCTCTTGTTTTCCCGTGAAAAGGGTATATAATATCCTTTACCATCTTCAAAGGAGGCGAGCGCATGAACATCGAACTGAGCGAGAAGGAATTCCGGCGGCTGCTGGACATGGTGTATATCGGCAACTGGATCCTGAACTCCGCCCGCGGCGAGGACCGCTTTGCGGACTATGACCATCTGCAGGAGAAGCTCTTTGCCCTGTGCTCGAAAAACGGCATGAACGCTCTCGCCACCTCCTGGATGGGGCATGTGTTCCCCTCCCAGGCCTATGAGGACGGCGGCATCCACGAGGCCATCGCCGACTATGAGGACGCGGTGTTCTACAACATCCTGGCCGAGGAGCTGGCCCGGCGTGATCTCGGCCTCACGGACAGCGACCCGGAGGACTACACGGAGCTGACGGCCCGGATGGAAGAGTATCTGAGCGAGTTTGACAAAAACGGACTCGATACCATTTCTATTGATAATATGTAAAAGAGGCAAATCCCATGCATGACGAACTGACCCGCGAAGATATCCGCAAGATGCAGGAGGAGCTGGACTACCGCAGGCTGGAGCTGATGCCCGGCCTGATCGAGGAGGTAAAGCGCACCCGCGCATTCGGGGACTTAAGCGAAAACTTTGAGTACAAGGCCGCCAAGCAGGCCCAGAACAAGAACCGCAGCCGCATCCGCTATCTGGAGGGCATGATCAAGACCGCGAAGGTCATCGAGGACCGCTCCGGCGCCGATCAGGTTGGCCTCTTCGACAAGGTGGAGATCTACATGTCCGAGGACGATGAGACCGAGACCATCCAGGTGGTGACCACCGTGCGCTGCGACCCGCGAAAAGGCCTGATCAGCAAGGAATCTCCCTTCGGCAAGCAGGTGCTGGGCAAGAAGGTGGGCGACCGCTTCACCGTCCAGGTCAGCGACACCTACAGCTACGAGGCTGAGATCCGCTCCATCACCAAGACCGAGGACGACGGCTCCGCCCCGCTGATGGGATATTGAAAAAATGAAAAGTGAATAATGAATAATGAAAAAATAGTGTTCGCCTCCGGCGAACAAATGGGAATCGTCGCGAAACGACACCGCAATTATTCATTGTTCATTTTTCGTTATTCATTTCCAAAACCCCTTGACAATTGCAAAAATGACGATATAATAATATGGCCTGTCCGTATGGGCGGGCCATATTTCCTTGCTCCCACGGGCGGCAAAGCCGCTCAATTCCGTGTGGGGGCCAGAGACCAAAAGGAGGTGCAACCATGGCAAAAGCAAGCGAAAAGTACGAAGTGATGTACATCATCAACCCCAACTTCTCCGAGGAGGAGACTGCGGCGGTCGTTGAGAAGTTCAAGGCGCTTGTTGAGGCGAATGGTACTCTGGAAGAGTTGGAGGAGATGGGCAAGCGCAAGCTGGCTTACGAGATCAACTACATTTCCGAGGGTTACTATGTGCTGATGAAGTTCACCAGCGGCCCCGACTTCCCCGCCGAGCTCGACCGTATTCTCGGCATTACCGACGGCATCATGCGTCGCCTGATCACCCTGCGCGCAGAGTAAAGGAGAACGCACATGCTCAATCACATCGTTATCATGGGTCGTCTGACCCGCGACCCCGAGCTGCGTACCACGCAGGCGGGCGTCAGTGTGGCGTCCTTCACCGTGGCGGTTGACCGCGATTTCGGCGGCCGCGACGGCGGCGAGCGGCAGACCGATTTTATCGACTGCGTCGCCTGGCGTCAGACTGGCGAGTTCGTGTCCAAGTACTTCCACAAGGGCAGCATGATCGTTGTTTCCGGCCGCCTCCAGTCCCGCAAGTGGCAGGATCGCGACGGCAACAACCGCACCAACTGGGAGATCAACGCGGACAATGTGTACTTTGGGGAAAGCCGCGCCAGCGCCAACAGCAATGGCGGCAGCTACTCCCGCGATGACAACAGCTACTCCAACAACAGTTACTCCAATTCCGGCAACTATGGTTCCTACGACAGCGGCCGCCAGCAGAGCGCCCCTGCCGCTTCCGCCTTTGCCGAACTGGACGACGGCGACGGAGAGCTCCCCTTTTGATTCATTGCGAAACAGTGTTTCGCAATGAGGAACTCGCTTTTATCGCACGCGGCGGCGCGCAATACGCCGCGTTTGGTCGAAGCGAGGGCTCGCAAGCTCGCCTCAGGGTGTTTTTGACACGGCGGAGCCGCGCCAAAAACGATTGGAATCCCGTTGGGACAGAGCCCGGGTTTAACTGCGACATTCACAGTCGGTAATAATTTCTGAGAATAGGAGGATACAGCTTTGGCTTTCGATAAGAACAATCCCAAGAACCGCAAGCGCAGAAAAGTTTGCCAGTTCTGCGTGGACAAGGCCACTTATATCGATTACAAGGACACCGCGAAGCTCCGCCGCTTCCTGTCCGAGCGCGGCAAGATTCTGCCCCGCCGCACCACCGGCACCTGCGCCATGCATCAGCGTGAGCTGACCGAGGCGATCAAGCGTTCCCGCCAGGTAGCGCTCCTGCCCTACGTGCTCGATTAAGTCCTGCATCAAGACCAAAACTCCCGAACCGGCCGGCTCGGGAGTTTTTTTGCGCTCCGTCCCTTAAGTCACCAGCGCGCCCAGGACCAGGATGCCGCGCACGCGCTCGTAGATGGCGTCGAGATCCGCGATCGGCAGGGGATTGACGCCCCGGCCCAGCTCCAGCGTGAAGCCCGGGCGGCGGAAGTCCTGGATGAACCAGTCCCTGTAGCCCGCAAAGCCGGAGGCGTAGGGCGTCGTTTCGGCGGCATAGCCGGAGAGATCGGCGAAGAGCGCCGCGATCCGCTCACTCCCCGGCACCTCCAGGTCCCGGTACTTCCAGTAGATGACCTCCCCCTGGGTGTGCAGGGACAGGGTCAGCGCCGGGTCAAAGCGGCGGGTAAGCTCGTAGAGCGCGCGGCTCTCCGGCGCTTCCAGCGGGGCGGCGCCCACATAGTCTGCCGGAGCGGGGGAGACGATGCCCTGGGCGAACTTGTTCGCTCGCGCCTGCTCCCAGCCAGCCGGGTACTGCAGATTCAGATCGATTCCGCGCAGGTTGGCCTTCCAGCCCCGGGGAAAGGGAAAGCGCGGGTACTGTACAGCGAAACGCCGGGCGTTTTCAAAGTCCCGCCCCGATGCGAGCTCTCCGGTCGCCAGGTCCATGCCGTCCGGATTCACCGCTGGGATCAGGACGATGGCAGCATAGTCCAGGATCTCCGCCGCCGAAGTGCCCAGCAGGGCGCCGCCGGTGACCGCGGCCTTGCCCAGCTCTTCGGCGAAGCGCAGCAGCACGGGCGTGGTGATCCACTCATTGGCGTGGTGCTCGGCGTTGTAGAGCACCCGGTTCGCTCCCTGGCCCAGCGTCAGACTGCGCAGCGGCTTTCCCAGAACGCTCCGGCCGATGATTCCCGCGCGGATGACAGGATACCGGGCGGCGAGACCATCCACGCAGTAAGCCACCAGCTCCGAGCAGTAATCGATCTCCGTCGGCACGACGGGAAAGGGAAGCGGCACCGTGAGCTCCGCCCCAAGCGGGAGGGCTTCCGGCGCGAGGGCCGGGTTTGCGGCCATCACGGCGTCCGGCTCCGCGCCGTACAGCCGGGAGATTGACCGGATGCTCTCTCCCCGCTGCACCCGGTGCGTCAGATACCCGGTATACCAGGGCAGGAGCGCCCGGTGGGTCAGCGCCCCGGCCACGCCGTCGGGCCGCAGGCCCATCCGCGCCTGAAAGGCACGCAGCGCCGCCCCGGTGGCGGGGCCGAAGCGGCCATCCAAAGCGAGCGCTCCCATCTCCGCCCGGTTCAGCGCCAGCTGCAGCAGCTGCACGGCAGGGCCCCGGCTCCCCTCGCGCAAAATCCTCATGAAATCCCTCCAGCATCCGTTTTTTCCAAGTCTATGCGCCGAAGCCGTCAATCATGATTACAGGATGGCGAAAAGCCAAAAAGCTGTCTCGCCATCCGATGCTCATGATAATGTACGAGCAAGTCAGGGAGGAATAAAAATTTTTTGTAAACATTGACAGGCCCGCCCCGCTAAACTATAATCAAACTGATACTGCAAGGCAGTAATTTTAAAGGAGGAAAACGCAAATGAAAAAGTTTTTCGCACTTGCACTTGCTCTCTGCATGATCTTTGCTCTCTGCGCCTGCGGTGAGAGCAGCGCTCCTGCCAGCGCCCCCGCTGCTGAGAGCGGCGACTCCGCCGCCGCGCCCGCTGCCGAGAGCGGCGCCTTCGCTCCCGACGGCCCCGTCACCCTGATCGTCGCCTACAAGGCCGGTTCCGGCACCGACGGCCCCGCCCGCATCCTGGCCCAGTTTGCCGAGAAGTACATCCACCAGACCGTGGTCGTTGAGAACGTGGACGGCGGCTCCGGCTCCATCGGCTGGTCCCAGCTGGCCGCGGCCGACCCCGACGGCATGACCATCGGCGTCATGAACCTGCCCAACTTCAATAACTCCATCGTCCAGGAGCTCGGCACCTACACCACTGCCGACTTCAAGGCCATCTGCAACCACGTGACCGAGACCTCCATCGTCATCGTCCGTGCCGACGACGACCGCTTCCCCGATCTGAACGCCCTCGTTGAGTTCGGCAAGGCCAATCCCGACACGCTGAAGGCCTCCACCAACGGTGCCAAGGCCTCCAACCACATCGGCGCCCAGGCCTTCGCCAACTCCGCCGGCTTCACCTACATTGACATCAACGCCGGCGGCACCGCCGACCAGCTCCTGTCCCTGCGCAACACCGAGTCCGACTTCACCGTCGTCAAGCTCGGCGACATCGCCGGTCAGGAGAGCGCCTACCGCGTGCTCGGCATCTTTGCGCCGGAGCGTGACTCCCGCATCCCCGACGTTCCCACCCTGGGCGAGCTGGGCTACTACGATCAGTGGCTGGGCTCCTCCCGCGCCATCGTGGCTCCCGCCGGTGTGAGCGATGAGGTCGTCAAGTTCTACGAAGAGGCTCTGAAGGCTACCATGGAAGATCCCGATTACCTGGCCGCCGCTGCCAGCTTCGACACCAACTTCCTGGATCACGAGGCCACCTCTGCTCTGATCGAGCAGCAGCAGCAGTTCGCCGAGAGCCTGGACGCCGCGTTCTGGGGCGAATAATTCCAAATAAGACGCAAATCACCGCGCAATAACCGAAAAGGGCAGGCTCACACCTGCCCTTTCTTTGAAAAGAGAGAATCGAGAGTTTTTCACCAAAGGAGGGACAGCCCCTTGAAAATGAGAAAGACGGATCTGGGCGTCGTTGCCTTTATGTACCTGGTCTGCGCCTACTTCTATTCGCAGACCATCCAGTTCAAGGCGGACAGCCAGACCTATCCCATGTTCACCATCATCCTGCTCTTTGCCCTGACCACGCTGTATCTGCTGCAGATGGTCGTCGCCGCGAAGAAGCACGGGGTGGAGAGCGGCGTCAAGGAGGTCTTCAAGGACTTCCAGCCCGCCCAGTTCTTCGTGTGCCTGCTGGGCTCGATCCTGTACGTCGTTCTGATGCATTTCTTCGGCTTTTACATCGCGACGATCGTCTTCATGGCCGCGGTGCTTCTGTATCTGCGCGTTCCCATCCTGCACACGGTGATCGCCATCGCCGCCATCGTTCTGCTGGTCTACTTCGCCTTCGGCAAGTTCCTGGGCGTGAGACTGCCGGTCGGCGTGGTCATCAAGATGCTGCGTTAAAGGAGGACGACGAATATGCTGGAAACCTTATCTCTGATGGGCGCGGGCTTTATCAACGCCCTGACCCCCATTAACCTGCTGATGATGGCCGGCGGTGTCGCCATGGGCATTATCATTGGCTGCATGCCCGGCCTCTCCGCGGCCATGGGCGTTGCGCTGATGCTGCCGCTGACCTTTACGATGAAGGCCGAGACCGGCCTGATCGTCCTCGGCGCCATCTACTGCGGCGCCATCTTCGGCGGCTCCATTTCCGCCATTCTGATCCACACGCCGGGCACCCCGGCCTCCGCCGCCACCGCCATCGAGGGTTATCAGATGACCCTGCGAGGCAAGGCGGGCAAGGCGCTCTTCACCGCCTGCTACGCCTCCTTCTGGGGCGGCCTTTTGAGCTGCATTTCCCTGTACTTCTTCGCTCCGCTGCTGGCCCAGCTGACGCTGAAGTTCCGCTCCGCCGAGTACTTCTGGCTGTCCATTTTCGGCCTGACGATCATCGCGGGCGTCTCCGGCAAGTCCATCACCAAGGGCCTCATCTCCGGCGCGCTGGGCCTGCTGCTGTCCACCATCGGCCTTGACCCCGTCACCGGCGCCAAGCGCGTCATGTTCGGCCAGGCCTACTTTGCCGAGGGCATCAACACCACCTGCGCCCTGATCGGTCTGTTCTCCATGTCCCAGGTCTTCATCCTGGCGGAGAAGAAGATCGTCGAGCGCGCCCAGGCCACCAAGTTCACCGACAAGATGAGCCTGACCCGCGAGGAGCGCAAGACGATCCGCCCGACCATCATCCGCTCCTGGCTGATCGGCAATATCATCGGCATCCTGCCCGGCGCCGGCGCCGCCATCGCCTGCTTCCTGGGCTACAACACCTCCAAACAGTTCTCCAAGCACAAGGAAATGTTCGGCAAGGGCTCCATCGAGGGCGTGGCCGGCTCCGAGGCGGCGAACAACGCCGTCACCGGCGGCTCCTTGATCCCGACCCTGACCCTGGGCATCCCCGGCGAGTCCGTCACCGCAGTGCTGATGGGCGGCCTGGTCATCCAGGGCCTGGCCCCGGGACCCGAGCTCTTCGGCAAGTACGCCCCCATGACCTACACCTTCTTCGCGGGCTTCGTGCTGGTGCAGTTCTTCATGCTGGGCATCGGCCTGCTGGGCTGCCGCGGCTTCGCGCAGATCTCCCGCCTGTCCGACGCGATCCTGATCCCCTGCGTGACGGTTCTCTGCTGCGTCGGCTCCTACGCCATCCACAAGAACATCCTGGACATCGTCGTCATGATGACCTTCGGTGTGCTGGGCTACCTGATGCGCAAGTTTGATCTGAACACCGCCGCCGTCGTGCTGGCCCTGATCCTGGGGCCCATCGGCGAAAAGGGCCTGCGCAACGCGCTCAAGTCCTCCGGCGGCAACCCCGCCATCCTGTTCTCCAGCGTCGTCTGCTGGGTGCTGATCGCGCTGTGCATCGTCGGCATCCTTTCCCCCATCTTCATGGCCAAGCTCGAGAGCAAGGCCGAGGCGGAGGCCGTGGAAGGCACCGCCGAGGATCTGGACAAGCTGACCGAGGAAGACTCCGTCTGATCCGAAACCGAAGCATCCAAACACAAGCGCCCCGGGGCATCCCGGGGCGCTTTTCCATGCGGTTTTCTTCTCAATCCGGCTGCTCATGAGAATAAGGCTGCAGAATGCGCCCCCCCTATCTTTCTTTTCGCTCTTGCCCGAAAAGAAAGATAGCGCCGCGCCCGGTGTAAGAAAGAAAAGATCGCCGGCTTAGTCGCAGATGGAAACCTACGGTCAGAACCACCGTCGCCGCCAAGCTGATCGTGGACTGCCTAGTCAGCTTCGGTGTTCGCTGTCGCTATGGTATGCAGCGCACAGGGTATGCTTCTCCCGAACGGGCGGCTCGACACAGAAGAGTTCTGCCTGTAGGAGCCGACGCCTCGGCGGCCCGATGATTATGAACAGTGACCCCTCTACAGCCTGCAGAAACAAAACGGCCATAGAGCCCCTCTCTCCGCGAAATCGCCACGCTTTTTGTTGACTTCATGGCGGTGCTATCGTAAAATAATATTTAATATTGGAAGCTTTTCGGCTTCTCCTTCGGTCTTTAAGAAGCTTCTGCATCGGCTATGATATACAGAAAGGACGGTATCTATGAAGAAGGAAGAAAAAGACGCCAAAAAGGCGGAGAATAACCAGCGCAAGGCGGAGATCAAAGCCCTGCGGGAAAAACTGATGGGCCTGCAGCAGACCATTCGGGAAAAGGGTCTGCCCATCATCGTGCTGGTGGAGGGCTGGGCCACCTCCGGCAAGGGAAATCTGATCGGTGAGATGATCAGCGAGCTGGATCCCCGCTTCTTCAACGTGGTCACGCCGGTGATCACGCCGGAGAAGGACTCCCGCTATCCCTTCCTCTATCCCTACGCCAAGGCCATCCCGGAAAACGGCAAGATCATGATCTACGACGCCGGCTGGATGGAGGACTGCGTGCGCAAGCTGATGCGCCGCGAGATCACCAAGGACGAATACAAAAAGCGCCTGCGCGCCGTCAATGAGTTCGAGCGGCAGCTGCGCGACGGCGGCTACCTGCTCCTCAAGCTCTTCCTGGACATCGATCAGGACGAGCAGCGCAAGCGCATCCGCGCTTTCCGCGAGGATATGGCCACCGAGTGGCGCGTCTCCGCGGAGGATCTGTGGCAGCACAGCGAGTACAAGCTCTTCCGCGAAAGCTACGACAGCTTTATGGAGAAAACCGGCAAGCTGATCCCCTGGCATAAGCTGGACGGCGGCAATAAGAACGCCGCGGCGCTGGAGGCCCTGCAGCTGCTGACCGACATGATCGACAAGGCGCTGGAAGAAGGCCGCTATGTGGGCAAGCCCTTCAAGGAGGACTTCCCCCTGCTGGAGATGCCGAAGCTGCGCGACGTGGATCTCTCCCCCTCCCTTACGGACGAGGAGTACCGGGAGCAGCTCAAAAAGCTGCAGAAGCGCCTGGGCGAGCTGCACAACGTCATCTACCGCAAGAAGATCCCCGTCATCCTCTGCTACGAGGGCTGGGACGCCGCGGGTAAGGGCGGCAACATCCGCCGCATCGCAAAGCCGCTGGACCCCCGGGGCTTCGACGTGATGCCCATCGCCTCCCCCACGCCGGACGAACTGCACCGCCAGTACCTCTGGCGCTTCTGGAAGCGCCTGCCCCGCACGGGCCACATCTGCATCTTCGACCGCACCTGGTACGGCCGCGTGATGGTGGAGCGGCTGGAGGGCTTCTGCTCGGAGGACGACTGGAAGCGCGCCTACAACGAGATGAACGAGTTTGAGCGCCAGCTCACCGACTGGGGCGCCGTAGTGCTCAAGTTCTGGATCCACATCGACCAGGATACCCAGCTCGAGCGCTTCAACGATCGTCAGAACACCCCCGAGAAGCAGTGGAAGCTGACCGAGGAGGACTGGCGCAACCGCGAGAAGTGGCCCCAGTACGAGGAGGCCATCGACGAGATGCTCGCGAAGACCAGTACCGAGAACGCGCCCTGGTATATCATCGAGTCCAACGACAAGAAATACGCCCGCATCAAGACCCTGAAGCTCGTCATCAAAGCCCTGGAAAAGGCCATCGAAGAGCGGATCTGAGCGGGAGAGGGCTTCCCGCGCGGAAGCGATAGAGCAAAGGAAAACGGCTATGGCTACGAAAGAAAAAGAGAAAAAGACCGCAGAATCCGCCGCGCCGGAGAGTATCTACGTCAACCGGGAGCTGAGCTGGCTGGCCTTCAACCTGCGCGTGCTGCAGGAGGCCGCGGATCCCAGCGTGCCCCTGCTGGAGCGGCTGAAGTTCCTGATGATCTACCAGTCAAACCTGGCGGAATTCTACCGCGTGCGCATCGGCATCATGACCCACCGACTGCTGCTGACGCCGGACAAGGCAGATCCCCTCTCCGGCATGCTGCCGGACGCCACGATCAACGAGGTGCTGCGCGTCACCCGGGAGCAGAACGCCCTGATGGAGAGCATCTGGAAGGGCATCCGGGAGGAGCTGCGTGAAATCGGCGCGGACGTGCTGGACTTCAAGAAGATCAGCAAGGTGGACGAGCTGATGAGCAAGAAGCTCTTCGGCGACATCCGCGGCCTGCTGGATCCCCGCGTGATCGACATCAACGAGGGCCTGCCCTTCCTCTGGAGCGGGGAGACCTACATCATCGCCTTCCTGGGCCGCGGCACGGAGCAGAAGCTCTGCATCCTGCCCCTCAATCGCGTGCCCGCCTACCTGAGCTTTGAGATCGACGGCTGCCAGAAGATCGTGCTGACGGCCCAGCTGGTGCGGCACTTCCTGCCGCTGCTCTTAAAGAAGGAGAACATCCTACAGTCCGCCGTCATCGAGGTCACCCGCAATGCGGACGTGTTCCTCTCCGACGTGCAGGACCACGCGGACGACGATCTGCGGCAGAAGGTCTCCACCATGCTCACCAAGCGCAGGCGGGAGATGCCCGTGCGCGTGCGCATTTACGGCAAGCTCTCGGACCCCGCGAAGGCCCTGCTGCTCAAGAAGCTGCGCGTGCCGGAGAACCGGGTCTTCACCCAGAACGTGCCCTTCGACCTGTCCTTCCGCTCCTGCATCGGCGGGCCCGCCAGCCTGCGCTATGAGGAGCGCCGCCCCGCCCGGGACATCGGGCTCAAAAAGGGCGAATACTTCGCCTATATCGATCGGCACGATCTGCTCATGAGCTTCCCCTTCCAGAGCATGATGCCCTTCGTGGATCTGATCTACGAGGCGGCGGACGATCCGGAGGTGCTCTCCATCAAAATCACGCTCTACCGCATGTCCGGCAGCAGCAAGATCGCGGCCGCCCTGGCCTACGCCGCCGACAAGGGGAAGGACGTACTGTGCCTGCTGGAGCTGCGCGCCCGCTTTGACGAGCAGAACAACATCGACTACTCCGAGATGCTGGAGGACGCCGGCTGCCGCGTGATCTACGGCCTGCCCGAGCACAAGGTGCACAGCAAGCTCTGCGTCATCACCCGCCAGCACGGCGGCAACCTGGAGCGCATCACCCAGGTGGGCACCGGCAACTACAACGAGGTCACCGGCGAGCAGTATACCGACCTCTCCCTGATCACCGCACGGGAGCAGGAGGGCCTCGACGCCGAGGCCGCCTTCGCAGCCCTGGCAAACGGGGAGATCCCGCCCGAGGCCCAGTGCCTCTGGATCGCGCCGCTGACCTTCAAGCCCAAGCTCATGGAGATGCTGGACCGGGAGATCGCCAAGGGCGAAAACGGCCGCGTCGCCATCAAGGCCAACGCCCTCAACAATGTGGACGTGATGGAGAAGCTGATCGCCTGCTCTCAGGCCGGCGTGAAGGTGGAGCTCTTCATCCGCGGCATCTGCTCCCTGCGCCCCGGCGTGCCCGGCATGACCGAGAACATCACGGTCACAAGCGTGGTGGGCCGCTGGCTGGAACATTCGCGCATCTACAGCTTTGGCGAGGGTGAGGAGCAGCGGCTCTTCATCGGCTCCGGCGACATGCTCAACCGCAACCTGGAGCGGCGCGTGGAGGCTTTCATGGAGGCCGTCACGCCCGACACCCGCGAGCAGCTCAACCGGGTGCTGGACGCTCTGCGCAATGACCGGGAGAAATCCCGCCGCATGCTCCCCGACGGCAGCTATGTCCGGGACGAGGGCGGCGAGGGCACTTCTTCCCAGGAGGCGCTCTACCGCTATTTCAGCGTCCGCAAGGTCTCGGCCGAGGAGCCGGAACCGGAGCCTGCCTCCGCAGAGCCCGAGCCCGTGCCCGCGTCTGCGCCCGAAACCAGAACAGCCGCACCTGAAAAGCCGCAGCGCGGCTTCCGCGGCTGGCTGAAGAACCTGATCCATTCACTTTGAACCATACCAAACAGAGGAGGAACGCAGCATGCCCGAAAGCTACAACATTTGTCTCGACGTGGGCGGCACCAAGGTGCTCGGCGCCATCTTCAATGAGAAGGACGAGATCATCTACCGCCTGAAAAAGCGCTCCAAGAGCGGCGGCGAAGGCGCTGCCGACGTGGAAAAGGTCATCATCGACGTGGTCGAGGAGATGATCAAGGAGTCCGGCATCGACCGCAAGAAGCTCAACGCCATCGCCTCCTGCGCCCCCGGCGTCATCGACCAGGACACCGGCGTGGTGCTCTTCACCCCGAATCTCCCCTGGCGCAACTACGATCTGGCCGGGGCCATGCGCAAGCAGTTCGGCGTACCCTTCTTCGTGGGCAACGACGTGAACCTGGGCGTGCTGGGCGAGTATAAGTTCGGCGCGGCCAGAGGCTACAAGAACGTGGTCGGCTTCTTCGTCGGCACCGGCATGGGCGGCGGCCTGATCCTAAACGGCACGCTCTTCACCGGCAACCAGTTCAAGGCCGCCGAGTACGGCCACATGATCCTCGATCCCGAGGGACCGCTCTGCAACTGCGGTCAGCGCGGCTGCCTGGAGGCCTTCTCCAGCAAGCAGGGCATGAGCGCCTACATCCGCCAGCAGGTGTCCCGCGGCCGGCAGACCATGATGGCGGAGGCCGTGCAGGACGGCGTCTTCCGCTCCAAAAAGCTGAAAAAGGCCCTCGAAGCCGGCGACACTGTGGCGATCGAAGCTGTGGACCGCGCCTGCCACTACCTGGCCGTGGCCACCGGCAATCTGATCAACACCCTCTCCCCGGACCTGGTGCTCTACGGCGGCGGCGTGATCGAGGCCGTGGGCGATATTTTCCTGGAGAAGGTCCTCAAAGAGGTGGACCGCTACTGCATGACCGCCATCCGTCCCAGCGTGGACATCAAGATTGCGGAGCTGGGCGACGACTCCATCCTCTACGGCGACCTGGCCCTGATCAAAGGCCTGTAAGGCGAGCATATCATAAAAAATCCGCATCCTTTCGGATGCGGATTTTTGCGTTTTATATGCATTCACGCTCGGAGCGTCGGGGAGGGGGATCTTCGCTGCCGGGGCCGTCGCCCTCGGCGGCCCGGAGAATTACCTGCGTTCGTAGGTGCAGAAGCAGTAGCGCAGGCCGTTTTCCTCCAGCCATTCGCCCTGCTCGGTGCAGACCCAGTCCTCGAGCGCGTCCAGATCCGGGAAAAAGCTGCCAGAGTGGGGAACAAGATCGATTTTTGTGATAAAAACGCGCTTCAAATGGGGGAAGAACTGCCGATACACGCTGGCCCCGCCGATGACGAGGCAGCGCTCCTGCCGCTCTGCGGCGGCCAGCGCCTCCTCCGTGGAGTGCACCACCTCGGCGCCCTCGATCTCAATATCCTGCCGGGTGACCACGATGTTGTGCCGCCCCTTCAGGGGCCTGCCGCCGGGGAAATCCTCCATGGTGCGGCGGCCGACGATGACGGCGCTGCTCCCGGTCACGGCGCGAAAATGCGCTCGGTCGGCCTTGAGCACCACAGGCTGGGTGCCGTTGGCACCGATGCCCCAGTCGCCGTAGACGGCGACGATCGCTTCCAGTTCCATAGGCTTCTCCTTATACCGCAACCGGAATTTTGTGGTTGAAGTCGGAGAACTCGTAGCCCTCGACCTGGAAGCTGTCTCGAGTGAAGGCGTAGAAGTCCTTCACCTCCGGGTCGATGATAAACTTCGGCGCGGCCTTGGGCTCATTTGCGATGATCTCCTCGATGACGGGCACATGGCGGTCATAGATGTGGGCATCCGCGATCACATGCACGAATTCGCCCGGCTCAAAGCCGGAGACCTGGGCCATCATCATGGTCAGCACCGCGTACTGCACCACGTTCCAGTTGTTGGCGGCCAGCATGTCCTGGCTGCGCTGGTTCAGGATGGCATTGAGCTTATTGCCGGTGACGTTGAAGGTCATGGAATAGGCGCAGGGGTAGAGCGCCATCTCGCTCAGGTCGGCGAAGGTGTAGATGTTGGTCATGATGCGGCGGGAGGCGGGGTTGTGCTTCAGGTCCCAGAGCACCTTGTCCACCTGGTCCATGTCGCCCTCGGGGTAGTGGTGCTTCACGCCCAGCTGGTAGCCGTAGGCCTTGCCGATGGAGCCGTTCTCGTCCGCCCAGGCGTCCCAGACGCGGGTGCGCAGATCGTGCACGTTGTTGCTCTTCTTCTGCCAGATCCACAGAAGCTCGTCAATGGCGGACTTCCAGTAGGTGCGGCGCAGTGTCAGGATCGGAAACTCCTCCGAGAGATCGTAGCGATTCACGATGCCGAATTTCTTGACGGTGTGGGCGGGCGCGCCGTCCTCCCAGCGGGGGCGCACCTCCCGGTCGGTGTCCCAGACGCCGTTCGTGAGGATCTCTTTACAGTTTTGAATAAAGATTTCGTCTGCTCTGCTCATGTGCGGAGCCTCCCTTGTTCGTTTGTCTCGAATTATTTTACCACAGGCTCCGGCACCCTGCAACCGGCAAGCTCATAGAATGGCCCGGAGGTGATGGCATGCGCTATGCCGTTGTGGGCGGCGACCGGCGCGCCGTGCTGCTGGCGACTCAGCTTGCAGCCGAGGGGCACCGGGTACATAGCTGGGCGCTGGAAAAGGCGGAGCTGCCGCCCGAAATCACAAAGGACAGCACACTGCAGGCCGCCGCTTACGGAGTTGACTGCGTGATCCTGCCCGCGCCCGCCGAGAAGGGCGGGCTTTTGTATGCCCCGCTGAGCCTGGCAGATCCGCCCATGGAGGAGGTGCTGGCGGCGCTCTGGCCCGGCGCGCTGGTGGTCGGCGGGAAGTTCAGCGGCGAGAGTGTGCGGGCCGCGCTGCGCCATCAGCTGCGGATCGAGGACGTACTGCGCCGTCCGGACTATCTGATCCCCAACGCCGCCATCACGGCGGAGGGCGCGCTGGGGGAGCTGCTGCGGCAGAGCGAGCGGACGCTTCTTGGCAGCCGCTGCCTGGTCACGGGCTGGGGCCGGATCGCAAAGCCGCTGGCTCTGCGGCTCTCCGCCCTGGGGGCGAAGGTCACAATTGCTGCGCGCGGCCGCGCCGACCGGGCAGTGGCGGAGGCCCTGGGCCTTGCCGCTCTGGATTACGGGGCGCTGGAGGGGATCGCCGGGGAGCTGGACTTCGTGGTGAACACGGTGCCGGCCCGGGTGCTCACGGACGCAGTTCTCTGCTGTTTGCCGGGAGAGGCGCTGCTGCTGGAGCTTGCGTCCCCACCCGGGGGCTTCGATGCGTTGCTCGCGAAAAACATCGGCCTGCGGGTCTTGAGCGCGCCGGGCCTCCCGGGCAGGAGCGCGCCTCTGTCAGCGGCGATGCTGATGCGGAAAACCGTGGAACAAATCTTAACAGAGCAGGAGGAATGAGATGGAGAAGAAACGGCTGGGAGTCGCGCTCTGCGGTTCCTATTGCACCTATGAGCAGCTTTTTTCCGCGCTGCCCGCGCTGGCGGCGCAATATGAGCTGGTGCCCATCATGAGCGACACCGCGGCCGAGACGGACACCCGCTTCGGCAAAGCCTCCGATCACATCCGGCGGCTGATGGCGCTCTGCGGCCGGAAGGTCATTACCACCGTCGCGGAGGCGGAGCCCCTGGGGCCGAAGGAGCCCCTGGACGCGCTGCTCATCGCGCCCTGCACGGGGAACACGCTGGCGAAGCTGGCAAACGGCATTACGGACAGCGCAGTGACCATGGCGGCCAAAGCCCATCTGCGAAACGGGAGGCCAGTAATCATCGCCTTTTCCACCAACGACGGGCTCTCCGCCTCGGCGGAAAACATCGGAAAGCTCCTGAATCGCAGGCAGTACTACTTCGTGCCCTTCGGGCAGGACGATCCGGAGAAGAAGCCCCGCTCCCTGCAGGCGGACTTTGCCCGGCTGGCTGAGACCGTGGCTGCCGCCCTGGAGGGAAGGCAGATTCAGCCGATTCTACGGTAAAAAACTCACGGGATGTGACTTCGGTCACATCCCGTGGCTGGGGCTGACAGCTAACGCATCACACGGCCAGCTCGATCGTGCCGCTGACATTGACCATCTGGATCGAGGCGGGGTCGATGTAGAACCCAGCCCAGACCTTGGACTCGGCCTGCATCTGGGCCCAGCCGCTGAAGAAGGCGTTGGCAAAGCCCACGCGGGCGTTGTAGTCGGTGCCGTAGGCGCTCTTGGGCAGGGCGCCGCGGTCGAAGAGGCAGGTCTTGGTGGCCTTGTCGGCATAGAGCGTGTCGCCCATGTGGCGGTAGGTATAGTGAACGGTGTCGATGTCCAGGGTCTCCACATAGATGTCGAAGGCCACTTCAAACTGGACGCTGTAATTCCCCTCCGGGTTCAGATAGGGCAGATAGTCGTCCTTGAGCACCACGCAGTAGTTCTGGCAGACCTGGGAGATGATCTCGGTGCTGGTCAGGATGTAGAGCGGGATCTCGGCGACCTCGAAATACATGTTCCAGTTGTCGTTATTGATCTCGTAGCTCCGGTACGTGCGCATCTGCACAGGCGTCACGGTCTCGATCGGCTGCTGCACCTCGGCAGGTGCGGCGTCCTCCGCTTTCTTCCCGCAGGCGCAGAGCGAGAGACATAGAGCACAGACCAGCAAAAGGGAAATCAGGCGTTTCATAAGGGTAAATCCTTCTTATCGTTTGCATTTTCTGCCATTATACTCCGAAGGCACGACAACGTCAATAAATCGCCCGGCAGACAAAGGAAAGGTCGTCTGCCGGGCGTCCTGTTCTGCTAAGCGCTGTTTGCTACGCGCCCTTGAACTGCTTTTCGTAGAGCTTCACCACGCCGCACTTCCAGCACAGCAGCTGCGCCAGCGCGGAGCCGACCGCCGTCTGCAGCACCTGGAAGGGAAATTTCGCCACCGCGTAGGCGGGAGTGCTGTAGATAAAGGCACGGCCGAAGGTGTAGCCCGTGAAGGTGATGATCCAGCCGACGATGGCGCCGACGATGGAGGCGGGGACCGGCCTGCTCTTCATCCAGTGGTGGACAAAGAGGGAGATCACCAGCGCCTGCAGCCCGTGCACCACGAGGGACACGAACATGGGCGTAGGATAAAAGATCATGTCGCCGATAAAAGCCCCGACGCCGCCCACCAGACAGGCGTAAAAAGGCTCCAGCAGGATGGCGGCGGTGACGATGATCACGTCGTTTAAATACATATGCCCGCCGGGGACGGGGACGGACAGCACGCTGCTGCTCATGATGATGTTCATGGCCAGCAGCACGGCGGTCACGGTGAGCTTGCGGACGGGGATGGACTGGTTTTTCACAGCGCTGCCCTCCTTGACTTTTTCTGTAATCTCAGTATAATCAATAACTGACCTTATGTATATTGCCAGTTTGCAACATTTTTATAAGGCCAGAAGGAAGGGCGGTGAGACCGTGCAGTTTTCGATCGACCGGGAGAGCGGGGTGCCCGCTTATGAGCAGCTCTACCGCGAGCTTCGCGGCGCCGTCGTGGCCGGGACGCTGCCTTCCGGGAGCCGCCTGCCCTCCAAGCGCAGCCTTGCCGCGGAGACGGGGCTGAGCCTCATCACCGTGGAGCACGCGCTGGCCCTGCTCTGTGAGGAAGGTTATGCCGAATCCCGACCCCGGAGCGGCATCTATGTCTCCTTCGGCGGGGGCAGCGCGCCGCCCGCCCTGCCCCGGGCCGCGCTGGAGGACATGAGCGCCGGCGACGACGCGCCCGAGGACTTCCCCTTTTCTGTCTGGACGCGCACCATGCGGGCCGTCCTCACGGACTACGACAGGCGCATCCTGGCCCGCTCCCCCAGCTTTGGCTGTACGGAGCTGCGGCAGGCGCTGGCGGGCTATCTGGAGCGCAGCCGCAGCATCACCGTGCACCCGGAGCAGATCGTCATCGGCGCGGGCGCCGAGTACCTTTACGGTCTGGTGGTGCAGCTGCTGGGCCGGGAGCAGACTTTCGCGCTGGAGGAGCCCTGCTACGAGAAGATCCGCCGGGTCTACGAGGCAAACGGCGCGCAGTGCGAGGGCCTTCCCATGGGGGAGGACGGCATCGTGAGCGCGGCGCTGGAAAAGAGCACGGCGGGCGTATTGCATGTGACGCCTTTTCACAGCTACCCCAGCGGGGTCACCGCCTCCGCCGCGAAGCGGCACGAATACGCCCGCTGGGCCAGAAGCCGCGGCGCGTACATCGTGGAGGACGACTACGATGCGGAGTTTGCCTCTCTCCGCCGCCAGATCGAGACCATTTACTCCCTGGCCCCGGAGCGGGTGCTCTACATCAACACTTTTTCAAAGATCCTGGCCCCCTCCATGCGCACCGGTTTTCTGGTGCTGCCGGAGGCGCTGCTGGGGTCTTACCGGGACAGGCTGGGCTTCTACGCCTGCACGGTGCCGGTTTTTGACCAGCTGGTGCTGGCGGAATTCATCGCCCAGGGTCACCTGGAGCGCTACATCAACCGCAGAAAACGGAAGCTGACGAAAAAAACGCAGGGCTGATCATGGCTCGTCCGCTGTGGAAAAGGAGATCTATATGCTGTACTTTTTAAGCGACTATACCGAGGGCTGCCATCCCAAAATCCTGGAGGCGCTCTCCCAGACAAACCTCGTCTCCCAGCCGGGCTACGGGGACGATATATGGTGCCAAAGGGCCGCGGAGAAGATTTCCGCCCTCTGCGGCGGCGGGGACGTGCGCTTTTTAAACGGCGGCACCCAGGCCAATCTCCTGGTGATCTCCGCCCTGCTGCAGCGGCACCAGGCGGCCGTCGCCGCGGAGACCGGGCACATCGCCGTCCATGAGGCCGGGGCCATCGAGTTTACGGGCCACAAGGTCATCACCCTGCCCGCCCACGAGGGCAAGCTGGACGCCGGGGAGCTGGACGCGTACATGCGCGCCTTTTACGCCGACGCCACCCATGAGCATATGCCGGAGCCGGCGCTGGTTTATATCTCTCAGCCTACCGAGCTGGGCACGCTCTACTCCAAAGCGGAGCTCACGGCCCTGTCGGAGACCTGCCGCCGCTGGCAGCTGAAGCTTTTTGTGGACGGGGCGCGGCTGGGCTACGGCCTGATGAGCCCTGCCTGCGACATGACGATCCGGGATCTCGCCGCCCTCTGCGACGTGTTCTACATCGGCGGCACCAAGGTGGGCGCCCTCTGCGGCGAGGCCGTGGTCTTCCCGAAAACCGCGCCGCGGGGCTTCTTCACCATGGTCAAGCAGCAGGGCGCGCTGCTGGCCAAGGGGCGGCTGCTGGGCGTGCAGTTTGACGCGCTCTTTACCGACGATCTCTACTGGGAGATCTCCCGCCACGCCATCGAACAGGCCATGGCCCTCAAGGCGGCCTTTGTGGAAAAGGGCTATCCGCTCTTTGCCGACTCGCCCACAAACCAGCAGTTCGTGATCCTCACGAAGGAGCAGAAGGAGCGGCTCGAACAGGACGTGGCCTTCAACGTCTGGGAGCCTCTCGCCGATGGGCGCTTTGCGGTCCGTTTCGTGACCAGCTGGGCCACAAAGCCCGAGGATTTGCAGGCGCTCAAAGCCCTGCTGTGACGGGAGCGGCAAGCGCATATTCCGCGGGGTGTGGGGCCGATCGCAGCGCCCGGATCCTTCTCCTTCGCGCTGAACGACCCGAAAAGCTATCGCTGGGAGAGCGTATTGGGCGCTAATTTTCGCTTGACATAACACCCTGATCGGGATAAAATAAATTGGATATAATATTAACGGAGCCTGGGGAAGCTCCGATGATATTCTTTTCAACTTCGGATGAGTTCGCTTGATGGCTCATTTTCCTTTAGATTCACAATTGAATCGCATGCACAATCAAGTATCTACCTAGTCGATTGCGATAATCACGGAAAGCGCAAAGCATTTTGCCCCGGAGGGATTTCAAATCGCTTTAGAGACAGCTCTGCCGTCTCTGAAACACCCTGAGCGGAGCTGCGCGGAGCCTCACCTCGTCAACCGAAACTCACTGCATTCCGCTTCCGCCTAAAGGCGAAAGCTCCATATCCGTTCCTTCCGTTTTCCTCTCAAAATCAAAGCAAAGGCTTTGATTATGGTAAGGAAGAAGGAGGGAGCAGAGCGTAGTTTTCGTCATGCCTGCCGGAAACGGAGCGGCGCGTGCTTCTTCTGACGTTGTGAGTCTTCAATTGCGAAACGGGAGTTTCGCGATTGACTAAAGTAACCACCGCAAAATTCTGAAAGAATGGAGGTGTGTTTACTTACGATGCCGTTTTTATGGATCTTGATCGGCCTGGTTGTCGGTGCGGGCGCGGCGGCTGCGTTCTTTATCACCCGTGAGAAGAACGCCGAGCGCCAGATCGCCAACGCCGAAGAGCAGGCAAAACAAATAGTCAATGATGCAATAAAGAGCGCCGAGAGCAAGAAGCGCGAAGCGCTCGTTGAGGCAAAGGAAGAAATACACAAACGCCGCTCCGAGTATGAGCGGGAAGAAAAGTCACGCCGTGCGGAACTGCAGAAGCAGGAGCGCCGCCTTCAGCAGAAGGAGGAGACCCTGGACCGCAAGACCGACGCCGTGGAGAAAAAGAGCGAGACCCTGTCCAACAAGATCGCCGCGGCCGAGGCCCAGCAGGCCGAGATCGCGCAGATCAAGAAGAGCCAGCTGGAAATGCTGGAGCGGATCTCCGGCTTCACCGTGGAAGAGGCCAAGGCCTACATCATCGCCAACGTGCGCGACGATGTGACCCATGAGATGGCCCTCAAGATCAAGGAGATCGAGGCCCAGGCCAAGGATGAGGCGGACGAGCGCGCCCGCAGGATCATCACCACCGCGATCCAGCGCTGCGCCGCCGACCACACCAGCGAAATCACCGTCTCCGTCGTCCCCCTCCCCAACGACGAGATGAAGGGCCGCATCATCGGCCGCGAGGGCCGCAACATCCGCAGCATCGAAACGCTGACGGGCTGCGACCTGATTATCGACGACACGCCCGAGGCCATCACGGTCTCCAGCTTCGACCCTGTCCGCCGCGAGGTGGCGAGACTGGCACTGGAGAAGCTGATCGCCGACGGCCGCATCCACCCTGCCCGCATCGAAGAGATGGTCGCCAAGGCCCAGAAAGAGGTCAACGCTACCATCAAGGCCGAGGGCGAGCGCGCCGTGTTTGAGACCAACATCCACGGCCTGCATCCGGAGCTGGTGAAGCTCCTGGGCCGCATGCGCTACCGCACCAGCTACGGCCAGAACGTGCTGAACCACTCCATCGAGGTCTCCCACATCGCGGGCCTGCTGGCTGCCGAGCTGGGCGCCGACGTGGCCACCGCCAAGCGCGCCGGCCTGCTGCACGATATCGGCAAGGCCATCGACCACGAGGTGGAGGGCAGCCATGTCACCATCGGTGTGGACATTGCCCGCAAGTACCATGAGTCCGACGCGGTCATCCACGCCATCGAGGCCCACCACAACGATGTGGAGCCCCAGACCATCGTCGCCTGCCTGGTTCAGGCGGCCGACGCCATCTCCGCCGCCCGCCCCGGCGCCCGGCGCGAGAACATCGAGAACTACGTCAAGCGTCTCGAAAAGCTGGAGGAAGTGTCCAAGAGCTTCCCCGGCATCGCGAGCTCCTACGCCATCCAGGCGGGCCGCGAGATCCGCATCATGGTCGAGCCCGACAAGGTCAGCGAGGATCAGATGGTCCTGCTCGCGCGGGACATCGCCAAGAAGATCGAGGAGGAGCTCACCTACCCCGGTCAGATCAAGGTGCACATGCTGCGCGAGACCAAGGTTGTCGATTACGCGAAATAAAGAAAAGACAAAGCGCCCGGTTCTTCGGAACCGGGCGCTCAGTTTTCAGACAAGCCTTCGCCCATGCGGCAGAAGTTGGATACGCATGGGGAGAGGGCGAGAAGGTGATTCATTTAGTTAAGGATACAAATAATCAGAATCCACGCTTACGATACTTCCAAATATGTTTTTGGAGGTATAACCCATGAAAACGCAAAAATCCTTTTTCGAGCAGAACGGCGGAACCTATACGCGTGTCGGCGATGTGCTCCTTCCGAACCTTACCATTGGAGAAGATGGACAGCAACCTATCGGCAAATATGGTCGGATGCGGAAACGCTATCTGAAAGAGCGGCATCCTGTACTCTATTCGGAATTGCTGCTGTCAGGAAAACTGTATTCGCACCTTCTGGAGATCGACGTAGCCTGCGAAGGACGAATGGAGTTTCTCACCCGTCAGATGGCGAAACAGGAAGGTGTGACCGAAGCACTCAAGGCTGCCAATCAAATGGAGTGGGTTCGTCGCATGAACAGCATCCGTAACCGTGCGGAAGAGATCGCCCTGCACGAGCTCATCTACTGCTGAGAGAGGTGCTGAGATGCTGATTCTGGAATACCTTTATCTCGGTGATGTCCGTCCCAGCGAGCGCAGCTTCACGCGCAACAGCCAGTATGCGAAAGCTCTGGATGAACTCGTCAAAGCAGGAGAGATGCTGACCGAAACACTCACCGAAAAGCAGAAGGAAATGTTCGAGGACTACATGACCGCCCAGCGGGAGGTCAACGTGCTGACCGATTGCGAGACGTTTATCTATTCTTTCCGCTTGGCGGCTAAAATCATGATTGACGTGCTGACAGACGGGCAGATGAGAGAAATCTAACAGTTAAAGTAAACATAGAGCAGCGAACACTTGCGTTTGTTAAGTGTTCGCTGCTTTGCTATTGCTGCCGTATTTTGTCGTGGTAGAGGAATTCTCCTGAGAGAACGTGTCGAACAGCCGGGGAAAACACTCCTTGCTCGTACCGATACCGGTATCCGAGATTGTAATGGCCGATATGATCCGTTATCCCATTGCGATCAACGGCACTGAGCTTGCCGACGCAGACGCTTTTCTGGATTATATGAAGGACAAGACCGTCCATGAGAGTGATTGGCAGGCCATGATGGATGAAGATTGTCTCGACATGTTTGTCAACGGTCAGGGCATCTGCATGGGCAGCGGTCAGGTGTGGCTCAATGACCCCAATTATATG
>Ga0310697_10001233_pt1 | contig 30945 bp, 20 predicted proteins | sample 172DNAGHGlowgp2_FD_203883 | JGI IMG/M metagenome (GOLD analysis project Ga0310697, IMG submission 203883) | Sheep rumen microbial communities from Palmerston North, Manawatu-Wanganui, New Zealand - 1728 DNA GHGlow gp2 (v2) (version 2) | ecosystem: Host-associated > Mammals > Digestive system >... | reverse complement strand
CAGAACATCCCCGTCAGCCTGCAACAGCATGGATGTATTGCTATACTCTTCACCTTTTAGTTCAATTACATTGTTCTGAATGATGTTTGCAACTCCCAGGTGCATATATTTACGCATTGGTAAGGATAGGGAGTAGCTCGTTTGGTTGGCATTGATGATGTCTCTTTTATGATATAAGTTGTTCATCAAGCCCTCTGTATCATAGAATGAGAGGTCTATGTCATGGGCGAAGTCGCTGAAGATGTCCCCCAGATGTGTCTGTAGAGCGTTGGCGACGCTGAGTTCTGTGATGGTCGTCAACTCGGTCTTTAGTTCTGTCGTCATGTTAGTCACCAGTTTCAGTTCATATTCCATCTGATACTGTGTGTCGTCAGTGGGACAGTACGACTGGTCTTCGTCAACGGCAGAACATCCTGCTGTCAGCCAAGCGGCTGACAGCAGGATCCATGTCATGAAGGTATTCCTTCTCGTCTTCACCTTGATAATGTATTACAAGATTAGTTACCACCGAGGTCTGCGTCGAAATCCATACCTGTTCTCCATTCGAGATCGACGGACAGACCGAACGACAACTGACTTGAACGCAGGTCAGGAATCGTGACATAGGCGTTCTGCAAACTTGACGTGTGAGCACCCGCGTCTGCAATGAGCCTGAATTTTGCGACGGTCATGTAGTCCTGGATAAAGACACGAGGAGTCTGGGTTGAAACGCCGCTTGCGTTAAGAGGCGGAATCTGATAATGGCTGTCCCAAGTTACATCCTTGCCCGTAGGATTGAGTGTGGTCACGAGGTAGAATGTCTGTCCCTTGCGAATCAGATTGTCGCGTCCCCAGAAGTCTGCACCATTGTTCTTGAACTGCAGTGCCACGAGTACGTTGTTCTGCGTTGCAGCGGTGGTATAATTGTCAAACACAATGGTATAGTTAGCAGCGGATGCTGAACCGGCGGTACCTGGCAAAGCCGTTCCTGCAGCAAGGCCTGTGATGCGGTTGTCGTAGATCATCTTATCAAAAGATGTGGTAGGCAAGAACTGCCAGTCAACACTTCCAGGCTGACCACCAATGATAAGGCCAGTCCAGGTAAAATCAATATCACCAGGGTTGAACGTATTGTTGGATTCACCGGGGTTGAGCGCAGCTCTGTTGTCCTCAAGTGAAGCGACACCTTCCTTAATCTGTACAGTGCTCTTCAGCATAGCTACGCCATAGTTCACATTCTTTTCCATAGCTGTGGCGCGGGTAGCTGATGTCACCGTAGTACTTCCAGCTTCCCAACCATTTGTTGTCCATGAGGATTCGGTATCCCAGTTGCTTACGCCGTTAGGATATTTAGCGTCAGTCTTCTCTGTGTTGGAGGTGCGCACGCCGCTGTTGCAGTAGTACATCAGCTCTGCTGGGAACTGATATGCTGCGGGGTCTGTTGTTACAGCTTTGTTAAGCAGGCTGGTTCCTGGGTTTTTGTGGGTAAATTTGTTATTATCACCATCATAAGCGAGCTGTGCACAACCCTCTGGCAAGGTGAAATTAACAATGGGGAAGTCAGCAAGCTCCTCATCTGTAACAGCATCCCAGCCGGTTTTCCAACCATCACCATAGCTTGTTTTGATACCATCGACACCTCTAAAGCCGTTAATTGGAGATTCTGAAACAGAAGTAAAGTAACTGGTTATCTGACCATTGATGGCCGATGCGATGTGTCTTGCCAACTCCTCGTATGGAGAGGTAGCTGTGGCTGCGACTACTTTGGTAGTAACAGAATACAGGTCCCTTACAGTGGTAAGAACAGCCTGTGAAGAGCCGCCGCGCAGCTCGTTAGCACCATAAGTTGTAAGGGCATGGAATGCCTTGAAGAGAATCTCCTCCAACGGTGAAAGAGCTCGACCTTGAGTTGTCGGGTTCAAGTCTTTCCAGGAGGAAGTCAGAGTGGCAGCACCGGTCCAATCAGGATAGGTTGTCGTGTTAACGGTATAGGTGCCGCTGACATTGACAATTTTGGTCATGATAGCTGCCAGAAGCTCTGCTGTAGCGGTAAATCTTGCACCATCGCCTCCGATACGTGGCATGAGATCAAAATGGAAGCCAGTGGCTGTTGAGCCAGTTACAGAATAGGTGACTTTACCGATCTCGTTATAGTCAGGAGTTGAACTGCCCTTAATAGCTTTACCATAGAACAACATAGCGTCCGTGCCAGTAGGCATGGCGAGCTCCAGGATACGGTGGGACTTGTCGTTGTCGTTCAGGGAGCCTGCGGCAGCCACCATTCCCAGGACATAGCGGCTGGCGGCATCTGCGGCTGCAAAAGTGCCGTCAATAAAACGCTTGCCACCGGTATTGTAGGCAAAAAGCAGGGTGTTGTCAATACCACGGAAGTTCAAACCTTCGTTCTGCACCGTGGTAGCTGAAGATCTGGTTTGCGTCTGACTTGCGATGTTCAGCACAAACTGCGACTTTACGAGTCCAGTCGTTTCATCATAATTTGGGTTGGTTTCTGCTTGATCAATGTTGTCTTCTGATGTACAAGCAGTGAAACCCAATGTGCCTGTAAGTGCTATCGCGCTCACTAAGGCGAAGTTAAATAACTTTTTCATAATCACATTGGTTTTGTTAATATTATTCATTTTCTTATTGTTCACTTAATGTGTCTTCTATCTCTTTCAAGTTCTTAGCCGCATCTTCGTTACCGCTCTCAGCAGCACGGCGGAAGTGTTCCATAGCCTCCTGTCGTTTACCGCAAAGGTAGAGGGCTACTCCGAGAGCATTCTGTGCTCGTTCATCGTTGCTTACCCCCTCCAGGAGTTTGAGCGCTTTATGGTGGCATTCGCTGCTATCGGTCTGCAGCAGTTTGCTGGCCTCGTTGATGATGGCTGCTGTGGTGTCGGGTACGTAGTCGTAGTATACGCGTATATAACCCGAATTACGCTGGTCTGCAAGTATGTTCTCCTTGAGGTATTTCCAGGTCTTGCCACCTCCAGCGCGTCGCAGTTTCTTTTCGCGAAGTGCCTCGTCGGGCTCGTTGTCGATAATGCTGATGGCTTGTTTGATGTTGTCGATACTGATGCCGTCAGCCTTACCGGTTTCCACTACTTCATTAAGCTGGTCACGGAACTCTGCCCATGCCTCACCGCCGGCAATAATTTCATAGATGGAGTCGGGTGTTGCAATCCGCTGCTGCACATACTCCTTCAGTGCGTTGGCACGGTCAGCCGACAATTTCTCGTTGGATTCTTTACGTCCTTCTATTGATGCAAGACCGATAATCTGTATGCACTTGACCTGACTTGTAGAGTCAGCCATAATCTGACGTGTGATTTCTACTATGCGGTCCAGTGTGTTGGCATTGTTCCTGAAGTCGTGAAGAAGTGCATATTTCCCCACGTGGAAGTGCACGAAGAGAGCATCCTTGTCTCGACGAAGGATTTGTGTGCGATCGTATGGACGATACTGTGAGATATGTTTGAGCACAGGGTTCTCCTTTTCCAGTTGTCCGGCACGCCCTGTGTTGTCAGGTACTTCATGAATCGTGGGCTTAACAGGCGCCACTGGCACTTGCACTATCTCTGGCACTTGTACTATCTCTGGTACGGGAGCTACAACAGGTTGAGCCGATTCTTTTCCGATGCTCCATACCATGTTAAGTGCTAACTTCGGAAGGAGGAATACCTTGTCGCTCTTGCCAAGATAGACGCCACAGGTACTGCATTCGTATTTCTTATACCATGTGTAGGCGAGAGCCAAGCCAATCTCTGCCTCTAAGTGCAGGCGTCCCGTGAGCCACCAGTTGTAGCCGAAGCTGCCTCCAAGTGCGACAAGGTCACCTTGTCGACGCTCATTGCGCACATCTTTGTATAGTCCGAACGGGAACTTCACGTTGCCCACGTTGTAGTGGGTATATACGGCATGAATGCCCCAGAACGACTTTCTGAACAGGGTGTCATTGTAGTGTCGGAGATTTGGCGAAAACAGGATATGTCTCCATTTCTTGTTTTTTGCTTTATCATAGTCCCATAGGTTAAAGCCAGCGTTTAGTCCCATCGTCCAGACAGGACTGAGGCGCATTTCAACACCAAGGTTTGGAGTCAAGGTTGCATCATACAAGAGATTGTTACGTATTGCTATCCCTTGGCTGCGAACTATTGCTGCGTAAAGCAAACCAACAAATAATAATATCGATATTCTACGAATTCTCAACATTTCTTATTATATAAAGTCAAACTTGTCACCTGTTGGCGACAAAATCTGATACGCTTAACATTATGTCCTTTTTTTGTATAATAATTTAGATCTTCATGCAAAGATATGAAAAAATATCGAAAATGTATTATTTAATAATGTATACAGGAATAATATTAACACCTTTTAGCGGTATTAACACTTTTAGTGTGGGAAAATCTTATTTTAATCGGATGATATCCGACCATCGTGTAGTGGGGTTTTTACTTCTGAAATCGTGCTTTATAGCATTAGCAAAGACCTCTGCCTTTACCTTGTTGCCGTCCTTGCGTATATATTGCTGTGCTCCGATGACCACTGTCTCCGAGCCATTCATGCGGTTGATGCGGTCAACCACTTCATCCAGCCGTTTCATTTTCTGAATCTGTTCGGCATTCGTGTCGAAGAGATCCTGTTGGATAGGAGAGTCAGGCGAGATGCCCATGACGATAACTCCCGCCTTCTTGTATTGGTAGCCTTGTCGGTAGACACTCTTCAGCACGTCGCAGGCAGCCTTTACGATAGGTATGGTGCTATTGGTCGGTGTGATGAGTCGTGTCTCCTGGAAGTTCCAGTACTGTGCCAAGTCTTCACGAAACATGTTGGTGTTGACAAACACGGCCACGATGGTAGCCACCGTCTGTTGCATCCTTAGTTTCTCAGCACATCGTGAAGCATAGTTTGCCACATGTGTACGCAGCGTGTCATAGTCGCTTATCATGCCATTGAACGACCGACTGGTGCAGATACTTTTCTTCTTTGTCAGTTCCTCATTGGGCACCACGTCCTCTCCGTTCAGTTCCTGCCAAGTGCGTACGATATTGATGTTGTTGAAGGTCAGTCTCACCCAGTCTTTATGATGCTTTGCGAAGTCGAGTGCCGTCTTGCAACCCATTGCCTGTAGCTTGGCGGCATAGCGTCGCCCTATGCCCCAGACGTCCTCGATGGGGCACCATTCCAGTGCCTTCTCTCGTTTGTAGTCATCGTCTATCATGCAACAGTGTCTGTACACCTCGAACTTTTTGGCTAATTTCGAAGCAATCTTAGCCAGTGTCTTGTTGGGAGCCAGTCCGATGCTGATAGGCAGTCCTACCTCTCGTTTCACCCGTTTATGCAGGTTCTCTCCCCAATGCTGCCAGTACAAGCCCCCTAAGTTAGGGGGTTGGGGGTTTGAACAAGCACCTTTCTTTCCCTCGTTCAGACCCCTGTTGTCCCCTAACTTAGGGGACTCAGGAAGATACATGAAGCACTCGTCGATGCTGTAGCGGAAGTAGGCAGGAGCCTCTTGTCTGATGATGCTGATGACACGTCCGGTCAATTCACCATAGAGCTCATAGTTGGAAGAGAAGACCGCAATTTTCTGATTGGGGAACTGTTTCGCCAGTTGGAAATATGGTGTGCCCTCTTTGATGCCCATGGCTTTTGCCTCGTTGGAACGTGCCACCACGCATCCGTCGTTGTTCGACAGTACGACAATCGGTTTTCCCTCCAAGTCAGGACGGAAAACCTTCTCGCATGAGCAGTAGCAGTTATCCAAGTCTGCAATACCATACATGTTTTCTTAATCAGGGTATTTCAGTTGTTCAAGACCGTTGTCACCTTGCGGTTGAGGTAGAGATAAGTAGTGTTCAACATGATATAGTCGCGTGACATATACCAAATGCCGTTATATTGTCCGCTTTTGCCCCATGAGTTTTTGACCATATAGTATGGTTTGCCCTGTTCGTCAACAGCTTTCCCATAGATGAGCATCACGTGATCGTAGGTAAGTCGCCAATCGTCCCATTGCTCTTGTCTCATCTCCTGGGTAGGAACGACGTCTTCTGGCAGCATGGCCAGTCCGGTGCGGGTGAAATCGCCAGTCACGTCGCCTCCCCATGCTACGGTATATCCGGCATCCAGGGCCTTGTCGAGCACCTCCATCAGTTGTTCGATGGGAATGTTATAACTGGGTTTCAACCTCCATTTATAAGGTGCTTCTATGACAAACCATTGATAGAAGGGATGATGCGTGAAACTGGTCAGGCTCACATAGTCGTCGAGATGAAGGCCCAGACTCTCGGCAAATGACTTTGGTGTATAGGTCTTGCCTTCATAATCGAATGTCTCGGGACATCGGCCAACATATTTCTCGATGACCGTTTGCACAGTATCACGCCAATGGGGTAGGGGAGTCTTTGCGTTTTTGACGACGATGCTGCTCACCTTACGCTCCAGTTCAGGAAAGAACACCTTGAAGTTGGCTAACGAGTCGCCTGTCAGTGAGCCAGGCGCCGGCATGGCGTCTTCCGGACAGATGCCATAATTTCTGATGACCTCGACCACATCGTCGCATGACCCACCCTCTGATATCTGGCTATAGCCATGCATGCGCACATAGTGAGTGGCGCAGTCCATATAGTCCTTGTTGACCACGAACATCTCACACAGGTTATACTCCTTGCCCGTCTGCCGTAGTATTTCACTCTCAAGATAACCCAGTGTGGCGTATGCCCAGCAGGTACCGCTGCGATGCTGGTTTTTGACACTCGTTATCGGGAGTTCCTTCACAGTAGTGAATGTCTTCTTTGTCTGTGATGCTATTGCACTCTGCTGCAGGTGTTCCTGCGCTGCGCTGCTGATGCAGCACATCAGGGTCATCCATAAAAAGGTAGTCTTCTTCATGCGTTCAGTTGGATGTCTTCAATGCGGAGTTTCATGGTGCCAGCAGGCACTTGTACAGTAACTGTGTCGCCCACTTTCTTGCCCAGCAGAGCCTGTGCTATGGGCGACTTGATGGAAATCTTACCTTCGCGGAGGTTCGCCTCGTGAGGCGATGCGATAGTATAGGTCATTGTGGCGTTATTAGCCATATTAGTCATCTTCACACGGCTGAGCAGTTGTATAGTGTCGGTGCCCAGCAGTGAAGTGTCGATGACCCGAGCGTTCTCAAGCACCCGTTGCATAAAGCGTATGCGTCCTAAGAGACGTCCTTGCTCGCGTTTTGCCGCATGGTATTCGAAGTTCTCGCTGAGGTCGCCTTTATCGCGTGCCTCACTGATGGCATCCCTCACCTGTGGCAGTTCCACGGTCTCCAGTTGCCTGAGTTCGGCTACGAGTTTGTCGTAGCCTTCTTGTGACATATATTCCATTTATCTCAGTGAGTAAGCCGTTATTCCCTTACTCATCGTTCTTTACGTTGTCTATTTGTTGGTTAATACAGGTGCTGAATTTCAGTGGGTTTTTGATATGGTCGTAGCGATTGGTCGCCTCGCCTGTGGTGACCAGCACGCTGCCATAGTTCAGTATGCGTCCCATGATGCTCTGCTCAATCTGTATGCCCTCGCATTTGCGTAGCAGCAGTTCGAAAGAGTTTCTGCGTATAATGCCTCGCTTGAAGATGAGTCGTCGGGTAGTGACCACATACTGTTTACCGCCATTGATGGCGATGGCCCAGATGAAGGCTCCCAGCCATACGGCGAGCATCGGTATGATTCGCCACATCCACTCCAGGTCTGGAATAAACAGGAATCCTATTGCCAGCAATGCCACGAGGCATGGCGATGTATATACGATGTAGTGGAGGTTGGCCTCGTAGACCACTTGTTCGTTGACCATCAGGTTTTTTTCGATATAGCCCATATGATTGAAAGTTGAAAGTTGAAAGTTTATAGTTGATAGTTGAAAGTTAACTGTATTTATTTGATGTTGCAAATGTACTAAAAAACTTTGAGATGTGTTCAAAAAACGGAGAAAAATTTGTATATTCCATTTATTTGCATTATTTTTGCAACAAAATACCTGTGGACTATGATAAACAAGCAACTATTACAACCCGAGAGTATCGTCGTCATCGGCGGTAGTAACAATGTACATAAACCAGGTGGTGCTGTGGTTCGCAACCTTCTCAGTGGTGGCTATCAGGGCACGTTGCGTATTGTGAACCCCAAGGAAGACGAAGTGCAGGGCATCAAGGCATTCCATGATGCCAAGGAGATTCCTCCCACCGACCTGGCCATCCTTGTGGTGGCAGCAAAGTTCTGTCCCGACTATGTGGAGTATCTGGCATCCGAGAAACAGGTTCGTGCGTTTATTATCATCTCCGCCGGTTTTGGTGAAGAGACCCACGAAGGTGCCGTCTTCGAACAGCAGATTCTCGACACCTGCGAGAAGTATGGTTGTGCACTCATCGGTCCCAACTGCATCGGTTTGCTCACCCGTTGGCATCACTCCGTATTCACAAAGCCCATCCCCAACCTCAACCCCAAGGGAGTCGACTTCATCTCAGGCTCCGGTGCCACGGCGGTGTTTATCCTTGAGAGTGCCGTCACCAAGGGTCTGCCTTTCAATAGCGTGTGGTCTATCGGCAATGGCAAGCAGATAGGTATTGAGACGGTGCTGGAATACATGGATGAGAACTTCGACCCTGAGCGTGACTCGATGGTGAAGTTGCTGTATATAGAAAATATCTCTGACCCCGACAAACTGCTGTATCATGCTACGTCGCTCATCAAGAAAGGCTGTCGCATCGCAGCTATCAAGGCCGGCTCATCTTCGGCAGGCAGTCGTGCCGCCAGCAGTCACACAGGTGCCATTGCCTCCAGCGACTCCGCTGTGGAGGCACTGTTCCGCAAGGCCGGTATCGTGCGTTGCTTCTCTCGTGAGGAACTGACCACCGTGGGCTGTATCTTTACTTTGCCACGCTTTTCAGGTAGGAATGTAGCTATTGTCACCCATGCCGGCGGTCCTGGCGTGATGCTCACCGATGCCCTTTCGAAGGGCGGCATGAACATCCCGTCGCTCAGCGGACCCGTTGCCGATGAGTTGAAGTCCCAGCTGTTCCCAGGCTCCTCGGTAGCCAACCCCATCGACATCCTGGCCACCGGTGGCCCCGAGCAACTGGCCCTGGCTATTGACTACTGTGAGAATAAGTTCGATGATATTGATGCCATCATGGTCATCTTCGGCACACCAGGCTTGGTACAGCTCTATGAGACCTATGACGTGTTGCATAAGAAGATACTGGAGTGCAAGAAACCTATCTTCCCCATCCTTCCCAGTGTGAATACCGCAGGTCCTGAGGTGCAGGAGTTCCTCAGTCGCGGACATGTGAACTTCTCCGACGAGGTCACGTTAGCTACTGCGCTGACCCAGATTATGAACACCCCCGAGCCAGCCGACCAGACCATCAACCTGCAAGGTGTCGATGTGCCGAGGATAAGGCGGATTATAGAAAGCCTGCCCCAGACCTCTGCCGAGGGGAAGGGAGGCTATATAGAGCCCCGGTACGTGCACGAGTTATTGGAAGCTGCCGGCATCCCTACCGTCCCTGAGTTTGTGAGCAGCAATAAGAAGGAGGTGACGGCCTTCGCCGAGAAGTGCGGCTATCCTGTGGTTGCCAAGGTGGTCGGTCCTGTGCATAAGAGCGATGTGGGTGGTGTGGCGCTCAACATCCGTTCCAAGGAGGTGCTCAGTGCCGAGTTCGACCGTATGATGAAGATTCCCGATGCCACTGCGGTGATGGTTCAGAAGATGATCAAGGGCACCGAACTGTTCATCGGTGCTAAGTATGAAAACCGTTTCGGCCATGTGGTGCTGTGCGGTCTGGGCGGCATCTTCGTGGAGGTGTTGAAGGATGTGTCGAGCGGTCTGGCGCCCCTGTCGATGGCAGAGGCCGAGAACATGATTCACTCGTTGCGTGGCTTTAAGATATTAAAAGGTACGCGCGGGCAACAGGGTATCAACATCAGACGCTATGCCGAGATTGTCGTGCGTCTGTCCACGCTGTTGCGCTTTGCCACTGAGATAAAGGAAATGGACATCAACCCGCTGCTTGCCGACGAGAGCGACGTCATTGCTGTTGATGCCCGTATCCTGGTCGAGAAATAAAAAAGTGCTGAGTCGTCATTTGCGGCTCAGCACTTTCTTTTTTTTACATCCACTTCGTCAGGTCTTCCTCGGCAATATACTTCAAGTTATTGGCGAGAATGACTTCTTTAGCCTTAGGTCGGTTGTCTGTGCGGAATACCAGTATACCTTTACCCTTCAACAGGAAGGTATACATATAGACGATGTTGATGCCAGCCTCGCTGAAGGCTTTCACTGCATCGGCAGCGCGGCCTGGTTCGTCATCGAGTTCCAATGCCAGCACACTGCTAAGTGCAACGGCTATGCCGGCCTTTTTCAGTTCCTCATAGGCACGTAGTGGTTCGCTGCAGATGAGTCGGTAAATGCCATAGTCGGCGGTATCGGCAATCGTTGAGGCCACAATCTGTATGTTAGCCTCTTTCAGTGCGTCGAGCACCTTGATGAGTGTGCCCGAGCGGTTCTCCATGAAGATAGATAATTGATGGATGGTCATAATTTCTTTTGTTTTTTTCGTTATGTCGTTATGTCGTTATTTCGTTATTCCGATTTTTCGATTTTTCGATGCTTTCGGGGGCGAAATCATTGATAAACCTTTCTCTTGTCGACCACACGCACGGCCTTTCCCTCGCTTACGGGCAGGGTGCCGCGAGGCACCAGCTTTACGCGGGGTGTGAGCAGTATCTCGTCCTTCAGTGCCCGTGTGATTGACTTACCCAACTGCTGCAGTGCGCCATAGTCGTCGGTAGCCTCTGCCAGTTCCACCTCTACGGTCATGTTGTCGTTGTTGTCGTCGGTGGTGAGTGTGATCAGGTAGTTGTTGCCCAGCTCTGGGAACTGCATCAGTATCTTCTCAATCTGTATGGGGAAGATATTCACGCCACGCAGCACCATCATGTCGTCAGAACGGCCACGCATGCGGTCGAGTCTCACGTGGTTGCGGCCACAGGGACAGCCACGTCCCAGTACACGTGTCAGGTCTCGTGTGCGGTAGCGCAGCAGTGGCATCGCCTCTCTGCATAGGGTGGTCAGCACCAGTTCGCCGATCTCTCCGTCGGGCACCGGTTCCAGTGTCTCAGGGTCCACAATCTCCACGATATAATAGTCTTCCCAGAAGTGCAATCCGTTTTGCTCCTGACATTCAAAGCCCACGCCGGGGCCGCACATCTCTGACATGCCAAACGAGTTGTATGCCTTTACGCCCATCATTTCCTCAATGCGCTTGCGCTGTTCCTCCGAGTGTGGTTCTGCACCGATGGCGAGCACCTTCAGTTTGGTGTCGCGTCGTGGGTCTACGCCCTCCTGTTGCATCACCTCGTAGAGACGGGTCACGTAGCTGGGCACGGCATGGATGGCAGTTGTTCCGAAGTCCTTGATAAACTTTATCTGTCGCAGTGAGTTGCCGGCGGCTGCAGGTACGGTGAGCATGCCCAGTCGTTCGGCACCATACTGGAATCCCAGTCCGCCAGTGAACATGCCATAGCCCGATGAGTTCTGGAACACATCGTCGGGGCGCAGTCCCACCATCCATAGGTTGCGTGCCACCTGGTTGGCCCACTCGTCGAGGTCTTTCTGCGTGTGCAGTATGACGGTGGGGTTACCGGTGGTGCCGCTCGATGAGTGCAGGCGTACGCACTCTCTCAGAGGCACACATGCCATGCCGAAAGGATAACTCTCGCGCAGGTCCTGCTTGGTGGTAAACGGCAGTCGGCGCACGTCGGCCAGTGTCTTGATGTCGTCGGCAGTGATGCCAGCCTCCTTGAACTTCTTCTGGTAGAACTCGTTAGTCAGGCAGTGGCGTACGGTCTCTTTCAGTCGTTCCAACTGGAAGGCTTCAATCTCCTCACGAGTCATTGTCTCGCGTTCGGGGTTAAAATAGGGTGACTCTTTTATCATAGTTTTCTATTATCAATTACATGTGCACTCTTTCCTTGTGAGCGTTCTATGGTGCCGGGAGCCTTCAACTGTACCTTGGCGGCAATCGAGAGCACGCTCTTCAACTTGTTTGAGAGTTTCTTCTCCAGTTCTGCCACGGCAGCAGGCGTGTCGAAGGTACTGGTCAGGTGCTCCTGCCGAATCTCCACCTGTACCTGTAGCGTGTCGAGGTTCTTCTCGCGGTCAACGATAAGCATATAGCGTGGTGCGAACTCCGGCATGGAGAGAACGACGCTCTCCACCTGTGATGGGAACACGTTGATACCACGTATGATGAGCATATCGTCTGAGCGGCCCTCTATGCGTCCCATGCGTACCGATGTGCGTCCGCAGTCGCAGGTGCCGTCCATCAGTGAGCAGAGGTCGCGTGTGCGATAGCGCAGCAGCGGCATGCCTTCCTTGGTCAGTGTGGTGAATACCAGTTCGCCCGTTTCTCCGTAGGGTAGTGGTTCCAGCGTGTTGGGGTCGATAATCTCGGGGTAGAAATGATCCTCGTTGATATGGCTGCCGTGTTGCAGTTCACACTCGTAGCTGACGCTGGGTCCCATTATCTCTGAGAGTCCGTAGATGTTGTAGCCCTTCAGTCCCAGTCGCTCCTCAATCTCCTGTCGCATCTGCTCCGTCCAGGGCTCAGCACCGAAGGCACCGATGCGCAGTTTGATGTCATCGAGTGTGATTCCCATACGCTCCATGGTCTCTGCCAGATAGAGCGCATACGACGGTGTGCAGGCTATGCCCGTGACGCCCAGGTCGCGTATCAGCTTCAGATGCTTCTCGGTATTACCCGTTGAGGCCGGTATGACAGCAGCGCCCAGATGCTCCACACCATAGTGGGCACCCAGTCCGCCGGTAAACAGTCCGTAGCCGTAGCTCACTGAGAAGATATCATCGCGTGTGACGCCGTAGGCCGTCAGACAGCGTGCCATGCACTCACTCCATACACCGATGTCCTTGCGAGTATAGCCTACGATGGTGGGGTTGCCTGTGGTGCCCGATGAAGCATGCACACGAATGATCTCACTCTGTGGTGCCGCCTGCAGTCCGAAGGGATAGTTGTCGCGCAGGTCCTGCTTCGTAGTAAAGGGCAGTTTGCGGATATCCTCTATCGTCTGGATATCGTCGGGTCGGATATCCAGTTCCTGCAACTTGTTCCTATAGAACGGCACGTTGTGATAGACATATTCCACTATCTTGTGCAATCTCTTACCTTGTAGCGCGCTCATCTCGTCGCGGCTCATACATTCTTTGTTAGGATTCCAAATCATTTCCTTTTCCAGTGTTGGTTTATTGAAGATAATTGACCGCAAAAATACAAATAATGTTACAAATCCCCAAAGAAAAGTGAAGAAAAGTAACATTAAGGCATGACTTTCAAATAAAATATACAATAAATGGCAACCACCTTTCGGGTGATTGCCATTTCTTTTTTTTATCTGAGTTCAGAGATTAGAACTCATCGTCCCAGATGCTGTTGCCCTTATATTCACGAGCTCCAACATCCTCAATATCTGTAACCTGTTTATTATCATCGATTTCAGCAGATACACATATCATCTGACTTACCTCCACTTTCTGGACATTTGTCTCAGGCGCAAAATATATCTTTTTCATTTCAATTTCCTCCTTTCACTTTATTTAATCACGACCTTTTTACCATTCACAATGTACAGACCCTTTTGAGGCTGAGCCACGCGGCGACCCTGCAAGTCGAAACATTGACCATTGACCATTGACCATTGACCATTGTTCACCGTCTCGATTCCTGTGGTCTCTTCTTCTCCAAAAATAACATTCAAGTGAGCCCCAGAACCACTTACAACGTCAAGATAAGCCTTTGTTGATGGGAAAGCCAGAGTAGCAGGATCGAACCAACCGAACTTCAGAGGATCGCTATCCTTAACCATTGCATAGTACTTATGTCCGCTCACTTCATCGAAGATTGCACCTGTTTCATTAACAAGAAGCAGGTTAGTACCGCTGATGTCAGCGCCTGAAGCAACAACGGGGATGCTGTATGTTCCGCTTTCTGCTCCAGCCAGTAGCAGGCCTGTATTGGCCTTTACTGCCTCAGTTACCTCTGTAAAATGAACGTTTGTACCATTGATCGTCTCAGCCTTATAAGCAGTAAGGCCATCAGGCAGAGAAGCCAAGTTCAGTGCATAGGGTGCTGCAAAGGTGGCGTAACCGTTGGCGCCTAGAGTGGCCGTAACGGTTGCGGGTGAATAAACATTCCAACCGTTCAGTATATCCCAGTGTGACATAGTGTAGGATTCTGTTCCATCGGTATATGGTTTGTATTTGTCTGCATACCCATCTGATTTCTTCTCTGTAGTGAATTCTGAAATCTGTCCTTCAGCAAGTAAATATTCAAAAGTGGTTGTTGTATTAGAGCCCTTACAGCCAATACCACGCACACTCGAACCGTCAGAGTTGTCAGTACAGAATACTGCATTGGTAATAGACAGACCATCAACCAATGATGTATTGGGGTCATCCAGATCAAATGCATAAACTGCATTGCTGCCTAAGGCTTTATTCCAAGTTGAATATGTTGATTGTTCTGTTGCAGACAAACTTGAAAAGGCCAACGACTTGAAATTAACTGTTTTAGTCCTTATATAAGAATAGTTAGATACTTCAATCTGGTTTTCAGTCGATTCATAGCCTGCTGCTGAAGCAACTACCCTAAACGTTCCTGAAGAGGTAAACGTGTAAGCGCCATCTGTCAGATCGACGGGGCTCCCATTGAGCGTTGCTGTCAGGGTGATCTCTGGATTGCCTAAAGCAGGGGCATCCGCAGACGTTTTATACACAGGGTTGTATGTTGAGCCAGCTCCTTCTGCTAGTTTATCGAACCAAATATATACAGAGCCGAGGGGAACCATTGTACCCACCGTGAAATCCGATGAGGCAACAGATGATTCTGTAGATTCGCTGCTCACCGACATTGCTTTTACCGTTACTGTTGTCTCGCTTTCAGCACCTTCACCAATCTCAATGTCCTTAGTAGCTGTAGTAAAACTGCTGCTAGAGAGAGAAGGTTCAGAGCCGTCTGTAGTATAATAAGTGGTGACAGGATTGCTATCAGTAGAGACTCCACCAGTAATAGTTACAACTCTCTTCTTGTCATTTACACTCTTAAATGTAATAGTTGGCTCAGATACCATTTCTTCGTCAACCTCAGTGGTTACTTTGACATTGGCAATGCGGATCTCTTTATTGAGATATTTTCCTAATGTAATAAAAATGCCCTGACAATTGAAACTTGTTTGTTCACCATCTGCTATATATGAACCAGAACCACCTGTTATGGGAGTGCTAGATCCTTGAGGGGTAATCAAGTAGGATACATTTCCGGTTGATTTTTTCACTGTTATGGAGACCGTTTGCCAGGTTTGTTTCGTAAACGTAACTGTTTTTTCTTCATCTCCATTGATTTTAAAGGTTTCTACCCAATTACCATCTCCTCTTAAATACAACAAGTAGTTTTTCTTTGTGTTATTTCCAGTACCTGCCGTGAAAGTATTATAAAGTGGAGAAGGGAATCCTGCTCCTTCACCGTACATAACAATCTCGCCAAAAGTTCCATTTGTATTAGTCCAGTCATTTTCTGTATAAAAATCAAAACTAACAGTATATGTGTCATAAGTGCTATAAAAATCAGATCCAGTTTCGTAAAAATTGACGTAAAAACACCTCACTCCATTAGCGTTATGTTTGAACGATATATAACCTGTGTTTTGAGTAGCAGTAATATTTGCATGGTATTGCCATGCTGAAGTAGATGTAGGATCAATGCTCCCTGTAGGATAAAGAGTTTTCGTTCCTGCCCACGCATTTACTCCCACACACAGCCCTGCTGCGACGAGGAGCGTCTTTGTTAGTAATTTTAATTTCATAATTTTTTTTGTTAGTTGTTTATTAAAGTATAAATAGTAGTTGCAAAACAAGGGGCCTTCACAGGCTACAGTAAATGGCGGAAAACAACCTGCCTATCGGCTTTTCCGTGTCTCCGCTAGTAAATAGATATGCTAATCCGCTGCAAAATTACATATTTTTAATGAACCGACAAAGAGATTGGCGATTTTTTTATTGTTGTTTTTCTCTTCTGCCTCTTGAACTTCGTCTCTTCGTGTCTTTGTGTTCTGTAAAAAAACGTCACTGGCGGATGTGAGTGCGCGACACGCCGCCGCCGCGTTAGTTACGCGCAAGGTTCTCGTTAGTTACGCGCTGCCGTCTCGTTACTGACGAGAAGCATGCAAGTTTTGACCGATGATTTTGTAGCTTTGAGGGGGGGGAAACGTGACCATCCGTGGCCATCCCTGACAAAAGAAGTGATAAGTGTTTTCCGGATTATAAACGGATTAAGGTATAAAAAAAGTTGCCACCGCCTTTGCAGGCAGTGGCAACGCTATTTACTATTGGTGAGAGATTAGTACTCCTCTTCTTCCTCGTCCCAGATGGAGTTGTTGTGACCACCGAGGGTTATGCCACCGCTTGTGGTGTATTCACCATTCGTTGTAGCGTTCTTTGTATCTTCGCTACCTGAGATGGTAAGCAGGTGACTCTCCAGATTAACCTTGAAATTCTCTGTTACAGGTTTAATATATAACTTTTTCATATCTTGTTCCTCCTTTCCTATTACTTAACGATTACCTTCTTACCATTCACAATATACAAGCCCTTTTGAGGAGCAGCCACGCGGCGACCCTGCAAGTCGTAGAAAGCTCCCTCGCCTTGGGAGAGGGCTGGGGTGAGGTTCTCGATTCCTGTGGTCTCCTCATCCTCGAAGCTCAGAGCAAGACGGGCAGAAGGAGCACCCAGCACAGCAGTAGTGTGCAGGTAAGCCTTGCCAGCTTCCAGTGTAGGCACGTCAGAAACCACCTTGTAGAAACCAGGATTAGCCTCCTCTGTCCATCCGAATACGTAGTTGTAGCCTTCGCCAGCCACTTCCACTTCACCACCGTTAGGCATACCCACGAAGAGGTTGTCACCAGCGAATGTAGCAGCGTCAGCAGTAGTGTTGATGGTAAAGTCAGCGTCGGCAGTACCTGCAATCATCAGACCAGTACCGGCAGCAACTTTGTCTGTACACTTTGTCAGCACCACCTTACCGTCAGTCACAGAAGAAGCCACGTAAGCCGTACCGCCACTGATGGTAGACAGGTCGAGAGGATAGTAGCTTGAGAAGGTGTTGTAGCCAGAGGCGGTGATGGTGCCACCGATAGCAGGAGCCTCGTCAATTTCTTCAATTGCAATGTAAGGACAATAACTCATTCCACTGATGGTCAGGGTTGTCGCGTCACCATAATAATACAGTACATCTACTTTTGTCTTGTCATTCTTCCAGCATGCAGGACTATTCGGAGTCAATGTTGCCACAACAACATCGCTGCTATTCTTTACAGTTATAGTATTTGTACTAAATGTGCACTGACCAATAGTAATCTTTACTTTGCCAGGAACATTGGCAACAACATTTAGGCTTGTGCAACCATGGTCGTTATGGTATTTTCCACTAATCACGGTCACAGCATTTCCAGCATCGGCAGCTACGCGCTCGTTAGCGGATGTTACACCAAAGTTGAACGTAGCCTGACCTTCAACTTCTGCAGCTGTAAGTAAGCCCGCAGCATTCAGCACTGCATCCAGACTAATAGCAGGACGATAGATCTCTAACTTAGAGATAAATAGGTTAGTACTAGTGTGTGAACGAGTCATGGTAATGGTCTTGCTGCCTGCTGCACTTGCTGGTACTGTAAAAATACATGTGTTTGGTTCAGTACCACGATTGCTATCACCTGCAGAAGCATCAGAAGTATCAATATTTACGAATTCGAGACCAGTAGAGCTACCTACTGTTGCAGCACCATTCTCAAACTTAGCTTTGAAACCGGCCTGTTTATTATTATCATTTTTATTTCTGTAACCTGTTACTTTTATCTTGTCACCTGCCTTCAAAGCATTTGTAAGAGTAATGGTAACAACATTAGTAGTGAAATCTGATTTTCCATTCAATCGTATTGTGCTGTAATCTGAATTTGGACAATTAACACTTTCTCCATCAGAGGCAACTGCAGTACCTCCCGACTCTGTTCCTTGGTTCCATGAATAGAATGTCTCACCGGTTATATCAGCATTGACTGTCAATGTAATAACATCAGAAGCAGTAGAACCTACAGCATTAGTTGCTACAGCATAAAAATAGTAAGTGCCCGTAGTCGAAGTCGAAGGAGAATAGGTAGCACTTGTTGCGCCAACGATAGCTACAGGGTTTGTCTTTAAGGCATCGTCACAACTGTACCATTGTACAGTAGCAGCAGGGATAGCATCTATAGTTACCCCTAAGGTTCCATCTTCATATTGCAATACTTCCAGAGAAGAAGCAATTGGAGTTACTATTGGAGCATAAGCATTCGAAACAGTTATAGTTGCTACATTCGAATCTGTTGAACCATTAGCGTCTGTTACACGACAGAAATAGTAGAATGTGCCTGTTGCAGATGTTGCAGGAGTGTATGAAGCACCCGTTTCTCCACTTATGGGTACAGGATTTGTTTTCACAGCATCATCACAACTGTACCACTGATAACTCAAGTCGCCTGCAGAAGCAATAGCTGTCACACTCAGAGCAGTTGCTACAGCATCTTTCTGGTATGCGGCCGAAATAGGCTGAGTGTTGATAGTTGGTTTTGGAGTTTGATAAGTTACAACTGCAAGGAAACATACCTGTTTAGTGCTAAAAGTAAATGTAAATGAACTCTTATTGTCTATAGCTTTTGAGATAATGGTCGGAGTACCGTAGTCTTTTATACTGCTAACCACATCATCACAAGATGTTCCATCTATTTCCGAAAGTTTGCCAGAAGAATCTGCATTTGTTGTAACGTAAAAAACAACGTTAGTCGCTACATAGCCAGTAGGGCAAGTTATAGTGTTTTGTGCGCCATTGGAATTTTTCAATGTCTTGTACACAGTTCCTTTATAGGTTATATCGCCATTACCGTTAGACCAATTTTTACTCGCATTACCAGTTATGGCAATAGTAAACCCTTCTGCTGCACATCCACTGGCACCTGTAATTGAATTTGCACTGCTGGCTGCTGCACCATTTGTTCCCATGTACCATGAGAGTACAGCTTCTTCCGCCCACGTACTCCCCACTGCGCACAGCAGTAGCGTCAATAGTGTAATAAGTTTTTTCATAATTGTTTAAATAGTTTTATTGTTAGTTAGTGAATTAATTCTGTTTAGCTTAAAAGCGTCATGTAGCCTCACGGCTATAGTTGGTTGCAAATATACAACTAATTATCGAAATGGCAAAGAAAAATCCGAAAAAGTTGATAGTGAACTCTTTCGGATTGGGGATTTACATGGATTATTGGTCGTGCCTTTGCCGAGATTACCTCACGGGGTAGTTCTCGGCAAAGATGGTCATGCGTTCCTCCAGTTGGGCGTACTGATGATCCTTGATGAATGAGGTGCATACACGGAGGCCTTCCTGCTGGCTGCCTGTGGTGACGAGGCAGATGGCTGAGACACCGTAGTACATCAGGTTGCGAGCCAGCTGGCCACTCGTCATGCCGGGATAGCCGATGGTGAAGTAGAAGCCGTCGGCTATGGGGCGGTCGAGATCACGGTCGTAGACCACGTAGAAGTTGTGGCGACAGAAGATCTCCTTCAGCTTATGGGCGCGTTCGCCATACACCTTGATCTCTTCGCGGAAGTTGTACTCACCGTCACAGGCGGCACGGAACATCTCGCACAGCGCATACTGAGCCGAGTGGCTGGTGCCACTGCTGAGGGCGTAGAGCATGCGGGTGGAGAAGACCAGTCCGAAGGGCAGTCCCTCGTAGCGGTTGGCGAGGTCGGGGTAGTGGCGGTGGAACAGCTTGTCGCTGATACACACCACGGCGATGCGCTCGCCGGCATAGCTGAATGCCTTCGACCCCGAGATGAGCAACATATAATTGTCGGTATAATGGGCCACACTGGGCTGATAGGGCGGCTGGAAGGGCTTGGAGAGGTCTTGACGGAAGTCCATGGCGAAGTAAGCGAGGTCTTCCATGATGATGGTGTCGTACTTCGTAGCCAGTTCGCCGATGATGCGCAGTTCCTCGTCGGTGAAGCATATCCATGACGGGTTGTTGGGGTTGGAGTAGATGATGGCGCAGATATTGCCCTGGCTGAGGTAGCTCTCCAGTTTGTCGCGCAACTTCTCTCCGCGGTAGTCGTAGACATCGAAGGTGTGGTACTTCACCCCCTGCACCTGCAACTGCATCTTCTGCACGGGGAAGCCCGGGTCGATGAACAGCACGGTGTCCTTCTTCTTGTCTGCCTGCGAACAGGTGAGGAACGAGGCGAAGGCTCCCTGCATGGAGCCGCAGACAGGCACGCACCCCTCTGGGGCGATGTCGACGTCGATGAATGCCTTGACGAAGCGCGAGGCCTGCCGTTTCAGTTCGGGATAGCCCTGTATGTCGGGATACTGCGAGGCGATGCCCTGTTGCAGAGCTTTCACCTGAGCCTCCACGCCCACACGGGCAGCGGGCAGTCCTGGTATGCCCATCTCCATCTTGATATACTCCACGCCACTCTCCGCTTCTGCCTTGGCAGCCACCTGCTTCACTTCGCGTATGGTGGCCTTGGTGAAGTCCTTTATGCCGAGTTCGCTGACCAGGCGGTCAACGATTTCTTGCTTGATTGGGGTTGGTTTCATTTTTTCTTTCTTTCTTTTTTCGATTTTTCGATTTTTCGAGGTTTCGATTTTTCGAGGTTTCGATGATTCGAGGTTTCGATGATTCGAGATTTCGATGATTCGAGGTTTCGGGGCTACCTTATTTCTGGGCCTCGCGACCTAAGGCCAGGGCTTTGATGTTGGCTTCTACCACAGCATCGCCCTTACGGGCAAAGACGCGGCGGATGGCTTGCTCCAACTTCTCGTACTCTATGCCCAGCGCCTTCTGGGCGGCACCCAGCAGGATGACGTTGGCAGAGCGGGCTATGCCGTTGTCCTTTGCCATCTGCTCGATGTCGATGCTGATGACATGGGGCAGTTTAGCCAGATCAGCCTTGATAAGCTCGAGGTCGGGATAGTTGGGTATGTTGACAAACGGTGCCGACGAGGTGATAATCCATCCGTCTTTCGACAGATAAGGCAGATAGCGCAGTGCCTCCATGGGTTCCATGGAGATAATCACGTCGGCACTGCCCTTGGCGATGAGGTCGCTGTAGATGGGGTCAGACGAGATGCGCAGGTTCGACTGCACGTCGCCGCCTCGCTGACTCATGCCGTGTACCTCGGCCTGTTTGATGTATAGGTTCTCGTTCATGGCTGCTTCGCCTATGATGGTTGCGATGGAGAGGATGCCTTGTCCTCCCACACCGCAAAGGATGATATCGGTCTTCATGATTCTTTCTTTTTTTTCGAGGTTTCAATTTTTCGTTTTTCGATATTTCGAGACCTCGAGATTATGATTTTTGATTCTTCTTCTGTTTCAGATGTCTCTGCAGCGTCTGCATGCACTCTCGGCGCGGGATGATGACCGAAGTGCCGTGGTAGTTGATCTCGTCGCGGATAGTCTGCGTAATCTCCGGCATATTCTTTGGCAGAGGCACCACCACCTTCAGGTGCTCGTCGCTGAGGCCCAGTCCTCGGCAGATAGCCTCAAACTTATTCGTGCCGGCAGAGTCCTGACCGCCCGTCATACCAGTGGTGAGGTTATCGCTGATGATGACGGTGATGTCGGCATTCTCGTTGATGGCATCGAGAAGACCCGTCATGCCGCTGTGGGTGAAGGTTGAGTCGCCAATCACCGCCATGGCGGGCCACTGTCCTGCATCGGCGGCACCCTTTGCCATGGTAATGGAAGCGCCCATATCCACACAAGAGTGGATGGCACGGAACGGTGGCAGGAAGCCCAGTGTGTAGCAACCGATATCACCGAAGACACGTGGGTTGTCGTACTCCTTCAGCACCTCGTTGAGGGCAGCATAGACGTCACGGTGTCCGCAGCCCTGACAGAGTGCAGGCGGACGGGAGACGACGTTGTCGCTACTCTTGAATGAAGAGTGGAGAGTGAAGAGTGAAGAATTTGCTACCGCATCAATGGCCTGGCCTACGGCATCGGGCGTCAACTCTCCTGTGCGGGGCAGTGTGCCGTCGAGCCGTCCTTTGATGTTGGGACAGTCGCCTACGCCACGTACCATATCCTCGATGAAAGGCTGTCCCTCCTCGACGATGAGCACCTGCTCACACTCACTGAGCATGTTGCGTACCAGTCTCTTAGGCAGCGGGTACTGTGAGATTTTCAGCAGTGAGGGTTTCTCTTCCGACTTCCATGCATCCGACGTCAGACACTCCATCACGTAGTTGTAACCGATGCCGCTGGCGATGATGCCCAGTTTCTTGGAACCCTGTGCGAAACAATTGTATCTCGAGTTAGCAGCGTCTTCTTCCAGTTCCGCCTGTTGTGCCGTCACATGATCGTTCTTACGACGTGCATTGGCAGGCAGCAGCACCCAGTCCTTCGCCTCCGCGTTGTAGTTCAGTTCGTTTTGCTGACGGGGAGCGTCAGCACACTCTACGACGGCACGTGAGTGAGCCATACGCGTGGTGACTCGCATCAGCACGGGCAGTTTGACACGCTCTGAGTATTCGAATGCCACCTGCATCATGTCGTAGGCCTCCTGCTGACTGCTGGGTTCGAAGATGGGAACCATGGCAAACTTACCGTAGAAACGAGAGTCCTGCTCATCCTGTGAGGAGTGCATCGAGGGGTCGTCGGCAGCCAGTACCACCACACCACCGTTGACACCCGTCATGCCTGAGTTGACAAAAGCGTCAGCGCATACGTTCATGCCTACGTGTTTCATGCATACCAATGCTCTCTTGCCCATGAACGACATGCCGAGAGCCTCTTCCATAGCAGTTTTCTCGTTGGTAGACCAGAGGCGATGTATGCCCCTTTCCTTTGCGATGGGCGATAGCTGAATATACTCTGTGATTTCAGTAGAAGGCGTACCTGGGTAGGCATAGACACCACTTAATCCGGCGTCAATAGCGCCCTGTGCGATAGCCTCGTCGCCTAAGAGTAGTTTTTTCATAACTGGTTTTTATTTTATAAAGGGTTTATAATGTCATTTTTGCGGATTTCACGTCGCGGCTGTTGGGACCAATCATGATGTTGAAGTCGCCCGGTTCGAAGACGAAGTTACCCTCGGCATCGTAGTAGCTCATCATGTCGCGGTCCAGGAGGAAGGTCACCGTCTTCGTCTCTCCCGCCTTCAGGTAGATGCGCTGGAAGCCTTTCAGTTCTTTCACCGGTCGGCTGATGCTACATGCGGGGTCGTTGATATAGAGTTGCACCACCTCATAGGCATCGCGCCCTCCGCTGTTGGTCACCGTCACCGACGCCTTCATGCCATCGATGGTCACGTCACTATATTTAAAAGAGGTATAGCTGAGTCCGTAGCCGAAGGGGTAGAGTGGGTCGTTGCGCACGTCGAGGTAGTTGCTCTGGTATTTATAGTAGCGCGTGGCTCCGTCGGCCGGTGCACGTCCTGTAGGCAGGTGGTTGTAATAGAGCGGCAGCTGTCCCACGGTCTGTGGGAACGACGTTGTCAGTTTTCCGCTTGGCACCACGTCGCCAAAGAGCACGTCGCAGATGGCATCGCCCGCCTCCGAACCTCCAAACCACACGTTGAGAATGGCGTCGAGGTGTTCCTGTTCCCAGCCGAGCACAGTGGGTCGTCCGGAGAAGTGGAGCAGTACGACAGGTTTGCCGATCTTGACCAGTTCCTGTAACAGTTCGCGCTGCACATCGGGCATGTCGAGGTTGGTACGACTGCTGCTCTCGCCTGAGAAGTCGGCGCACTCGCCCATGGCACAGACGATGACATCCGCCTCACGTGCTATGCGGAGTGCCTCAGCCTTTGCCTCAGCATCGTCCACACGAGGTATGGTCTTTCCAAACTCTGCGTCCGCCTGCAGCGTAGCATCCCTACAGATGTTGCTACCCTGAGCATAGAGCAGACGGGCCTTACCCTTCAGCGCCTTCTCCATGCACTCGCGCAGAGTGGGGTAGCGGTCGGGTGTGAATGCCACCGACCATGTGCCGCAGAGGTTGGCTCGGTTGTCGGCGAGCGGGCCTATCAGTGCGATGGTGCCTTCTTTCTTAAGGGGGAGAAGGGGGGTGCTAGTGGTGCTAGTGGTGCTAGTGGTGCTAGTTTTACTAGTGGTGCTAGTTTTACTAGTTATTTCATTCTTCAGCAGGACGAAGGTCTCTGCCGCGATGCGGCGGGCCTCATCACGATGTGCCTGCGTGTAGAGCTCTGTCTTGGCACGCTGGAGGTCACAGTGGCGGTAAGGGTCGTCAAACAGTCCCAGTTTGTACTTCGCCTCCAGTACCCGTCGGCAGGCCTGGTCAAGGTCAGCCATCGACACCGTGCCGTCGGCCACCGACTGTGCCAGCGTCTTGGAGAACGCCTGTGCACACATGTCCATATCCGTACCGGCATGCAGTGCCCGCGCCGCATTGGTCTTCGTATCGCCGAAGCCATGAATCTCCATCTCTCCGATAGAGCCGTAGTCGGTCACCACGAAACCGTTCCACTGCCATTGCCGGCGCAGCACATCGGTCAGCAGCCAGCGGTTGGCAGTGGCATGCTGTCCGTCGACGAGGTTGAACGATGACATAAACGAGGCCGCTCCCGCCTTGGCAGCAGCCTTATAGGGCGGCAAGTACTGATTGTACATGCGCAAGTGACTCATATCCACCGTGTTATAGTCGCGTCCCGCCTCTACAGCACCATAGAGGGCATAGTGCTTGCAACAGGCAAGGAGAGACGTCTTTCCAAAGCTCTCACCGTTATCTGACGAGGTCTGGTAGCCCCTGACATATGCTGCAGCCATCACACTGCCCAGGTAGGGATCTTCACCGGCACCCTCGGCAATGCGTCCCCAGCGTGCATCCAGTGCGATGTCGACCATTGGTGAGAATGTCCATCCGATGCCGTCGGCAGTAGCCTCACGCGCAGAGATACGAGCCATGCGCTCCACAGCCTCGGGGTCCCACGAACAGGCGAGTGCCAGCGGGATGGGGAAGATGGTCTCGTAGCCGTGGATGACATCCATGCCAAAGAGCAGAGGTATGCCCAGTCGCGACTGTTCTACCGCCACCTTCTGCAGGGCCTTTATCTTCTCCACACCCTTGATGTTGAGGATGGCACCCAACTGTCCGTTGGCAGCCAGTGTGCCTACCTGTGACTCCACAGGACGCCCTGTGTTGATGTTGCCGGCAGGCATCAGGTTGAGTTGCCCCACCTTTTCTTCCACCGTCATCTTTGCCATCAGCTGGTCGATGAATGTATCCATATCATTATTCTTTTGTGCCGACACCGTAGTGCCGAGGCTGCCGAAAGCCCCAAATAGCAATCCTGCGATGATTAGTAGTCTTGTTTTCATTACTTTTTAATTATGGTGGCAAAGATACGAAAAAACGATTGAAAAAGCAAAGGAAATAAAAAATAATTTGTAACTTTGCAGCCAGTATAATACTATTTGAGATCTTTTTGGAAACACAACTACTATATGACTAATATAATAAATATAATAAGGTATAATGCGTTTCGGCTCTCGCTCATTGCCGTCGTCCTTTGCTTTTTAGGCTGTAGTAAGCCTGAAAAGCGATTCGTCATCGGCGTGTCGCAGTGTTCAGAGGACATCTGGCGCCATAAGTTGAACGATGAACTGCGTATGGGTGCCTATTTCCATGATGGTGTGGAGCTGAAGATGACCTGTGCCGATGATAGCGACCAGCGACAGATAGCCCAGATAGACAGTCTGGTGGAGTCGGGCATCGACCTGCTCATCGTGGCCCCCAACCAGGCCACGCTTCTTGCCCCCGCCATTGATCGTGCCTACGACAAAGGCATTCCCGTCATTGTGTTCGACCGTAAGACCGACTCCCAGAAGTTTACCGCCTATATCGGTGCCGACAATGAGGCGATGGGGCGTCAGATGGGCGAATATATCGCCACCGAACTGAACGGCCAGGGCCGTGTACTCGAGATTATGGGTCTCAAGGGCTCTTCTCCTGCCATCGAGCGCCACCGTGGGTTTGAAGAAGCCCTCAGCCACTATCCCGACATTGAACTGGTAGCCTCGCTTCAGGGCGACTGGACCGAGGAGAGTGCCGTGGAAGCCATCAACAAGTATGAGGGTTCTCTTACAGACATTGACTTTGTCTTTGGTCAGAACGACCGTATGGCCGTGGGTGCCAAGAAAGCCTTAGAGGACACCTCACTTAGTACTGCTCGCTCCTCACAGATAAGGTATTGCGGCATCGACGGACTGCCCGGCGAGGGTGGTGGGCTGGTATGTGTGCGTGACTCCGTGCTCAGTGCCTCGTTTATCTATCCCACCCATGGCGACGAAGTGCTACAGTTGGCTATAGATATCCTTGAGCATAAGCCCTATCAGAAAGAAAACATGCTGATGTCGGCTCTCGTCACACCCGACAATGCCCGTGTGCTGCTCATGCTCAATGAGGAGATAGCCCGTCGCTCCACCTATTTAGAGAGCTTAGGAGAGAAGTCAGACAACTACCTAAAGCAGTTGGCCACCCAGCGCACCATCTTCTTCCTTGCCATCGGCGTACTGGTGCTGATTATCCTTGTGCTCGTGCTCTTTGTCCTCTATCGTCGTGGTAAGATCACCCTGCGCCGACAGCGTGTGGTCAGCACCTTGTGGAATATGGAGAATGACTCTACGCCGACCCCTCCCATTAAAGAGGAGAGTGACGAGGCACATGCTGACGAAAAAATAGATACCCCTCCGACACAGGACGCAGGCGAGTCTTCAGAGTCTCCCCTCTTTATCTCCCAGTTCAAGGAAGTCGTAGAACGCCGCCTGGCCGACAGTGCGCTCAGCGTGGAAGACCTGGCATCCGACATGAATATCAGTCGAGTGCAGCTCTACCGCAAGGTAAAGGCACTGACAGGTTCGTCGCCTGTGGAACTGCTTCGCACCGCCCGCCTGAACCGAGGCTATCAGATGTTGCTTACTACCGACAAAACCATTTCCGAGGTGGCCTATGCCGTCGGCTTCACCGCTCCCAGCTATTTCACCAAGTGTTTCAAGGACGAGTTCGGCGTCAGTCCGTCGGAAGTACACAGTTAAAATAAATAGTTAAAAAATGGAAAATCCTTGCATTTGCTTTTCCGTCTTATTATCTTTGCAGTAAAATTTAGCTGAAACACCAAATATTAACACCACCTCGTTACACCCCGGTCTAACACCTCGTTAGACCGGGGTGTAACGTTATGTTAGACCCGGGTCTAACGACCAACGATCTGGCACTTCGTCGTTAATGGTTCGGCAGACTACATTCAGAGAACAGCCATTTCATCGATGACGAATACGCAAAAATCGTTCATCTTCATGCAAAAATGTTACATTGCAACAATTTTTGAGGCTAACGAACGATTTTTTTACTACTGGCGCAAGGATAGGGTTTACCTTTGCGCCAGTTTTTAATAGTACTAACCCAACAAACAATGAAACAAGTAAAAAGAATCTTTCTGAGCCTTGTGCTCATGTTTGCCGTGACATGTATGTACGCGCAGACACAAATCACAGGCACTGTGGTTGACCCGCAGGGTGAGCCCGTCATTGGTGCCACAGTGATGGAGAAGGGTACCTCGAACGGCACGATTACCGACTTCGACGGTAACTTTACGGTGAAGGTGAAAGAGGGCGCCACGCTGGTGTTCTCCTTTGTAGGTTTCGACACACAGGAACTCCCTGCCAAGTCGGGGATGCACGTCACCCTCTCTGACGCCAACCAGATGTTGAACGAAGTGGTGGTGACTGGTTATACCACCCAGCGTAAGATTGACCTTACCGGTGCTGTTTCGACAGTAAGCATCAGTGAGATGGCGAAGCAGAACGAGAACAACCCGATGAAGGCCTTGCAGGGTCGTGTTCCGGGTATGAACATCACGGCCAACGGTAATCCCTCTGGTGCTGCTACCGTTCGTATCCGTGGTGAGGGCACTCTGAACAACAATGATCCTCTCTATATCATCGACGGTGTGCCTACCAAGGCCGGTATGCATGAGTTGAACGGTAACGATATCGAAAGCATCCAGGTGTTGAAGGATGCTGCCTCTGCCTCTATCTATGGTAGCCGCGCTGCCAACGGTGTGATTATCATCACCACCAAGAAGGGTAAGGATGGCAAGGTGAAGATCAACTTCGACGGTTCGGTGGCTACTTCGCTCTACACCAACCGTATTAAGACGATGAATGCCGAGCAGTGGGGCCGTGCTCTGTGGCAGGCTAATATCAACGATGGCTTCAACCCCAACAAGAATGCCCTTGGCTATAATTTCGACTGGGGCTATGACAAGAACGGCAACCCCGAGTTGTATGGCATGACGATGAATATGTTCCTTGATGAGCGAGCTACTCAGCGTTCAGGCGATACCGACTGGTTCGATCAGGTGACCCGTACCGGTGTGGTACAGCAGTACAACCTGTCAATCAGCAACGGCAATGAGAAGGGCAACTCTTTCTTCTCTATTGGCTACTATGACAACAAGGGTACCATCAAGGACTCTTACTTTAGTCGTCTGTCTGCCCGTGCGAATGCCGACTATAAACTGTTCGACGGTAAGGTGGTAGTCGGTGAGAACTTCACCGTGAACCGCACCAAGGGCGTTGATGCTCCCGGCGACATCCTGAAGAACTCGCTGCAGTTCAACCCCAACTATCCTATCTATGCCGAGAACGGTGAGTTCTCTCAGGCTGTGGGTGCTTACTCAGAGCGTGAGAACCCCCTGAGCATGCTCTATAATAATAAGGATAATGAGTACACACTGTGGCGTATGTTTGGTGATGTTCACCTCAGCGTCACCCCGTTTAAGAATTTCACCGTGCGCACCACGCTGGGTATGGACTATTCACAGAAACAGCAGCGCTTCTTCACCTATCCCAGGGTGAATGGTAAGAAGACCCGTACCGATTCTGCTGCCGAGAGTAAGCAGGAGCACACGATGAACTGGATGTGGAATGCCATTGCCACCTACAACCTGGAGATAGGCAAGCATCGTGGTGATGCGATGATCGGTATGGAGGTCAACCGCAACGACTATAACTGGATGAGTGCCAAGCGCTACGAGCTGGCCATCCTGAATACCGACTATATGTGGCCATCGGCAGGTACTGGCCGTCAGGAGGCATTAGGTAGCGGCGATGGTTTCTCGCTGGTATCATTCTTCGGAAAGATCAACTATACCTACGACAACAAGTACTTGGCTTCGTTCACTATCCGTCGCGACGGTTCTAGCCGTTTCGGTCATAACAACCAGTATGGTACCTTCCCGTCAATCTCTACAGGTTGGCGCATCAATGAAGAGAAATTCATGGAGGGTACCCGTGGCTGGCTCGACAACCTGAAGTTGCGTTACTCATGGGGTCAGACCGGTAACCAGGAAATATCCAACACTGCACGCTATACCCTCTATGGGGCCGTGGTCACCACGAACCCTTGGGACGAGAACAACTCCGGTTCTACCTATGACATCAGCGGCAGCAATGGCGGTTCGTCCATCCCCAGTGGCTATGTACGCAAACAGCGTGGCAACGAGGACATCAAGTGGGAAACCACCACACAGCACAACATCGGTATCGACTTCGGTGTGCTCCATAACGAGCTCTACGGTAGTTTCGACTGGTTCCACAAGAAGACCACCGACATCCTGCTTGAGATGAATGGTATCGGTGCCATGGGTGAGGGTACTACCCAGTGGATTAACGCCGGTGAGGTGAAAAACACCGGTTTTGAACTGGCATTAGGCTATCGTCACGCCCTGGAGAGCGGTTTCTCTTGGGACATCACCGGTAACGTAGGTAAGTATGTCAACGAGATTACCAAACTGCCCGAGACGGTGATTGCCAGTGGCAAATATGGTGGTAATAGTAAGTTGAGCGTTGTCGGTCATGCCATGGGTTCACAGGTGGGCTATGTGGCCGATGGCCTCTTCCGCAGTCAGGACGAGATCTACAGCCATGCCACTCAGACCGCTGCCGACCTTGGCCGTATCCGCTGGTACGATGTCGACCACAATGGTGTCATCAACGAAGATGACCAGACCTGGATTTACGATCCTACGCCCGACTTCACTTGGGGTCTGAACATCTACCTGCAATATAAGGACTGGGATTTCACCATGTTCTGGCAGGGTGTTCAGGGCAAGGACGTAGACTGCCGCCTGTTCAAGACCCAGACCGACCTGTGGTCGAGCTCACACCCCGACTGTAACGTGTCGTACCTGAACAAGGGTGAGCGTCTGCTGGGAGCTTGGAGCCCCTCCAATCCCAACAGTGATATCCCCGCCCTCTCTACTGAAGACAGAAACGGCGAGGGTCGCGTCTCTACCTATTACATTGAGGATGGCTCGTTTGCTAAACTGCGCACTGTGCAGTTGGGCTATAACATGCCCAAGAGCTTTATCGAGAAGCTCCACATTGACCGTCTGCGTTTCTACCTGTCGGCTCAGAACCTGCTGATGATTAAGAGCAGTAACTTTACAGGTGCCGATCCTGAGAACCCCGGATTCGACTATCCTATACCTCTGAACCTCACCTTCGGTCTGAACGTGTCATTCTAAGTGAAAAGTAATCATATAGTAAAGTAAAAATAGATAATTATGAAAACGATATATAAATCAATCTGTGCCATTTGTCTCGTCAGTGGTTTCATGTCGTGCTCTGACTTCCTCGAGGAACAGGTGCCTCAGGCAACACTGACTCAGGACGAGGTGAAAGACCCCAAGTATATGGATGCTGTTCTCACCTCAGCCTATGCCGGCCTGGTGGCTATACAGGATATGAACTCATCGTTCTCGCTGTGGAACTATGATACACGTTCTGATGATGCCTACGTAGGCGGT
>Ga0310697_10001231_pt1 | contig 30952 bp, 22 predicted proteins | sample 172DNAGHGlowgp2_FD_203883 | JGI IMG/M metagenome (GOLD analysis project Ga0310697, IMG submission 203883) | Sheep rumen microbial communities from Palmerston North, Manawatu-Wanganui, New Zealand - 1728 DNA GHGlow gp2 (v2) (version 2) | ecosystem: Host-associated > Mammals > Digestive system >... | reverse complement strand
TGTTCATGAACTGGTACTTCAGAGTCAGCGGCGAGAACTCGTGACGGCTGCGCTGCGACGTCTGCCAGCGGTATGTCCATTCGCCCGAGACGATATGCATCTTGTAGTAGCCTGGCCGGCGTATGATGTCGCTTGAGAGCTTGGCATATGTCGTCGGCGGGGCAAAGTAGCGGCGTGGCCTGCGCCGTCCTTCCCTGTCGCGGCGTACACGGTCGCTGTCGTAGAACGGTGCAATAATACGCGGGAACTCTATCGAGGCATCGACACCATACTGGTAGCTGTTCATGTCGCTGCCCTGGCTGGTCTGCCACTCGTAGGCTCCGTGGAGGTTCACGTCGAGTTTCTCGGCACCGCGGAAAGCATTGCGCCGCGTGATACCAACTCGTGCCTCAGGGCCGTAGCGCCCGCTTGTGCGTCCTATGGCGCTGGCCTCGAAGTAGAAGTCGTAAGGCTTCTCGAAGGTACAGCTCAGCCTCAGGTCCATGGTGTCGGCAGGCAGTACCGTTCCCGTCGGTACTTTTACTGTGTCTGACAGCAGCGAGTCCGTCGTGCTGATTCCGGACTGCTGTTTCCTCGGGGTAAACTGGAAGTCGACCGAGCTGAACACCCCGGTAGCGTTTATCTTGCTGACCGACTCGGTGTACTTGGCGTAGCTGTAGGCCTGATGCGGACGCAGACGCAGGTTACGCGCCACGACACCCGGGCGTATCGGCGAGCTCTTGCCATTGAAGTGTATCGTCATGAAACGCCGTCTGAGCGTGGAGTCCAGCACCTCGCGGAAGGATTTACGGAACTCGATGTCCACATTGCCTATATACCATTTCTTTAGCGACGCCTCGGGCAGCTCCGACGCCAGCTGCAGACGGAGGTCCACCTTGTCAGCTGTAGCGAAGGTGTCGGCCAGGTATGTAGCATAGCCCGAGCTGTAATAGTAATATCCGCTGTTGCGCAGCAACGTTCCAATACGGCTGCGTTCGCCGTCGAGGGCCGTGACGCTGAAAGGTGCCCCAGGCGCTATAAGCCGCTCGTCGGCAGTGGAGTCGAGCAGATGCCGTATGTCACGCGGGAATCCGGTGTAAGCTACGCTGTCGAGGGTAAACAGCGAGTCGAGGCGCACGCTGTAGGCTATCTTCGCCTTTCTGGGGTTACGTCCCGTGATGGTGCTGTATGACACCGAGCCGCGGAAGTATCCGTTGTTGCGGAGCACCGAGCGGGCCACCGAGGCGCGCAGTGCGGGATTGACATTACTCATCAGTACAGGTGGTTTGCCGAACGTTTTTGTCATCCACCGTGCAAAACGGTTCTTCTTCGCCGAGTAGTGGTTGTAGACCCACAGATGCCACGACCACGGCACGCTGTAGTAGCTGCTGCCGAAGAGCGAGCCATTAGGCTCGGTGGCGAGAGCCGCCTCCAGTTCTTCCTTCGTCGTTGCGAGATGTTCGGGGAAGCTGTCTTTTCGCTCGTCGACATACTCTATGGGCTTTAGTCCTGTGAACAGCTGGTCGTCGGCAGGTATGTTCTTCGTCATCGAACAGCTGCACAGCATGAAAATGCCGAGCAGCATGACGACACTAATAGTATTACTTTTCATCCTTCACACCCTCCTTTCCTTGTGCTGACGGTTCACGACCCGAGTCCCGACCGTCGTTATTGCGGCTATTGGCACTACCGCCATTCGTATTGCGGCTGTCGCTGGTGCGGACGGCAGCATTACTGCCGGCAGTATCACTGCTCCACTTCAGCAGGCTGTCGAGCTTACGGCGCCAGACGAAGCCCACGCCGTACTCTCCGGTATAGCCTTCCAGCCAGTCGTAGACATTCTGGTTGTAGAATAGCTTCAGGTTCTGTGTCGCCTCCTGATTCAGACGGTACTCCATCGTCACGTTGTCGAAGAACGACTGCTGCTCTCCCAAGGCCTCTGTCTCACCCGCCGACACCTTACCACCAATCTGCAGCTTCAGGCGGTTGTTCATGAAGCGTTTTGCGAAGCGGAACGAGTAGTCGGTACGCATCTGCCCTGAGGCATCTGTAGTATTGTCGATGCCCAACTGCAAGTCCAGAGTCTTGAGTGCCGACCCTGCTATCTGGTTTATCTCGTTCTCGAGGAACGAGCTCAGTGCAGAGTTCATAGAGAAGCCGTTGGTGTTTCCGTCGGCAAGATACATTCCCGTGGTGAGCATCGTCACGGCTATCTTGCCGCGCTCCTCTACCGACATCGTAGCAAGCTCGCCGCTGACATTCTGGTCCTCCGGAGCCTCGATGACGAACTGGAGGCCCATGTCGTTGAGTGTCTTGGTTATCACCACGCCGCAGTCGAAGGCTACCGTCCGCGAGACATCGCCCATCTCGCTTACCGATGCTTTCGTGCGCTCGGTGGCCTTGATGTTAAGCCGCGGATTCATGGGGTCGCCGGCAAACTCTACGTAGCTGCCGTCCTCTATCCGGAATGTCTTCAGGGGTATTATTGGCAGCGAGTACTTCATCTCGCCGCTGGACAGCGTGTAGCGGCCGGAAAGCCTTATGCCCTCGCTGCCGTACAGCATCCTGAGGTCGCCACCGCCCATGAGGTCCAGGTAATTCGTCTGCTCGCTGTTTAGGTTGCAGAGCACGTGGGCACCCTGCGAGACGCTGACAGTGAGATCGACATTCAGCCCCGTCGGTACGGGACGTGAGACGACGGTCTGGGTGGTATCGGTGAAGTCGGTAAACTTAACCAGTTCCTCGAGACGGTTATCGGTCGACAGCGGTGAGTCAAGGAGCATATATGTAAGGTCCGTCGAGCCCAGGACATCGAGACGACCGCGCATGGTCAGTGCCTCGAGCGGTCCCTGCATACGTGCAAAGAAATTGACGAATGCCTTGCCGAAGGCTATGGAGCCTGGTTCCTGGCGTGAGTTGACGAGCAGCATATTGCGCGCCTTCATCTGCATGTCCATCGTCACACGGTCGGTATTGCTGAAGTCCACGCTGCCCTGCATTAGCAGCGGCTCGTCGTTATAAGCATACAACCCGAAGTTCTCAAGCAGCAGCTTCGAGTTGACAATGCGCACGGGGTCGTTATCGAAACGCATGCGCACACCATATGGATGGCTCACCAGATAAGCATCCTCGACGTACACCTCGCCGTTGATAACGGGACGGTCCGTGCGCCCGCTGATGGTAAGTTCACCCTCGCCGTAGCCCTCAAGACCTACCAGTTGGTCGGGAATGAAACCATTGGCCAAGGCCAGCGGGAAGCGCGTCATAGAGAACTTGGCATCGAGGCGGCCCTTCCCCTCCGCCATGCGGTATGTGCCGCTGAGCTGTCCGAACTCCTCGTCGCCGAGCATCAGACGCGCGTCGATGACGTGGCTGTCGTCGTCCTTCATCAGATAGTCCAGTTCTGCACTCACATTGCCTATGGGTGAGCCTTCGAATGTCATCTGCTCTATGCCCATATCGCTGACAACCGATATGTTCTCCTGATGGTCCAACACAACATGGAAGTCGCCGTTGAGCCGTCCGGTGACCTGAGGCAGGAACGGCATAGCTGCGGTCAGCTCGCCCAGGTCGAAAAGGTTCACCGACACAGTCAAGTCCTGCAGGTACTGTCTGTCAGAGCCGTCAGCATCGGCGCCGTCGGTATATATCTTCAGACCCGTCTTGTCGTCGGCCACGAGGTCGACTTTTGCCTGTATGCGTTTGTCGTTGCCTAAGAATACATAATTGTCCTTGTTCAGGTTGAACTCCTTATACCCAAGCGTCGGACGGTCGGGCATGAGCTTGAAGCGTATGCCGCCCTCCTCCATCTCCGCCGTGGCACCTATCCGCACGCCGAGGCGGTTCTTGTCGTCATAATAACGCAGTCCAGCCAGTGCGCCGTGCTCATGGAAGTGTCCGTCGACGAGTGCGTTGAACACCATCTGCGGGTTCCGCTTGTTGTTCTTCAACCGAGCCTGATAGGTCAGCCTGTCACCTTTCTGCGCCAGCGTCAGGCTGACGGTGTCTATCAGCGTGCTGTCGTAGTTCAGCGAATACAGGTAGGCATAGCCGTTGACACCCGTCTCCGGCGAGGTGGTAAAGTCTGCCTTCAGGTCCTTGAAGTCTATCTTGTTGCTACGCAGTATTGCTGCCACGGGATTGTCGCGTCCGCTGCTGACATAGAGTTTCATCGTGGGCAGCAGCCGTCTTATTGCCTGCTGGTCTATCACTTTGTTACGGTACTGAGCCACTGCCGAGTCGCCAAGTGCGACAAAGCTGCTGAGCAGCCGCTCGTAGCCATCGGCGGCATCAAGTTTGACTATCAGGTTTCCGCTCTGCACGCGGACCACTGTAGTATCGCGGTCGGTAAACAGGTAGACACCTAAGTCCTCTGGGTGATAAGTGTTCGTTTCGTCTTTTATGTACAGGCTTCCCAAGCGTCCGCGCACTTTGTGTGAGTCTTTCATGTCGGTAGCCAGACTGACGGTGCCTTTCGCACCTATCGTCAGCGGCTTGTCAACAATACGCATACGGTATAGGTCTATCAGCTGAAGATCGGTGCCAATGGTACCCTCAACGCGTTTCTTGTCTAACTGCGCACTGATATCTACCTTCCCGTCAAAGAGCGTGTTTTGACCGCTGACGGCAGCCAGCAGTCGTCCGTTGGAGAGCGAAGCCTCGGCACGGACGTCGCTGATGTCCCAGGAGCCGTATTGCAGCCGGCCAACGGTGGCCTCTGCCGTCAGCGTCGTCCTCGGGCTTAGCATATCGAGGCCGCAGCCTTTAACTTTGACATCGGCGGAAAGGGTATAGATGGAGTCGCGTGGCAGGAAGTCATGCACATTGATCTGCCGCACGCTGATATCTGCATCATAGTGCTGTGTCGACCCGTTGTAGCTTCCTGCCAGACGGGCGAAGCCCTGCCCCGGGCGTGCCGTGAGGTCTGCTGCGTAGCTATTGCCGTCGGCATTGAGCTTTCCGCTCATGGTCATCGGCGGCAAGCGCAGACCAGCATCGGGAAGTAATGCCGCGATGAAGTCCATGCGGCGGGTCTCGCCCCTGACGTTCAGGTCGGCCTGCAGGTGTGAGGGGTCGCTGACGTTATGCACACTACCGTCGACATTAAGGTAAAAAGCCGTTGGCAACTGAAGGTCAAGACCCGTGAGCGTCATCTGCTCCATGTTACCGTCGACAGAGCCTCTCACCGTGAGCGGACTGTTAGGATAGCCGCGCCAGAACAGCCGGGGCAATACCGTCTGCTTGGCGACAATGTTCATAAGTTCCTGCTTGCCAATCTGAGCATTCAGCCGGATGTGCGCCCTGCCGGGATTCAACGAGTCAAGGACGCTGAAGTCCATGTCCACCTCGGCCTCAACATCGCTGTCGGCAGTCCGTAGCGTAAGACCCGGCATCCTGACATGGCTGAAGGCGGAGTCTAACAGCACGCCGCCATGCAGCTCCGTAAGCTGAAGCCCCGACAGCTGCTCACGTAGCGATGCCTCGCGAATGTAGAAGGATGTCCCTTGTGGACTGTAGCTTATCGAGTCGACACCAAGTCTTACGCCGGCGAGCATGAAGCCTCGCGGCTCGTCGGCAAGGCTGCGCTCAGGACTGAGGCTGCCGTCATGCAGGTTGAAGCCCGCTACGCGATAGATGGCATTTCCGATGTCAATATCGGCATCGCGGGCAACGGCAAGGCCCAGATAGGAGCTTATATGTGTCGTGTCGCCAGGCATGTGGACACTGAGGGATGTACGTCTGACGGTCAGCGAGTCGGCAGCTATGCGCCACCTGACGTTGCTCGCTGTAGTGTCGACGGCAGACGTGTCGCTCAGCGAGATGTCAAGCGAGGCGTCGGCAAGTAGCGCACCGTTCACCTCTACAGTCTCACGGCCGAGGTCGATACCTCGAATACTGAGCCGCAGCTCACCAATGCTGCCACGCACCTGCAGGTCGCTGATAAAGCCGTTGGTGTTTATGTAGGACCTCTGCAACGAAAGCTCGTCGACGACGACACGCTTGTCGAGCAGCGGCAACAGCCGCACATCGGCGACCAGAGTGCCCACGTCGGCCAGCGTGTCGCCAGCATGAACGGCAAGGAAGTCGTCGAGCCGGAGATCCAGCGGCCACTGCAGATTCACCTGTCCGACACTTATCTCCATCCCAGTCTTTTCCGACAACAGTGAAGCAATCTTCCCCGCCGCCCAGTTCTGAACCGGAGGCAGGTAAAGCAGGGCAATAAGTACGAACGGCAACAGCAACAACACGGCCATCGTGCCTACCATCCATTTCAGTGCTTTCTTCATGCGCCTGCAAAAGTAAGAAAAAAATATGAATATCGTTTCTCTTTGTCAGAAAATTATAGTACCTTTGCAGTATTCTAACGAAAAAGAGTATGAAATTCATTGCTATTATACCGGCCCGATATGCATCTACGCGATTCCCGGGCAAACCCCTTGCCATGCTGGGGGGTAAGACAGTGATACAACGCGTCTATGAACAGGCCGTGAGTGTCGTCGGCGAGGCTTATGTGGCTACCGACGACGCGCGCATCATGCAGGCCGTGGAGAGCTTCGGCGGACGGGCCGTCATGACGCGCAGCGACCACAAGAGCGGCACCGACCGCATCGAGGAGGCAGCAGAGAAGACCGGCACTACGGCCGACGTCGTCATCAACGTCCAGGGCGACGAGCCGTTCATCGAGCGCTCGCAGATAGAGACGCTCTGCCACCTGTTCGACGCCCCCGAGACACAGATAGGAACGCTGGGCAAGCGGTTCGAGACGATGGAGGCGGTAGTGAACCCGAACTCGCCAAAGATTGTCTGCGACCTGCGAGGTTTCGCCCTTTACTTCAGCCGCTCAGTCATCCCCGCGGTACGCGGTTGCGAGCGTAGCCAATGGATCGGCAGCTACCCCTACCTCAAGCACTTAGGCATCTACGCCTACCGTCGCAAGGTGCTGTCAGAGATAACGAAGCTGCCCCAGAGTCCGTTGGAGATAGCGGAGAGTCTGGAGCAGCTGCGCTGGCTGCAGAATGGTTATCGCATTCGTGTCGGCGAGACCGATGTCGAGACTGTAGGAATAGACACTCCAGAGGATTTGGAGCGCGCCGAAGCCTTCCTTAAAAAGCTGTAGCTACAGCTTCACCGTCTTCTTCTTTGCCTTGCTTTCGTTCTGCAGGCGGTCGAGGGCAGTGACGACGTAGTTGTACTTCACCTTACCGTCCTCATAGGGCAGGCGCAGGAATGTGTTTGCCGTCACGGCAACGATTTTCGAGGGGTCGGCAGTGTTGACCTTCTCCTTAGCCCCGAAGCGGTAGACGACATATTTCGTAGCCTCATCCTTCCATCCCTTGCCTTTCGGTGCTGTCCAGAACAGCACATAGCCGTCGCTGGTCCATACTGGCTTCAGCGCGCGCACCTTGCGCGGTGCCTTGCCGTCGATGAACGGCATCGATGGCTGCAGTGCCGGATAGCGCCAGTAGTCGTGGCGAAGCATGGTGCCGTAGTTGCCGACATTGTCGACGGCAGCCTTGGCATACCACAGCACCGTCCCCTTGACGCCCGGCAGCTCACGGTGCAGTTGCATCTTGGCCGGTAACTGGTGCGAGCCGGGGTTCTTGGGATCGCTGAATTTCACAGTACGCTCCACGTCCTCGCCGATGACCAGCGGACGACCGGAGGCATACCGGTTCCACCAGTGTATGAGGGTTTCGTAGTCGGCCGCCTTGTTGCCTATCTCCCAGTATATCTGTGGCACGCAGTAGTCCAGCCAGCCGTTGTTGATCCACAGCAGCACGTCTGCATAGAGGTCGTCGTAGTTCTGCAGCCCGTTCGTGTTGCTGCCTATCTCGGCACTGCGCTTGTTGCGGTAGATACCGAATGGCGAGATGCCCACCTTCACCCACGGCTTGGTGGAGTGCACCATGTTGTAGAACTCCTCAATGAAACGGCTTACGTTGTAGCGGCGCCAGTCGCCGATGTCACGGATGCCGTTCGACGACTGTCTGAAGAGATCGGCATCGGGGATGGTCTGTCCTGCTGCCGGGTACGGATAGAAGTAGTCGTCCATGTGTATGCCGTCGATGTCGTAGCGCGTGACGATGTCGCGCGCCACCTCGCAGATGTAGTGACGGTTCTCGGCGATGCCGGGGTTCAGGATGGTAAGCCCGTCGTACTCGAAACAATTCTGCGGCTTGCGCACCTTGATGTGGTTGGCAGCCAGCTGCGTCGTCGTCTTCGTACGCGCACGATAGGGATTGATCCATGCGTGCAGCTCCATGCCACGGGTGTGGCACTGCTCAATCATCCACTGCAGAGGATCCCAGTAGGGGCTGGGGGCTTGTCCCTGCCGTCCGGTGAGGAAACGGCTCCAGGGCTCGAGGTTGCTCTCGTAGAGAGCGTCACACTCTGGACGCACCTGGAAGATGATGACATTACAACCGTCCTTCTGCAGCTCGTCGAGCTGGTAGCTCAGCGTCTGCTGCATCTTCACTGTTCCCATGCCCTGGAACTGTCCGTTCACACACTGTATCCACGCGCCGCGCATCTCGCGCTTCATCTGTGCCGAGACCGAACCGGCCACCAATGCCAGGAGCAATGCTACTAATAATATTCTTCTCATATATCAGTTTGTTTTATTATTTGCAATCCAAATACCGGTAAATAGTCTCCGTCCAGTCGGCACCGTTCTCTGGACAGTACGTCCAGATACCCATCTGACTGGCCACCGCCACATTACGCGGCCCGTCGTCGACGAACAGTGTCTCCGATGGTGCTATGTGCTCGGCCATTAGCACACGGTGGAAGAACTCCGTGTCGGGTTTCATCACTCCCATCTCGTAGCTGCAGTAGCACGCATCCATGTAGTCCGATAACGAGTGGCCCTCGCCGTCGAAGTCCGGCGACATGACCCACGACATCATATATGGATTGGTGTTCGACAACAGTATGAGCCGGTATCCCTCTCTGCGCAGACGGCGCAGGGCCTCGATATTACGGCGTGGCAACTCGCGGCAGTAGCCGAGCCAGGCATAGCGGCACTGCTCGTAGGTGACATCATGGCCGACGAGTTTTCCCAGCTCCTCCCTGAAGGTCTCGGCACTAATGGCACCGCGCTCCAGGTCGCCGAAGATTCCGCCCTGCGTATAGGCATCAAGTCGCTGGTCGGCATCCTGCAGTCCCAGTTCACGGAACCGCCTGACGGCCTGCGGCTGGTCGAGGGTAATGATAACCCCGCCGAGGTCGAAGATTATATTCTTTATTCTTTCCATATGTCACGTTTCTGCCTGCGTGCCTCGTCGAAGCTCACCAAAGGAGTGTTCTGCTGCTCGTAGCCGGCGCGCATGGCCTCATATCTTTCATTCAGCTCACGTTCCACAGCCTGCTCCTCCTGCATCAGACGGGCGGCGACAAGAGCATTCTGCGAAGCATCCTTCATCCACACTACAGGCCCGCCATAGACGGGTGCTATCTTAAGTGCCACATGGAGCTCGCTGGTCGTTGCACCGCCGATCATTATGGGTATGCTCACCCCTGCCCTGCGGAGCTCGGTCGCCACTTTGACCATCTCCTCCAGGCTGGGAGTAATAAGTCCCGAGAGGCCTATCATGTCGACACGCTCGTCGATGGCTTTACGCACTATCTGCTCTGCAGGCACCATGACACCCATGTCGATGACCTCGTAGTTGTTACAGGCCATTACCACTGCCACGATGTTCTTGCCAATGTCGTGCACATCGCCTTTGACTGTTGCAAGCAACACCTTGCCGGCCTTAACCGCATGGCCGGCGTTCTGTGCCTCGATGAACGGCTGCAGTATGGCGACGGCCTGCTTCATGGTGCGGGCGGTCTTCACCACCTGCGGCAGGAACATCTTGCCGGCACCGAACAGCTCGCCGACCTTGTTCATACCGTCCATCAGCGGACCTTCTATGATGTCGACGGCACGCGGATACTTTTCAAGGGCCTCACCAAGGTCGTCGGACAGGTAGTCGCCGATGCCTCGTACCAGAGCCTGCGACAGACGTTCCTCAACAGGTGTCTGCCGCCTGCTGACGGCACTATCCGACGGCACAGCCGCCGTACCAGCCTTATGTGCGGCCTGACCCTCCTCTGCCTGTCGGGCGGCTAGTTCTATGAGCCGTTCTGCCGCACCCTCACGCCGGTTGAGGATTACATCTTCTATTATCTCAAGATGCTCTGCAGGTATGTCGTTGTAAGATAATTTCGTTGCTGGATTAACGATACCAAAATCCATTCCCTGCTGTATGGCATGATAAAGGAACACGGCATGCATAGCCTCACGGATATAGTTGTTGCCTCGGAACGAGAACGACAGGTTGCTGACTCCCCCACTGACATGAGCCCCTAGCAGGTTCTTACGTATCCATCCGGTGGCACGGATAAAGTCGGCAGCATAGGCGTCATGCTCCTCCATGCCAGTTGCCACGGCAAGCACGTTAGGGTCGAAGATTATGTCGAGCGGATTCATTCCGACCTGCTGTATCAGAAGCTTATATGCACGACTGGCAATCTCTATGCGCCGTTCGTAGCTCGTCGCTTGACCTTCCTCGTCGAAACACATCACGACTACAGCAGCTCCGTAGCGTTTCACGTCACGGGCATGACTAAGAAACACCTCTTCGCCCTCCTTGAGCGATATCGAGTTGACGATGCCCTTACCCTGTACGCACTTCAGTCCCTCGACAATGACGTCCCACTTCGAGGAGTCTATCATCACCGGCACGCGTGCGATGTCAGGCTCACCGGCAATCATGTTAAGAAAAGTAACCATCTCGGCACGGGCATCAAGCAGGCCGTCGTCCATGTTTATATCGATGACAAGTGCCCCGTCCTCAACCTGCTTGCGTGCTATCGATATAGCCTCCTCGTAGCTTTTCTCCTTGATCAACCTGAGGAACTTGCGCGAACCGGCGACATTACAACGCTCACCGACATTAACGAAGCGTACTTCCGGCGATACGTCGAGCATATCGAGGCCTGACAGGTGCATCGTCGACGGTGCACAAACCGGCTCGTGAGGCTTACGTCCCTCGACAAGAGGCACATAGCGTGCAATGAACTCGTCAGTGGTGCCGCAACAGCCGCCAATGATGTTCACCAGTCCCTCGTCGACGAGCTCGCCCATCTGCGGCGCCATCGTCTCCGGGGTCTCGTCATACAGCCCCATCGAGTTAGGCAGTCCGGCGTTCGGGTAGCAAGATATATAATAAGGTGCGCGCTGAGCCAGCTCACGGAGCAGCGGTTGCATCTGCCGTGCTCCGAACGAACAGTTCAGACCGACGGAGAACACCGGGAAGGAAGAGACGCTGGCCAGGAAAGCCTCGAGTGTCTGTCCGCTGAGCGTACGTCCGGCGAGGTCGCTGACGGTGACGCTGAGCATTATCGGCAGTGCCACGCCCCGTTCCTTCATCGCGGTGACGGCGGCATCGACGGCACACTTCGCATTCAGCGTGTCAAAGACAGTCTCTATGAGCAGAGCGTCTGCACCGCCCTCTATCAGCGCGTCCATCTGTTCGACATAAGCATCGAACAGCTGGCTGTAGGTCAGGTCGCGACGTGCCGGACTGCTAACATCGGGCGACATGGAGCAGGTCTTGTTCGTCGGACCCACGCTACCGGCCACGAACCGCGGCCGTTCCGCCGTGGAATACTCGTCGGCAGCCTGACGGGCCAGACGGGCACCGGCCAGCGCGATGTCGCGGCTTTCCGAAGCCATGCCGTAGTCAGCCTGACTGATACGCTGCGAGCTGAAGGTGTTCGTCTCGATGATGTCGGCACCGGCACGCAAGTAACGCCGGTGGATGTCAAGTATGACATCCGGCCGCGTGAGGTTCAGTAGGTCGTTGTTGCCCTTCATCTGCCCGCGGAACAGATGGTAACGCCCCCGGAAGTCCTCTTCCGTGAGGTCGTACGACTGTATCATCGTACCCATCGCCCCGTCAAGTATCAGTATGCGCTTTCTTATCTCGTCATGCAATCTGCTCATCGCTAACTCTTCGTTTCTGTGTCCTTAATAGTGCTTTATGGCACGATCCATCTCGCGGCGGTCTTCCTTCTCCTTCAGCGTCTGGCGCTTGTCGAACGCTTTCTTACCCTTACACAGGGCGATGTCCATCTTCGCACGCCCGTGTTCGTCGATGAACACCAGCAGCGGAACGATGGTGTAACCCGTCTGCTTCGTAGCACTCTGCAGCTTGCGTATCTCGCGCCTGGTGAGAAGCAGCTTGCGGTCGCGTTTCATCTCGTGGTTATTGTACGACCCGTAGAAATATGGCGACACCGACATGCCACGCACCCATATCTCCTCATTGGTGATGAAACAGTAGGAGTCGACGAGGCTTGCCTTTCCTGCACGTATGCTTTTTATCTCCGTACCTGTCAGCACTATGCCGGCGGTGAGTGTGTCGATGAAGAAATACTCGAACGCGGCCTTTTTGTTCTTTATGTTTACAGGACTGTTTTTCCTGATCTGCTCTTCTTCCTTGTTCACCTTACGATTATTGTTTCTTCTTATTAATACTGTTCATGCCTCTATAGCGGCAAAGTTCTCTATGTGGTTATCGACATAGCGGGCTATGGCTTCCGTCCACGCCTCTTCGTTCTCGACGAACAAATCGTCCATGTCGTCAAACTCAGGGAACTGTTCGAAGAGTGCCATGAACTCCTCTTCGCTGCAGTCGCGCTCTATGGCATCACGATGACGCAGCCACAGTGTGTGGGCATCGTATATGAGCTTCGACAGGTCGCGCAGTCCCCATAGCTTCAGTGCCTTTGCGAGGGGGTTCTTGAAGATGAAGGGTCCGTAGCCGTTGTGTATAAGCTGCACGAAGCCTCCGTCCATGACTTCCTCATGGAGTATGTCCCACGCCAGCAGCGTCACCTGGTCGGCGTTCAGCTGCTCCATCGTCTGCTGGGTCAGCTCTCCGCCGATGGCTTCCTTCACTGCCGCGACGAACACTCCGAGGAAGGCGTCCATGCCTTCCGCAGCAGCTTTCTCAAGGTCTTTGTCTTTTACCGTTACCGTAATCATGTGACAATGTTCTTTCCCGTTGACGTAATAAGGTTGTATAATTCTTTGTCCTGTGAGACACGTGCCGTCATCTTACTTCAGTCCGCGCGCCCCGAGCAGGCTTGAGGCATCGGGCGACTGCATGCCGGTGAAGTCGGTGAACATCTGCATCAGGTCGCCAGTGTTTCCACGGCTCAGGATCTTCTGGCGGAACTCCTGTCCCGTCTCAGCTTTCAGCGCACCCCGCTGTGCGAAGACGTCGGCAATGTTCACTGCCAGCACCTCTGTCCACAGATAGCTGTAATAGCCGGCGGCATAGCCTCCGCCCCACACATGGTTGAAGTAGCTCGTGCCGTAGCGCGGCGGTATCTGCTCGTTCAGCAGCCCAACGGTGCGCAGTGCCTCGGTCTGGAAGTCGGCAGCCTTGTCTACTGTCGGCACCTCGTCGGCGGCGAGCATGTGCCATGCCAGGTCAACGCACGTAGCAGCGAGGTTCTCGCCCAGTGCGTAGGCCGTCTGGAAGTTTATACTCTTCAGCATGCGCTCCTTCAGGTCGGCAGGCATGGGCTCGCCGGTCTTGTAATGGCGTGCGTAGCGGTCAAACACTTCAGGGATGGATGCGAACGACTCATTGAACTGCGACGGCATCTCGACGAAGTCGCGTGCCACAGACGTTCCGCTCAGACCGTTGTACTGACAGTCGGAGAGCATGCCGTGCAACGCGTGGCCGAACTCGTGGAACAGTGTCGTCACCTCGTCCCACGTCAGCAGCGAAGGCTGTCCCTCGGGGGCCTTGGCATTGTTGCACACATTGAATATTATGGGCAGCTGCCCGCGCTGACGGCTCTGCTTGGCGAAGCCGTCCATCCACGCTCCGCCGCGTTTGGTGGGCCGGCGGAAGTAGTCATTATAGAACAGTGCCAGCGTCTTGCCGTCCTTGTCGATGACTTCGTAGACCTGCATGTCGGGATGGTAGGTCGGTATATCGGTACGCTGCTTGAAGGTCAGTCCGTAGACACGGTTGGCAGCATAGAAGACACCGTTCACCAAAACGCTGTCGATGTTGAAATAGGGCTTCACCTCGTCGTCTGAGATGTTCAGCTGCTGCTGTTTCATCTTTGCCGAATAGTAAAAGCGGTCATAGGGCTGGAGCTGGAAGTCGGCACCCTCGCTCTGACGGGCAAAGGCCTGAATGGCCTCGGTCTCGGCATTGGCCTTCGGCGTGTACTCCCTGATGAGGTTCTTCAGGAAGGCATAGACGTTCTCCGGTGTCTTTGCCATGGTATTCTCCAACGAGTAGGCAGCATAGCATGGATAGCCCATGATGGCAGCCTGCTCGGCGCGCAGCTTCGCCATCTCGACGACAATGGGGAAGGTGTTGTGGCTGTTGGTGCCGTCGGCCCTGTGTACTGAGGCCTCGAAGACGCGGCGGCGCAGGTCGCGGTTGTCGAGGCTTGCCAGCAGTGCCTGCTGTGTGGTGTTGACGATGACTATGGCATAGGGAGCCTTTTTGCCCAGGCTCTCGGCATCCTTGGCACACTGTGCCACGTCGGCCTCGCTGAGTCCCGAGAGCTGCTCCTTGGTGTCGACCCATACCACGGCATCATTGGTGGCTGCCTGCAGCTGATCGCCCCACTGCTGCTGAAGGTCTGCAATGCGCATATTTATCTCCTTCATGCGCTGCATCTTGTCGTCAGACAGGAGGGCACCTTTCCTTACGAAGCGCTTGTAGACCTCCTCCAGCAGTTTCTTCTCCTCGCCCTGCAGCTGCTCGTGCTGGCTGTCGTACACCTGTCGTATGCGCTCGAAGAGCTTCTTGTCGAAGGCGATGTCGTTCTCGAGCTCTGTCAGCATGGGCTGCACCTTCTTCTCTATCTCTGCTATCTCGGGGGTCTTGTCGGCCTCGGTCAGTGCGAAGAAGACGCGGCTCACCCTGTCAAGCAGGCGTCCGCTCTCGTCGTAAGCCAGGATGGTGTTCTCGAACGTTGCTGGCTCAGTGTCCGACGTTATCTTGCTGATGCTGTCGCGCTGTGCCTGTATGGCTGCCTCGAAGGCTGGCATGTAGTCGGTGGTGTCTATCCGGCTGAAGTCGGGAGCACCGAACGGCAGCTGGCTCTCCTCGAGGAGCGGGTTCATACGCTGTGTGTCGTGACACGATGTCAGGGGCATAGTCATTGCCGATGCTAAAGCTATTGCCATAATGGTCTTACTTTTTTTCATATCGTCTTGTATTATTCTTGTCTGCTCGTTTCCAGCTAACGCAGCTTGAGGGCGTCGCCGACGTGCAGGTCGTAGTCGGCCGGGAGGTGGTTGAGCTTATAGAGCGACTTCAGGCGTATGCCGTACGACTGGGCAATGGAGTACATCGACTCTCCCTGGCGCACGTAGTGCAGCCGTCCCTTGTAGTCCTTCGGGGCTTTCGTCTGCTTCTTCTTGAGCCACACGATCTCTCCCTCCACGAGCGGGTCGTGTTTGTCGCGCTCGTTGTACTTCGCTATCTTGCGGTACGAGATGCCTATCTCCTCGCCTATCGACTTGAAGGTGTCGCCGCGACGTGCGTAGAGGTAGTAGTTCTTGTTCCATATCTTTATAGGGTGCAGCAGCTGACCGCCGGCGGCCTGGCTCTTCGTGTGCTCGTACATGAAGCGGTCGTAGCCCTTGGCGGTGTCGTACTGGTACAGACGGTAGAGCTGTATCAGCTCTATCAGTCGGTCGGCGTACTGCGGGTTCGTGGCGTAGCCGGCGGCCTTCAGTCCGCGTGCCCATCCCTGGTAGTCGGTCTGCTTCAGCGAGAACAGCGAGCGGTAGCGGCTGCCGCCGGCGAGGAATCGCGAGTGGTCCTCGAACGACTCGTAGGCCGAGTCGTAGGCGCGGAAACACTCTCCACTCGCGTCGTCGTCGTGATAGACTCTGCGTCCTGTCCACCCGTTACACTTTATGCCGAAATGGTTGTTGCCGTTGCGTGCGAGCTCGCTCTGCCCTGCCCCACTCTCGAAGATTCCCTGCGCCAGCGTTATGCTTGCGGGAATCTTCCACCGCAGCATCTGCTCGATGGCGATGTCCTTGTACTGGTCTATGTACTGCTGGTAGCGCTGGTTCCAGCGCACCTGTGCCGCCGCTGTCGCTGCGGCGCTGAGCAGTGTCAGGAGTAAGAGTGTCTTCTTCATTCCTCGCTCTTTAGCAGACGGTCAATCTCGTCGAACTGCCGTCCCATGTTAAGATTCAGGTATATGCGGTACAGTGCCGGTCCCCACTTACGCCGCTGATCGGGTGCCAGTTGGCGGTATCTCTCCATCGACTGGCGCGCCTGCTGATACAGGCGGCGCTGTTGTTTCTTCTCCTTCAGGCTGTTCAGCCCGAGGGCTTTGTTCAGATACGACGTTCCGATGTTATAATACGGCTCCGGCATCGTGTCGTTGCGTTCTATCAGCAGCTCCGACACCTTAATGCTCTCGTCGAAACGGCCTAAGTTGAAGAGCACCGTCGACTTGGCGAAGAGCGTCAGCTGACTGCTGTCGTTGGCTGCCAGTGCCCTGTCCACAACCTCAAGGGCCTTGAGGTTGTCGCCGCTGCGTGTGTAGTGGTCCATGAGCCTCGGGAAGAAGTATGCGTGGCGCGGAAAGCGGCTGAAGCCACGCCGCAGGGTCTCGAGATACAGCGAGTCGTCCTTCAGCCATCGGCGTGCCTCAGCAATATACTGCAGCGTGAACGCCTCCTTGGCGGTGTCGCGCAGTGCCAGGTGGCGGTAGCGCAGTGTCCTGACGGGGTCCTGCATGCGGTAGGCACTGTAGGTGGCCCAGTAGGCGGCCTCTGGCAGTCGTGTGTCGAGGCTGTCAATGTGGTATCCCGTGAAGAGCGGCTGTCGCGCGCCGTCGATGTATGCCTCGCTGAAGTCGTAGGCTTTCTTGTAGTCTGACTTCCTCACGAAGTACGTCGAGGCGAAGAAGAGGTTCGGACGGTAGGCATAGAGCTGGCGCGCATTCTCCTTACGGTACTCGGGGTCTACCTTACCCTTCTTGTCGGGCTTCATGTCGAGTGAGTCGAGAGCCGTCGCCACGCTGAAGAGACGGCGCGTCAGCTCAAAGAACTGCGCCGTGTCCTGCTTCTGCTTCATGTACAGCTTCTCGTTCACTGCCTGGTACTGCATGAGCACCGACTCATACCAGACGGCGTATATTCGCTTGTTATCCCTGTTGGCCGAGTCCTTCAACAGTCCTGTCATCAGCTTCTCGGCCTGCTCAACACCCTTGCCGCTCTTTAAGATAGTCCGTGCCTGACTGAGCTCTTTCTTCTGAGCCAGCGTCAGGCACGGTGTTATCGTCAGTAAGAGAAGCGTTAAGGCTGTGGTCTTTAACCTTCTCACTTTTACCTTGTTTCTTATCGTCGTTCAGTTATTTGTTTCAACCATCGGCACCTTACTGGTTCAGCATCTTCTCCAGCTCGTCGGCCTTGGCCTTGTCGCCAAGCGAGTAGTACATCTGGTAGAGGGCGTAGACCCAGTTGACCTGCTCGTGGTTGGGGTCGAGCTCGCGTACCTTCTCCAGGTAGACCTTTGCCTGCTGGAGCACCTCCTTGACCTTGTTGGCGTTGGCGGTAGTCAGCATACCGGTCTTCTTGTCGGCAAGCTGGTCCTTCAGCTTGATGGCCTTGGAGTTCAGCGACACACCGGCCTGGTAGGCGGCGGCGATGTACGACGGGTCGAGCTCGAAGGCTTTCTTGTAGCACTCCACGGCTTCGTCGAACTTCTCCTGTGAACGCAGGGCCTCACCTTTGTAGACGTATGCGAACTTGCTCTCGGGGTTCTTGGCAATCTCGCTGTCGGCCCATGCCAGCAGCTCGGCATCGTTACCTGACTGCAGGTAGTAGTCGCCGATCCATGCTGAGTAGCGTGCGTCCTCGGGGAACTGCGAGCTGGCCTTCTTCAGCATGTCGATGTATGCCACGGTGTCCTCCTTGGTCTTCATCGTCTCCTTCTTGGCGAAGACGAGGATTTCCATGGCGTCCTTGGCCTTGGCAGTGTCGCGGGCAGCAATCTCGGCATACTTCACGACGTTGGGATAGTCCTTCTGCTGGTATGCTGCCAGACTGGTGAAGTAGGCCACCTCGCCGACGTACTCGTTGTCGCGGGTGAGGTCGAGACCTGTGAACATCGGGGCGTCGGCCGTATTGACATAGGCGGCGAAAGCCTCGAAGGCACCGGCATAGTCTTTCTGGTTGTAGAGATACTGACCGCCGCCGATGCACTGCAGACGGCCGTTCTGGTAACGCTGCTGGCTGGCCTTGCGGAAGCGCGACTTCACCTTGCCCTTTTCGTCGGGCATGTTGTCGAACTCGTCACACTTCTGTGCGGCGTCGAAGGCCTTGATCAGTGCCTGGTACATGCCCTTCTCGTCGATGACGGCACCTGTGGGCTGCACCTTTTCCTTGAGCTGGACCTCCTGGATGTCGGAGTACTTCTTGTAGTAGACCTCGCTGACCAGGTTCCATGCCGAGGCCTTGTCCTCGTTGGTACCGGCGGTGAGGGCTGGCTGCACAGCCTCGAGGGCAGCGTCTATATCGCCCTTGTCAAAGAGCTTCTTGGCGTTCTTCACCACGTCGGCCTGTGCTAACGCGGTCATTGTTGCTACGGCCATCATGGCCGTCATGATAATCTTTTTCATAAGTCATTCAAATTTATTAGTTAAACGGTATTATTCTTCTGTTGGAGTTTCGACTGGCGGGGTATCGATAGCTTCATCGATAGCTTCGGTGAGCTCCTCATCGACAATCTGCGCCTCCTCGACATCCTCGTCCTGGTTGGACATCACCTTGCAGACCGAGGCTATGGTGTCGTTCTTCTTCGTCAGGTTGATGAGCCGCACACCCTGGGTGGCACGGCCAATGACGCGTACGTCGGCAACCTTCAGGCGGATGAGCACTCCCGACTTGTTGATGATTATCAGGTCGTTCTCGTCGGTGACGACCTTGATGGCTACCAGACGGCCAGTCTTCTCGGTGACGGCGAGGGTCTTCACACCCTTTGCGCCACGGGCAGTCTTGCGGTAGACGTCCTCGCCGGCATCGTCGACCACTGCTGTACGCTTGCCGTATCCGTTCTCTGACACTACCATCACGGTTTCGCTGACGGGGTCGTTGATGCATACCATGCCTACCACCTCGTCGTCGCCGCCGTCGAGTTTCATGCCTATAACGCCACGGGTGTCGCGACCGGTAGCACTTACGCGGTCTTCGTCGAAGCGCACGGCACGTCCGTTGCGGTTGGCTAAGATAATCTCATTATGGCCATTGGTCAGACGGACGGCCACCACGTCGTCGCCATCGTCAATCTTGATGGCTTTCACACCTGCGGCGCGCACGTTCTTGTATGCGTCGAGACGGGTCTTCTTGACAATGCCCTGCTTGGTGGCGAAGACCACATAGTGCGACTTGAGGAAGTCCTCGTCGTTGAAGTTCTTGATACGGAGAACGGCATTGATGGCATCGTCAGGCTCGATGTTCAGCATGTTCTGTATGGCACGTCCCTTGGAGTTCTTGTCGCCCTCGGGAATCTCGTAGCACTTCTGCCAGTAGCAGCGGCCCTTCTGTGTGAAGAAGAGCAGCGTGTTGTGCATCGTAGCCGGGTATATGTACTCCGTGAAGTCGTTGTCACGGTGACGGGCGGCCTTCGCACCGACGCCGCCGCGAGCCTGTTCGTGGAAGTCGGCAAGGGGCGTGCGCTTGATGTAGCCCATGTGCGAGATGGTGATGACGACAGGGTCGTCGGGGTAGAAGTCCTCGGCATTGAACTCGTGGTCGAAGGGGATGATCTCCGTGCGACGCTCGTCGCCGTACTTCTCCTTGACCTCCAGCAGGTCGTCCTTCATCACCTGCTTGCAGCGCTCGGGGTTGTCGAGTATCTCCTGCAGGTCGGCGATGAGCTTCATCAGGTCGTCGTACTCCTGGTGCAGCTGCTCCACACGCAGACCGGTGAGCTGTGCCAGACGCATGTCGACGATGGCCTTCGACTGCAGCTCGTCGAGCTCGAAACGTTGCTCGAGGTTACGCTGTGCGTCGGTCGGGGTCTTCGAGTTGCGTATGATGCGCACCACCTCGTCGATGTTGTTCACGGCAATGATCAGTCCCTCGAGTATGTGTGCACGCTCCTGAGCCTTGCGCAGGTCGTACTGCGTGCGGCGTATGGTGACGTCGTGGCGGTGCTCGACGAAGTACTTCACGCACTCCTTCAGCGTCAGCAGACGCGGACGGCCCTTCACCAGCGCGATGTTATTGACGGAGAACGAGCTCTGCAGAGCCGTCATCTTGAACAGCTTGTTCAGCAGCACGTTGGCATTGGCATCGCGCTTGCAGTCGACGACGATGCGCATGCCCTGACGGCCCGACTCGTCGTTGACGTTTGCCACGCCTTCTATCTTGTGCTGGTTAGCCAGCTCGGCGATGTACGCCACGAGGTCGGCCTTGTTAACGCCGTAAGGTATCTCGGTCACCACAATCTTGTCGTGCTGTTCGCCGCTCTCGATCTCGGCCTTGGCACGCATGACAATGCGTCCGCGACCGGTCTCGTAGGCATCGCGCACACCCTGCAGACCGTAGATGTAGGCTCCGGTGGGGAAGTCCGGACCGGGTATGTACTGCATCAGGCCGTCGGTGTCGATGTCGGGGTTGTCGATGTAGGCGCAGCAGCCGTCGATGACCTCGCCCAGGTTGTGCGTGGGCATGTTCGTGGCCATACCTACGGCGATGCCGTTGCCGCCGTTCACCAGCAGGTTGGGAACCTTCGTGGGCATGACGGTGGGCTCGGTGAGCGAGTCGTCGAAGTTGGGAGCCATGTCGACCGTCTCCTTGTCCAGGTCGTCCATGATGTGCTCACCCATCTTCGACAGGCGGCACTCAGTGTATCGCATGGCAGCGGGGGAGTCGCCGTCGACGCTGCCGAAGTTTCCCTGTCCGTCGACCAGTGTGTAGCGCATGTTCCAGTCCTGGGCCATGCGCACCAGCGCACCGTAGACCGACGAGTCGCCGTGGGGGTGGTACTTACCGAGCACCTCACCCACGACGCGCGCGCATTTCTTATAAGGTTGCGTCGAGACGTTGTTGATGTTCATCATACCGTAGAGGATACGGCGGTGCACGGGCTTGAAGCCGTCACGCACGTCAGGGAGGGCACGGGCCACGATGACCGACATCGAATAGTCGATGTACGATGACTTCATCTCCTCCTCAATGTTGATCTTGATAATTCTGTCGTTGTCGAATGTCTGATCCATCAGAGTAATTTATGATTTTACTGTTTACGATTTTCTATTTAACTGTTTACGATTTCCTGTCCGCCATCGGGCGGCATTTCGCGTTTAAGGCCATTTCCGAGCCCTCTGACGCGTTTTTCCAGTTTGCAAAGGTACAACATTTTCTTCGAACTCGTAGTATCTCTTAACCTATTTTAGCGCAAAAAACGAAAGATTTTCATGGAAAGAGTTGCTGAAGAGTAAAAAAAAATATAACTTTGCAGCGCAATTGCGTACAGGAACCATTTATTTGAACTAACCATAAAAACAAAGTCAGTAGTATGAGAAAACTGTTTTCAGCAGCTTTGCTGTGCATAGCAATGACGGCCACGGCACAGCCACAGGGAGGATTCGGAGGCTTCCAGATGCCTCAGGTGAAACTCGAGACCTCGCAGGAGTGGAAGGACGTGAACTACGCCGGCGACGACCAGGCCTACCACACGTGCGACATCTACCTGCCCAAGACCGCACAGGCTAAGTACCCCGTAGTGATACACATCTACGGCAGCGCATGGTTCAGCAACAACAGCAAGGGTGCAGCCGACCTGGGAACCATCGTCAAGGCCCTGCTCGATGCGGGCTTTGCCGTGGTATGCCCTAACCACCGGTCGAGCGGCGACGCACAGTGGCCGGCACAGATCCACGACATCAAGGCCGTAGTGCGCTTCGTTAGGGGCGAGGCAGCGAAGTACAAGTTCGACACCTCGTTCATCGCCACCAGCGGATTCTCCTCCGGCGGACACCTCGCCTCGGTAACGGCGACGACCAGCGGCACGAAGAGTGCCAAGGTAGGCAACGTGGAGATAGACCTCGAGGGCTCGTTAGGCAACTACACCGCCGAGAGCAGCACCGTCAACGCCGCCTGCGACTGGTCGGGCCCCGTCGACCTGACAGCCATGGACTGCGGCGAGCACATGACCATGGGTGACCGCAGCCCCGAGGACGTGCTGCTGGGCAGCAAGCTCAGCGACGAGCCCGACAAGTACCGTAGCCTAAGCGCCGTCACCTACGTCGACAAGAACGACCCGCCGATCATCATCTTCCACGGCGACAAGGACAACGTCGTGCCCTGCTGCCAGGGACGACAGTTCTACGAACTGCTGAAGACGACGGGCGTCAAGACCGAGGCAACATTCATGCCTGAGGGCGGACACGGCATGGGCATGTACAGCCAGGAGAACCTGCAGAAGATGGTAGCCTTCCTCAAGGCTGCCATGGCCAAGTGACCGCAGCAGCCTGAAACATGGAACCTGAAACTTGAGACCTGCAACCCAACAAAACTATAAGGTACGCAACGCGCGTACCTTATATTATTTTAGCGAAAAGAGCACAAAGAGGGTCGAAAATGCAGATTTTTAGAAAAAAAAGCAAATAATATTTCCATATCTCACTGAAAAACAGTATCTTTGCAGTCCGAAAATGAAAAGAACGCTCAGTTAACTAACAAAAACGTAAAATTTTTAGAGAGAAATGACTAAGGCAGATATCATCAACAAGATTTCCGGTGACACCGGCATAGCCAAGAAAGACGTGACAGCAACAGTCGAGGCCTTCATGGAGGAGATACGCGTCAGTCTGTCCAAGGAGAAGGAGAATGTTTACCTGCGTGGCTTCGGCAGCTTCATCGTCAAGCACCGTGCACAGAAGACAGCTCGCAACATCTCGAAGAACACGACGCTCGTCATTGACGCTCACGACTACCCGGCATTCAAGCCCGCAAAGAGTTTTATCGAGAAGATGAAGTAACACTAAACAATTAATATTAAAAACATCAACAATTATGCCTAACGGAAAGAAAAAGAAGGGCCACAAGATGGCAACCCACAAGCGTAAGAAGAGACTGCGCAAGAATCGTCATAAGAGCAAGTAAGCTCCTATCGGCAGAAGAAGTAAGAAGAAATGAAAGGAGGTGTGCAGCGCAGCGTCGCAGCACACCCCTTTCTGTTTAACAGCGCCGGGACGCGACAGCCCCCGGCGACAGTTCCAAGAACCAAGAGGACGAACCAAGAGAACAAGAGAATGACAAGTGAAGTAATCATCGATGTACAACCGAAGGACATCTCCATAGCACTGCTCGAAGACAAGCAGCTCGTGGAGTACCAGAACGAGCCGCGCTCGGCATCCTTCGCCGTTGGCAACATCTACGTGGCAAAAGTGCGCAAGCTAATGCCCGGACTCAACGCCTGCTTCGTTGACGTGGGCTACGAGCGCGATGCCTTCCTACACTATCTTGACCTCGGCGTTCAATTCAGCTCTTACGAAAAGTATCTCAAACAGGTACAGAGCGACAGGAAAAAACTTTACCCCATCCAGAAAGCCACACGCCAGCCCGAACTGCCCAAGGACGGCAGCATACAGAACACCGTCAACGTAGGACAGGAGGTGCTGGTGCAGGTCGTCAAGGAACCAATCTCAACGAAAGGGCCGCGCCTGACATGCGAACTCAGCTTCGCTGGGCGTTACATGGTGCTCATGCCCTTCAACGACAAGGTGTCGGTATCAACGAAGATTAAGCGCGGAGAAGAACGTAGCCGCCTTAAACAGCTGATACAGAGCATGAAGCCCAAGAACTTCGGAGTCATCGTGCGCACCGTTGCCGAGGGCAAGCGCGCCGCAGAGCTCGACCAGGAGCTCAAGATGCTGCTCAAACGCTGGGAAGACACCATCAGCAAGGTACAGAAGACGACACGACGGCCACAGCTGGTCTTCGAGGAGCAGAGCCGCGCCGTAGCACTGCTGCGCGACCTGTTCAACCCCACTTACGACGGAATACACGTCAACGACGCGGAAATCTTCCAACAGATGAGAGACTACGTCACGATGATAGCCCCGGAGAAGACGGACATCGTGAAACTCTACAACGGCGTAGTGCCCATCTTCGACAACTTCAACGTCACCAAACAGCTTAAGTCGGGCTTCGGGAAAACCGTCAACTACAAGCACGGAGCTTACCTCATCATCGAGCACACCGAAGCAATGCACGTCGTCGATGTCAACAGCGGAACAAGGGTAAAGAAAGAAAACGGACAGGAGGCTAACGCACTCGAGACGAACCTCGGAGCAGCCGACGAGCTGGCACGACAGCTGCGACTGCGAGACATGGGAGGAATCATAGTCGTCGACTTCGTCGACATGAACCTCGCCGAGGACCGTCAGATGCTCTACGAGCGCATGTGCAAGAACATGCAGAAAGACCGTGCGCGCCACAACATACTGCCGCTGTCGAAGTTCGGACTGATGCAGATTACGCGTCAGCGAGTGCGCCCCGCCATGGACGTCGACGTCGAGGAAGAGTGCCCCACGTGCTTCGGAAAAGGAAAAATCAAGTCGAGCATACTTTTCACCGACCAGCTTGAGAGCAAGATTGACCGCTTAGTCAACAAGATTGGCATCAAACGATTCTACCTGCACGTACACCCCTACGTCGCCGCCTACATCAACCAGGGCGTGATAAGCCTGAAACGCAAGTGGCAGATGAAGTACGGACTCGGAGTGCGTGTGGTACCCTCACAGAAACTGGCTTTCCTGCAGTACGAGTTCTACGACACGCAGCGCCAGTTCATCGACATGAAAGAAGAGATGGACAAGTAACATTATCAGCACACTATCGTGACCGCACTGAAGATAATATTCTGGACATGTCTGCTGGTAGTGTTCTACACCTACCTCGGCTACGGAATACTGCTTTTCTGCCTGCTTACGCTGAAGCGACTCTTCGGCGGAAAGCAGGCAGAGCCTGTCTTGCCCGACGACAGCCGGCTGCCACACATGACACTGATGATATGCGCATACAACGAGGAGGACATCATCAGCGAGAAGATGGAGAACATTCGGCAGCTCGACTACCCTCGGGAGAAACTCTGCGTCATGTGGGTCACCGACGGCTCCGATGACAACTCCAACAGCCTGCTGGCACAATACGCCGATGAGATAACACTCGTCTACAGCCCCGAACGTCGCGGCAAAGCTGCTGCCATGCAGCACGGGCTGAGCGTCAACAGTGCACCATTTGTCATCTTCACCGATGCCAATACTATGCTGAACGCCAACGCCATACGCGAAATAGCTCGACAATTTATGAAATCCGGCATCAGCTGCGTCTCCGGCGAGAAGCGCGTTGCGGCAAGGGTGGCAGGACAGGCCGCCGCCGAGGGCGAAGGCCTCTACTGGAAGTACGAGAGCACACTGAAACGGTGGGACAGCGAGCTCTACTCGGCCATGGGTGCCGCCGGCGAGCTCTTCGCCGTACGCATGGAGCACTACCGCGAGGCACCGTCGAACGCCCTGCTCGACGACTTCATGATGTCGATGCTCATCGTCGCCGACGGACACCGCATAGCCTACACCTCCGATGCCTACGCCATGGAGTACGGCTCGGCAAACATGACTGAGGAGTCGAAGCGTAAACGGCGCATAGCAGCAGGAGGACTGCAGAGCGTCTGGTGGCTGCGCCGGCTGATGAACCCACTGCACTACCCCGTCGTAGCGTTCCAGTTCGTGAGCCACCGCGTTCTACGATGGACCATAACTCCGTTCTGCATGGCGGCACTGCTGCCACTGAACATCGCACTGGCATGCACCACTGCCTCGTGGCTCTACACCGCCATACTCGCACTGCAGTGCATCTTCTACGCGGCAGCACTCGGCGGATGGCTCAAGGCACGCCGGGGCGAGAAGAGCCGACTGTTGAACATTCCTTACTATTTCCTGTTCATGAACATCAACGTCTTCCGGGGAATAGCCTACCTGCGCAGCCACAGCAGCAGCGGAAAATGGGAGAAAGCAAAACGCGCCTGAAAATTTTTTCGGAAAAAATCCCGGAAAAATTCTTCTGTTTGAAAAATTTTTTTTACTTTTGCACCGAATCGTGTTAGTTTGCGTGATAATGGAGCAAAACGAGAAAGAAATACTGCTTGAGAAATTTGCCGAGGCCAACCGTCGGTTGATGCTGGCCACCGAGCAACTCGAACAAGCCAACCGCAGGCTCAAGGAGTTCGAAGAGAAAGCGGAGAAGGCAGAGAATGCCAGCCGCATGAAGTCCTTGTTCCTGGCGAACATGAGCCATGAGATACGCACACCACTCAACGCCATAGAGGGCTTCTCAAGGATTATGGCAGAGACAGACTCCGCCGACGACCGCATGAACTATCTCGAGATTATCGAGAGCAACAACAGCCGACTGCTGAGCCTCATCAACGAGATTCTCGACCTGTCGCGCGTCGAAGCCGGCGAAATCATCATCAAGAAAGCACCCACAGACCTCAAGAAGCTCTGCACCGACATCAAGCAGATATTCAAGTTCCGCTGCCCGCCGACGGTCACGCTGGCGTGGAAGGAGCCCGACATGCCCATTACGATGAACACCGACGAGAACCGACTGACACAGGTTTTCTCGAACCTCATAAGCAACGCACTGAAGCACACCTCGCGAGGCACCATCACCTACGGCTACCGCATTCTCGACGAGGGACTGAACATCGAGTTCTTCGTCAGCGACACCGGCTCGGGCATAGCACCGGAGTTCATCGACCACATCTTCGAGACTTATGCCTCGAAAGACGCCGAGCAGCAGAAAGGCTTCGGACTCGGACTGGCACTGTGCCGCATCATCGTCGAGAAGATGGGCGGACACATCAGCGTCACATCCGAGGTGGGCAAGGGCTCGCAGTTCGTCTTCACCATGCCCTTCCACGGCACCATCGGAGGCATGTCCACCAGCAACCGCACCACCACCAACGTGCGCACGCTGCGCGTCAACTCACGGCCTGACGAGAAAGACCTCAAGACCATACTCGTCGCCGAGGACGAAGAGAGCAACTACGAGCTCGTACGCATTGTGCTCCAGAAACGCTACCGTCTGCTGCGCGCACACAACGGCATCGAGGCTGTCACCATAAACGAAGAGGAACACCCCGACCTCATACTCATGGACATACGAATGCCCGAGATGGACGGACTCGACGCCACACGCATCATCAAGGAGGTCAACCACAACACCCCCGTCGTGGCACTCAGCGCCTACGCCTTCGAGGAGAACATCAACGAGGCCAGGAGCGCCGGATGCGACGACTTCATGGCCAAGCCCTTCAAGGTCGAGGACCTCATTGAGATCTGCGCCAAGTACATCAGCAAATAAAATCAAAACAAACTATGGGCCGATTAGCCGTCTACAAGTACTTCTCCTTCCTTTACCTTCTGGCAACATTCGCAGTATCAGGATTCACCTTCTACGGCCTCTTCGGCGGCAACGTCAACCCCGCAGGCAACGCAGCACGCGCCATGCTCGTCTACGTAATGCCGGCACTCATCGCCGTCAACGTGCTGCTGCTGCCCTACTGGCTCATACGGCGCCGCTGGCACTGGGCTGCCATACCCGTCGTGACACTGCTCTGCTGCCTGCCCTACTGCCGCACCATCTACCAGTTCGGCAATCCTGAGGAGAGCAAGGAGGCGGCACAGCTATCGGGCATAAAGGTGGCAACATACAACGTGGCGATGTTCGGACACGAGACGACCGGATTCATAGCACAGGACATACTCGCCGAGATGAAACGGCAGAAGGTCGAGGTGCTCTGCATGCAGGAGTATGCCGACCAGAGCGGCGACCGCGACAATGCCGACAGCTACAAGGAGTACTTCCCATACATGGCGAAAGGCCGCAGCGACATGGTCGTCTACAGTCGCTTCCCCATCAGGGGCAGCAAGAACATCGAGTTCGACCAGACAAACAACAGCGGCATGTGGGCCGACATCGACGCGCACGGCAAACAGTTCCGCATCTTCAACGTACACCTCGAGACGACAAGCCTCAACCGAACTCTCGGAAAGGCGGCCAAGCTCGAGGCACAGGGATTCAAGGTCGAGGGCAACCGCGTGCTCAGCGCCGTCTACGGCAACTACACCCGGGGCATGGTGGTGCGCGCAGCACAGGCCGAGGAGGTGGCACAGGAGATAGCCAAGTCAACACTGCCCGTCGTCGTCTGCGGCGACTTCAACGACGTACCATACTCCTACACCTACAACACCATGCTCGGACCGCTCGTCGACGGATTCAAGGAGTGCGGCCACGGATTCATGTACACCTACCGGGGCGGAAAGAAGATGTTCCGCATCGACTACATCTTCCACAGCGAACAGATAACCGGCGTCGACTACTACAAGTACGAGCTGACCTACTCCGACCACTTCCCCGTCTTCATGAAGTTCCAGCTTTGACAACTCTCTATCGAGCGCACATACACACGTGAAACAGGTCGCACCACCCACACCCGACGCACCTGATTTTTCATGGTCACACCCGTCGCACCAGATACTCCACGACTATTGCGCAATAGTCATGGAGTATTGAAAATTAGTCATGGAGTATTGAAAATTAGTCGTGGAGTATTGCGCAATACTCATGGAGTATCGGACCGAAAAGCCCGCTCAAACCACATTACCATCTTCAGTCTCATCGGCCGCAATGACCTGATGGCCGATTCTATCTAAGCGTACAAGGGACTACATAATAGATTACCCACCTCACTTCAGTTAAAATTTGATTAAAAAGTCCTCAACGCTATTGCTTTTAGTTTTTTTTATGTAACTTTGCAATCGCATCTGCCCGCTGAGTGCGACCCTACGTGAAGAGCCGATGGCGAGGCGGAGCACTACATATTGGAAGGCGTTATCGCGCTTTGTTTTTGGCTGTTCGAAACTTCCACATATCGAATGTAATCCAAAACAATGCAGAGGTAACTGCCACGGGGTGTAGCATATACTCTCCGTTGTGTGCTGCGAGGAACGTGTTTCCTCACCAGCACACTTAACGGTGTATAGTATACTCCCACGTGGGTGTTTCTCTGTCTGTTTATTACATCGGTTGTGGAAGACCGCGAACAGGAACAGGCAGATGTGAGCACCCACGTTTTCTTTTTTGTAGTCACCAATAAAAGTAAAACCCGTTCGCACAGGGTGTTTGCGGACAACTCTTAACTTAAGAGAACGTAAACAAAAACAATAACGAACAAGGAAACATAAGCGTCTTTTGACATCCTTGGTTGACTGATCAAGCAGAATTACCACTTTAGCAGAACACATCAGTTAGACAAGCAGTTGGATGTTTACGCTCATAAGGGCGTGGACAGTAAGATTGTTGTCTGATGTGGGCTGTGGTAGGCCTTGCTTGAACACATCTCTCCCACGCCCCCTTTTCAAAACGAAGAGAGGGCTTTTTCATGTCAAAGAAGAAATATACTTTTATTGACTTATTTGCCGGATGTGGAGGGTTGTCTGAGGGATTTCTGCAGACGGATCGTTTCAAAGCACTAGCGCATGTTGAGTGGGAAAAGCCTATGGTAGACACATTAAGACACCGTTTAACAACAAGGTGGAATGAGAGCGAGGATGAAGCACGAAAGAATGTAGTTCTTTTCGACATCCAAAAGACTGAAGAATTGGTTTATGGCCATTGGACAGGCGAGTCGATACTGAAATATGGTGCATATAACTCTGATGTAATTAAAACAACGGGACTAAAAGGAATCGTTGGCAATGAACATGTGGATATGATTATTGGCGGTCCTCCCTGTCAAGCATATTCAATACATGGAAGGGCTACAGATAAGGACTCAATGCAAAATGACTATCGCAACTATCTTTTTGAGAGTTTTTGTAAAGTCGTAGATGCATTTAAGCCCAAACTCTTTGTTTTTGAAAATGTCGGAGGACTACTTAGTGCCAAGCCCGGAGGAATACCTGTTCGTAATAGAATTTACAAGGCTTTTACAGAAATCGGATACGAAATACGCAAACCAGAGGAGATGCCAGATGCGTTGTATGACGCTGCCAACTTTCAAGTTCCTCAGCATCGCCCACGTGTTATAATAATAGGTGTAAGACAAGGAACAAACTGTACCCTTGATGGTTTGTATACTTCCATAGAGAATGAACAAAGCATTAGGCATTTAAACGTCAGGGATGCCATTGGTAATTTGCCCGCCTTATATCCCCTTCCAGAGCAAATCAAAGAAGGAAGACATGTTAGATCGCATCAACGTAATCCCGATCCGTCCATAACTCAACATGAAGCAAGAAATCATGGGCCACGCGAGAGGACCATTTTCAAAGAGTGGGTTGAGAACGGCATGAACCATATTAGCCACCAGGCTATGATAGATTATTACTTTAGAATGACGGGCCATAAGACATTATACCAAAAGTATAAAAGTTTGGAGTGGGATAAACCGTCACATACGGTTGTTGCCCATTTAAGCAAAGACGGGTATATGTTTATCCACCCAGACTCTGAGCAACAGCGAAGTATAACCATCAGGGAAGCAGCATGCTTAATGACATTTCCCATGGATTATCAATTCTTGGGCAGCACCCCATATAATTACAAGATGATAGGTAACGCAGTTCCTGTAAACTTTGCAAAAGCAATTGCTACAGGTTTGTATAGAACATTAGATAAGGAATAATATGAATGTATTAGTAGCATGTGAAGAAAGTCAGGCTGTTTGCAAAGCCTTCCGTGAAAGAGGCCATAATGCTTATAGCTGCGATATATTAGAATGTAGCGGTGGACATCCTGAATGGCATTTTAAGCAGGATGTACTAAAAGTAATCCCCAATCACGGAGGAATGCTTGAAAATGGGAAAGAATACTTCCTGCCTGAAGGTGAAACATGGGATT
>Ga0310697_10001230_pt1 | contig 30968 bp, 34 predicted proteins | sample 172DNAGHGlowgp2_FD_203883 | JGI IMG/M metagenome (GOLD analysis project Ga0310697, IMG submission 203883) | Sheep rumen microbial communities from Palmerston North, Manawatu-Wanganui, New Zealand - 1728 DNA GHGlow gp2 (v2) (version 2) | ecosystem: Host-associated > Mammals > Digestive system >... | reverse complement strand
CTAACATACAGTCGGCCATCGCACGAGTCAATGCTTCTGTATTTCCGCTGCCAAAAGCATTCCAACTGTTCCAACCCATTGCAGGGAGACGACCCGATTTTTTTCCTGTAAAAACTTTACCATCAGTAAAATTATCAAATCGCTTATTATTATCAGTGATTTTTGAAGGAGCTTGTAATGACATAAAATTTTCCTTTTTCTAAGTATAAATGAGTAAGTCATTATATAACTATTTTATAAATATACAAACTTTATTTTTTTAGTAATTAAATTTGACAAATAAATACAAATTCTGTATATTAACCCTTGTAAGTAGTATTAAACAGTACTACTAAACATGTAAAATTCAAAAAATCAGGAGGTTGCAAATGCAAAATCTTCAGTTTACCGATGATTTAACATTCTTTGGTCTTACTCGTCAGGAAGCTGTAATTTATACAACCCTTCTTTCGCACGGAGAAATGACAGGCTACGAGGTTTCTAAAGAAACAGGTATATCTCGTTCAAACGTTTATGCTGCTTTATCAAACCTTGCAGACAAAGGTGCCGCTTATTTAATCCAGGGAGATTCCACAAAATATCTTCCGGTTGATGTTCAAACTTTTACAAGCAACGTTCTAAAAGATCTTCAGCAAAAAGCAGACTATATTAAAGAACACGCTCCTCAAAAACAAATCGAAACAGACGGATACATTACCATTATTGGAAGCAAAAATATTCAGAACAAGCTTTTGGATATGATAAAAGAAACAAGACTACGACTTTACATTTCTGCTTCGGCAAGAATCATTGATGCCTACGAAGAAGAACTTACAGAACTTGTAAATGCCGGAAAAAAAGTTGTAATCATGACAGACAGCAACTACAGCCTGGATGGTGCAATTGTTTATCATACCGATCCGGAAGCCGGACAGTTACGTGTAATCATTGATTCTACTTATGTAATGACAGGCGAACTCACCGGCAGCGATGATGATTCATGTTTGTATTCAGGACAGAAAAATCTTGTAACCGTAATGAAGGAAGCCCTTAAAAACAAAATCGTACTTTTAAGTCAGGAATAAAACTAACGAGCGTTAGTTAAGGAGTATATAAAAATGAAAATCGCAATTTTAGGTTATGGAAACTTAGGCAAGGGAATTGAATGTGCAATCAAGCACAACCCGGACGCCCAGCTTACAGCAGTATTTACAAGACGTGATCCGTCTACAGTAAAGGTTCTTACAACAGGAGTTCCTGTTTATAATGTAAAGGATATTCTTGCCCACAAAGACGAAATTGATGTTTTGATTCTTTGCGGCGGTAGTGCTACAGACCTGCCTGAACAGACACCCGAATATGCAAAATATTTCAACGTAGTAGACAGCTTTGACACCCATGCCAAAATCCCACAGCACTTTGCAAATGTAGATAAATCAGCCAAAGATAACGGACACACAGCCCTTATTTCCTGCGGCTGGGATCCTGGACTTTTCTCTCTTATGCGTCTTTACGGAAACAGCCTTCTCCCAGGTGGAGCTGATTATACATTCTGGGGTAAGGGTGTCAGCCAGGGGCACTCAGATGCAATCCGCCGCATAGAAGGTGTAAAGGATGGAAAGCAGTATACAATACCTGTTCCAGCAGCATTGGAAGCAGTTCGTGCCGGTAAAAATCCTGAGCTTACAACCCGCCAGAAGCACACCCGCGAATGCTTTGTTGTAGCCGAAGAAGGTGCCGATAAGGCCCGTATCGAAAAAGAAATCAAGGAAATGCCAAACTATTTTGCCGATTACGATACAACAGTTCACTTTATCACAGAGGAAGAACTCAAGCGTGACCATGCCGAAATCCCTCACGGAGGCTTTGTTTTCCGTTCAGGCAAGACAGGTTGGAACGACGAATACAACAACATCATCGAATATAGTCTCAAGCTCGATTCAAACCCAGCCTTTACTTCAAGCGTTCTTGTTGCCTATGCCCGCGCAATCTATCGTTTGAACAAAGAAGGTGCTATTGGCTGCAAGACTGTTTTTGATATTGCTCCTGCTTATCTTAGCCCTCTCAGCGGAGATGAAATCAGAGCACATATGCTTTAGGAGAAAAAAATGGAATCATTCATAAACACAGTCGATTTTTTTAAAGGCAACAACCCCGAAGAAATCGTTATGAATTACGGAACACCGCTTTATGTTTATAACGAAGATATATTGCGCAACCGTATGCATGCAGTAAGTCAGGTAATTACAAAATACCCGTATACTGCCAATTATTCCGTAAAAGCTAATACAAACATTCATATCTTAAAAATTGCCCTTGAAGAAGGCATAAACTGCGATGCAATGAGTGTTGGAGAAATTCAGATGCTTTTTAAGGCAGGATTCCCTGCAGAACGCATATTCTTTGTTCCAAACAACGTAGCACCCGAAGAATTTAAGTTTGCTATTGAAAATCATGTAATTACAAGTCTAGACAGTCTTGAACAGCTGGAATTAATCGGACAGGTATTCTGCGACTTAAATGTTGCACCAGCCGACAGAAAGTGTGCAGTCCGAATCAATCCTGGCGTAGGAGCCGGACATCACGAAAAAGTTGTAACAGGCGGAAAGAAAACAAAGTTTGGTATTTCCGAAGAATTTATTCCAAAAATCTTTGAAATTGCCCAGAAATATGAACTTAAGATTGCCGGAATAAACCAGCACATCGGTTCGCTTTTTATGGATCCTCAACCATATCTTGATGCAGTTACAAACCTTTTGCGCATTGCAGATCAGTTTGAAAACCTTGAATTCATTGATTTTGGCGGTGGTTACGGAATTCCATACCACAAGCTTGATGATGAAAAAGATTTCCCTATGGAAGACTTTAAGAAGAAGCTTGAACCAATTCTGACTGATTTTGTAGAAACTTATACAAAGCTTCCTACAAAAAGCGGAATTCCTAATAAAATCCCATTATTTAAGTCAGAACCAGGCCGTTTCTGTGTTGCAGAAGGAAGTGTACTTTTAGGACGCGTTCACGCAGTAAAACACAACAACGGCAAAACTTTCGTTGGAACTGATGTTGGTATGAATGTTTTGGTTCGCCCAAGCATGTACGACAGCTGGCATGACATAGAAATCATCCGTGATGGAAAAGTTATTCCTCACAGCGGTTCAGATATGTTTGAACAGACCGTAACAGGAAATATCTGCGAATCAGGTGATATTCTGGCAAAAGACAGACTTTTACCTGTAGCACAACACGGAGATTTAGCATGTATCCTTGATGCAGGAGCATACGGCTTCTCAATGTGTTCAAGCTACAACTCTCGCCCTCGCCCAGCCGAAGTTCTTGTTTGTTCCGACGGAAAAGTAAAACAAATCCGCCGAAGAGAAACAATTGAAGACCTGATGAGGTGTTTCTAAACAAAAACAAAGCCCTTCGACAAGCTCAGGGACCACATCGGAACAAAACCCAGGGACCACACAAACAGAAACGTGGGGTCCTTTAGTAAAAACCGGGGTCCCTGAGCTGGTCGAAGGGCCACCTTATTAATATTTTATGGACCAAGCCACCCAATTCAAATCCGACCTTTCTAATTTTCTCCAGATAATCAAAAACTCCGGCAATTTATCAGAAATCAAAAAAGAATATGTAAATCTCGTAAAAAAATACCATCCGGACACCGCTCCTGCAGAATTAAAACAGAAATACAACGAATACATGATTATTATCAACAAAACATATTCTCAGGGCAAAACAAACGTAAAAGAAGTCCAGATAGATGAAAACAAGTCCAAAACCGAGCAACCTACAGCCAAAAAAGTATATTCATTCACAGATTACTACGGACGTGTGAAAGAATACACAGATTATCTTGAATATATAATGCATATGGGCGTAACAGAATATGATACAGGCAGAATTGTCATGACATATGGAAATTTCGAAGATTCATATCTTAAAAATACAGGTTATAACCCTAACGACAATTCAAATCTTCTGGAAGCTATGCAGCACCTGTATAATGCTTCAAAATGCTTTAATTACATCATAAACAAGCATCCAGACTATATTTTTATTGAACAGGTAAAAGAAGATTACGAAAAAGTATTAAAACTCAACAACAGCCTTTCTCAACATATAGTTGGTTCTGATTCTAAAGAATTAAGATAACACCTTTTCTACATAAATCAAATTATAAACACGATCAAACTTTATTCCGCAGCCATGGAACTCTGCAACCTTTACAAAACCCATCTTTTCATGAAATTTATGACTTGAAAAATCAAGATATTCATCTTCCTGCAAAGGAGTTGCAATACCGGCATATAAATTCTTAAAACCGCCCTCTTTAAGCAGCTTTTCTAATTCCGTGTATAACATTCTGCCATACCCACACTTTCTGGAATCTTTTTCAACATAAATAGACAATTCAACAGACCAATCATAAGCTTTTCGTGCATGAAAAGTATTTGCATAGGCATAACCCTTTATCTGACCATCTTTCACCAGACAGATATAAGGAAACCGCTTTGTTATTGTTTTTATGCGTTTTTTGAACTCTTTTACAGAAGGAGTTACATATTCAAAGCTGATTGCAGTGTTTTCTACGTAATAAGAATAGATTTTCAGAAGATCTTTTGCATCTTTTGGTTTTACAGAACGAATTTCGATATTATTCATATTATTTATCCTCATAAGAATGAAAATCAATTATATATAGATTCAAATATAAAAAAAATAGCTAACAGCCGAATTTCATATTCCAAACCGGCGGTTCACCGCCTATGCGCTACACTGCCTTGATTATATACGTTGCCGCTTATACGGCAGCAGTGCAGAGCATTTTTGTAATCTGAAATTCGGCTTCTCGCTATTTTTTTTGTATTTATTCTTTAAAAAAGGATTTTCATGTCTCACAAGAACTTTATCTTGTAGAAAATAAAAAATCAACTGCGTCTTTATATACGAACGTTCGTTATTCTTTAAACTAACAAACAGTCGTTATTTTTTCATTGTGGATAACTCGGTGCATATTGTGGATAACTTTACTCTTCACAACTTCTTATTTATACAAAAAGTTTCACATGAAACCAAAATAAAGATCTTAAAAACCAACAACGTTTCACATGAAACAGTTTTACAACAACAAAATACAGACACCTTCAATGCTAACCTACCCCACAAACACTTCAGCATATGTTTCACATGAAACACTTTTTTCTCTTCCCTTTACAACCCGATTGTTTCATGTGAAACATTCATTTCAAAAAACCTCCACTACCAAAGAACCCTTCTTTGTTTCACATGAAACACTACACCCGGATAACGAACTATTGTTTCACATGAAACAATTCCAAAAGATTCTTTTCCTTATTCATCCGTATGCAAACCTGGAAGATCCTATTTTCTTTCTGGTTTTCCGCTCAAACAATGTTTCATGTGAAACATCAATCCGAGCAGCTCTAAAAACTATAGAGTCCAGAAACTTCCCCAAGGAGAGCCAGATGTTTTTTCATATTTCATTATTATCAGTAAAGACAGTTTCACGTGAAATTAACTTCTAACCGATAGTTATCCACAGTGTGCATAAGATGTGGATAACTTTTGACCTGGTGAGTTAAACAAAAAAAACCAGCCGAAATGATTCAGCTGGTTTTCTTGCCTAATGATGATATAGAACCCCTAAACTATTTTGTAATAGTTCTCCCTTTTCTTATACTTCATTATTGTCCATAATTATTATTTTGTCAACAATAATTTTAATTATTTTCTAACTAACAGTCGTTAGTTTAAATTTTATCTAACTATCATTCGTTAATTGACAATGTATAGATTTTCATACTAAACTGAAATTAGGAGGAATTTATTATGAAAACTGCAAAAGTATTTTTTGCACTTTCGCTTTGTACAGCTTTGTTTTTACTTGCATCTTGTAAATCTGCAACACCTTTACAACGAGATGGAATTGTAGATATTCCATTAACCTTATCAAACTATGAAGTACTTGGTCGCGTAAAAATGGTTGATACAGATTTTCGTATTGTGTTCTTTTCTTTTGGAAAAGCAAAGAAATATGGACTTTATTATAAAATTCTAGAAGAAGCACAAAAAGAATATCCAACTGCTAACGATGTGGTAAATGTTACAGTTGATTTTGAAGGAACAAGATTCCTGTTCTTTCAAAAGGGAACTTACACAACAACAGCCCTTGCTGTACGTTATAAGTAATATTCTTTGTTAAACGAAAAAAGGTTGTTCAAAGATTTCTCTTTAAACAACCTTTTTATATTTAAGTAGGTAAACCTAAAAATTGCTTTCGCAATTTTCTTAACAGTTTGCTATTTATCACCGGCCGCCAGCGGCCTTAGAGTTTTCTCGGTTTTTGCGCAGCAAAAATGCGAGCCTTTTGCGAGCAAGAGTAAACTCGTAAAAATCGCGTAGCGATTTTATTACTCATCATCATCCTTATCCTGAACCTTATCAAGACCTACGATGTAATCTGGCTCTGTTACTCGAACAACATTTACACCGGAAGCTCCCGCTCCCTGTTCTTTTATATCTGTTGCCTTAAATCTTAAAGTCTTACCCTGGCTAGTCATACAAACAACTTCGTCGGAATCCTTAACATTTAGGGCACCAATAATTTCACCCTTGGCTTCTGTATTTCCAAATATTCTCTGACCACCAGTTCCACGACCATGTACAGAATAAAGATCGAAAGAAATGCGTTTTCCAACACCCTTCTCTGTAATAAGAATCATGTTAGAATCGGATTCAACTTTAACTGCAGAAGCAATCTCATCGCCTTCGCTAAGCTTCATTCCCTTTATACCGCAGCTTGCACGTCCCATAAGGCGTACAGAATCTTCTTTGAAACGCAGCGCTTTACCACGACGTGAAACAAGCATGATATCTGCATCACCAGTTGTCTGAATTGCACTGATGAGTTTGTCTCCATCATTAAGCTTAATTCCAATAATTCCGCGTGTCTTGGCATTCTGGAATTCTGTAGAACGAACCTTCTTTACAATACCCTGTGCTGTAGTCATAAAGAGGTACATATCATCAGAGAATTCTTTGAGCGAAACAACGGTTGTAATTTCTTCATCAGGGCCAACTTGCAGCAAGCCCTTAATATGAGCTCCACGGGCAGTTTTTTCACTTTCCGGGATTTCGTGAATCTTCATCCAGTAAGCACGACCCAAGTTAGTTATGAATAACAAATGCTCCTTGGTAGAACCAATAAAGAGCTGATTTACATAGTCATCATCAAGAAGGTTGGTTCCGCTGCTTCCGGTTCCTCCCCTTCCCTGCTTCTTATACTTTGTAACAGGAACACGCTTGATATAACCCATGCGGCTGATCATTACAACCATATCTTCGTCTTTGATCATGTCTTCAACATTAATCTGTTCAACTTCGTTTGCAACAATTTCGGTACGGCGGTCATCACCATACTTTTCTGCAAGGCTGCGTGTTTCATCCTTAATCAAATTAAGAATCTTATTATGATCAGCAAGCAATCCTTCAAGGTAATCAATCAAAGCCTGAAGTTCTTTAATTTCTTTCTGAAGATCTTCGATGAGCAAGTGTGTAAGACGCTTGAGCTGCATATCAACAATTGCCTGAGCCTGTTCGTCATCAAAGTTAAAGCGCTTCTCGAGCTTGAGTTTTGCATCCTCAGTGTTTTCAGAAGATTTGATAATCTGAATAACTTCATCAATGTTATTGATTGCAGTAATCAGAGCTTCCAAAATATGCATGCGGTGTTTTGCAACCTTCAAGTCATAAATTGTACGGCGGGTAATAACTTCGTCACGATGATTTACAAAGTGCTGTATAAGCTGTTTGAGTGTAAGAACTTCCGGCTTAAGATAAGTTGGAGCAAGTGTAAGCATTCCTGGTTCATCATAACGAGGAGCCCCTTCCTTAACCTGTGGAACAAGTGCCAGATTTATAACACCAAAATTTGACTGCAAATCTGTCTTTGCAAAAAGCTGGTTCAAAACAATTTTTGTAATTGCGCCCTTTTTAAGATCAACAACAAGACGCATACCGGAACGATCAGAAGATTCATCGTTTGCATTTACAACACCGTCAATCTGCTTATCACGAACAAGCTCTTTAATGCGGCGGATAATATTTGTAGTATTTACGCCGTAAGGAACTTCTGTAAATACGATTGATTCTTTTCCGCGTTTATCTGTTTCAATTGTGAACTTAGAACGGATTACGATTTTTCCTCGTCCGGTAGTGTAAGCTTTTTTAATTCCGCTTGTACCGTAAATAATTCCGCCTGTAGGGAAGTCTGGTCCCTTTATATAGTGCATCAGTTCTTCGACTGTGATTTCTTTATTATCAATGTAAGCACAAATTGCATCGGCTACTTCGCGCAGGTTGTGGGTTGGCATGTTTGTTGCCATACCAACGGCAATACCGGTTGTACCGTTACAAAGCAGGAATGGAAACTTTGAAGGAAGAACTGCAGGCTCGTCGCAGGTATCATCAAAGTTTCGGACCATGTCTACAGTATTTTTATTTATGTCGCTTGTCATCTCTTCGGTGATCTTAGACATCTTGGCTTCGGTGTATCGGTAAGCTGCAGGAGGGTCACCGGCAATAGTACCAAAGTTTCCCTGAGGAGTTACAGTTGTATAACGCTGGGCAAAATCCTGACCAAGGCGAACCAGAGCATCGTAAACAGAAGCGTCACCATGTGGATGGTAGTGTCCCAAAACTTCACCGACGATAGTTGCACATTTTTTAGTCTTTCCACCGCTTGCAAGATGAAGGGTGTCCATAGCGTACATAATACGGCGATGAACCGGCTTAAGACCGTCACGAACATCAGGCAGGGCACGCTGTACAATTACAGACATTGAATAGTCAATATAGGCCTGTTTAACTTCGTCTTCAATCGGAATTTTTATGAGAGAGCCACCTTCGGCAGTTTTGATTTCTTCCATTTTTGTTTTTCCCTATGAAAATTTTATATAATCATTCCATTATACAAAATTTTTTGATTTTAGTCTTTAGGTTGGCGTAACTAACGATGGTTAGTTTTAGACGCATTCTTGCAATATATCAATATTATGATATAATTTAGATATATTATTTATCGAGGTAAAATATGCCGGCAATTAGAGCGAGTGCAGATTTGCGTAATAAATATTCAGAAATCTCAGCATACTGTCACGCAACAAATGAACCTGTTTTTATTACAAGAAACGGACAAGGCGATTTGGCTGTCATGAGTATTTCACAATATGATCAGCTGCTTGAAAAAGTAAATCTTTATTCAAAGCTCGCAGAAGGATTAAAAGATATAAAAGAGGGTAGAGTTGAATCCTTTGATTCTGCAATGGCTGATATCAGAAAGGGGCTTGGTATTTGAACTTTAATCTAAAAATTTCTGAAAACGCCAAAATTGATATCAAGGAAACTTTGTTATATATTAAAAACAATCTTGGTAATCCTCAAGCAGCAACTTCCTTAGCAGACCTTATTACTTCAGAAATCAACACTTTAAAACAATTTCCTTTTAGTGGTACCCCTGTCCCTGATACATTCCTTGCAGATTTAGGATTTAGATTTCTTTTAATAAAAAATTTCAAAGCTTATTATATTGCTGATAAAGATTCAAAAGAAGTAACAATTGTGAGATTTTTATATTCTGGAAGAGATTATGAAAATATTTTGAAAGAGGAAATTTAGTATTTATATAAAACTAATTCTAAAAGAAATTAAAATAAGAATCATTAATATTTCTTTCTTTTTTTACAAATTCACAATCTGTAAATTTGTATTTATATGAATCATCTGTAAGTTTTATTTTTGCTGTGAAAACAATATAATCACCAGAGTTTAAATTTTTTGTTATGGTTTTTGGTAAAACAATACTAGGTAATCCTGACATCATAGTAAATTCTATTTCATCTAAATCAGAAGAATAATTGTTTATTGAATATATATTTCCTTCAACTTTTACAAGTTTTCCGTCGAGTTCTTTTCTTTTTGCTTCACCACTCCTCATTTTTGAATCTAAAGTCCAAGAATCATATAGAGGTAAACTAGCTATAAGTTTTTCTTTTTCTTTTGCAGACTTATATTCAGAAAATATTTTGTAAGCAAAACCATCTTCTTCCCAAAAATAAAGATCAAAAAAAGAATAACTAAAATTTTTATCTTCCTTTGTAAAAATATTTTCTTTTTGTTGTTTATGAGCTATTTGACATATTGGACAAGATATTTGTTCGTTTCGAGTAAAAGAACTATCATAAAATAAAGTATCTGCAATGGTCCCAAATAAATTATATGTACAATTATTATTATGAAAACTTTGCATATCTATAAAAAATTGATTTAATTCTGTAGTAGAAATTATTGAATATTTATTATTCCCCACAGTAGAAAGTAATATTGTATTTTTTGTTTCTTTATCAATAAAGCATTTATTTGTTTTTAAATAATTTTTAAATTTAGAAAGTAATTCTTTCATTTCATCATCTTTCAATATTTGGTATAATTCCTTTTGTCTTTTAATAATATTTTCACTAAATAAATAAGTTTTTCCCCAATCTATTTCATCTGTATCTAAATTACCTATTGCTTCAGCCAAACAATAAGGACAAACGGTTGAAGGATGATTTTTTTTATCTGGATTTTTTACATAATACATTAAAGTTTCCCATTTTTCAGAGTCTCTTGGTAAAATTTCTGAATTATGATATTGTTTATGCAAATTTTCAATTTTAATTACGATATTTTCAAAATTCTTAGAATAAAAAATTTTACCTGTTTCATCTCTAGCAAAAAAAGTATCTAATTCATAAAATGAATCAACACTCTCTTTTATTTCTTCTTCGTGTAAATCTTGAAGTATTTTTCTTATCTCCGTATCTTTTCCACAGCTTGAAAATAATAAACAAGCAAAAACAAAAACACAAAATCTGAATAGCTTCATAATAAAATCCTTCCTTATTAGAGTTTTGATAATTTTTTATATAAATATGCCATTATTCTCAGAGAAGAACTTATTCTAAAAAACTATAGTTTTTTGTGATTAAGAATCTTTTTCTTAGAATTTGCACTAAAACTTTTTTGATTTATTAATTATTTTGAAATATCATATTTTTCTTTTGGATATTCTTCTGTGTCCGAATCCTTATAATCACCTATAAATTTCCATTCATGATTTCCTTTTGGTCCATCTGGATAACAGCCTCCCTTAAATTGTGGATCTGGAATACCATTTGTATATCCTTGTTTATGACATTTTGAACATTCATACCATTTGAAAATAGCCACTATTGTTTTCTCCTTTTCATCAAATATTGATGTAATTATTAATTACATCAATATATTGTTGTCGTTTTCATTTTAATTCAACTTTTTGTTTCTGTCAAATTTTGAACATCAATATATTGATATAATTATAATATGGGATTCAAAGAAAGATTGAGAGATGAAATTGAATATCGTGGGCTTCTTGTGAAAGAAGTTTCTGCTGCAGTTGGGATAAGTAACAGCACTTTTTTATCTTATATTGATGCTAGAGGTGTTTTACCAAATGTTGAGACAGCTGTTAAAATTGCTAAATATCTTGGAGTTTCTGTTGAATATCTGGTAGATGGAAATTCAGAAGAAATAAAAAACGAAGTTTCTTTTCATTCAGAAAAAATGCAATTAAATGAATCCTATGAAAAACTTTCATCGCATGATAAAACTATTCTTGTTAAGATTGCAGATGCTATGTGTAAATAAGTTTTTTATTCTTTCAAATCATCCAATTTATAATAATTCTTTAACAACCACATCCAAATTTTCCGGTTCATTAATAACCGCAATCTGAAACTCATCTTCGTATATAACCTGGCCGGGAAGGGTAGTGCATTCGGTTTTATAAAGCTTTATGCCATACTTTGAACACATCTGCCGGTAAAAGGAGAGTTGGTTCCAGATGTTGTGGCCTTGGGGTGTGTCTTTAAACCAGGTTACGGCATGGTCTGGGTTTCCCTGTTCGTAGAAAGGAGGAACCGGAAGAACTTTTTCAAAATACTCTCGCTGCTTCCAGTATTCGGCAGTTTCTTCTTCTGTTAAAGTTTTGGCATCTACAAGCTTGCCTACGGTTGTAAAAATACCGCGGGGCTTTTGAGTAATCCAGGCTATGTCGGAGGTGTGTACTCTAAAGTATTTCATTCAGGCTCCTATTTTTCAAACAGGTTCTTTTCGATTTTGCTGGTTTCGCTTTCTACCCAGGCGGGCTTAAAACCACTGGCAAGGGCAATCTTCCAGGAACGAAGGTTTGAAAGACTTGTGCCGTAGTATGGAATAGCACCACGTCGGATGGTTTCGTTTCGTAAAAGCTTTACCAAAGTTGTTCCAATTCCACGCTTGCGGTATTCAGGCAAAACATCAATTCCAATCTGCCAGAGTTCCGGGCTGTCTGCAGAACATCCTGCCATACCCATAATTTTTTCTCCGTCCAGGGCCAGAACTGCCAATACATCCGGGCGTTCAGGTTTAAACTCGCTGCAGATTGCATTTGGAAATTCCGGGCAGCCGTAATACTTCATAATTTCTGCGGTCTCAATAAACTTGTATTCAAAATCCGGCGCAACCTCTACAAGCTCCGGTACAGGCAAAAACATATGATGAGTCAGATTCAATTTGTATCCAAACTCACGGAGCTTATCATTCAGTTCAAAATAATTATGCTGCTCAAAAAGCCAGAAGCCGGTTTTTCCTTTGACCCATTCCGCCAGCCAGGGATGAAGTTTTTGGTCAGCAGAAATTACAGCGTTGTTTCCAAGAGTTGCCATCTGTAAAAAAAATGTTTCTTTAGAAAACACCCGGCGTTTTTCATTCAAAGCGGGTAGGGTGATAATATTTTCTTCCCTGTCAAAATCTTTGGGACTGCAATTAAAATCACAGGCCAGCTGTTGCTTGAGAGCCGACATTATTTCTTCTGAATTTTTTATGGCAGTATTCATTCTTTCATGTTATCCTAAAATCATAATAAAAAAAAGGAGGAACGATTATGTTCAAATTCTGGGGAGACGGCTCTGAACTTTCCAAACAGCTGGTCCAAGCCATCCGCGTTCGAAGTACCGAAAATTTTAACTGGACTTTCATTTTTATTCTGGCAGTAGTCTTTTACGTTTACTGGACAGAAATTCACAAAAAAAATTACGAAGCAGTTTTTGCAGGCCTGGCGCTTTATGGCGTTCACTGGCTCTACGAAATTGCAAACGCAATCATTTGTCATTTTGCAGGCTATCCGCTTTGGTCTGTAAGTAATGAGTCTACAACTTTTATTCTGCTTGTAGGTGTGTGCTGGGAGCTTTCGATGATGTTCTCGCTTGCAGGAATTATTTCCTTTAAGATGATGCCGCAGGACCGCACAAAACGTTACTTTGCAAAAGACGGAAAAAAAGGAATAAGCTGCAAGTTAGTCGTTGCTCTTGAAATGGCATTGCTTTTTGCACTGTTCGAATCTTTCCTTGCAGGAACATCAAATCATTCTTTCATCTGGGTTTACAAATGGTGGGGCGTTCTTCCAGTTTTCATCACAACCTACGTACCATTCTTCCTTGCAAGTAATTATGTTCCGGACATGCCTGCGCCTAAACGCACACGCTTCTTAATCATAGAGTGGGCGAGTGTAGCAGTGCTGCTGGCTGTTTTGATTCCGCTGGGGATTATTTAGAAAGATTTGGGCGTTCCCTATGTGGTAGTTTCGACAGGCTCAACCACCACATAGGTCGGGCTTTTCGCACTTCGCCGTCTACCGCGGCTCATCCCTACGGGACTTGCCTGACGGCAGGTGCTACAATCCCTAACGCAGTTTTTTATTTTAAAATTTCTGTAAAAGAAAAACCAATTCCTATATAAGGTCTTATAGATCCTAAATTATATGAATCTGAATTTGTTGCTGAACCGTAAGCTGTATTTACTTCTGTCTTACAATAAAAATCATGAGAAAAAATGCTACCCGCTGTAAGATAAAAATTCTTTTTTGTAAGATATCTAATACCTATATCTCCACCAATACCAAACGAATAATTTATTGTTCCAACATATTTTGTTTTTGCTGAATATTGAGCTAGATGGAAACCGAAAGCACTTAAGATTTCAAAATTGTCATTTATATTAAATTTATATGTTGGTCCTATAATTGCAGATAAAAGCATTGAAAAATCCCAATCGGAACTGGTGGCTGTTACTGAAACACCTCCAGAAGTTACTGTCGCTTTATCTGGAAAATTATAATCTGTATTTAAATATAAACCCCAATTTTCATTGAAATATCCAGATACTGATAAATCAAAACCATTTGTTGATAATTTTGTTTGAGCCTGATCTGTACGTTCTGAAAACATTCCAAAATTATAAGCAGCTGTGATGTAAGTTTTTGTTTCTTTTGCAAAAACCATTGAACAGAATAATAACAATAAAACAACAATAATTAATTTTTTCATATAAATTCCTCCATTTAGATTGAGCATAGTTACTCAATTCTATGTTTGAGTAATTATATTACATGTTTTAGAGTAATTCCACTACTCTTTTTATAAAACTAGTATTTTTATTCAGTTTTGAAAATCAGAATTATCATCAACAATATTTCTATGAATATTTCAGAAATTCAAAACCGCCTTGGTGAAAACATAAAGCAAATAAGAAAATCTAAAAAGCTTACACAATTTGAACTTGCTGAAAAGGCAAATGTTTCAGAAGACACCATAAAAAGTCTTGAACAAGGTAGAACCTGGTGTTCTGATAAAACCCTCTCCCAAATCACCGAAGCCCTGGAAATAGACGTAGTAAAACTTTTTATGCCAATAGGTGAGTCTTTCAAGAAAAACAAAGAAAACACAGCTAAATTAAAATCAGCAATAGCTGCAGATGTACGAAATTATGTAAATGAAATTTTGAAGGAATTTGATTAGTAAAAGGTTAATCAAATACCTTGTGATAAGTTTTTGCTTTGTTTGATGTTTTCCGAATCGTATATCATTTTTATACAAAAAAACAATAAATTGTGTTATAATAAGTTTAGGATATAAAATGCCAACAGTTTTTAGAAAAGATGAATTTAGATTTTATTTTTTCTCTAGAGAAGAAACACGAAAACATATTCATGTTTCTTCTCCAAATGGGGAAGCAAAAATCTGGATTGAACCTGAAGTTTCTGTTGCAAAAGTTGTAAATCTTTCACAACAGGAAGTAAATAAAATTGTTGCTTTGGTAAACGAAAACCTGGAGATAATAAATGAACACTGGAACAGCCACTTTAGTAAAAACTAAAAAAGCAGAAATTACAAATATCTCTCCATTTGGATTTTGGGTTTTATTAGATGATGAAGAATTTTTTATAGACTTTAAACAGTATCCTAGTTTTTATAACGCAAAAATTTCAGAAATAAATGATTTTACAATAGATGCCATGGGAAACTTTCATTGGGAATCTCTGGATGTTGATATTGAAAAAGATGCGATTGAACATCCAGAGAAATATCCTTTGGTTTATAATTAAAACACCTTGTGAAAAGTCTTTGCCTTGAAGGTTTCGCTGCCGTCGAGCTTGGTGTATTCGGTGTCTTCGTAGAAAGTCATGCCGAGCTTTTCCATGACGCGGCGGGAACCTTCGTTGCCGATTGCAAAGGTACCGGCAATTACGTGAACATCGTATTTGCTCTGGGCGTATTCTATAATGCGTTTAATTGCTTCCGGGGTGTAGCCGTTGTGCCAGTAGTCATAAGCAAGGTTGTAACCGACACTCCACACATCAATATCTTCATGATAATAAAGACCACCGCTACCGATGAGTTCGCCTGTTGATTTTAATACAAATCCATAATCAAGCTTTTTTTCATCTTCGTATAAAGTTTCGAGCCAAGCTTTGCCTTCTTCTACATTTTTGTATAAAGGGTAAATCATATATTTATTTACGCGGGGATCACCTGTCCATTTGAAAACAGCCTGATAGTCATCAAGAGTCAAAGGGCGAAGGGTGAGACGTTCAGATTCCAGTGTAGGTAAAATTATTTTAGACATATGATTTCTCCTTTAGTTTATGAATAATTTTCTATTTCGAAAATCCTAAACTTTCCCAATCATTATACAGTTTTGTGTAATTTAAAGAATATTCTATTAGTTTTTCACGTGGAACTTTTTCGGCTATTTTTCTGACTATTTTTTGAGAGAAAGAATATAAATCATTTGTAAGTGTAAATAATTTTTCAAAATTGAAAATATCTTCTTTAGGGTAATCAATTTTTATATCATGATTATAAGGCTGGTCAGCAAGATAAGTAGCAAGTCCTTCACCCATGATAAAAGAAGTTGTTGATTCAGGTGTAGAAATCTGATTCTGACAAATGTGAACAAATTCATGAATTATAATTTTCTGAAAATCTGCAACGGTATCATTTTTGTGAACATTTGTTTTTTTGTATTCATCATAAGCAAGAACAAAAATTTTAGAACCATCAGCACAGCCAATAATATAATCCTGATAAGGACCTCTTTCAAAGCTTTCGTAAAATGTTTTCCACTCTTCAAGATCAGAAAAAATCCTGATTTCTACATAGTTTTCGAGTTTCTGAATTTCCCAAAAATCCAGAATACGTTTGAAATTTTGATTAAGGGTTTCGTTTACAGTTTGAACAAGAGATTTGCTTTTTTCATCATATTCGATTGAATAGAGTTCGGTTTTATAAAGCATGGTTTGACCTCTGTTCCAAATTAAGATTGTCGGGTCAAGCCCGACAATGACATTGTTAGACTAAATATCCAGATTTGCGTAGCTGGAATTTTCTTCGATAAAACGTCGGCGTGGTTCTACTTCTTCGCCCATACATACGCTGAAAATTCTGTCGGCGGCCATTGCGTCCGGGATTGTAACTACGCGCATCTTGCGGTGGGCAGGGTCCATGGTTGTTTCCCAAAGCTGCTTTCCGTCCATTTCACCAAGACCTTTGTAGCGCTGAACATCGGCTTTGTCTCGCTGATCTCCAAGAGCTTCCAAAGCAGCATCTCGTTCTGCATCACTGTAACAGTAAACAGGATCTTTCTTTCCAAGCTGAACCTTGAACAGAGGAGGCATGGCAAGATATACATAACCGTTTTCAATCAACTTTGGCATATAGCGGAAGAAGAATGTCAAAAGCAGTGTGCGGATGTGCGAACCGTCGACATCGGCATCGGCCATGATGATGATTTTATGATAGCGTAATTTATCGATGTTAAAGTCTTTTCCAAAACCTGCACCAAGTGAAGCAATAACAGGCTCAAGTTTATCGTTGTTCATTACCTTTTCAGGGCGAACTTTTTCTACGTTGAGCATCTTTCCCCAGAGAGGAAGAATTGCCTGAGTTTTAGGGTCGCGGCCTTTCTTTGCAGAACCACCGGCAGAGTCTCCTTCGACTATGTATACTTCGCAAAGTTCAGGATTTTTCATTGAACAGTCAGACAATTTTTCTGGTAAACCAAAGCCGTCGCTCATGGTCTTTTTGCGCATATTGTCTTTTGCCTTACGGGCTGCGATACGGGCCTTGGCTTCGTCAATAGCCTTCTTAAGAATTGCTTCGAGTGTAGCAGGATTCTGTTCAAAATATATTGTGAGCTTTTCTTTTACAATCTGATCTACAATTGTGCGGATTTCTGTGTTACCAAGCTTTTCCTTTGTCTGACCTTCAAACTCAGGCTCCGGAACTTTCATGGAAATAACTGCTGTCAAACCGCTACTCAAATCTTCGTAAGTGAGCTTTTCATCTTTATCAAGATTTTTCTTGAGCTTTTCGTTGGCTTCAAAAAATTTATTCAAAACAAACCGAACGGCAGAACGGAAACCTTCAAGGTGAGTACCACCGTCACGTGTGTTAATGTCGTTTACAAAAGTACGCACATTTTCTGAATATCCGGAATTGTAGTGCATAGAGATTTCTGTAATAACATCATCACGTTCTTCTTTTATGTAAATAGGATCAGCAGGAACAACAGCCTTTCCTTCATCAATTTCTTTTACAAATTCGTTGATACCGCCTTCAAACTTAAGAACTTCTTCTTTTGGATGTTCAAGTCTTTCATCGCGGAATACAATTACAACACCAGAGTTCAAGAAGGCAAGTTCACGCAAACGGTCGCGCAAAACGTCATAATCATAAGTTGTTGTTTCTGTAAAAATTGTTTTATCTGCCTTCCAGCGGATTGTTGTTCCGTGCTCATCTGGACCAGCATCGCCAATAACTTCAACTTTTGTTTTTGGTACACCGCGTTCGTACTTCTGCTGATAAACATGTCCGTCGCGTTTTACTGTTGCTTCCATCCAGTCGGAAAGAGCGTTTACACAGGAAACACCAACACCATGCAAACCACCGGAAACTTTATAAGATCCCTTATCAAATTTACCACCGGCATGAAGGCGGGTCAAAACCAATTCAAGAGCGCTGATTTTTTCTGTAGGGTGAATGTCAACAGGAATACCACGTCCGTTATCTACAACACGAACAATATCATCTCGTTCAAGTGCAACTGTAATTGTATCACAGAATCCGGCCATTGCCTCATCAATTGAGTTATCTACTGTTTCATAAACAAGATGATGAAGTCCACGAGGACCTGTAGAACCAATATACATACCAGGTCGTTTGCGAACTGCTTCGAGTCCTTTCAATACCTGTATGTTACTTGCACCGTAATCTGCCGACATTTTTGTTTCCTTTATTTGATGTAATTCTTCAATTTTATCTGAATTATGCAATTTTTTCAATGATTTGCCCTGTTCTAAAAATTCTTTGGCGAGTGGGACGCAGGAAAAAGAAAGTAAGGGGGGTCCGGCAGTGGGGCGGCCGCGTTTACGCCGGACGTCGCACGGATGCCGGGGGATACCTTGCTTTTTTTTCCGTCGCTGGGACCCGCCGACAAAGAATTTTTAGAACAATAAGAAAATTCTCTTGAAGAAATTGCATAACTAGATGATAATAAACCCATGGCAAAAGAGTTATTTAAAGAAGCGTTCCAGTATGCAATGAAGGAACTTGAAAAAGAATTTAAAGAAAAAAACAACGAAGATGAGTTTTCTCTCTGGTTTAATATGAAATATGTTGAGGACTCAATTGATACAATCACTGTGTCTGTTGTGTCTGATTTTATGAATACAATGATTACTTCCAAAGGATATTTTGATCTTTTGCAGAAGAAGCTTAAACAAATAACTGGTCAGAATTTAAAAATAAAATGCCTTGTAGACAAAGAAAATAAAGAAAAAACAATTGATGATATTCCGGAAAAACAGGCTGTTGCAAAAGAAACAAAACAGGAAGCTATAAATAAAAATAAGGCAGAAGCAGGCGAAACTCCTAAAGCAAAAAAACATTCTTTGCTGCTTGAAAACTTTACCTTTGATACTTTTATTCCTGGCGACAACAGTAATTTTGCTTATAAAGCTTCTATGGCTGTTGCAAAAAATCCTGGTAAATTATATAACCCGATTCTTATTTATGGTGGTTCTGGCCTTGGAAAAACTCACCTTATGCAGGCAATTGGTAACTACATTTACAGCAACGGAGACGACAAACTTAAGATTTATTACGGTTCTGCAGAAAGCTTTACAAATGAATTTACAAACTCTTTAACATCTAAAAAGACAACTCAATTCATAAATAAATTTCGTAACCTTGATGTTCTTTTGCTTGATGACATTCACTTTCTTGATAATAAAAAAGGTATTCAGGAAGAGCTTTTTCATACCTTTAATGCCCTTCACGAAAAACAGGCTCAGATGGTTTTTACCTGCGACCGTCCAATTAAAGAAATCAAAAATATGACAGATCGTCTTGTAAGCAGACTTTCAAACGGCTTGTGTATTGATATTACAATTCCAAATTATGAAACTCGTGTTGCCATTCTTAAAAAGAAACTTGAAATGACAGGCAAAACTTTAGATGCAGAAATTATTGATTATATTGCAAAAAATGTTGAAACAAATGTCCGCGAACTTGAAGCTGCTTTAAAACAGATTCTTGCTTATGCAGATATTATCGAGCAGGAACCAACTTTGGAAATGGCCAAAAATCAGCTTAAGGATATTTTGAATTCTAACTCTGCTCAAAATATTTCTCTGGACATTATTCAAAAGGTTATTGCTGACAATTATCAAATTTCAATTTCTGATCTTAAGAGTAAAAAACGAGATAAGAAATATGTATTCCCTCGTCAGGTTGCAATTTATATTGCCCGTGAGCTTACAGAAATTTCTTACTCTGAACTTGGAAATGAATTTGGCGGAAAGGATCATTCAACAATTATGCATGCCTATGACAAAATTGCAGAAAGCATAAAACTTGATTCAAGTCTTGAAGCTAAAATAAATATTATGATGAGGGAAATTAAAGAATATAAGAAATAGATTGCATTACCAGTATTCGCAATGACGACAATTTTCTTTAAAATGTTGAAAAAGTGTTGTATAATTGTGGATAAATCAAGTTATGTTAAAAAATATGTGGAAAAGTGGATAACTTGTGAATTGAAAATCACTTTTTATAAACTTCGTAAATCGTGATAATATAAAGAAATAAGTCACTTTTACACATAATCAACATAACCTAATACTACTACTATTAAATTTAAATTTATAATATAAATAAAGAACCGTATAAAATGTGGCAAAAATAAGTTTGCTATCATATAGGAGAAATAAAAAAATGAAATTTACATTCGACAGAGATGCAATGATCAAAGAAATTGCTATTGCACAGGAAATTATAACTAACAAAAGTCCAGTTACAATTCTTTCAAATATTTTAATTATTGCAGAGAACAATATGCTCACAATTAAAGCAACCGATTCTACTGTAAAATTTACAACTACTATTCCGGTTGATATTCAGGAAGAAGGACGCACAACAATTTACTGTGATAAGTTCATGAGTATTATTTCTTCTTTGCCTTCTGGTGATATTGAGTTCATCAAAGAAGATATTGCTGTAACAATTAAACCAATTTCTAAGCGTGTTAAGTTCCAGCTTAAGAGTCAGGCCAGCGATAAGTTCCCAGAGCTTGGATCTTCAGAAAATGTTCCATTCTTTGAACTTCCTGCAAAAGAATTTAAAGAGATGATTCGTCATACAATTTTTGCAGTTTTCAAAGATGTAAAAGATATTAAGAGCCGCAGCTTTATGACTGGTGTTTACTTTGAAAAAGAAGGCGACACTCTTACAATGGTTGCAACAAACGGAAACAGACTTTCATGCATTTCTAAAACTGCAACAAATGTTCCTGATTTTCCACCGGCAAATATTCCTACAAAAATTCTTTCATGCGTTCTTAAAAATCTTTCTGACGAAGGCAATGTAAATGTTGCTGTAGTTGATAATTCAATTTTTATTAAGTTTGCAAATTTTGAATTCTCTTCAAGCTTGATTGACGGACGATTCCCTAACTATAAAAAAGTTATTCCTGAAAATCTTACAACTAAGTTCCAGGTTAACAAGGCAGATTTGGAGTCGGCTCTTAAGCGTATTACTATCATGGCAGATAAAGAAATTTACAGAGTAATTTTCAGAATTAGTTCCGGAGTTCTTAAATTGATTTCGCCGGAAACAGATAGTGGTGCTGCAGAAGAAGAGATTCCATGCCGCTACGACGGACAGACAATTACAATGGCTATGAACTTTGTTTATGTAACAGAGCCTCTTAAGGTTATTGAATCAGAAAATGTTGTTGTTGAATTCAACGTTGATGAAAACCGCGAGGACGAAGGTCTTGTTACTAAAGCTGTAATTATTCGCTCTGAACCTGCAGGTGATTATCAGCACGTTGTAATGCCTTTGAAGGGTTAGAGATGCCCTTTCTTTTTCAAACATTTTATAATTTCCGCAATCTCAAAAATGACACGTTAGACTTGTCTAACAAAGAAATTTTTTTTGTTGGACAGAACGGGCAGGGCAAGAGTAATATTCTTGAATCGCTTTATTATGCTGCTTACGGAATAAGCTTCAGAACTCATCAGGATGCTCAGATTGTAAAAAAAGGCGAAAAAGATTTTAGCATAAACGTAATGTATAAGGGCCAGGATTCTGCTCAAAAAATTTCTGTGATTTTTGAAAATGGAAAAAAGCGTATAGAAAAAAACGGAAAAAAAATTCAGGACCGTAAAGAACTTATAAATACAATTCCCTGTATTTTGTTCTGTCATGATGATATGAGGTTTGCAACTGGTGAACCGGAGTGCCGCCGATTTTTTATAGACCAGTCACTCACTCTTTATGACAATCTTTACATTGATGACATGCGTAATTATAAAAAAGTTCTTAAGAGCCGCAACCTTGTTTTAAAAAATAAACAGTACGAAATGCTTGATGTTTATGATAGTCAGCTTGCCCAGTATGGACTTGTGATTCAGCAAAAAAGAAAAAAAGCAATTTTTCAGTTTAACCAGATTTTTGGAAAAATCTTTGAAGAGATTACAGGAATAGACGGCGTAAATATTGTATATGAACCCTCCTGGAAATTTTCAAAATCACAAAATGTTGATAACTCTGTGCAAAACTCACCTGCTTTTTCCGAAAAAAATTTTTTTCCTGCTACGCAGGATGTCTTAAATCTTTTGCTTTCACGACGGGATTTGGATAAAGCAATGGAAACAACAATGGCCGGCCCGCACCGCGACAAAATTCTTTTTATGAAAGGTGGACAAAATTTTGTACAGACTGCTTCTACAGGACAGTGCCGCCTCATTTCACTTTTACTTAGAGTTGCTCAAGCTATATACTATACCCGCGCCACCGGCATGAAACCCGTGCTTTTGATGGACGACGTTCTTCTGGAACTTGACCCCGACAAGCGAGCAAAACTTACAGCTATGCTGCCTGAATATGAACAACTCTTCTGTACTTTTTTACCGGGCGAACCCTACGAAAGGTATATGCACGATACCACAAAAGTTTATAAAATAGAGAATGGTGAATGGCATGAGTGAAGATAATATTGTTTCAATGCAAAGCATTCTTGAACAGTGCAGAATTTTTTCGCAATCGGATGAAGGCCAGCTTCCGTCTGTCTGGCGAAATGTTGTTTCGCGTATAAAATCAAATGCAGAAAATTCTGAACGCGAAGATCTTATAGATAAACGCATTCCTCTTGGTGAGCGCCTTGCTTCTAATACCCGCGTTGTAGATCTTAAAAACGGCGTGCTCATAATTGAGTCTGATCATCCGGGCTGGATCCAGTATTTAAAGTTCTACCAGAAATTTATTATCAAGGGTCTTGCAATGGAAAGTCCCGATCTTAAGGTGCAGTCGCTCGCATTCAGATTAAAGGGTAAAGAAAAAAAAGAGACAGACGTATACGAAGAAGCCCTTAAAAAAGCCCGGGAAGAGATGGAAGAGCGCATGCGTAAGAACGAAGAGGAAACAAGGAAGTTTTTTGGTGAAGAATAGATAAATGGGACACCCTTCGACAAGCCCTGGGAGCGCATGAATCCTTTCTGGTGACATGTTGACCAACTTCAAAAAATAATGATATATTAGAGTACTATTTTTCTGAACAAGTTTCAGAAGGATTTTTAACAAGAAAACAATTTTTTTAATATATAAAAGGAGCGTTCTATGAAAAGAACATATCAACCAAGCAAAGTAAAACGCAATAGAAAATTTGGATTCAGAGCCCGCATGGCTACTAAGGGTGGACGTAAAGTTCTTGCTAGAAGAAGAGCAAAGGGCCGCAGAAAGCTCACTGTTTCTGACGAACACAAGAAATACTAATTTAAGGGAAGGACACAGTCTTGATAAAAACGGGATTTTTTAGACGGGACGAACGTATAAAAAATCCCGCCGATTTTAAAAAGCTGTACAATAAAGGAAAAAAGATAAGTATTCCAGGTGCCAAGTTGTTTTACCTTGAGAATAACCTGGAAATGAACAGAGTTGGTTTTCCTTTGATTCGTGGCTACGGTAACGCGGTCGAAAGGAACTTATCAAAAAGATACAGCCGGGAAGTCTATCGTTTAATAAAATCACATCTGAACACCGGATATGATATGTTGTTTCTAGTATATCCAGGAAATGATTCGTTCAGCTCGCGATGTGAACAATTTCGAAGTTTGTGCCAAAAGGCAGGATTATTAAAAGAATAATGTTTAAGTGGTTAAAAAATTTTTTAACTAAGTTTTTCTGTTTATTAATTCGCTTTTATCAAAAATGTATTTCTCCTTTGTTTCCGCCGGTATGCAGGTATACACCTACTTGCTCTGCATACGCATTGGAAGCAATCCAAAAATACGGACCGGGAAAAGGTCTTATTATGGCAATCAGACGAATTTTGAGATGTAATCCATTTCACGAAGGCGGCTACGACCCGGTACCTGAGAAAGGCAGCTGTGCTGCCGTTGATGAATAGCAAAGCGTTAAGAAAAATGCGTCCAGCATTTTTTAGCTTTACCTTATTTAGGAGAAAAACATGGACAAGAATACCATATGGGCCATTGTTCTTTCTACACTCGTAATTGTAGGATCTTACTTTTTAATTCCAAAGCTTTTTGGTGTTAACAAAGCAAATACTACAGAACAGACCTCTGTAGAAGTTGTTGCTGAAAACACAGCAGATAATGGTCAGAATAATCAGGCAGAAGTGTTAACAGACACTTTGTTTGATGAAGAAACATCTGCTCTTCTTTCTCAGGCAGAAGAAGAAACAGAAAACGAAGCAGAAGCAGCAGAAATTGAAGCTCCTGCTGTAGAAGAAAAAATAACAATTAATACCGGCCTTGCAGAAGTTATTTTTACAACAAAGGGCGGAGATATTATAAGCTATAAATTAATTGGACATTCCGACAAAGAAACCGGTGATTTTGTTCAGCTTTCTGACAGCGTTACACAGTCAAACAGAACTTGTGCTCTTGCAATCGGCGGCGCCGAAAATCAAATCATCAACGAAATCTTTTCTTATGAAAAACCGGATGCCTATACAATTCTTTTTAAGAAGAATGTTTCTATAAAAGATTCAAACGGTAAGCTTCATTCTTATGCAATCGGAAAAAAATATTCTTTCAAGCCAAACGAATATATGTTCAAGCTTGATATAATGATTCATGGTAAAGATGCTTCTGGTCTGGACTTTAATGGAACAGCTTATACTTTAAGAACTTCTCCTGCAATTGGTCCACGCTTTAATCAAAAACAGAATCGTTATGAAAACAGACAGTTCCTTGCTTACAACGGCAAAAAAGTTAAAAAGACAATTCTTTCAAATAACGTACAGAAAAAATACGAAAAAGAAATTCTTTGGGGCGGTATTGCAGGTAAGTATTTTACAGAGCTTGTAATTCCAACCGATTCTTCTATCTGGGGAAGACCAACTTATTCTGCAAAAGTTGAAACTGGTGACTATGCAAATGCTCAGGCTTTGTTTGAACGCCGCAGCTATACAGGCACAGACATTCAGGACAGCTACTACATGTACTTTGGTCCCCGCGAAGAAAAGAGCCTTAGAGTTTACAATTCTCCGGACAAGAATGCATGGAACTTTGGCGGATACAAAATTACAGAAGCCCTCCAATCCAGTGGATTTTTCAGCTGGCTTGAAGCAATCTTAAAGTGGTGTCTTGAAACCCTTCATAAGATTATTTCAAACTGGGGTATTTGTATTATTGTTCTTACAATCATTCTTAGAATATTGATGTTCCCTCTTTCTATGAAACAGTCTACAAGCTCTATAAAGATGCAGCAGCTGCAGCCAAAGCTTCAGGCTATTCAGAAAAAATATGAAGGAGACCCTCAGAAACTCCAGCAGGAAACAAGCAAGCTTTATCAGGAAGCAGGTTATAATCCGGCTTCGGGATGTTTGCCAATGATCTTCCAGTTCCTTGTAATTATTGCAATGTATAACCTTTTCAATAACTACTTTGAATTTCGCGGTGCTTCATTTATTCCGGGCTGGATTCCAGATTTGACAGAAGGCGACAGTGTATATACCTTTAAGTTTAATATTCCTTTGTTAGGAAATACACTTAGACTTTTGCCAATTATTTATGTAGCAACTCAGATTCTTTCGGGAATTATTACTCAAAAAACAAATCCAACAACAGGTAATGGCCAGACAGAAAAAACAATGAAGTTCATGACATACGGTATGCCTTTCATGTTCTTCTTTATTTTCTATAGCGCTCCATCCGGACTTTTGCTCTACTGGCTTACAAGTAATATCCTGCAGGTTGGTCAGCAGATTTTGATTAATAAAATGATGGCTAAAAAAAGAGCAGATGCCGGTGTAAAAAAACCGGAAGTTGTTCAGAAGACATTGCCACCAAAAGCTAAGAAGAATAAAAGATAGGAGATATAAAATGACTTACGAATATGAAGGAAAAACAGAGAGAGAAGCTATTGAATTGGCAGCCAGCGAACTTGGACTCGAAAGAGATCAGTTTGATGTAGAGATTCTTGAAACACAGAAAAACTCTCTTTTCAAAAAAGGATATGTAAAAATCAGAGTTCATACTCTTGAAGATGTAAAACCATCACACGCAATGTTTGATGATGCTGACGTTGAAGAAAAACATTCACGCCTTGTTGCAGATCCTCTTCCACAGGGTGAGTTTGAAGAAAAGCTCATAGACTTTATTTCTAAGATTGTTGAAAAAATGGGCTATGATGTAAAAGTTCAGGTTTCTTACCGCGAAGATAAAAAAATTGGAATTAAGATGGATTCTTCAAGCTCTTCAATTTTGATTGGACGCAAGGGAAAGAACCTTGATGCTCTTCAGCTTCTTGCAAATATTTATGCAGGCCGCCTTGGACACGAAGATGTTCGCGTAATTTTGGATACAGAAAACTATCGTATCCGCCGCGAAGAATCTCTTGTTCGTCTTGCATACACAACTGCCGATAAGGTTCGTTCACGCCGCAACTCAATTTTGCTTGAACCAATGAATCCTTTTGAACGCCGCCTTATTCATACAACACTCAACGACATTCCTGATGTTGAAACCAAAAGCGAAGGCGATGGTTTATATAAGCAGGTAAGAGTATTGTATAAGGGAATTCGCTAGGTAAATATACAAACTCTTCGAGGAGTTGATTTGAAAAGATCCATTTTTTTATTTACAACAACCTTATTACTCGGAGTTTGTTCGAACGTTTATAGTCAAAATAAAGCCTCCAGCAGTGTCAAAGATACTGTTGGAGACAAATACTATTCACAACTAATCAAAGACGGAAAAATAGTAGTTACACACGAGGATGGCAAAGGAAATCTTAAGCTCATGCCTCAAACCCAGTACGCAAATAATATAAAATCAAATCTTATTGAAAAAAAGCCGAAACATTTTTACTACACATACGAAGCCCTTTATTATTTACCAAAAACAACAAGTATTCAAAAATCTTCAGAAATTGCCCGTTCAATTTCTAAAATGACAGAAATCAATTATTATTCAAATACGCGACGAAAGGTAATACCTCTTTATAAAAAAGCCTTTATGATAGATAATGAAAAATCAACTGTTGCAATTGACGACAAGAATGCCGGGAATTGCGACGGTAAAACATATTACTGCCTTATGGATGATGCAAGCTTTGGCGAAACAAGATACAAGCTTACATACAGCCAGTCTGAAAGGGAGTTACTTACAGTATTTTCAAATACAGATGATCTTGGCCTTGGACTTATCAGAGCAATAATGCCGCATGATCTTGTAATTAATCTTCTTATTCAGGAATGCGGGGACGGAATGGTAGTATATCTTTGTGCCGACCTGGACAGCAAGAAAATGCCCGGAGTCCGCGGAAAGATTACAGAATCCATGACAGCCCGTATGGATGCCATAAGCGGTTGGTTTGCAAGCAAAATGTAAAAACGTGGTCCCTGAGCTTGTCGAAGGGTTCATTAGGAGGATATTTTGAAAAAGCTAACATCAATTGTGGTGGCATTAATGGCATTAACTTGTCTTTCCTGCTGCAGCACAAAAAAAGGAAAAACAACTACAACTTCTGAAAAAAATCAGGAAACTGTAATTTCGGAAGCAAAACCAAAGGAAGAAAAAAAATCAACTAAACAAAAACAGGAGATAAAAATGAGCGCAGAAACTTTAGAAGCGTTAAAAGGCAAAGAAGGATTGTTTGCAGTTCTTCAAACAGAAAAAGGACAGATAGTTTTAGAGTTGTTCTTTAAAGAAACACCAATGACAGTAGCCAATTTTGTAGGTTTGGCAGAAGGAACTTTGGATGCTGCAAAAGGCGAGCCTTTCTATGACGGACTTTTATTCCATCGTGTAATTTCTGATTTTATGATTCAGGGTGGAGACCCACAGGGAAACGGTACTGGTGGCCCTGGATATAAGTTTGCAGATGAATTTGTAGACGGATTTATTTTTGATAAGCCTGGTAAGCTTGCTATGGCAAACAGTGGTGCAAATACAAACGGAAGTCAGTTTTTTATTACACACGTTCCAACAGACTGGCTCAACTATAAGCACACAATTTTTGGTCAGGTAGTAACAGGCCAGGATATTGTAGATGCAGTAGAACAGGGAGATCATATTCAGGCCTTGCAGATTATCCGCCAGGGTGCCGAAGCAGAAAAGTTCACAGTAACACAGGAAAGCTTTAACAAGCTCAAAGCCGAAGGTGAAAAGAAAGCTGCTAAGTTTGCAGAGGAACAGGCAGCCCGCGAAGCTAAACGTGCAGAAGAAATGCTTAAAGAAATTACAAAGGGTTTTGAAAAATCAAAAGAAGGCGTTTACTTTAAGATTGCAGAAAAAGGCGCTGGCGAAAAAGTAGGCAAGGGTAAAAAAGTTACTGTTGGATATATGGGATATCTTGTAGACGGAACTTTGTTCGATGCTTCAAGAGAATTCCACCCACAGGGACACGATCCATTAAGCTTTACAACTGGTGCACAGCAGATGATTCCAGGCTTTGACTTTATGGTTCAGGATATGCAGAAAGGCGAAGTTCGTAAAACTGTAATTCCTCCGGCACTTGCTTATGGCGAAAGAGGATATCCTGGAGTAATTCCTGGCAACGCTTATATTTGCTTTGATATTAAAGTTTTGGATTTTTAATTTAGACGAGATAGAAAATGTTAAACGAGTTAGAGCTTTCTAAAAAAACAATATTCTCTTTTGAAGTTTTTCCTCCAAAAAAGGATATGCCCATAGACACAATTTTTTCTACACTTGATGAGCTTAAAGGTCTTAATCCCGATTTTATTTCGGTAACATTTGGTGCAGGAGGAAGTTCTAACAGCGGAAACTCAATTGCAATTGCCAGAAGAATTAAAGAAGTCTGCAAGGTTGAACCTGTTATTCATATGCCATGTATAAACATGACAAAAGAGGATGCAACTCAAGTTCTGGACCAGTTTGAAGCAGCAGGAATAGAAAATATTCTTGCTCTTCGCGGAGACAGAGTTGAAGGCAAGGAACCTTGCAATGACTTTAAATATGCAAACGAGTTGATTTCTTTTATAAAAGAATATGAAGCTCAAAAAGGCGGCAAAAAATTTAATATTTTAGCTGCCTGCTATCCGGAACTTCATCCGGAATCAAAATCGGTTTATGACGACATAGATTTTTTAAAGAAAAAAGTTGATGCCGGAGCGACCCACCTTCTTTCTCAGCTCTTTTTTGACAACAATCAGTTCTACCGCTTTTTGGAGCGCTGCCAGATAAAAGGAATTAATGTTCCTGTAGAAGCCGGTATTATGCCTGTTACAAACAAAAAATCGGTTGAGCGTATGGTAAGCATGACAAACGCCAGACTTCCTAAAAAATTTACAGATATGATGGAAAGATATGCCGACTGCCCGGAAGCAATCCGCGACGCAGGAATTGCATACGCAATTGATCAGATTGTAGATTTGATTACCCATGGCGTTCAGGGAATTCACCTTTACACCATGAATAATCCTCTGGTAGCCCGCAGAATTTACGAAGCCACCAGAAGTTTGTTTAATGTAAGTCCTATTAGATAACTCCAATACCAGTGAGAAGAATTACAAACAAGAGAATTGGGGCAACAAACTTAAGCATGATAATGTAGAGAGTTTTGCGGCCGAATTTTTCTCCGTTGAGGGTAATTTCATCAATAACTGTCTGTGGTTTAGCAACCCAACCAATAAGAATACATGTAAGAATACCAACGATTGGCATGAGTACGTTGTTACTAGCATAGTCAAGAATATCAAGAATCTGACCTGTTGAACCTGTAGGGAACAACAATTCAAAGTAAAGAACGTTGTAACCAAGACAAACAAGCAGAGAAACAACAGCTGAGGCACCTGCCATAACAAGAGTTGCCTTTTTGCGTTCCCACTTGAACTTATCCATCATACTTGAGGTGATTGCTTCAAGAAGAGAAACTGCAGAAGTAAGAGCTGCGAACAATACCATTACAAAGAAAATCAATCCAAGGAACTCGCCGAATTTTCCAAGGCTTGCAAAAACCTTTGGCAAAGTTACGAACATAAGTCCTGGACCTGCAGACATTCCTTCGCGGCCAGAGAAAGCAAATACTGCTGGGATAATCATAAGTCCGGCAAGCATAGCAATTCCTGTATCGAAAATTTCAATCTGGTTTACTGATTTTCCGAGGTTTACATCTTTTTTCATGTAAGAACCGTAGGCAACCATAATACCCATGGCAATAGAAAGTGAGTAGAAAAGCTGACCCATTGCATCGAGACAAACTGTGAGGAACTTTTTAATTGTAAGGCCCTTGAAGTCTGGAATAAAGTAAATTGCAGCTCCCTGAAGACCTGTTCTTGTAATTCCAGTTTCTGGATCTGTGTATTTAATGAACAAAGCATAAATAGAGATGAAAAGAACGATGATTACAAGGATAGGCATGAGAACTTTAGAATATTTTTCAATTCCCTGTTCAACACCTTTATAAACAATAACAAAGCACATGAGGGCAAACAAAACTGTAAAGAAAATTGGCTGCCACTGGGCTGTGATGAATCCTGTAAAGAAGCCGTCTTGAACGGCAGCCTGTCCC
>Ga0310697_10001229_pt1 | contig 30972 bp, 23 predicted proteins | sample 172DNAGHGlowgp2_FD_203883 | JGI IMG/M metagenome (GOLD analysis project Ga0310697, IMG submission 203883) | Sheep rumen microbial communities from Palmerston North, Manawatu-Wanganui, New Zealand - 1728 DNA GHGlow gp2 (v2) (version 2) | ecosystem: Host-associated > Mammals > Digestive system >... | reverse complement strand
AGTAGTAACCGCGCAGCATCGGGTGGCTGGCATCATAGGTGTTGTGGCAATAGGAAGGAATACCTTCATCACCCCAACCGCAGATGGCCTCATCGGTCGTCAACTCGTTAGAGTTCCACAGCTGACGGTACTTGTGCTGGAAACCGCCGTCAAGACCGTCAACGTCAACGTTGTCGTCACCACCATTATTACCCGAGGTGGCGAACACCGAATAGCACTTGTTGAACAACTGCTCGGGAGTGACATCGCTCTGCAATGCGGGATCGATGGGCTCCACGTCCAGGTCGTTGATACAGGAGGTCAGACCGCCCGTCAACAGAACCACAGCTGCACACAATATATATTTGAAAAACTTATTCATTGTATTCGATCTAATTTATATTAGTATAATGTGTCAACTCAATTAGAAGTTCAGGGTCAAACCAAGGATGAACGAAATGGGACGCGGGAAGATGTCGCCACCGATACCACCGAAGACCTCGGGATCGATGCCTTCATACTTGGTGATGCAGAACACGTTGCTGACGGTACCATAGATACGGCCGCCGACACCGTTGTAGTTGCCATGCTTGAGCAGGTTGTTGAAGCTGTAACCCAAGGTGATGTTGTCACACTTGAGGAACGAAGCATTCTGTACCCAGAAGTCGCTGAAGATAGACTTGTTGTCATAGGTCTGCCAACCCAGGTCTACCAGAGCCTTGGGACGGTTGTTCAGATAGAAACCGGAAACCTCCTCGAATACGGCTGCGGGGCTCACATTGTGATAACCCTGCATCACGTTGTTGAACATATAGTTGCCGATGCTGGCACGCAGGCTGAAGCCGAAGTCCCAGTTCTTCCAGTCAAGGCGCGAAGCCAGACCCATGGTCACGGGAGCCCACGGTGACTTGTACAGATACTTGTCAGCGTCACTGATCACACCGTCACCGTTGCGGTCAACAACCTGGTTCTCGATGGGCATGCCATCCTCGCCATAGACCTGCTGGTAAACGTAGAAGCTGTTGGAGGGATAACCTGCCACGTGAGCCTGGGCCGAACCGTTGATACCGATACCGCCGGTGGTCACGAAGTAGCTGGGATCGTCGCCGATGAGCTCGAGCACCTTGTTGCTGTTGTAGGTCAGGTTATAGTCGATGGTCCACAACAGGTCGTTGGTCGAGATGGCCTTCCAGTTCAACGAGAACTCGATACCAGTGTTGCGCAGCGAACCGATGTTCTTGTAGAACGCGTTGCGGAAGTTGGTCATAGCCGAGAAGGTGGCCCAGTTCAACAGGTCGGTGGTCTTGCGATAGTACCAGTCGATGCTACCGCTCAGGCGCTGGTTCATGATACCCCAGTCCAGACCGATGTTAGTCGTCGTGGTGGTCTCCCACTTGAGCTCGGGGTTATAGACGTTGGGCCTAGCCTTGGAGCCGTCGCCACTGACATCATAGAATGCACCCATGCTGCCGTTGCTCATCACGTAGGTGGCAAAGTAGTTGTAGTCGCCGATGCCTTCCTGCTGACCGGTCTTACCCCAACCGAGGCGGAGCTTCAGGTCGCTGAAGGGACCGTCCTTCATGAAGTCTTCCTCGTTGATCTTCCATGCAAATGCTGCAGAGGGGAACAGAGCCCAGTGCTTCTTGAAGCGTGAAGAACCATCATAACGTGTGGTGAAGGTCAACAGATAGCGGTTAGCATAGCTGTAGTTCATACGACCGAAGAAAGATACCAGATAGTTCTCGGTGCGGTAACCCAGACCGTTGTTCTGGCGATAAACGCCCTCAGCACGGATGGCACCAGCCTTAGAAGCCCAAATCGGATTTCCATTAGCATCTAAAGCTAGTGCTCCATTTTCAATAACAAATGGATTATAGACCTCAGCAGGAATCCACTGGCCTGGCATTATTTGGATAAAACCGTTGTCGATGTCATCTTGACTCCAATGGACTGCCGAGTTGCCAGGATAGGTACCCCATGACTCGTTGTACTCCTTGCGCCAGTTGTGCTGCCACTCGTAACCGGCCATGATGTCGAAGTGGTGCTTGTCGTTGAAGTCCTTGTAGTACTGAGCGTAGGTGCTCAACTGCAGGTTCTCCTTGCTCTGGGTGTAGTAGCTGTTGTTACCCCAGTAGTTGGAGGTGTTGGAGATATTGGCGCTGATGTTGTGGCCATTACCGCCAGTGAAGTCACCACCCATGGTGAGGTGGAGTCTCAAGTCCTCAAAGCCGTGGATTTTATAGTCAATCTCGGCAGTACCGATGAACGAGTGGGCCTTACCACTGTTGTCATGGTTGTCGAGCATAGCCACGGGGTTGTAAGGAGCGTTGGTGTTCTTGGTGTAGGGCCAATTATCATCCGAGCCATTCACCTGGAGCCACTCGAAGTAGCTACCCACGCACTTATACATGTCACCACTCTTATAGATGGGCTGCGTCGGGTCCATGCGGACAGCATTGCCCACAGCACCGGTGTCGGCCCAGCGCGACTTAGTCCAAGCCATCTTACCGCTAAGGTTAACGGTCAGGTGATCCTGGAAGAACGAGGGGTTCAGATTCAGAGCTACGGTGTAGCGCTTGAAGTCCGAGGTCTTGAGGATACCCTGCTGGTCGGTGTAACCAGCCGAAACACGATAGGGCAGATAATCGCCCACCGAACCAGCTATGGTCACGTTGTGGTCGTGGCTCAGAGCGGTGCGGTAGATCTCGTTCTGCCAGTTGGTGTTGGCATCGCCGAGCAGCGACAGAGCATTCTCCTCGCGGGTGTTGCCAGCGAAGATCTTCTTCACGAAGGAACGATACTCATCACCGTTCATCACGTCGATGGTCTTCTTCTTCATGCTCCAGGTCACACTACCGTTATAACCGACGGTGGGACGCTGGCCACGACGACCCTTCTTGGTGGTGATGATGATGACACCGTTAGAACCACGGCTACCGTAGATAGCGGTTGCCGAAGCGTCCTTCAACACGTTGAAGCTCTCGATGTCCTGGGGGTTAACCAGTGACAGGGGGTTGGACAGACCGCTCACGCCGTTGTTATCCATGGCGATACCATCGATAACGATGAGGGGGTTGTTGCTGGCGTTCAGTGACGAGCCACCACGGATGCGGATGCTAGCACCGCCACCGGGCTCACCACCATTGCTGGTCACGCTCACACCGGCGACTTTACCGCCGAGCATGTCCTGAGCACTGACAACGACACCCTTGTTCTTGGCATCGGGCTTGAGGGCCGTTACCGAACCGGTCAAGTCGTTTTTCTTTACGACACCGTAACCGATGACCACCAGATTTTCAAGCATCTGGGTGCTCTCGGCTAAGGTGATTACCAGGTCACTGGCTGCGGTCACCTCGTGGGTGTCGTAGCCAATAGACGAAATCTGGAGCTTGGCGCCCTGGGGCACACCGTCGAGGGTAAAGAGACCGTCAAAGTCGGTCACAGTACCCTGCTGGGTGCCAACGACACGAACACTCGCGCCGATGACAGGCTCGCCGGTAGCATCCTTCACAACGCCATTCACAGTAATCTGTGCATAGGCTCCCAGTGACAGGAACAGTCCCATCACGAGGGTAAGAATCCTAAACGGAATTCTGATGTTTACCTGCTTCATTTTAAAATTTTTAAAGTTAATATTATGTTGGTTATCACTAATTTAATTCATTCTCTCAAGCGATTCCAGCCTCACGTTTTTCGGCTGCGAGGTTTCAATTGGCGCTAATACAGCAATTAAAACAAGGCAAAAATAAAGATATTATGCCTTTTATTCTTTTTTTATAATGTTAAATTTTTGTTTAAACAAGTGCAATCGTTTGCGTAATCCAATTATTCATCGTATCTTCGCCCCACTAGTATTTTTATCTCATGCTTAGATATTAACCAACTCAAGTAAGATGATTGTTTCAATATGAATGACAGACAACAACTGACGATGAAGGACATTGCCCGCGAATTGGGCGTGTCGGTCGCCACGGTGTCACGTGCCCTGAGCGACAGCCCCAGCATATCCCGCGAGCGACGACAGGCGATTCAACAGTATGCCCGCGAGCACAACTACTTTCCCAATGTCATCGCCGAGCAACTGCGTCACAGCCGCCGCAACCCGTCCCGGGCCATCGGTGTGATTGTTCCGGAGCTTGTCCACTACTATTTCTCCTCGATCCTTGACGGCATCGAGAGTGAGGCCTCGTCACGCGGCTACCACCTGATTGTGAGCAAGAGCAACGAGAGCTATGAACGTGAGGTCGAGATTTGTGAAGCCATGCTCAAGAACAAGGTGTGCGGCATCATCGTCTCTCAGGCCAAGGACACCGAACAGTATGACCACTTCCTGCACCTGGAGGCAGCAGGGGTGCCCCTGGTGTTCTATGACCGCATCTGCCCCGCCCTGAATGCCAGCCGCGTGGTGGTCGATGACTACATGGGCACGTTGAATGCCGTGTCCCATCTCATCGAGACCGGCTGCAAGCGCATCGCCTTCTACGGCACATCCATGAACCTGCAAATCGGCAAAAACCGCTTCAACGGCTACCGTGACGCGTTGTACAAATATGGGCTCAATGTTGACGAGGGACTGGTGCGCATCTGTGACAACCGCGCCGATGCCGAGCGCATCACGCCCGCCATGATGCGCATGGAGGACAGACCCGACGCTTTCTTTGCTGTCAACGACGAGACTGCCATCGGCATCCTATCGGTGGTTAAACGTCTGGGATTCAACGTCCCAGACGAGGTAAGCATCTGCGGCTTCACCAACGGTTTCCGCGCCACGGTGTGCGACCCGATGCTTACGACAATCGAGCAACGCGGCACCCAAGTGGGCAAGGAGGCTGCCGACATCCTCATCGGCCTGGTCGAGGGCACCCTCCCCGCCAACCACGCCGAGAAGCGCATCGTCAAGACCCGCCTCGTCATCCGCGGCACCACCCGCCATCCCTAAAAACAACTCAAACAACTCAATAGGCATCTGGGGTTTAAAAACAACTCAAACAACTCAATAGGCATCTGGGGTTTAAAAACAACTCAAACAACTTAAACAACTATCAGAGTGACAACTTGTTATGCTCGATATTGATTACTATAAGAAATACATGTACGATGTCATTGGCGCCATCCATGAAGTTCATTGTGAATTGGGAGCTGGCTTAAATGAGTCTTGTTACCAAGAAGGCCTGCAGATACAATTGAATGAACAAGGCATCCAATACCTGAGAGAACAATCTTTCCATCCTCACTATCACAATCGCGAAATGGAAGCTCTGTTCCTCATCGATTTTCTGTACAAGAATGACATCATCGTTGAGTGCAAATCAGTAAGCGAATTAATCCCTGGTCATAGAGCCCAATTATTCAACTATATGCGACTGCTGAAAAAGCCTTGTGGCATTTTGGTGAACTTTGCTCCTAGAAATTATACTATCGAACGTTATCTATTTGACAAAGAGAGCAATTACATCCTCGGCATAGATGGAAAAATCATTTATGACTTCAAGACGAGAAAAACGAAACAATATTTATAAAAGTTGTTTTTGTTGTTCCAGTTGTCTTTAATTATCGCTATCAAAATTAATAAATAATAAAAGTTGTATTTATGAAGAAGATTTTAGTTGTTGTGTTGGCTGCTGTGGCGCTGTGCGCGAGCGGCCAGGTAGAGAGGCCCAAACTGGTTGTGGGCCTGGTTGTGGACCAGATGAGGTGGGACTACCTCTATAACTATCAGTGGGGCGAAGGAGGCTTCAAGACCTTGCTCCAAGATGGTTACCTGTGTAATAACACCATCATCGACTATGTGCCCACGGTGACCGCCGCCGGACATGCCTCTATCTACACGGGCACGACACCCGCCTTCCACGGCATTGCGGGCAACAACTTCCTGATTAACGGCAGGAATGTGACCAGCGTACAGGATGACGGCGAACGCGGCATCGGCGGCAACGAGAAGACCCGAGGCAAGTCTCCGCGCAACCTCATCACCACTACTATTGCCGACCAGCTGCAGCTCGCCACCAACTTCAAGAGCCGTGCTGTGGGCATCGCTCTCAAGGACCGTGCCGCCATCCTGCCGGCAGGCCATCATCCCGTGGGCGCCTACTGGTATGACGGCGACAGCAAGGCGATGGTCACCAGTACCTACTATCGCGACAAACTGCCCAAGTGGGTCAGCGACTTCAACAAGAAGCACCGTGACGAACTCGCCAGCGATGTGTACAACCTGCCTACTGGCACCACGCTGACTTTTGCCCTCGCCGAGCAGGCCCTGATCAACGAGAAGCTGGGACAAGGTGAAGCTACCGACCTGCTGGCCATCAGCGTGTCCAACACCGACATGTGTTCACACTCCTTCGGTACCCACTCGCCCAAGGTGGACTCCATCTACTGGCAGCTAGACCGCGAGATTGCCCATTTCATCCAGGTGCTGGATGAGCGCATCGGACGCGGCAACTATCTGCTGTTCCTCAGCGCCGACCATGGCGGCACCCACAGCTATCCACGCATGACGGCCCACGGCCTGCCTAGCGCCTGCTGGCACAATCCCGATGCCATGAAGGCCGCCAATGAGCAGCTGGAAAGACAGTTCGGTGTCAAAGGGCTGATCCAGGACGAGATGGAATACACCTTCTGCCTCAACCACAAGGCCATCAACGATGCCCACCTGGACTATGATCAGGTGATCAGCGCCGCCTGCCAAGCACTGGAACAACCCGAGGAAATCCAGTGGGCCATCGACGTGTCGCGCATCGACACCTACCCCATCCCCACCATCCTCAAGGAGCGCATCAAGCTTGGCTACTTCCCCAACCGCAGCGGCGAAATCTACATCGTGCCCCGCACGGGTGTGTATGCCGGCAAGAAGGAATGGGCTGGTTCCAATCACGGTTCCTGGAGCCAGAGCGACTCCCATATCCCCCTGATCTTCATGGGGTGGCACGTCACGCCTGACGAGACCTCACGTCTGACCCACATGACCGACATCGCTGCCACCGTGTGCGCTATGCTCCACGTTCAGGCTCCCAACGGCTGCATCGGTACGCCAATCTTTGAGTAATACTTTAGAATCTGGTTTAGAAAGTGTTATCACACTTGCTGAAACTCCAGACTTTAATATTTTTTACTTTATTTGATATTTTTTAAAATATTTGTAGTAATTTTGTAACATTCTTTTTGAAATAGAGTCTATAATTGCCTCATTTTTGAATAGAATACCATCATTGCACATTGCTAATAATGAAACATTACTTTTTTATTTTTAAACTATAAACATCAAACAAAAGCGTATGAAAAGATTCACATTACTGCTTGCAAGTTTACTGCTAATATGTTCAGCAGCGCTTGCACAGGTCACTGTCAACGGCACCGTCGTGTCGGCAAGTGACAATGAACCTGTCATCGGTGCGACAGTCACCGTTGTAGGCACCAAGACGGTAACCGCCACCGACCTGGATGGCCGCTTCTCCGTCAATGTGCCCAATGCCAACAGTCAACTGTACATCACCTACATCGGCATGGCTCCAACGACAGTCAAGGCCGAGAACGGTATGGTTGTAGAGATGTACAGCAACACCCAGGACCTTGACGAGGTAGTGGTAGTCGCCTATGGTACCGCCAAGAAGAGCGAGCTCACCGGTGCCGTGTCACAGGTAACCTCACAGCAGATTGAGGCCCGTCCCGTGACCAGTGTCACCTCGGCTCTGGAAGGCACCACGACCGGTCTGGTGGTCAACTCGACCTATGGCCAGCCTGGTAGCGACGCCTCGATCCGCATCCGCGGTTTCGCTTCGATCAACGGTAGCAACGAGCCCCTGTACGTCATCGACGGTGTACCCTTCGTTGGCAACATCAGTGACTTGAACAGTGCCGATATCGAGAGCATCACCGTGCTGAAGGACGCCACCTCGGCAGCCCTGTACGGTAACCGCGCCGGTAATGGTGTAATTATGATTAACACCAAGAAAGGCCGCAACGACAAGTCGCACATCAATGCATCGATCATGATGGGTACCTACAACCGTGGTATTCCCGAGTATGACCGCATGGATGCCCGTCAGTGGATGAACGCCATGATGCAGAGCTACGTGCGCGAGTTCTACACCGCAGGCAATAGTGGTGACAATTCCATGACTTGGAGTGATGCTATGAACAAAGCCAACCAGGAAATCATCGGTTCCTATCTGCACTACAACATCTTCAACCTGCCCGACGATGATTTGTTCGATGGTTACAAGCTGAGGAACGATGCCCAGATCAAGAGCAACATTGCCGGCGACCTTGACTGGTTCAAGGCTGCTATCCGCAGCGGTTTCCGTCAGGAGTACAACGTCAGCGGTGACGGTGGCAGCAAGACTGCAAACTATTACCTCGGCGTCGGTTACACCAAGGAGGACGGTTACACCAAAGAGTCTGGCTTTGAGCGTATCAGCGGTCGCGCACGCGTCAACTTGGAGCCCAAGAGCTGGTTCAAGACTGGTTTGAACATCTCTGGTTCTCACCAGCTTACCCGCTTCCACAGCGACAGCGAGAACAGCTACAAGAACGCCTTCAGCTACTGCCGCAACATTGCGCCCATCTATCCCGTGCACCTGCACGACTTGTCTACACCTAACGGCGACTTCGTCTTGGACGAGCAGGACAACAGGGTATATGACAGCGGTGAAGAATACACCCGTCCCCAGTACCCCGGCCGCCACTATCTGTGGGAGACCGAGTTGGATATGGACAAGACCTACCGCAACACCTTGGACGGTCAGGGCTATGTCACCTTTGTACTGCCTTACGGTTTTGACCTGACATTGAATGCTGACCTGAACGTGTGCAACACCGAGAACCGCGAGTATGACAACGCCATCATCGGTGACGGTATGGGTAACAATGCCCGCACCAAGCGTGTCATCTATCGCTACAAGAACTACACCCTCCAGCAATTGTTGAACTGGAACCAGACCTATGCCGATCGCCATGCGTTTGAGGTACTGCTGGGTCATGAGAACTACTACTACAAGTACAACTACCTGTATGGTTACAAGGCTAACGAGACCCTGGCTGGCCACATCGACATGATCAACTTCTCGGACATCCAGAACCTGTATGACTACGAGAACAACGACCGCAGGGAGAGCTACCTGGGCCGCGTTCGCTACGTCCTGGACAACAAGTATTCAGTTGAGGGTACCTTCCGCCGTGACGGTAGCTCACGTTTCCACAAGGATCACCGCTGGGGTAACTTCTACAGCATCGGTGCCAGCTGGATCCTGAGCCGTGAAGAGTTCATCCGCCAGCATGACTGGATCAACAACTTGAAGTTCCGTGCAGCTTATGGTGAGGCCGCTAATGACCGCGCCGCTGACTATTACAGCTACATGGCACTGTATGACATCACCGTCAATGGTGGTATGGGTGCCCTGGTAAAGAGCCAGTTGACCAACGAGCTCCTCAGCTGGGAGTCGGTAAGGAACCTGAGTGTCGGTCTTGAGGGCCGTCTGTTCAACCGCTTGAACTTCAGCATCGAGTACTTCTCCAAGGGCTCGCATGACCTGATCTTCAGCCTCAACCAGCCGCTGTCGGCAGGTGCTACCAGCACCTCGAGTGCAGTATCGCAGGTACAGGTGAACCTGGGTAACATGGTGAACCGTGGTTTTGAGCTCTCGGCCGACGCCGACATTATCAAGACCCGCGACCTGCGCTTCAACCTGGGTCTGAACCTGACCTACCTGAACAACAAGATCACCAAGATGCCGGACATCTACAATGTCGGTGACGAGAAGGATGAGTACACTGCAGGTTTGCAGTCTGGCCAGTACAACTACCGCAAGGGCCACTCGATGTACTCGTTCTATACCTATACTTATAAGGGCATTGATGACATGACCGGTCGTTCGCTCTACACCTTCAACGACCACGACTTCTATGTACCCGGCATGACTAAGGCCGGTGAGGACCTCACCAATCGCGAGGCAATTCCCGCCGATGAGTTCGTTGTTATCGACGGTGTTCCCTATGTTTACAAGCCCGCCACCTATGGCAAGCGTGAGTGGCACGGCAGCGCAGTGCCCAAGTTGTATGGTAGCTTCAACCCCACTATTGACTACAAGAACTTCACGCTGGGTGCTATCTTCTCATTCCAGCTGGGTGGCAAGTGTATCGACTGGACCTACCAGAGCTTGACGTCGATGGGCGGTACTCCCAGTGCCATCCATGCCGACATGACCAATGCATGGGTTAAGGACCTTGATGGCACCGCAGTTGTCTACAGCGATGAGCAGATCAAGGGCATGACCGTGAAGAATGGTGACGACAGCTATGTCAACTATCCTGCCAACCGTCTGGATCCCAACGGCACTCCCGCAGTTTTCTCGGGTGACAACAGCTACAACAGCGCTACCAGCGACCGCTACATCACCTCGTCCAACTACTTCATCGTTAAGAATATCGGTGTCACCTACCGCCTGCCGCGATTCATCTTGAACAAGATTGGTTTCACCAACATCGCACTCTCGGCTACCGTCGAGAACCTGTACACCAAGACCGCCCGCAAGGGTATGAACGCTCAGCAGAACTTCAGCGGTTACGTTGGTGACTACATGGTAACTCCGCGTGTATTCTCAGTTGGTTTGAAGTTTGGCTTCTAATCGCTCAGCTTACCTACTTAACAATCGTAACTTACATTAAATAGAATAATATTATGAAGATTTTAAAATATTTCCTGATTGCAGGTATTGTTGCGCTGGGCTTGTCCTCATGTTCAAAGGACTATCTGGACACCGCTCCTACTGCCGAGACCGGTACCGCAACTGCATTCGAGACGACTGAAAATGTTAAGCTGGCCATCAATGGTTGCGCCCGCGTGATGATGAACCAGTACCTGAGCACACAGGGTATGTGCGGCGAGGGCTGTATCAAGATGTGGTACGGCAACTATCCCGGCCAGGACTTCTTTGTGAACCTCCCCGGTTGGGCATCGCTGATTAACCAGAACGTACACGACACGCCCAACAGTCTGTACACCTACTATCCCTGGTTCTACTACTACAAGCTGATCAGCAACGCCAACAGTGTCATCCTGCACGTTGACGAGGCCGAAGGCATCGAGGCCGACAAGCAGTTCCTCAAGGCACAGGGTCTGACCTTCCGTGCCTATGCCTACATGATGCTGGCTCAGATTTACTGCAAGCGTTGGGTAGATTCCGAGAACGGCAGCTGCCCGGGTCTTGTGCTCCGTCTGGACGAGAGCGTGGGTGACCTGCCCCTGACCTCTCTGGCCGATGCCTATTCACAGATCTATACCGACCTTGACGAGGCCATCAAGCTCTATCAGGAATCCGGCCGTCACCGTGGTGCCGATGAGTTCTTCTTGCCCGACATCGAGGTAGCCTATGCCACCTATGCCCGCGCAGCCCTTGCCCGCTGCGACTGGAGCAACGCATCCAAGTATGCCAAGCTGGCTCGCGCCAACTATCCTCTGATGAGCAATGCCCAGTTGTTGAGCGACGGTTTCTGCACCCACAACAGTGAGTGGATCTGGGGCGGCTATAGCGCCAGCGACCAGACGCTGTACTACTACAGCTACCATGCTTACATTGCTTATAACAGCAATGCCGGTAACGTGCGCAACTATCCCAAGTGCATCAACAGGGAGTTGTTCAATCAGATTCCCGCAACTGATGTTCGCCGCCAGTGGTGGCTCGATCCCACGGGCTACACCTACACCACCACGACTGGTGTGGCTGCCAACAGCACTGACCTGGCAAAGGAAACCCGTGCTAAATATCCCGACTTGCTGAGCAACGCCACCGTCTATGCTTACATGCAGTTCAAGGTGCGCTGCAACGACACCCCGGGCGTTGGTGAGTTGAACAACTTCCGCTCCAGTGAGATGCTGCTCATCGAGGCCGAGGCCGAGCACATGATGGGTAACACCGCTGCCGCCCAGGCTGCTCTGATCGCACTGAACAAGACTTCGGGCCGCGATCCCGAGTACACCTGCAGCAAGACTGGTGCCGACCTGCTCAACGAGATCAAGCTCTATCGCCGCATCGAGCTGTGGGGCGAAGGCTTCGACTGGTTTGACCTGAAGCGCTGGAAAGACACCCTCGTTCGTCACACCTACGAGGATGGTGGCAACTTCCTGGCCACGCTGGCTGTAACCATCAAGCCCGAGGAGAAGAACGAGTGGCGTTACATGATCCCGACCCGCGAGACCGACTACAACAAGGCTGTCCGCGACGGTGTCATCACCCCCGCCGAATAATCCTCAAGTCAACACTTGACATTTCCTAACACAATTAGTGCCGACGCCCACCGCGCCGGCACTAATTATTTTGTAAACGATGATATCGATGTAGAACTAATGGGGTAACGATTAGAAGATGCCGAGGATTTTCTTTTTAACAACAGGCTCATCCTGGACTGAACGCATGATGAGTGCATTCTTCAGGGTCTCGTCATCGGCACAACGGAAGTTCTTGTAGGTTGCAGGATAACCCGAAACAGTGACTTCCTTCACGTTTCTTTTACCTGATTTCTTTACTGTCGTCTGCAGCTCGACCAGAACGTCACCCCCACCATTCACTTCAAGAGCCTTGCGGATGGCTGTGTTAATTACATTTACCTCACCACCACGACGCACATCGTCCGTCGGTTTGTAGGTGTAAGTGATCTTATGGGGAGATACGACCAGATCGGCAAACGTCGCAGTGATGGCCGACGAGCCGAAATCCTTGGTCTTAGACGAGTTTAAGGTCGTTGTGCATGAGGTCAGACCAAGCACGGCAATGATTGAAAAGATGAAAAAGAATTTTTTAGACATAATGGATTGTATTAGAGTGACTCCCACAACTAATTCTTATGGAGCCGTTCCGGGAATCGGTGAAACGGCCACAACATACTTATTTATCTCAATGCAAAAATATCAATAAGGCCGTGAATGGGGATGGCTGGCGCGTAGCAGATGATTCTACACTTCTGTTGAATTATTCTCAACATCGTTACTATCATCCTGATAATACAGGGCAAAGAAGTTGCGGTTCAAGATGATGCTGATGCGCTCCAGCAGGCGGGTATCGATGCCCTCGCGCTTGAAGATGTCATACACATTGGTGCGGTCGCAGTGCAACTTCTCTGCGAGCCAACTCACGCCGCGTTCCTGGCGACGCAACTCTGCCTTGATTTCTTTGCCGATGTGTACTGCCACCTCTTTATAGCATTACAATGTCTATTATTCTCTGAATTTAATTAAAATAACCCCCTCTTGGATAATAATGGGCAAGAGGGGGTGTCTTGCATTTGCCGTAGCGACGATCGTAGCGCTGAGTCTACGAGATAATTCTTGTGGCTGCGGCCCCCCAGTATTCATAATGGGGGAACTATTAGTATGAAGAGAGAACGAACTTGTAGCGACGTGAAAAAAGCAACGGGGGTCCTCTGAGATTTAGCGTGATGTGATTATACATGTTACTTATTCTTACCATCTTCCTTTATATTGCAAAAATGTATTTATCGATGATGCTATCGGGCACCAATTGGGCATGGCCCTCTTGGCAATGCAAAATTACTGCGAATTGCAACTGGGTGGTTATATTTCATATTGCAGATAATACTACACATCTGTAGAATCATTTTCCGCACCATTGCCAATTTCCGGGCAATAGAGCATAAAGAAGTTGCGCCCCAGCACGACACCGATGCGTTGCAACAGCCATGTGTCGATGCTTTCGCGCATGAAGATTTTATACACGTTTGACCGCTCATAGTTCAGTTGACGGGCAAACCACGTCGCGCCACGCCCCTGACGGCGCAGCTCAGCTTTGATTTCTTTTCCAATATGAATCGCCATTGCAGTACATTTTTTATTACCACTGGTTGCCCAGTGGTGGAGGTAAACAAAAAGCGAGAGGACCATATCAATTATACAGTCCTCTCGCCTATATAATTAAGCAAACTTTTGTCTTATTTATCAAGCAACAAAATAGCTTTGAACGATCCAATTAGTGAATCTCACAAAAGGGCATAGTTATTGCTAACTTTGTTATTCGAAAATACCCAACTAAAATTTACTTAATACGTAATATGTCAAGTCGAATCTATCATTTTTGTATCAATTTAATGTTGACAAACTATCTGCTAATTTTTCTGCTACAAAGATACATATTTATTTTCAACATCACAATAACATGAGTGTTGAAAATTTTTCCACATTTTATCATTTAGTGGACGTTATTGCGAAAAATCGAGGGAGCTGCCTATTTATTAATGAGAAAATACTAACTTTGCAGGTTAGTTAATCAGACGATAAACAATCCTAGACCAATAGAACAAATGAGTAAAGAGACTTATCCTCATCTTGAGGCGCTGCGCGAGGAGATGCGCCGCCTGAACGTCGATGCCGTCATCATTCCCGGCACCGACCCGCACCAGAGTGAATACATCTGTGACCACTGGAAATTCCGCGACTGGATCAGCGGCTTCACGGGCAGCAACGGCACCGCCGTGGTAACCCTTGACCATGCCGCACTGTGGACCGACTCGCGCTACTTCCTGCAGGCCGAAATCGAGCTCGAGGGCAGTGGCTTCGAGATGATGAAAGAGAATATGGGCAATGACCCCACCATCCACGAGTGGCTGCAGCAAGTGCTCGACGAAGACTCGGTCATCGCCATCGACGGGCGCCTCTACAGCGCCCAGGATGCCAACCTGCTGGAACGCTTCTGCGGCGAGAACGGTTTCATGCTTGCTACCGAGTTCTACCCTGCCGACAGAATCTGGACCGACCGTCCCGCACGTCCCAGTGAGCCCGCCTTTGTCCACGATGTACAATATGCCGGCGAGGAAGCCAGCGACAAGATTGAGCGCCTGCTCAAGGTACTCGAGAACAATGACGCTACCGCTATGCTGGTGACTGCCCTCGACGATATCGCTTGGCTGTTCAACCTGCGCGGAGGCGACGTGGACTTCACCCCAGTGGCCATTGCCTTTGCCTATATCGGCACACACAACAGGGAACTGTTCATCGACGAGAACAAGGTGAGCGACGAGGTGCGCCAGCACCTCAAGGCCTGCGGTGTGAGAGTGCGCAACTATGACGACATTGTACACTTCCTGGAGCGCGTGAGCGATCACGAGGTGGTGCTCATCGACCCGAACCGCGTGAGCGACACGCTGGCTAATGCCCTGCAGTGCCAAAAGGTCTATTTCCGCTCCCCCATCACCGACCTCAAGTGCATCAAGAACGAGGTGCAGATCGACGGCTTCCGCCATGCTATGGAACGCGACGGTGCTGCCCTGGTGCCCTTGTTCAAGTGGATTGAGGAAGAAGCCCCCAAGGGCTCCATCAACGAGGTAGACGTGTGGAACAAGGGTATGGAATTCCGCGGACAGCAGGACCTGTACCGCGAGGACAGCTTCGCCATGATCTGCGGCTACAAGGAGCATGGAGCCATCGTGCACTATGAGGCTACCGACGAGAGCGCCTCTACCCTGCATGGCGAGGGTATCCTGCTCGTGGATAGCGGCGCCCAGTACCTTGACGGCACGACAGACATCACTCGCACTGTCACCCTTGGCAACCCGACTGCACAGGAGAAGCACGACTTCACGCTCGTTCTCAAGGGTCATCTCGCCCTGCAACGTGCCAAGTTCCCCGTGGGCACCACGGGCTGCCAGCTGGACGTGCTGGCTCGTCTGCCGCTGTGGCAAGAGGCGATGACCTATGGCCATGGCACGGGACACGGCGTCGGCCACTTCCTGGGCTGCCACGAGGGTCCGCAGAGCATCCGCACCAACCTGGTGGACGTGAAGCTGCTGCCCGGCATGGTGATGAGCAACGAACCTGGCCTATACAAGACTGGCGAGTACGGTATCCGCACCGAGAACCTGCTGCTTGTCGTTGAGGCCGAGAAGACCGAGGACTTCGGCAATTTCCTCGCCTTCGAGCCGCTGACGCTCTTCCCCTATGACCTGCAGCTCATTGACCGCACGATGCTCTCCAACGAGGAGGTCGCCCAAATCAACGACTACCATCGCATGGTGCGCGAGCGCATCACGCCGCTGCTCAATGCCGACGAAGCCGCCTGGCTCGCCGACAAAACCCGCGAGATTTAACAAAAGAATCATTAAGGTTCAACCGTGCCGTGGCTCTGCCACGGCCCACTGAACTCTAAACTTTAAACAACAATAATGGCTATCATCAAGAAAGTTAGGGGCTTTGACCCCAAAATCGGAGAGAACTGTTTCCTTGCCGACAATGCCGTTGTCGTCGGTGACGTGACCATGGGCAACGACTGCAGCATCTGGTTTGGCGCCGTGCTGCGTGGCGATGTCAACACCATCACCATCGGCAACCGCGTCAACATCCAGGACAACGCGGTCATTCACACCCTGTACGAGAAATCGGTCACCGAGATCGGCAACGACGTGTCCATCGGCCACAACGTGGTAGTACACGGTGCCAAAATCGGTGATATGGCGCTCATCGGTATGGGCAGCATCATCCTGGACCACGCCGAGATTGGCGAGGGCGCCATCATCGCTGCCGGCAGCGTTGTGCTGGGCGGCACCAAGGTCGGTCCCCACGAGTTGTGGGCTGGAAGTCCCGCGAAATTCAAGAAGATGGTTGACCCCAAGCAGGCCAGCGAAATCAACGTAAAAATCGCCAAGAACTACCTGATGTACTCGACCTGGTACGAGTGATGACATCAGCTAGATGGTCTGGATTATCTAGAACATCTAGCTCGATAATAACCAAGATTCAAGATGAAGAAGTATCTCCAGCTGACCATGATAGCGCTTGTGCTGGCATTCTGTCCAGCACAGGCGGCTATCTATATGGTCGGCAACCATCCCTTCGGCGATTGGAACCCGGGCAATGGTGTCGAGATGACAGACACGGGCAACGGTATTTACACATTGACTGCCAACGTGAACGGCACGGTGTGGTTTGTCTTCGCCGACGGGCAGACCAGCGACTGGACGGTCTTTAACGCCAACTACCGTTACGGACCCAATGGCAACGGCAGCCAGGAAGTGACAGTAGGCAATGACTATATCACCCAGAAGAGCAATAACAACCATTCCTACAAATTCACGGGGTCGGGGCTTGACTACACCTTCACATTTAATCTCAACACACTGACGTTCAATATCAAGGAATATGAGGAACCGCCGATTCCAGACCCCTTTACCTTGCGTAAAGGCGATGTGAACGCCGACGGCGAGATCAATCTCGCCGACATCAATGCCTCGATCGACATCGTGCTGGGAGGGAGCACTGACCCGGACACTTTCAGTCGCGCCGATTGCAATTATGACAAGGAGGTAAATATCGCCGACATCAATGTCATCATCAACTACATATTAGGCGGTGAGATGCCCAAGCCCGTCAAGGAGGGCTATGACTATGTGTGGGACGATGAGGTAATCCCCGAAATACATATTGACATCAGCCGCTTCCAGTGGAACAGGCTGCTGACCTTGTACGATATGAATCCTTACACTACACAGTATGTCATGGCAAATCTCACATTTGTCAAGGAGGATGAGACCACCGTCATCGACAGTGTGGGGCTGCGACTCAAGGGCAACACTTCGCGCCGCCGTCCTGAGGGGTGGACAGGACACATGCATGAACGAGACAACACCGACTGGCACCATGCCCACTTCGGGCTGAACCTGCGCAAATATGCCGATGACGACGCCCACGAGATCCAAGGCGTTCGCAAACTTCATCTCAAGTGGTTCAAGGATGATCCTGCCTATGTGCGAGAGATGTTCTGCTACGACCTGTTCCGCCGCGCCGGCGTGTGGACTGCCGCACGAGACATCTACTGCCGCTTGTGGGTACATGTCGAGGGCGATAGCAAGGAGGCCTACTATGGCGTGTACGAGTTGGTGGAACCCATCGACAAGCGCTATCTCAAGGACCGCAAAGACCTCTTTGGGGCGAGCAACGGCTATCTGTGGAAGTGCCGCAATGCAGCCGCCGGCCTGAACAACCCGAACGGCGACATCTGGTATGACGACGACAGCGACGACCGCCATGCCTATACCCTAAAGACCCAGACCGAGGATTTTGACAATGCGCGCGCCCAGCTGGTGGACTTTATGGACAAACTCTGTAACCTGAGCGACAGCGAGTTTTATAGCTGGATCCAGCAGGCCACCGATATCGACCTGCTGCTCAAGACCTATGCCGTTAATGTAGCCGTGGGCATGTGGGACGATTACTGGAACAATGCCAACAATTACTACATCTACTTCAACGGCAGGGAATTGACCGGGTATCGATTCTACCTGATTCCCTACGACTATGACAACACGTTAGGGACAACACTCCGCCATGGCGTGCAGGATGATGCCGGGCGCCATGATCCGCTCCACTGGGGCAATGACAGGAATCCCCTCATCGCCAGGATACTCAAGTTCAACGATTTCAAGGCAAAGTATGTCGCCTATCTCAAGGAACTGGTAACAACAGGCAAGGGATTGATGGATCGCCAGTCATCCCAGGCACGCATCCGCAGTTGGCAGGCACGCATCGCCCAATATGTGGACAACGACACGGGCGAGGACACCATCATCGAGGACAAACCCGCATCATGGAGCAACCACAGCGAGTACAACCTGTTAAAAAACAATAGCAACAACTTCTTTACTGTCAAGGCATCGAGCATCAACGCCCTCCCGTAACGCATCGGAACCTGGTCCCCACGCTAAGACGCAAAGGCGCAAAATCTTTATGTAAGCTTCAGCACTCGTGGTCTATGGGTGAACCTTTAGCCAATTTTGCGTATTAAGCATAGTAAGCATCCGCATCCGTCTTCACAATGAAGACGGATGCGGATGCTCTTAGCTAAATTCGTGTAATTAGCATTAGCCCCGACAGGGATTATGCCAAGCCGAGGTCGAAGTCTTTTAGGAACTGGGTGAAATTGGGATTGTGTTGCTTGATCTGCTCCACGACTTCGCGGGGCGACAGGATCTTCGGAGTGTCCATCGGCACGTCGCTCACCTTGACATCCAGGGTGATCAGGTCATTCTTCACGGCGTCGCCCAGGAACTTCAATAGTGCTTCCTTATGTTCCTCGACAGTCTTCTGCTCAGTGGGACCAGCAACCGTTATCACGTAGTGCTCGCCGCCTTCTCCTGACGGTTGAGGCCGGGCATAGGACATCGTCGCCAGCAGGGCCTTCTCCTGTGGATGCTGATCAATGTATTCCTGCCATGCCTCAAGCAACTGTTCATCGGTGAAGGCTTCGGTGCGCTGCTGCACTACCGGAGCTTCACGTTGTGGTGCAGGTTCACTAGCATTCACATTCACCATGATGCGGGGCTTGTTGCCTAAAGCACGAGGCAGCAGCGGCTGTGCGCCAGGAGCAGGATGCGTCGATGGCTGTGGCGTCACAGGACGGGGTGCCGGCTGGGCTTGCGCCTGGGGCTGAGGCCTCGGCTGTGACTGCTGCGGTGCTTGAGGTGCGGACTGTTGTGGTCTAGGCTGCTGTGGTGCGGCAGGACGTGGTTGTGCCGTCGGTTGAGCCGGAGCTGCAGCAGGAGTAATCTTCTGAATGGATGGCTGGGTTGCCTGCTGCTGTACTGGGGTCACCAATTGACAGAGCTTGACCAACGTCAGTTCTACCAGCAACTGCTTGCTGCTGGCATTGCGGTAATTCAGGTCACAGGTATTGCACAGGTCAAGCGCACGATAATAGAAGGCGGGAGCCAGTTTGTTGCTCTGTTCGCCATAGCGTTGCGCCACCTCGTCATTCATCTCGAGCAGTTTACGCGTCTGCGGCGTGGCGGCGACCATCAGATCGCGCAGGTGCTGCGCCAGGCCGTTGATGAAGAACTGTGAGTCGAAGCCCTTGTCACGGATTTCCTTATAAATCAGCAGTGCTTGATTCACATCACCAGCCAGGAAAGTCTCAACGAGCCTGAAGTAGTAGTCATAATCCAGCACGTTGAGGTTATCAAGGGCGCTCTGGTAGGTGATGTGCCCCTCGGTTGAGGCTGCCACTTGGTCAAAGATTGACAAGGCGTCGCGCATGGCACCGTCGGCCTTCTGGGCGATGACGTTGAGCGCAGCAGGCTCAGCCTCGATATGCTCTTGCTCGCAGACATACTGCAGCTGCTGCACGATGTCGGGCACGGTGATACGAGCGAAGTCATAGATCTGGCAACGCGACAAGATGGTGGGAATGACCTTCTGCTTCTCGGTAGTGGCAAGGATGAAGATGGCATATTCGGGCGGCTCCTCCAGCGTCTTGAGGAAGGCATTGAAGGCTGCCTGTGAGAGCATGTGGACCTCATCGATGATGAAGACGCGGTAACGACCGGTCTGCGGCGGGATGCGCACCTGCTCGGTCAGGTCACGGATGTTGTCCACACTATTGTTGGACGCGGCATCCAGCTCGTTGATATTATAGGAACGCTGGTCGTTGAACGCCTTGCATGACGGGCACTCGTTGCAGGCCTCACCCTCGGGTGTGGGGTGTTCACAGTTGATGGTCTTGGCAAAGATGCGGGCGCAGGTCGTCTTGCCCACACCGCGCGGACCACAGAAGAGATAGGCATGCGCCAACCTGCCGCTGGCAATAGCGGTCTTCAACGTGTGGGTCAATGACTGCTGTCCCACCACGCTGCGAAACGTCGAGGGCCTGTATTTACGCGCCGAAACGATATACTTCTCACTCATCGGGTTACAAAAAAACTATTTTCTCTTTTGTGCAAAGATAATATATTTCTGCCAATTTTACCCTACCCCGCCACTATATTTTTTCAACAGAGTCTTCAGAAACGGATACCTGCCAGGACGGTGCAGTCCAGAAGAGATCCCGTAAAGAAAAAGTTGTCGGTTGTGTAATGGTGGATATCGGTGTAACTCTGTATTCCTAGGAAGAAGCGGTTCAGGTTATAGACTGCGGCCATGCGTGCACGCAGGTTGATGGACCAACGGCTGGCCCTTTGCTCATGTTGAGTGGCAAGCATCTGACGGTAGCCCGTGTAGGGGGTCACCGTGAGGTTGAGCAGCCATCTCTTGCCCAGCACCCAGTTGTGGCCATAACCCAGCATCAGGCAATAATCATTATACAAGAAATGCGGCATCTCGACATTCTCGGGCAGATTGTCGCGCACCACCTGCGGGAACTCACTGGCATCAAAGCTCATGTCGCGGTGCTGCAGGCAGATGCCAGCGATGAAAGAGCCAGCACTGCGTTTCTGGTACTTGGAGAAACAGTAGGACGCGGCCTGGGCATAACGCCGGTTATTGAAAAAGTAGTATGCACTCATGCCGTAGGCCTTGCGCTTCATGCCGCCGAAGTCACGGATGGTGCCCTTGTGTTTCTCGCCGCCCGATTGCCTATAAGTAAAGACGGTCTTGCCTGTGTTTTCCATATAGTATGCATCGGCCGAGAATCTCGCACAGGTGAAAGAGAAGTCCAACTTCTTGGAATGATTGCCGCCATGAATCCAGTCGGACACACCCATCGTGTAACCCACACTCACCGCCATGAACGACAGCTGGATACCAAGGTTGGACGTCAGATTGCTGCGGGTGAAAATGTGCATGTTCTTGACGGGCTCGCCAGAATAGGTATCGGCCCAGTTCATCGACTTGAGCATCAGTTTCCAGTTCTTGCCCGTGCTGACCACGTAGGCCGAATCATAGCTGTTGAACGCCTTGTCGCCCCACTTATAGACTTTCCAGCAGAAGTCGATAAACGCCGGATAGTCAATCGTGCCGCCATCCAGGTCCACCTTGCCATGCTTCAAGGCTCGCCACCAGTAGCCCTTGTCACGGATGGTATCGTAGGGCTCGTTCTTCTTTTCTTCGATGCGCTGTCGGGCGCGAGCCTTCATCCGCTCAAATTTGTTCATATGAGCAGTCGTATCTGTAACAGCAACAGTGTCGGCTGGCGCATCCTGTGCAAAAGCCTGAGGAGTCACCACACACAGCAGCATAAACAGCAATATGAAACGATATGTTTTCATTCAAGAGGCAAAGATAATACATTTTCTGAAATTATCACCATCATCAATCTCGGTGTCCCTGCTACCGCCCCCTAAATGTGCCTAAAAAAATATGTCCCGATGCATACAATGATGAAAAAATCGTGGGTGATGTTGCAGGTTTTTAATAAATAGTGTATTTTTGTGCCTTGATTAGAAAACATAGACCTTGACATAATTTTTTAACGCAATGAAGAATATCTTGATCATCGGCTCGACAGGACAGATTGGTTCGGAGCTGACAATGAAGTTGAGAGGCATCTACACTGGCAATGTGGTAGCCGGTTACATCCCTGGTGCCGAGCCCAAAGGCGAACTCGCCGAGAGTGGTCCTTCGGAAATTGTTGACATCACCAATGCCAAGCAGATCGGTGACGTTGTCGACAAGTATAACATTGACACGATTTACAACCTGGCCGCACTGCTGAGCGCCGTTGCCGAGAACAAGCCACAACTGGCATGGCACATCGGCATCGACGGACTGATGAACGTGCTGGAAGTGTCACGCGAGAAGAAATGCGCCGTTTTCACCCCCAGCAGCATCGGTTCCTTCGGTCCCAACGCGCCCAAGGATGGCACGCCCCAGGACACCATCCAGCAGCCTCGCACCATGTACGGTGTGACCAAGGTCACCGGCGAGTTGCTGAGCAACTACTACGCACTCAAGTTCGGTGTTGATACCCGTTCGGTGCGCTTCCCCGGTCTGATCAGCTATGTCACCCCTCCCGGTGGCGGCACGACCGACTATGCAGTGGATATCTACTACAGCGCTGTTCAGGGCAAGAAGTTTATCTGCCCCATCGCTGCAGGCACGTTGATGGACATGATGTACATGCCCGACGCCCTGCGCGCAGCCATCGAGATCATGGAAGCCGACCCGTCGCGTCTCGAGCATCGCAACTCGTTCAACATCGCGTCGATGAGCTTTGACCCCGAGGTCATCTACCACAAGATTCAGGAGTATATTCCCGATTTCGAGATGGAGTATGACGTTGACCCCTTGCGCCAGAGCATCGCCGACAGCTGGCCCAACAAGCTGGATGACACCTGCGCCCGCGTCGAGTGGGACTGGAAGCCCGAATATGACCTTGATGCCATGACCATCGACATGATCGAGAAATTGCGCATCAAGTTTGGCCTGAACAAGTAATCTCATCCAAGCCTTGATGAAAAAGTGCCTGTGCCTGCTGCTGCTCTTCATCTGCCTGATATCAGGTGGATGCAGTGACGGTTACAAGTTAGCCAAGGAATATGCCACGACCGATTCGTTCGGCTATCTTGTTTTCATCAGCGAGTCGGGGCAGGAGTATGACGACCTGTGGGTCAACATTTCGGGGCTCAACAAGACCTTCCTGGCTTCCACAGCCCAGATTGTTGACGGCGAGGTCAAGGGCATGCGCTATGGTGCTCAACAAGGCACGCGACGCGTGATGGTGCGCAAGCAAAATGAGCGCCTGCTCTTCCAGGAGGTCGTCAATATCCGTGCAGGCGAGGACACCATCATCAAGCTCAAGGACTGACACACTTGGTGCTAAGCCATATTTGGTGAATTTGAAAAACAAACCCTATGCTTGACCATCAAGATCAAGCATAGGGTTTATTTTTTACTTCTTGCTTTTGCTGTGTCAGCTGCGCAGGATGTTAATCAGGTCGGCAACGCCTTGGGTGGCAGGCTTAGCGATGACAGTGACCCACTCGGGCACGGCTGCGGGCCTGGGGTCGATGTAATAGATGGGCACACCACGACGCACATACTGGATGAGCGCTGCCGCAGGATAAACCACGAGAGAAGTGCCGATGACGACGAAGATGTCGGCATCTTGTGCCAGGCGGGCTGCAGCCTCCATATTAGGCACTGCCTCGCCAAAGAACACTATGTGGGGGCGCACATGATCGCCGTAGGGGTCAAGCGTATCCACGCTCGTTACCAGCCCCTTATCAGTCAACTGGTCACACGGCAGGGTGTACTCACGCTCCTCGTGCCTGACCGAGCGAACCTTCATCAACTCACCGTGCAGATGCAGCACCTTGCTACTGCCGGCGCGCTCGTGAAGGTCGTCCACATTCTGGGTGATGACCTGCACATCAAAATCCTTCTCCAGATCCACCAGTCCCAGATGGGCAGCGTTAGGCTGGGCATTCACCAACTGCTCGCGGCGCTCGTTGTAAAACTTGTGGATCAGGGCTGGATTGCGCAGGTACCCTTCGTGACTTGCTACCTCCATCACTGGGTAATTCTCCCACAGTCCGTCAGCATCACGGAACGTCTTGATGCCGCTCTCGGCGCTGATGCCAGCGCCTGATGAAATCACTAATTTCTTCTTGCTCATAGTCATTGAATATTGAGTCATTAAAATAATGTGATAGCAAAAATAATAATTTTTTTTTAAAAACGTACACCCCAATCACATAAATCACTATCTTTGCACCGTTTTTTACAAAAAATGAAGATTTTTCAATGGATAAATTGAGTTATGCATTAGGCTTGAGCATGGGTGGAAACTTCATTGGCTCAGGTATTAAGAAACTGGATATCAACGACTTTGCCGACGGATTGCGTGCAATCTTTGAAGGCGCAGAACAGAAGATGACCTTTGACGAGGCCAAGCAGATTGTCACCGAGTTTTTCACTAACCTTCAGAAAGAGGGTGCCGAATTGAACGAGCGCCTGGGACGTGAGTACCTGGAGAAGAACAAGGACACCGAGGGCGTGAAGGTGACCGAGAGCGGCCTGCAGTATCTGGTTGTTAAAGAGGGCGACGGCGCACAGCCTGGTCCCGACGATGTGGTTACTGTACACTATACCGGCAAGCTGATTGACGGCACCGTGTTTGACAGCAGTGTGGAGCGCGGCGAGCCCGCCACCTTTGCTGTCGGCCAGGTCATCCCCGGTTGGGTAGAGGGTCTGCAACTGATGCGCGAGGGTGCAGCTTACAGGCTGTTCATCCCCTCCAATCTTGCCTATGGCCCCCACGGCACCGGTCCCATCCAGCCCAACTCGACGCTCATCTTTGACGTGCAGCTGCTCAAGGTAGAAAAGGCAGAAAAGAAGTAAAACGATTATTCCTTTATTATAGAAATGAAGAAGTTTTTATTCATGGCCATGGCAGCCCTGTTGATGACGGGTATGGCCAGTTGCAACAGCAACAGCAACAACAACGAGACCACCAGCCCCGAGACGACCGAAGAGGCCACAACCGAACCTACTGTTGAGATCAAGGACAACCTCACCCTGGGCCGCGAATTCCTGGAGGAGAACGCCAAGAACGACAGCGTCAAGGTGACCGAGAGTGGTCTGCAGTATATCGTACTGAAAGAGGGCAAAGGCATCAAGCCCGGCCCGACCGACAAAGTTGTCGTGCACTATACCGGCAAGCTGATTGACGGCAGAGTATTTGACAGCAGTTTGGACGATGGCGAGCCTGCCACCTTCGGCGTAGATCAAGTGATTGCCGGCTGGACCGAGGGTCTGCAACTCATGAGCGAGGGCTCCGAGTACAGGCTATTCATCCCCAGCGAGTTGGCATACGGCTCTAAGGGTTCTAAGGGTTCTATTCTCCCCAACTCGACGCTCATCTTTGACGTAAAACTGATCAAGGTAGAAAAACAGAACTAAAAACATTTATATCAACTTAAATCAATTTTAAAAGACAAGTTTTTATTATTATGAAGAAGATTTTAGCAATTGCAGCTGCCGGTCTGCTGACCGTAGGTTTTGTTGGCTGCAACAGCAAGAGTGCAAGTGGTAGCAGTGAAGCAATGGATTCGCTGAGCATGGCTTTCGGTGACCTCTATGGTTCCGGTATGGGCCAGCAGCTGCGCAGCATGGACTCCACCATCGATATCGATCAGGCCCTCAAGGGTATGGAGTTCATCGCTAACGCTGACACCAGCAAGAATTTCCAGATGGGTCTCCAGATGGGTATGCAGATCGCTCAGCTCTATCAGGGTATTGAGGAGCAGTGCGGTATGCCCATCAACAAGAGCCTGTTCATGAAGCACCTGCGTGAGGCGCTGATGAAGACCACTCCCGTAGGCCAGGAAGAGATGATGGCTATCCAGAGCAAGATTGAGCCTCTTCTCAAGAAGGCTATCGAGCAGTCTCCCAAGGCCATTGCCAACAAGAAGGCTGGCGAGGAGTACATGGCCAAGCTGAAAAACGACAAGGACTACACCTTCACCAAGAGCGGTATCGCCTACAAGGTGCTCGCAGCTGGCGAGGGCAAGAACTTCAGCGACAGCGACGTCGTTAAGGTGAACTACGTTGGTAAGCACATCGACGGCACCGAGTTTGACAAGAGCGGTGAGAACCCTGTGCCCTTCAACCTGAAGCAAGTCATCCCCGGTTTCGCCGAGATGATCCAGCTGATGAAGCCGGGTAGCAAGGTTACTGTGGTTATCCCCGGTGAGCTCGCTTACGGTCCTCAGGGTAGCCGTGGTGGCATTGAGCCCAACGAGACGCTGATTTTTGACATCGAGACCCTCGGTGTTGATGACGCTCCCAAGACTCCCAAGATGACCATGCCCGTCAAGATGAAATAATCTTTAGGGAATAAACTGAAGAACAAACCGCCCAGGTCCATGATGGTCCTGGGCGGTTTTATATACGTTCACGTGAGTTCGACAAGGCTTTATTGACCTAACCTGCTCCCACCTCTTATCTAATATCTAATATCTATTATCTGATATCTATTATCTAAATAACTCGTCACAGCCAGAGGAGGAAGTCCTCGCGCTGGAGCTTGGGATTGGGATTGAGGATGGCGATTTTGTTGTTAGTGTAGGTCTGGCCCATGGGCATGTAGTCACAGCAGGCGGCAAACAGACTTGACATCGCCTGGCTGCGGTTAAGGTTACGCAGCACGAGCACGCATCGGGCATCCAGCAGGCGCTTCAACAAGGCTTCATCGGTCGGGGCGTTGACCAGCGCCATCGTCGGGGCATCATCGGCTGCGAGCAACTCATCGACCGCCACCTGGGCTGCATCATAGCATTCCACACGATCCAGCTGGCTCTGCAGCACACGCACGGCAAGCGCCTTGTGCTCCAGTTTACCGTCACAGAGGTAGAGTCGGCTTGCACGGTTCACTGCCAGCATGGCAACACTCTCCACTCCCGTAGCAGCACCCACTTGCAGGATGCGCTCGGGATTGAAGAAATTGGTCACCCTGAACAGCAGCCTCGCCTCACGTTCACTGATGAGGTCCATCTCTCGACGTTGTTGCCGCGTGGTGCAGTCCTTGATGGTGACGATGAGTTGATGCATGCCCTCGTAGGCATAATAAGGCAGGCGCTGCCGCCATACGTTGCGCACAAACTGGTAAGCAAAGGGCGAATGGATACCGAAGCCGCCACTACGGTGGTGGCGGCTCCAGGCATTGAGATATCGTCTTGATTTAGTCATTTGACTTTAGTCACTAGTTACCAGTCACCAGTCGCTAGTCAGTAGTCATTGGGGCTCTTAATCCTTATCGGCTACCTCTTCCTTCTTGCGGAACTTGCTGCCGAAGATGGCATAGTTCAATGCCAAGAGGAGCAGCAGATAGATCACTGTCACTGACACTTTAGCCCAAGTCTGCGTCTTATTGACCTCGTCGGGCACGAACTTGAAGTCAATCTCGTGTTCGCCGGCAGGGAGCTGCAACGCACGCAGCACATAGTTCACACGACCCATTTCGACGGGCTTGCCATCGACGGTCACCTTCCAGCCCCAGGGGAAGTACACCTCACTGAACACTGCCAGGCCGCCAGCGGCGCTGTTGCTCTTGTAGGTCAGGTGGTTGGGGGCATAGGACGTCTCATAGATCGTGTCACCGGGCTGGACAGCCTTGGCTTCACCGAGCTGCTGCTTGAACTTGGCATCGGCAACGGCACTGCGGGCGGGATTGAAGTTGTCCATGAACGCCATCTCCTGGTCGGCATTGTTGACATAGGTGAGCGAGTCGACAAACCATGCGTTGCCCAGGGCATCGGGATTGCGTTGAACGGTCTGCTCGTCAACAATGATGTAGCGGGTATTGAGCATGTTCAGCACCTGGAAATTGTTCTTGGCAATCTGATTATTGATCAGGTCGTTGTAGCGCGACAACTTGGCTGCATGATAGCCGCCGACGGTCTTGTGGAAATAGCTGGGCATGGCCTCGCCGAAGTGCTGCACATCCATCACACGATAGTTCATGTCCTTGTCTTGCAGGATCTGGCTGTCGGCAGGACGCGGTGCAAAGGTCTGCTCGGGCAGGTCGTAGTGCGAAGTGAAAGTGTCGGAATTGATGTAGCGCTTGTTCACGGCATACATGTCCACCAGCACGATACCGGCCACCACGAGGGTTGCCACCATCTCGCTGAGTTTACCCTTGAGGTAGGCAAAGATGACCGCAAAGCCCACCAGGATGACGAACAGGCTACGCCAAGCGTCGCCGCTCACCATGGCACCACGCACGGCAGCGATAGCAGCATCAATGCTGGGATACTGCTGAATCTGTCCCGAAGCCACGAGCTGCTCATACTCCTCGGCCGAGAAATGTCCGAAGATGCCCGGGAAGATCGCTGTCAACAGGCAGATGACGGCACTCAGGCCGAAGGAGGCGATCAGCGCCACCTTGTGCTTGCGCCAGCCGTCGGGCTCCTTGAAGAGTTCCCGCAGGCCCAGCACAGCAAGGACAGGCATCGCCAACTCGGCAATGACAAGTATCGAGGACACTGTCCTGAATTTGTTGTACATAGGGAAGTGGTCGATCATCCAGTCGGTGAGCCACATCATGTTGTGACCCCACGAGAGCAGGATGCTGATGATGGTAGCAATGAGCAGTGCCCACTTCACGGGACCCCTGACGATGAAGCAGCCCAACAGGAACAGGGCACAGATGAGAGCACCGACATAGACGGGGCCGTTGGTCATCGGCTGGTCACCGAAGTATTGCGGGAACTGACCCAGGACCTGATAGTCCTGCTGGCTCATCTCGCCGCTGTTGGCCATATTCTCGGCCTTCTTGGTTTCGGCCAGGGTGAGCATGCGGTTGTCGCCGTGCTCGGGCTTGATGGTTGCACCACCCTTCACATTAGGAATAAGCAGCGTAAAGGTCTCGCCCTTGCCGTAACTCCACTGGGTGATGTAGTCCTTGTCCAGACCGCCGGCGGTGGGCTTGGCACTGACGGCATCCTCGCCCTCGGACGAGAGTTCGCTGTGACCGCCGCGCATCGTCTCTTGGGTGTACTTGTAGGTCAGGTACAGATTGGGAGAATTGGCCAGCAGGGCAAGACCCGCAGCGACAGCCAGGACAACGGTGGCAATGCACCAGCGGCCCACCTGCTTGTCACGGATAGCCTTGACCAGGAATGCGATCACCAGCGGCACGATAAAGAACAGCGAGTAATAGGTCATCTGCACGTGGTTGCTGGCGAGCTGCAGCGCGGCAAAGAAGGCTGCCACTGCCATACCACCCAAGTACTTGCCACGGTAACACCACACGATGCCAGCAATGGTGGGAGGAATATAGGCCAGCACCATCAGTTTCCAGATGTGACCGGCGCCCATTAGGATGAAGAAGTAGCTCGAGAAGGCATAGCCGATAGCACCCAGCACGGCATAGTACCACTTGACCTTGAAGGCCAGCATCAGCAGGAAGAAGCCCAGCATCAACAGGAAAACCCAGCTCACGGGGGTCGGGAAATACAAGCGATAGAGCGCCGATGCCGGATTCAGCATGGTCGTCCCTTCATAGGACGGTGAGATCTGGAACGTGGGCATACCGCCAAACAGGGCGTCGGTCCACCAGGACTTCTCGCCCGTCTGTTCCTGGAACGCCTTGGTCTCCTGACCGTTGGCAGCGCCCTGCATCACGTCGTGCTGCTGCAGCACGTCACCGTTCACGTCATTGGGATAGAAATAAATCCAGCTGATAGCGGCAAAGGTTATCACCGCAATCACAAAGTGGATCACGTCGGCCAGCGACAGCGACCCAATCAGTTTCTTGTCTAAGTTACTCTTCATTATCGTCGTTAATGATTTGGTTTTCTTGATTACAACCTGCAAAGATAGTAAAAAGTTTTTAGTTGGCAGTTATTTGCCCCGTTCATCCTTATGAAATGCACAACAGGTGTTAAAGACACATCCGCACTCCAGATGCTGGAATGCGGATGACATAATTCGTTTAATTGGCTTCGCCGAAGCTAAAGGTTCGCGTAATTCGCTGTAAAAAACTAGAATTCGGTGAAGGAGAGGGGCATGGTATCCTGGAAACTGTCGAGGATGTAGATCTTTTCCTTGCCAGCGAGGATGAGCTCGATGGGATGGCCATTCTTCTCAAATTCCAGGAAAGCCTGACGGCAGACGCCGCAGGGAGCGGTAGGCTCCACGACAAACTCGTCTCGCGTGTAAGAAGTGATGGCTACCGACTTGACGGGCACACCAGGGAATTTTGCGCCTGCAGCATAGAGTGCGGCACGCTCACCGCAGATGCCCGCAAAGGCCGCATTCTCCTGATTAGCACCGATAAACACCTCGCCGTTGTCTAGCTCTAGAGCGGCTCCAACCTTGAAGTTGCTATAGGGCGAATAGGAATTCATCGTGGCCTCTCGAGCGAGGTCAACTAATTTTTTTTGCTCTTCGGTGAGCTCATTATAAGAATAAACCCTTACCTTTGTGGTGATTTTCTTTTCAGTCATAACGAAATTATGAGTTTTTACTTAGAACGCAAAATTATAGATAATTTCCCGATAAACAAGCGAATTTACATTTTTTGCTTGATTTTTGCCATTTTTTATGCCTTTACGGCCTCTTCACAGACTACAAGACAGGATTATTTAGACTATATCGAGCGCTACAAGCGTGTGGCGCTGCAATATGAACGCGACTATGGAGTGCCCGCCAGCATCACGCTGGCCCAGGGACTGCTCGAGAGCTATGCCGGCAAGAGCCGCATGGCTCAGGAGGCCAACAACCACTTCGGCATCAAGGCCTATCACTGGCAGGGCGAAGTCTATGGTGGCAGCGACTCCACGGGC
>Ga0310697_10001227_pt1 | contig 30981 bp, 17 predicted proteins | sample 172DNAGHGlowgp2_FD_203883 | JGI IMG/M metagenome (GOLD analysis project Ga0310697, IMG submission 203883) | Sheep rumen microbial communities from Palmerston North, Manawatu-Wanganui, New Zealand - 1728 DNA GHGlow gp2 (v2) (version 2) | ecosystem: Host-associated > Mammals > Digestive system >... | reverse complement strand
TGAGCTTCGGACAACTGTCGGGCTCGGCAGCGATGAACTCCGTGTGGCGCTCGCCGCTCAGGTTGTGGCGCATGAAGGGGAAGGCGATGCCGCCGAAGTTGGAGCCGCCGCCGAAGCAGGCAATCACCGTGTCGGGGTATTCGCCGGCCATCTCCATCTGCTTCTCGGCCTCAAGGCCGATGATGGTCTGGTGCAGGCCTACGTGGTTGAGCACAGAGCCCAGCGTGTACTTACAGTTGGGTGTGGTGGTGGCCAGCTCGACAGCCTCGGAGATGGCTGTGCCGAGTGAGCCGCTGTGGGTCGGGTCCTTGGTCAGGATGTCCTTACCGGCACGGGTGGACATAGAGGGAGAACCGGTGACAACGGCGCCGAAGGTGCGCATGATGCTCGAACGGTAGGGCTTCTGCTGCATGGTAATTTTCACCTGGTAGACGGCGCAGTCGAGCCCGTAGATCTTGGCGGCATACGAGAGGGCGGCACCCCATTGTCCGGCACCAGTCTCGGTGGTGACGTTCGTCGTGCCTTCCTGCTTGGCGTAGTAGCACTGGGGGAGGGCGGAGTTGATCTTATGCGATCCTAAGGGATTAGTCGACTCGTTTTTGAAGTAGATGTGAGCCGGCGTGCCCAGAGCCTCCTCGAGTGCGTAGGCGCGCACCAACGGGGTCGAGCGGTAGTATTTGTACTTGTCGAGCACCTCCTCGGGAATGTCAATCCAACGGTGCTCGGTGTCGAGTTCCTGAACGCAGCACTCGCGCGGGAAGATGTGTGCCAAGTCATCGACACCCAGCGGCTGCTTGGTGGCCGGATGGATGGGAGGCATCGGCTTGTTAGGCATGTCAGCCTGAATGTTGTACCACTGTGTTGGGATTTCACTCTCTTGGAGGATGAATTTCTTTTGTTTTGTCATTGTCTTTTAGTTGTTGGTGAATATTACCGCCTGCAAAGGTACAACAATAATTCGAAAACCGTGCCATCAGGGCAGAAATTTTTTACTGATTTTCTTTCCGCCGATGATGTAGATACCCCGTCCGAGCTCCGACACACGCTGTCCCTGGAGGTTGTAGACACGGTCGTCGGCCGCCTGTTGGCCCTTGGTGACAAGGCTGCTGCTGAGGTCGGTAGTGCCGTCAATGCTGAAGGTGAGGCGAGCATCGGCTGCCGTTGCGGCATCGGTGAAGGTGAAGTAGCCGCGGAAGGCGTTGCTACTGGTCAGACCGACGGAGTAGTAGAACTTGTTGTCGCTGAGGAACAGGCTGCCGTCGGGTATCGCCGTGTCCGCCACGTAGGTGCCTGTGAAGCTGGCATTGGCCGTGGGGCTGTATGTCGGCGTGGCCGGCGCGATGGTGACGCTGTTCACCTTGAACTGCGTGATGTCCTTCGTCGTCTTGATGATGTACGGGTGGTTGGCCTCGATGCTTGCGACCGTCTGGAAGTTGACGCTGATGCTGTTGCCCTCAAATTCATAGCCCGTCAGGTCGGCCAGCTGGACGTCGTCGCCGAAGGTCTCTTTCACGATGGCTTCCGGCATGCCGAACGGCAGCACGAGTGTCGACCACTCGCCAGCGTTGATGGTGCGCTTCACCAGCACGTCGACGCCGCTGGCCGCCGTCGGGGCCGTGGTGGCTGACTCGTCAAGGGTGACGCGTTCACCGATATAGTACTCTAAGCATACGACGACACATTGTTGTTCGCCAGTATTGGTAAAGGTGACTTTCTCTGTCACGTCGTCCAACTCAAATTCCACTTTGTTGGGTGCGTTGTTTGTAGCATTGAGGTTGAGTACTGTGGTTGTTGTCGTGTCGTACGTCTTTCCAGCGACTTCCTTCCAGTAACTGGTGCGGTTGCTGGAGTTCGTGCCAGTGATGCTGTAGAGCGTTATCTTAGTGGCCCTGGCTCCGGCGGGCATGAAAATGGTGTTTTGGGCACCGTTAGAGAGCTTAATGGCTGTGCGCTCGACACTTTCTCCGTTGTAAGTAACTGAAAGCTTGGAACTTGCGGTGGTATAACTCTTCGCCAGATTTCCAGTTATTACCATCGAGAAACCTTCGGCGTCGTCATTGGCATTACCGACCAGCATGTTATTGTAGGAACTGTTGTCATAAGAGTTGGCAGTCATGTTGCCCCATGAAAGCAGGGCATACTTGTCGTCCTCCAACGGAGACTCGTACTTGTTGACCTTCAGGTTGTCGAACCAGCAGCGGCGGCCGCTTGCATAGTCGTAGTTGGAACCGACGACAATCTTTGCTATCTTATAGTCGCTGATGTCAGTCCTCAACGGGATGGCTGCACCTTTGGTGGTGGCGCTTTCGGTCACCAAAGTTCCCTGGGCGGTAAGCGCCCTCATGTCGATAATCAGAGTGAACGACGACTTGTTGGCGTCGGTGCAGATGGCGACATCGTAAATGGTACTGCTACCGAGACTCTTCTTGTTGCCCAAGATGTTCATGCCGGTACCGCCGTTTTCGAGCGTGTCGTTGAAGTCGTTGTAGGCCAGCGAGCCGTTGTAGGCGTTCAGACTAAAGCCAGCTACACGCTCGCCTTTGGTATTCTGTAACTCGACGAAACAGTTCCTGCCAGAGAGGTTGCCGAACCATATATCGAACTTCACCTCAAGTTTTTCGGTTTCATTAGCTTGCTTCTCCTCCGGGATGTCTACAATGGCCGAACCATTACCCACGCGGAGAATACCCGGACAGCTCGTACCATAGCCAACGGTGAAATTGAAGTTGTCGGCTGAGTTGTCGGTCTCAAAGTTAGTGAACGTCATCTGTCCCTTAGTACCCTTGATGATGTATTTTCCATTGTCCAGCTCTGCGGTATTGCTGAAGTCGATGTCGGCAATGATGTTTCCAAGTGCGGGGTCTTCTTCGCCGCCCACGACCTTGAGGATACCGCTTGATAGCAACTGTGAGGTGTCCCACGTCTGGCCATCGCCAGGAGTGGCAGGGATAATCGTGGGTAGTGAGCCAGAGGCACTGCCGGTGAATACTTGATAGGTCTTTCCGTCGTAAACAGTTCCGAGGCTTCCGCCATCGCCGAGCATCAGTGTGACACCGCTGTTGAACTTCAGACTACCATTGAATGTAAGGCTTTTGCCATTGTTGAGGACGCTGTTGGCCTGCAATGTGGAGCCGCTTTCGAGTGTCACATTACCTGCTAATGAGCCTGTGCCTGCCAATGTCGTACCAGACTTAACGGTGATGGCGCCTGTTCCTGTGTGGGTGCCGTCGACGATGAGCGTACCGCCGTTGACAGTTGTCGTTCCGCTATATGTGTTTTTGCCTGTCAGACGCCAGATACCAGTGCCTTCTTTTTCTATGTTCGTCTTGCCGGGGTGTGAGCGGGCCTGGTCATTGTCGTCGATGACACCGTTGAAGGTCTCGTCGGTGTTGGCGCCGCCAACGACCCAGGTACCGTTGCCAGCCGCTTTCACGTTGAAGCCAGAGAGGTTGGAGCCTGCTTCGCCCGATAGGCCGCCCAGATAGTAGGTTGATGAGTTCTTAGCACCGTTAATGGCCGTACCGGACTTCAGGTAGATGGTGGCATTCTTGATGCCGTTGCTGTTGCGGATGGCAAACTGGCGGTTGGTGCCGTTGTTGCCTCCGGTGGCTATAATCAGATTGCCGAAGAAGTTGTCCCAGTTTCCTTCGATATATTCGCGTATGTAGGTGACCTGCCATTGTAGGGTACCCATACCGCTGACGGAACACTTGTTGGTGTTCCACAAGTCGAAGTAAACGGTCGAAGTGGTGCCCTCAGCGACCTCAATCGGGAAATTGAATGTCACATTGTCCTCGTTCTTTCCGACGGTGGTGAGTCGGCCGCCCGACAGGACGAGCTTCGAGGATGAGCCGATACCGGCGTCAGAGATGAGCTTGGAGTTCAGCTTGAGGGTGCCACCCTTCAGGACGGTGGCACCAGGGTACTGGAAGAAACTGGTGGTGTTGACTGTAAGCGTTCCCATGCCGTCGATGATAAAGTCGGCTGTAGCATCAGAGCCTTCGACGGCTCCGTTCATCGTCACCGTGTAGTTGTTGGCTATTTCAAAGGTGGTGGTACGCATGAGCTTCATCGAACGGTCGGTGGCTTGGTTACCACCGGTGTATTGGTAGGTTCCGCCTGCGGCAACCCAGTTCTGGGCGAATGACGAGCTGTTGCCAATAGCCGAAACGACACCGCCGTTAGCCAGTGACCTGAAGGTCAGTACACCGTCGTGCAGCACAGTGGCTCCGCTATAGCCGTTCCCATAGTTAGCCGTATAGTCAAGCGTCAGCTTTCCTGAGCCTGTCTTGTTGACAGAACCGGTGCCCTGAATAACTTTGCCGGTGATAGTCAGGTCTTTGTCGCTGTTGAACACGATAGTTGCGGGTTTGATGATTTGCGACAGGCTCAGCGTGGCATTGCTGGTTGGCGCCAGCAGGATATTGCCGCTGGCCTGAGAATAGTCGAAGGTGCCGCCTGTCCATGTGTAGTCGGGCACGAAGCTTTCAACATCCACAATACCCGCCTCGACGGGACGTGTCCACATACTGACCGCCGAGGAGTATTCCGAGTAGTTCGTGCCGTCGAAGGCGCGGATACGTACGTCGTATTGCGTTTCCGGCTCCAGGCCTGTCAGCGTATAGCTTGAGGCATTAGCTGCCGTGCGTGCCTTCTCCACTCCGTTGACTTCGATGGCAAAGCCTTCTTCATTGTCGGAGAAGTCAGCCCATTCTATGGTGAGGGAATGGGTGGTCGACGATGCAAGGCTCAGCAGCATGGGAGCGCGGAGGTAATACTGACGGTCGTTCTTGGTGATGCCGTTGATGTAGTTCTCGATGTTGGTGTAGCCGTTTGAGGCAATGGTCATGGCGTCGTTGCTGCTGGGGTTGGTGCCGTTGGCAGTCTCCCAAGCATCGGGTATGCCGTCGCCGTCGGTATCAGCAGGCTTGGTACCCGTAAACACAGTCCATGTGTCTGGCGTTCCGTATGGAAGGTCTGACTCGCTGGTGATGAGATAACCCTTCTTGCCGAACGACAATACCTCGTTGACCATATAGGCATCGGTGATGTCACGGTAGGGTAGGGAAGCACCGACGTCGGGCAGCAGGTTGTCAACCAGAGAGTTACCCGCCCATTTCTCCAATTCGGGATAGTCGTAGGGAGCGCTTTGTCGATCGCCGCCGCCGTCGCCGGTGAACGGTGAGGGATCGTAGACGCCGTTCTTGTTGCTATCTTGCCAGTTGTCATTGCCGTAGAAGTGGAAATTGGAGTTGCCACCGGAGAAGCCTTGTGCCGAGCCGCTGGTGGTCTTGCCGTTGATGAAGAGGTTGCTTTCGGCATTGGCATAGGAATCGCCCGAGGATTCGCCGCCCATCTCGTAGGCGTATGCACTCCAGTTGTAGACGATGTTGTTGACATACTGGTGCGTACCTTTTACTTTGAAGTTACGCGTTTTGTTGTCGCAGAGCAGCACACGGTAGATGGTGATGTTGTCTGCCTGGATTAGTCCTCCGGCAGAATGCTGCATCAGTCCTTGTCCGACGATGCTGTTCTGAAGGGTCACATCATGGGGAGCGGTTCCTTTATTGTCCCAGTTGATGGAGAAGTTCTCGTCTTGTCCCCATGCAAATGAGCAATGGTCAAAAATCATGTTCCCGCCATTGGAGAGACCGGCACAGTCGGCATCTTTGGTGCCTACCGTTCCCATGCGGAAACGCATATAGCGGACGATGACGTTGGTGGCTCCCGAGAACGACACACCGTCGCCGTAGACGGTGATGCCTTCGCCGGGGGCCGTCTGTCCCGCAACGGTGATATTACTCTTGAACACGATGCGCGAATTGATGCGGATGACGCCTGCCACGTCGAAGACGACGATGCGATTGGGCTGGCTCACAGCGTCGCGCAGAGAGCCGCTGCCCGAGTCGTTCAGGTTGGTGACGTGATAGACGCTGCCCGTGCGTCCGCCGGTGGCGAAACGGCCCCAGCCTTGTGCGCCGGGGAATGCTAACTGTTGGGCACTGACCATCGTGCTGACAAGTGTCAGTAGTATGGCTACAATGAGACTTCGGGTAGTTTTGGCTTCCATGTTGTCTGTTTTTTGAGTTTTAGTAGCTATTTTGCTTGCAAAGATACGTATTAATTTGTAATTTTGCAAGCGCAATGACAATAATTCTCGCTATTTTGGCATATTTCGCGGTCATTATGGCTGTCAGCCGACAGGCAAGCCGTAGGGCCACGAACGAGTCGTTCTATCGTGGCGACCGACGTTCGCCGTGGTATATGGTGGCTTTCGGCATGGTTGGTGCCAGCATCTCGGGCGTCACGTTTGTCTCGGTGCCGGGCATGGTCATAGGCTCGCAGATGACCTATCTGCAGACGTGCATGGGATTTATCGTGGGCTACCTGATGGTGGCCTTTGTCCTCCTTCCTTTGTATTACCGGCTGAACCTGACTTCCATCTATGCGTATCTGGGAAGACGGTTTGGACTGCGGTCGCACAAGACGGGGGCGTGGTTCTTCCTACTGTCGAAGATGACGGGGGCATCCGTCAGGTTCTATGTGGTGTGCATGATCCTGCAGCGTTTTGTGTTCCAGCCCTTGGGAGTACCGTTTGCCGTAACGGTGGTAGGGCTGGTACTGCTGATTTGGTTCTACACACGAAAGGGTGGCATCAAGACCCTGGTGTGGACAGACTCCTTGCAGACACTCTGTCTGTTTTCGGCGTTACTCCTTATTATATATAAGGTGGTGACGGATATGGGGCTGACTATGAGCGATGCCGTGGTTACTATTTGCAATAGTGAGTTGTCGCGAGTGTTCGTGTGGGATGACTGGGTGTCGAAGCAGAACTTCTGGAAACAGTTCGTTAGCGGTGCCTTCATCGTTGTTGTTATGACGGGGCTGGATCAGGATATGATGCAGAAGAACCTGACATGCAAGTCGTTAAACGGCGCTCAGAAGGATATGTGTACGTACGGCGTGGCATTCCTGCCTGCCAATATGCTGTTTCTCTCGCTCGGCGTACTGCTTACCGTCTTCTACCAGCAGCAGGGCGTAGAGCCGCCTTCAGTCCCCGATGACCTGCTCCCCCTCTATGTAGAGCAATCCACTCACCTCACATCGATCCTCTTTGTGCTGGGCATCGTGGCGGCATCGTTCTCGAGTGCCGACTCGGCGCTGACATCGCTGACAACCATCTATTGTTGCGACATTGCCGGACGCGAAAACGACGAACAGTTACGGCGAGTGACGCATGTGGTGATGTGCGGGGTGTTCGTGCTTTTCATTCTCATCTTTAAGGCTGTGAACTCCACCAGTCTCATTGATGCTGTCTATATCATTGCCGGCTATACCTACGGTCCTTTGCTGGGACTCTTTATCTATGGACTGTTCACCCACCGTGGGGTTAACGATCGCTGGGTGCCCTTCATAGCCGTAGCATCACCTATCGTGTGCTACGTTATAGACTGGATGGTGGGTACTGTGGCGGGCTATCGCTTCGGTTACGAACTGCTGATGCTCAACGGAGCGCTTACATTTGCTGGTCTTTGGATAAGTTCTCTGCATACTCGCTTGGCTGAATGCCATACTCCTTCTTGAAGCAGGTGGAGAAATACTTGGGATCTTTGAATCCCACCTTGTAGGCAAGGTCGCTGATGCGAATGTCGGGATTGCGTTGTATGAGGCGCATAGCCTCCTTCAAGCGTTGGTCGCGGATAAAGCTGGAGACGTTCTGCCCTGTAAGCGCACGCAGCTTGTTGTAGAGTGTCGACGAACTGGCTCCCATGTCGGCAGCGAACGCTTCCCGGTCGTATTCGCTGTCGCTGAGGTTTTCTGACACACAGGCGTAGGCTCGCTTCAGGAACAACTCGTCAGCTGTAGGCTCTTCTTCGAACTCTTCGGGCTGTGTGTTGGCAGTTGTGGCATTGTACTCCTCGTGTACGCGCTTGCGGTTCTCGATAATGTTGTTGATGCGTAGCTCAAGGTCACTCAACTTGAAAGGTTTGGTGATATAGCTGTCAGCACCTATCTGTAGGGCTTCGTTGCGATCTTCCTCCTGGGTCTTCGCCGTCAGCAGGATGATGGGCAGATGCTGGTAGTTGGGATCGCTTTTCAGCTGGCGTGTCAGTTCCATGCCGTCCATGACGGGCATCATAACGTCGGAAATGATGATGTCGAACGCTTCGTGATGGATGATTTCCAGAGCTTCCTTGCCGTTGGCAGCAGTCTTGACGCGGTATTTCGAACTGAGCAACTGGTTGAGTAAGAACAGTAGTTCGACATTGTCTTCTACGACAAGTAGCCGGTAGGCATCCTCGTCGGCCGTGCTTTCTACGGTGTCCATATTGACGTTGGACTTCTCTTCGCGCATGTGTTTGACAATGTCAAGAATAGCACTTTGGGCAATATTGATGTCGATGTGGTGGCTCTCGTCAATCTGTGACGATGCGAACGCCTCTTTCTTGATGGGTAGCGTGACGGTGAACGTTGTGCCCTGGCCTTCCTCGCTGTCGCAGGCGATGGTGCCATTGTGTAGGAATATCAGTTCGCGTGTCAATGCCAGCCCCAGACCGTTGCCGATGGTGTTCTGTTGCCTGTAGGCACCGTCTTGGAATCGATGGAATAGTTTCTTCATCTTTTCCTGGGATATGCCGATGCCATTGTCGCTGACCTTGATGATGACATGGTCATATTTCTTGTTCGTGCGCACCTGTAGGAGTACTTTCCCATGATCGTGTGCGGTGTATTTCGCTGCGTTCGACAATAGGTTATAAATAATCTTGTCCAGTTTGTCGGTGTCAATCCAACCCATCATGCTCTCGGGCGTACACTGGATGCTGAAGTCGAGTCCTTTCCGCATCATCAGAGGTTCGAGGCATAGAGCGGTCTGCTCAATATACCGCATCACGTCACCATAGGCTACCAGCAGCTTCAGCTCGCCTGATTGCGACTTGCTGGTTTCAAGTATTTGTTGTAACAATCTGACCATGCGGTCGATGTTCAGCTGCATCAGGTCGTAGTCCTGTGTGTGCGTCGGCTCCTTTTCGCGCAAACGTTCGACGGATGCCGAGATGACGGTGAGCGGCGTCAATAGCTCATGGGTGATATTGGTATAGACGGCATTCATCTGCAAGCGGTTCCTCATGCGTACGCTGCGCTGGAAAATCTCTCTTCCAACGTAAATAATTCCCGCAGTCAAGGCGATGGTAAGGATGATAATAATGGTTAGTAGGCTCATTGTCTAGCATTCTTTTCGACTGCGAAGGTACGATTTTTATCGCAAAGCACCAAATAAAAAGGTTTGAAAATTCGTTTTTAGGCCCCAAAAGGTGGAAAATGCGCGAAAAGAGGTTGAATTTCCGTGATTTCACGCATTTTAAACCTCAAATAATCGTGATTCAACCTATGTTTGCCGAAGTTGGCGTATCTTTGCAACACAAAAGATTTTTAATGGTTAAGGTTTATGGTTGATTAATTTAGTTTTTAAAGTTATGAAAAGAGCCACGCTGTGAAGCGCGGCTCTTTTCGTATGGTGAATGGTGAGTTCTAATTGGACTTAGGCTTCCAGCAGAAAGCGTTCGGCCTCAATGGCAGCCATACAGCCGCTGCCTGCGGCAGAGATGGCCTGACGGTAGACGGGGTCAGCGCAGTCGCCAGCGACAAAGATGCCTGGCAGCTTGGTTCTGGGGGTGCCGTCAATCTTTTTCAGGTAGCCCGTCTCGTCTGTTTCTAGCCACTCACGGAAGATGTCGGTATTAGGCTTGTGACCGATGGCGAGGAAGAAACCGTCGATGGCGATGTCCACCAACTCTTCGTCCGGCTCTCCGCGACGCTTTACCAAGTGTGCGCCCTCTACACCGTTCTCGCCGAATAGTCCCACAGTGTTGTGCTCAAATAGTATTTCAATGTTCTCGCGTTCACGGACGCGCTGCTGCATCACCTTTGAAGCACGTAGGAAGGGCTTACGTACGATGAGGTACACTTTCTTGGCCAATCCCGAGAGATAAAGAGCATCTTCGCAGGCTGTGTCGCCGCCGCCAACGACTGCGACCGTCTTTTTGCGGTAAAAGAAACCGTCGCAGGTGGCACAGGCAGAGACGCCTTGGCCGTTGTACTTGCGCTCGTCATCCAAACCTAAATATTTCGCAGAGGCTCCCGTGGCGATGATAACGGTGTCGGCTTCTATCTCCTGTCCTCCCTCGGCTGTGCAGACATACGGCTGTTTCGAGAAATCAACCTTGACAATCTCGCCATCACGAATGTCGGTGCCAAAGCGTTCGGCCTGTTCCCGAAGTTCCATCATCATTTGGTTGCCGTCCACGCCTTGAGGATATCCGGGGAAGTTCTCTACCTCGGTCGTCTGTGTCAGCTGTCCGCCAGGCTGCATACCGCAGTATTCTATTGGTTGCAAGTTGGCGCGGCTGGCGTAGATGGCTGCTGTGTAGCCAGCGGGGCCGCTACCAATAATCAGGCATTTTGTGTGTTCCATTTACTACAGCAGTTCTTTGATTTGCTCTTCAATCTTGTCCATCTTCTCTGTCGGTTCGAAGCGGGCAATGACCTGTCCCTTCTTGTTGATCAGGAATTTGGTGAAGTTCCATTTGATGTCTGGCTTGTCCTTGTAGTCGGGGTCTGCCTTCGACAGCATGTCGTCCAGAATATGTGCAATGGGGTGCTCCATGTCCCATCCGGCAAAACCCTTCTGATCCTGTAAAAACTTATAGAGGGGGTCTGCATCCTCGCCGTTCACTTTGATCTTCTTGAATCGAGGGAACTCTGTACCGAAGTTCAACTTGCAGAACTCATGGATACTCTCGTCTGTACCGGGAGCCTGTTGGCCAAACTGGTTGCAGGGGAAGTCCAGGATTTCAAAGCCCTCATTGTGGTACTTCTTGTAGAGTGCCTCCAGCTCGTCGTATTGTGGGGTGAAACCGCATTTTGTGGCGGTATTGACAATCAGCAGTACCTCATTAGCATACTCTTTGAGTGATACATCCTTTCCTTTTCTGTCCTTGACAGAGAAATCATAAATCGTTTTCATTTTTGGTTGTTGTTAGGGGTGAATTTGTTTTCTGCCACAAATGTACGCATTTTTGGCTTTCCTGCCAAACGATTTACGGAAAATTAATGATTTTCTTCTGTACAAGTCCTTGTTTTTTTGTCAAAAGACAGAGAAAAACGTTCAAAAAGGGGAAAAAAAGTAATAATTCTTTGCTAATTCAAAAAAAAAGACTAATTTTGCACGGTAATACATTATTATACATGCACGCACAAACGTACAAAATTAATTATAAACTCAAAAAACTTATGAAAAAGAAAATTGTGAACGGTCTTCTGCTGATGGCATTCGCTATGTCGTCAGTAAGTACATTCGTAGCTTGTAAAGACTACGATGAAGACGTGTATGTTGACCTCAAGTCAAGAATCTCTAAGGAGGCATCTCTTCGTGAGGCTCTCCAGCAGCAAGTCAACGAACTTGATGCCTATGTGAAGAGTCTAGAGAAGTGCAAGTGTGACCTGTCTGACTATCTTAAGAAGTCAGAGGCTGACCGCACTTACATGAGTATTGCCGACTACGAGGCAAACATCTATCAGATTTCAGCCAATAAGACTGCTATCGAGCTGATTAATCAGGCCATCGACCAGATTAATGCCCGTATCGACCAGATTAAGCCGTCGGAACCTGGTGGTGAGCCCCAGTCGCTGGATGAAGTCATCAGCAAGCTGAACGACATGAACAACTTGATCCTCGAAGTCCAGGCCAAGGCTGACGAAGCTCTTAAGATGGCAAAGGAAGGCAAGTGCGACTGCGACCTGAGTGCTCTGGATTCACGTGTCACAATTCTCGAAGGCCTTGTTTCTGGTTGGAACCAGCAGCTGCTCGACATTACCGAGAAGGCTGATCAGGCTATCGCCGCTGCCACGAAGGATACCCTGATTATTATCCATCAGCAGGAGACGCTCGACAGCTTGATTGAAGTTGTCAACAGCCTGAAGGAAAAAGATCTCCAGCCCGTCATCAACTACATCAATAACATCACCAGTAACATCACCAACATTACCTATACTAAGGAGCAGGTGGATAGCATTATCAAGTCTCTGCCCAGTGAAGTTGTTCCTTTCGACCCCACGACCATCCTTCAGCGTATTGAGAACCTGGAGGGTAAGAGCTATACCAAGGATCAGATTGATGCCATGATTGGTAAGATTGTTACTCCTGACCTGTCGGGTATTCTCGCTCGTTTGGCCGCTCTGGAGGCTCGTACTCCTGGTGGAAGCAGTCCCAACATGTCGAACTACTACACGAAGGCTCAGGTTGATTATCTCTTGCAGAACCTCAGTATTCCTACCGTTGACTTGACAACTATCAATAATAGACTTGATCAGCTGGAAGGTAAGAAGTTCTGGACAGAGCAGGAAATCAAGGATCTTATAACTGCCAATGCCCCCACGGTAGATCTGACAGACATTAATACAAAGCTCAATGAGCTCTATGCCAATAAGGATGCTTATTATCCGAAAGATCAGCTCTATACTAAGACACAGATTGACGGCCTGCTTGCTGCTCTGAACTTCGCTAAGAAGGAGGTTGAGCAGGTTGCTGATGAGGCCTTGCAGCGTGCCAAGAATGACTCTATCTGGATTTGGGGTGACAAGACTCCTGAGGCTGGCAAGGCTATCGAGCCCAGAGTCTGTGACTTGGAGACGAAGGTTAACACTGTTGTCAATACAGATATTCCTGCCCTTCAGACCCGCTTGACCACAGCTGAGGGTAATATTACTGACCTGCAGACCCGCGTCCAGGATCTCGAAGATGACGTTGCTGTCTTGAAGACCGACGCCGAGAACCTGAAGAATGATCAGAAGAACATGATTACCGGCATTATCATTCAGGCTACTCAGAATCCTGTTGTCGGTTATCTCAACTTGCCGCTTGATGTACGTTCTACCCTGCTGTCTGTTTACTATGGTAAGCCCGATGCCGACTGGTCGTTCCCCTCAAAGAGCAGCGCCAACTACGTCAATGCAACGGATATCAATCTCTGGACTGCACGTAATGCAAGCATCATTGGTGACCTGGCAAGCGTTCCTGGTTATGTTACCGGTTCTGCTGGCGAGACAGTTGTTACCCAGAAGGATGGCGGTTATGACGGTAACGCCGGTACCCTGTATGTCACCGTTAATCCCAATACTGTTGATTTCACTGGTAAGGAGCTGAAGCTGAAGGACAGCCAGGATGGCGACGCCCCTGTTACACTGGCACCGCTGGCAAAGTCCGACCGTCAGCTGACCCATGGCTGGACTCGTAGCGCTAATAATGGCTTCTATGAGGCTCAGGCCTCACTGCCTCTGAGCAAGGTGGAGCAGGCTCGCGTCAGAATCAACTTCAACGAAATGGAGAGCGATCTGAAGTCTCTGTTGAAGAACAAGAGCAAGAGTGATGCCATTGACTTGGCTGCAACGTTGTTGCGCAATATCCAGGATGTCACCCCAGCCTACGCTGTCATGGGTTCTTGGACTGATGCTGCTGCTGATAAGCAGGCACACAAGATCTATTCACAGTACAATCTGGGTGCTTGCGCTATCTCTCCGCTGTCGTTCTCATTCATGAACGGTTATAAGATGGATAAGTTCCCCGGCATCGATAGGCTGCAGAGTTTGTGCGACGAGATTATTGATAAGATTAAGATCAATATAGATCTTGGTTTGCCCGACTTCGCCAAGTATAAGGGTTCTATCGAGTTTACCAATTTTGAATATATCACAGGTCCTACCCTTGACGCTGAGAAGTTGAAGGTTTACTTCAATAGAAAATTCTCTATTAATGACTTTATCTCTGGTACTGGCGATTTCTATGATGGAGCTGGCGGTACAGACCATGATATACCTGCTTACATCTTCGTGACGAACTACAATGGACAGTTTGCCTTTGCTACTGAAGATGCTTCTGGTCATACATATCTTGTTATCTATGACACCTCAGATCCTAACAACAAGCACTGGCGTCGCGCTACGGCAGCTGAGAACGAGTCTATCGGCTTTGGTTCTATTGATGGTAGTAAGACTGTAGAAATTGATATCAATAAGGACTTCACTGCTGACATGCAGGAAATTATCAATGACCTGATTGCCTCATTCAACGATGGTATTATTACCGATGTCAACAAGCAATTCGGTAAAGACAGTCAGTTGGCTAAGAATATTACCAACCTGATGAACGACGTGGCATCTCTGGGCGACCTCGACACAAAGATTAACAAGTCGATTAGTGATACCAAGGATGACATCAAGTCTCAGATTGCTAATGTTATCAATAAGGTTAACAACACCCTGACGGGTTATATCGAGCGTCTGCCCGGTATCCTGCACCTCGCTTTGGTTGCCAAAACCGATAACAAAGCTGGTGTGCTGAGCCGCTCGAAGAAGACTCCTACTAAGGCTTCTGGTTCACTGACCCTCGTTCCGACCACCTTCAGCCTTGAGATGTTCGCTCCTGCTTACAAGAAGTACGTGGTTGTGTCCGACGTCTTCAATGAGGATGGCTCTGAGGTGCCTCTCGGTACTGCCAAGACGATGGCTCAGGCTGCCAACGGCACGAACATGGGTATGGTCGTCGACAGCGATGTTACCTGCACGCTGAATGCCGGTCAGGCTAACTACATCTACGAGATTACCTACACCGCCGTCGACTACTTCGGCAAGGTGGCTATCCGTAAGTACTACGTGAAGTTCTAATATATATATATAATAAGGTATAGTATGAATACGAAGAAAATCATATTGTCGACACTGTTGTTCCTGGGCGTACTTTCTGCTTCCGCCCAGGAGCAGCAGAAAGGCACGACGGTATATGAGTTCAATCCCCATTGGTACGTGCAGGTACAGCCGGTAGGTGGCCAGTACACTCTGGGTGAGGTCGATTTCGGCGACCTGTTCTCATACAATGTTCAGGCAGCCTTGGGCTATAACTTCTCGAAGGTTTTTGGTGCTCGTCTGGCTGTAAATGCCTGGCAGAGTAAGGCTGGTATCGAGATAGACAACAGCGACTTCGGTGGTGCCGACTTCACTCAGAAGTGGAAGTGGACCTACTTCGCTCCCTCTATCGACCTGACCATGAACCTGACGAACCTTGTGTTCGACTACAACCCCAATCGCTTCTTCAACCTCAGTGCCTTCGTCGGTGCTGGTGTCAACTTTGCCAGCGGCAATGACGATGCCCAGAAAGCCGAGAAGAACCTGCAAGCCTATCTTACAGGTAATCAGAACCGCGCGTGGGATGGCGACCAGAATATGCGCTACCTATGGGACGGCTCTAAGACTAATGTCTTCGGACAGGCCGGTCTGATTGGCGACTTCCGTCTCAGCGACTGCGTCAGTCTGAACCTTGAGGTGAATGCCAATATGTTGAGTGACAAGTACAACTCGAAGAAGGCTGGCAATGCCGACTGGTATTTCAATGCGCTTGCTGGTGTGAAGATTAACTTGGGTAAGGCTTATACCACCCGCTTCATCCCCGCTCCCGAGCCTGAGGTTCGCTATGTTGAGAAGGTCGTTGAGAAGATTGTCGAGGTTCCTGCCAAGGTTGAGGCTCCTGCTGTTGAGCCGCTCCGCCGCGACGTGTTCTTCAAGATCAACTCGTTTAAGATTTCCAATGACGAGCAACAGAAGGTCAAGGAGATTGCTGACTACATGCAGAAGAATCCCAACTCGAAGGTTGTTGTCACAGGCTATGCCGATGCCGGTACGGGTAATGACCGCATCAACGACCGTCTGGCCGCCCAGCGTGCCGACGCTGTCGTATCGATGCTGAAGTCAGACTTTGGTATCAGCCCTGCCCGTATTAGCTACGACTCCAAGGGTGCTCGTGTCCAGCCTTTCGCTGATAACGACATGAACCGCGTCTCTATCTGTATTGCTGAGTAATAGAAGAAAGCATATTTGAATCCTTTGTCTGGCCTTACTCTTCTGTGTCGCTGAACACGGAGGTAAGGCCAGATTTTCTGAAAAATATTATGAACAGAATCAAATTACTAATTATAGCTACGCTCTGTACTACGGCTGCCTTTTCCCAAATCAGCACTGGCGATGGCTATTACCGTGTCAGGAATGCCGATGACCGTGGGCGTTATATCTCAGTTGTTGATAATCGCGGCTCGGTCAGTGTAGCTACGACTTCGGCCGACATGGGAGCACTGAAGACGTTGGCCGGTGGCTTCAACCGTGTGGTGTCCGATCCCTCTACCATTGTCTATTTCCTGAATAAAGGAGGTAAGGAGTACGATATGCACACTCAGGGCACCAGCAGTTATACCATTGTTGGTTACACCCTTACCGTTAAGGCCAATAGTGACGGCACCTATTATGCATACGCTTCGAGTGGTGGTATGACTAAGTATCTTTGCGACAAGGCGAAGGACGGTGTTTGGGATACTGGTGGTGATGGTGTTGTCGTTGACAATTCGGATGCGACGAGGAAGTGGCATATCGACCCTGTTACCCTAGATGAATCCTACTTCGGCTTTACGCCTGACGTGACGGCAAACGGCAGTTATTACAAGTCGTTCTATGCTGAATTCCCCTTCACCTTCGCGTCGTCGGGTATGAGTGCCCATTACGTGTCGAAAGTAGACGAAGCCAAGTCGGCAGTGGTCATCAAGGATCTTGCCAGTGGTGTGCCTGCGGCTACTCCCGTCATCGTCAAGTGCTCGTCCACGCAGGCGTCGGCCAACAAGGTTAATGTCGGTGCCAGCGTGTCGGGCAGTGCCTCCGGCAATCTGCTGAAGGGCGTTTACTTCTGTAACGATGTCCCTGGCGCCAGCCACCGCAACGTTGTCAACTACAATGCCGCCACCATGCGTGTGCTCGGCACCGCCTCCGACGGCTCCCTGGCTTTTGTCAAGTCATCGACCTTGACGTACATCCCCGCCAACACCGCCTATATTACCGTTTCGTCCAATGCTCCCGATGTGCTGAAGGTCTATACCCAGTCCGAGTACGATGCCCTGCCCGCTGGTGTGCGTGGCGACCTGAATAATGATGGCATTGTCAGCGCAGCCGACTTGGTCATGATGACTAATATGATTTTGGGGAAGAGGGCACAGACAGCAGCAGCCGATCTTAATGGCGACGGCAGTGTTAGTGCCGCTGACTACGTTATGCTTGTCAATTTGATCTTAAAGCAGTAGTGACAGATGAGACGATATCGGTTTATAGTGGGGCTTTTTCTCCTTTGCGCGCTATTGGAGATGCCCGTCCTTGTGTTGGCTGAGACGTCGCTCCGGCTTGAGCCTTTCAGTATCAAGCCTGGTGAGACGAAGGAAGTGGTGATTGGCCTTGAGAACGAGGTTGAGATTACTGCCGTGCAGTTTGATATGTTGCTACCTGAAGGTCTTACAATCGCTACAGACGCTGACGACGAGTTGCTTATCGACATCGCTGGTCGCACCACGCTGAAGAGGCACGCTCTCGATGCCAGCGCCACAGGAGAAGGTTACCGCTTCCTGTTGGCCTCAAACCGCAATCTGGCCATCGACGGTTCCGCTGGAGCCTTGATTTCAGTAACGCTCACTGCCGCGACAGACTTCAGTGGAGGCATCCTCACCCTCACAAATATTGAGTTGGTATCGCCCGACGAGAGCGTCATGAAGCCAGCTGCCGTTTCTGTCGAAGTCACTCCGTCAGACGCCACGTCGATGCCCGCCGTTACTGCTTCGTCGAGAAGAGACGCTAAAACCGTATATAGTCTTCATGGCCGTCAGATGAGCAGCGTAACCCCCAAGGGCGTCTGCATTGTCGATGGCCGAAAAGTCTTTAGTCCACGAAATAATCATTAAGGAACAATAATAGTAATGAAAAACTTGAGAAACCTATTCAGACTCTTGCTGTGCTTGCTGTTGCTGATACCCGCAACGGTGTCGGCAGAAAACAAGCTTGCCCTTGAGCCGTTTACCATCAGTGCTGGTCAGACCCAGGACCTGGTGATCGACCTGATAAACGATGCAGAAATTACCGCTGTGGAGTTTATACTTACTCTGCCCGAAGGCCTTACCATTCAACCTGACCCTGAAGACGCCGAGTTTCTGAACGTCAGTTTGGCAAGCAATCGCACCACGACCAGGAAACATTCTCTTGATGCCGAAGTCAACGCCAATGGTTATAAAGTCTTGCTGGCATCCAATCAAAACAAAGTCATCACTGGCAATAGCGGTGCCCTTATCAAGATTGGCATCGTTGCAGCTTCGACGTTTAAGACCGGCACAATCACCGTTCAGAATATCGAGCTGGTGTCGCCGAATGAGACAGCGATGCACCCCGACCCTGTGTCAGTAGAGATTACCTTGCCCAAGGTGACCGTCACCATCAACAACGCCGAGCGTAAGTATGGTGAGGATAACCCGCAGTTCACATTTAGCTCGTCGGCCACTTCCGACCTCAGCAGTGTTATCACGCTTAGCTGCGACGCCACCAAGACCTCTAATGTCGGTCAGTATGCTATCACCGGCACGTCGACAGCCACCGATTTTGATGTGGAATTTGTCAATGGCACGCTGACGGTGAATCCTGCTGTGCTGACCGTCACCGCCAACGCCAAGACCAAGGTCTATGGCGCTGCCGACCCCGAACTGACCTACGTGGCAACGGGACTTGTCAACGGCGATCAGCTGTCGGGCGCCCTGACTCGCGCCACTGGCGATGCCGTTGGCATCTACGCCATTCAGGTGGGTACGCTGGCCGCTTCGACGAACTACAGCCTCAGCTTTACCGGCGCCGATTTTACGATTACTGCCAAGGCCGTCAGTTCTCCGACTATCACGCTCGCCGAGTCGTCTGTCGTCTATGACGGCACCGAGAAGAAGCCCGCTGTCACCGTGAAGGACGGCAGTACCGAGATTTCCGCCTCTGAGTACACCGTCAGCTATAGCAACAACATCAACGTCGGAACGGCTACCGTTACCATCACCGACAACGCCGGCGGCAACTATACCGTCAGCGGTTCTAAGACCTTTACGATTACCGCAAAGTCTGTCACCGCTCCGACCATCACGCTCGCCGAGTCGTCTGTCGTCTATGATGGCACCGAGAAGAAGCCCGCCGTCACCGTGAAGGACGGCAGCACCGTGATTCCCGCCTCCGAGTACACCGTCGGCTACAGCAACAATACCAATGTCGGAACGGCTACTATTACCATCACCGACAATGCCGGTGGCAACTATACCGTCAGCGGTTCTCAGACCTTTGACATCACGGCCAAGACCGTCACCACTCCGACCATCACGCTCGCTGAGTCGTCTGTCGTATATGACGGCAGTGAGAAGAAGCCCGCCGTCACCGTGAAGGATGGCAATACCGTGATTTCCGCCTCCGAGTACACCGTCGGCTACAGCAACAACATCAACGCTGGTACGGCTACCATTACCATCACCGACAATGCTGGTGGCAACTATACCGTCAGCGGTTCCACGTCCTTTACGATTACCGCCAAGTCTGTCACCACTCCGACAATCACGCTCGCTGAGTCGTCTTTCGTCTTTGATGGCACGGAGAAGAAGCCCGCTGTTACCGTGAAAGATGGCAGTACCGAGATTCCCGCTTCCGAGTACACCGTCGGCTACAGCAACAACATCAACGCCGGTACGGCTACCATTACCATCACCGACAACAATGGTGGCAACTATGCTGTCAGCGGTTCCACGTCCTTTACGATTACCGCAAAGTCTGTCACCGCTCCGACCATCACGCTTGCTGAGTCGTCTGTCGTCTATGACGGCACCGAGAAGCAGCCCGCTGTCACCGTGCTGGATGGCACAACCACTATCCCTGCCTCCGAGTACACCGTCGGCTACAGCAACAACAAGAACGTTGGTACGGCAACCGTTACCATCACCAGTAACGCTGGTGGTAACTATACTGTCAGCGGTTCTACGACCTTCACTATCACAAAGGCTCCGCTGACCGTGAAGGCTAAGGATGCCGTCCGTCTCGTTGGCAATGCCAACCCGACGTTTGAGATTGAGTATCAGGGCTTTGTGAGTGGCGAGACGGATGCCGTGCTGACCACGAAGCCTGTCGCCAGCACGACAGCTACTGCTGACAGCCCCGTTGGCGTCTACGACATCACCGTCATTGGTGGCTCAGCAGCCAACTACGAGCTGAGCTATGTTAAGGGCAAGCTGATCGTTGCCGACAAGTCGTCGATCACCATTACGGCCGAGAATGTCTCTCGTCTTTACGGTGAGGCAAATCCTCAGTTCAGATATACGGTGGTTGGCGGCGACGGTATGCAGGGAACGCCCGAACTGACCTGCGAGGCTGTGCCTGGCTCGCCCGTCGGCACATATATTATTAAGGTGAACAAGGGCAGCATCACTACCGATGCCAACTTCATCTTTAACGATGGCATACTGACCGTCAACAGGGCGCAGCTGACAGCCATATCTAACGCTACGCGCACCTATGGCGAGGACAACCCAGCGCTGACCATTTCCTATACGGGATTCGTCAACGGCGAGACGGAGGCTGTACTGAAGACGGCGCCCACGGCGTCGACCACTGCCACGAAGAGCAGCGGTGCTGGTTTCTATCCCATCACCGTCACTGGTGGTGAGGCCGACAACTACAACATCATCTGCCAGAACGGTCAGCTGACCGTCAACAAAGCAGCCCTGCATGTCTACGTGGCCGATGTCACCCGCACCTACGGCGAACAGAATCCACAGTTCACCTGTCGCTATGATGGCTTTGTCAACGGCGACTCACAGTCGGCAGTCAAGACGGCTCCCAGCCTCTCTACTGAGGCTACGGCTTCCAGTCCCGCTGGTACTTACTCGATTACGGCCACTGGTGGCGTTGCCGACAACTACGACTTCATCAGCGTCGACGGCTGGCTGAACGTTAAGAAGGCGCCGCTGACCATCACTGCCGACGATGCTACCCGCAATGAGGGAGCCGATGAGCCTGAGTTCACCTATACCTGCTCGGGTCTTGTCAATGGCGATCAGGCCGACAATGCCCTGACGACAAAGCCCACGTTGACTACCAATGCCCGTAAGGACAGTCCTGCCGGTACTTACACCATCACCGCTGCCAATGCCGTAGCCCAGAACTACGACATCAGCTATGTTGCCGGTACGCTGACCGTTGTCAAGCTCGAGAACTTCGTCGAAGAGAAGACGGGTGCCACTTACAACGTTGAGTTTGGCAATCAAGTCAGCTTCGCCGGTGTCAGCGAGACCACCGAAACTCCCACCACTTGTCAGGTTCCTGCCACGGTGACCTACGAAGGCAATACCTATGACGTGAAGTCCATTGCTGATAGGGCGTTCATGGGCAATACGGTTATCGAAGAGATTACCCTTCCCGCCTCTATTGAGCGCATCGGCGCTTCCGTCTTTGCCGGCTGTACGTCATTGAGACAGCTGGTTGTCAATATCCTCACGCCGCTCGCCCTGCCCACTGCCCACGCCCGTGCCCTGACGGCTGGTGCTGTCGGCACCGTGTTCGAGGGTGTCGACCTGGAGACTTGTGTGCTCTATGTGCCCGAAAGTAGCGTCGACCTCTACAAGGCAGCCGACGGTTGGAAGGAGTTCAAGACCATCCTGCCCATCACGTCTCTCGGCATTCAGGACTACACCACTACTGCCGGACAGCTTGGCGATGTCTACGACCTGCGGGGCCGTAAGGTCCGTACGGCTGCCACCTCGTTGGACGGTCTGCCTAAGGGTGTCTACATCGTCGGTGGACGTAAGGTGACGAAGTAACCCGTACATCTGCTATACGATTAGTTAGCGGCGGTGAGGACATCACCGCCGCTTTTTTTTGTCCTTTTGTAAAAATAATGCGAGAAATATTTGCATTTTACGTTTCTTTTGCTTATTTTTGCAACAGAAAGACAGATTGCCGCCGTCCTATGCTGACAGAAAGAAAGATTTCGCTGACGACGAAGGCACAGGTAGCCTTAGGAGTCGTTTGCCTGCTCTGTGGAATCGGCATTTATCTGCTGTTCAGGAGCGAGAGCATCCGTCTGTATCAGTGGTGCGACGCTGTGGGTGTGACAGGCCCGATTGACATGTTGAGACAAGAAACGCTGCAATGGCGTGTGCCGGAGTTCGTCCGGAACAGTCTGCCCGACGGGCTTTACTGCTGCTCCTATATCCTGCTCATGGATGCGGTGTGGAAGAAGGGGCAGACGTTGCCTCGGATATTGGCGTCGACCGCCATTCCGCTGGTAGCCGTCATCCATGAGTTGATGCAGGGAGCCGGACTGGTTCGGGGCACGTTCGACTGGGCAGACTTGCTCTGCTACCTGTTGCCGCTGATTGTCTACCTGATTGCTATGAGAGTTCATTAACCTAAAATAAACAAAAACTAAAAAAACTATGAAGAAGTATTTATTATCATCAATGTTGCTGGCGCTGTTCGCTATTGGCTTCACAGCGTCCGACCAGACGGACTTGCCTGAGAAATCTAATGTTGTTTATGATGCAAGTAAGCCTACTATCCAGATTTTATCTCCTTCGTCTGAGGGTAGTTTTGTCACTACAGAGAGTTCAGTTGTTATTTCCGGAATAGCTCAGGATGACAATAGTTTGGCATCCGTTACCTTTAAATCTAGTAGTGGCACTATTGGAACTGCTGAAGGTTTGGAAGAATGGTCTATTAGTGGTCTTGAACTTGTTGAAGGTGACAATATCATTGAAGTGACAGCCACCGATGACAATAACAACTCAACAACTGCTTCAATCACTATCACTAAGAATCAATCTGTTTCTTTTTTGGATGTTCCTGCGGTTGATAATGGTGTCCTCTATGCCGGCACCCCATCAACAGTTTGGATTACTGTCGGAATTGTCCCCAACGAAAAACTGATAAGTAGTAGCGTCACACTCGTTGAAGTTGATGAAGATAACAATGTTATTTCAGAGATATGTTCACTCTATGATGACGGAAATCTAGAGCATGGTGATGAAATCAAAGGAGACAATGTGTTTTCTACAAAGTACACTTTCAACTATCAGACTGTTGCGAACCATAAATTCCGTGTCGGCGCCAAAACAAATGAAGACTCGGGGGAGGTTGTTGGTTACTCTTCCGTATTTACTCTCTATGTCATTGATCAACAAGAAGCTAAACAGCAAGTAGAAAACTTGATGAATTTCCAAGATCAGGCGGAGTCAAAGCTTCAGGAGATTGCCGATTTGAATATGTCGCCTGAACAGGAGGAAGCTGCCATTGTCGAATGGTTGAATACACAATCTGCTGTGTCTTCTGTCACTAAGGAGGGAAGTCTGGTTAGAATTGATTTCGCTAATGGCTTGACATCATATCTGATGATTGACAAAAACAATGGCGGTAAGGGTAACGGTAAGGGTAATTCATTGACGAGTGCCGATCGTTACAAGACACCAGCCATACCGCTGAACTTACAAACTCGCGGAACCTGGAGTCCAAGCACAACCAGGGCAGCCTCGGTAAGTCCCTTTAAAAAAGCGCCTGCTGCTAACAACACAAATATTATCCAAAATAAGAATGTACTTATTTGGGCTCCTTTCGAGAATAGTTTCCCACAGGATATGGGCCCCGCTCTTAAACCTATTTTCGAGAACAGCCAGGTAGGTTTCCATATAGACTATTTAACTAATGACGAATGTACTACAGAGTCACTTAAGAACTTGGCAAATTACGGTGTAGTCGTCATTGACTCTCACGGATTAATGGGTAATTTGATTCTCACTAGGGAAAAGGCTGGAACTTTTGCCGAATTAATAGGTGCAACGGTCTACAATGACTATATCTATCAGTATGTCTCTGGTTCATATTACCTGGTTACGATGGAATACTACCGAGAGGATTTGCAGAAGAAAATTGTTGAGACTTTTTATGCTATAACCCCCAAATTTATTAAGAATAAGGTGAAGGGCACACTACCAAACAGTATTATTTTCAACGGTTCATGCGAAAGTCTACAGACCGATAATCTCTCAAGTGCATTTATTGCCAAGGGAGCGAAGACCTATCTCGGTTTCAAGGAGACGGTTCTCACTAACACTTGCATAAACAAGGCTGTGCAGTTCTTCTCTTCCTTAGTGGGTGATGAGCTTAAAACTACAGGCGATTCTTATGTGTCAGATATTGATTTTACAGAAGATGACGGTACGGACACATGGCTTAATTCTTATCTGATGGCAGGTAGCAAAGAAATGCGGTTCCATCTTGGACTTATTAATGGAGATTTCGAGTATCGCAACCTTAATGGCTGGAATGTAAGTGGTGATGGTCGTGTTATTACTCAGTTGGGGCCGCTTACACCGCCGCAGGGCACTTGTATGGGAATTATCTCTACAGGTTTGGGATATACCACTGATTATGGTAGCATTTGGCAAACTTTCAATGTAACTAATGAGACAACACTCTCTATAAAGTGGAACTTCTTGTCTGAAGAGTTCCTGGAGTGGGTGGGCTCTCAGTATCAGGATTATTTGAAAATTACAATTATAAGTGACGAGCAGAGAGAAGTGATTTACCTCAGTGCTATCGATGCTTTTGTCAACAACTATCCTGTAGCAAGTAACTATGTGTCGCCTGAAATTGTCTTTGACAGAAACGGCGTATACATGACAGGCTGGCAGGTCTCTACCTTTGACATTACCCAATACCAAGGGAAGACGATCACGCTCCTTATAGAGTCAGGCGATGTTGGCGACAGTATCTTTGATAGTGCGACTTTGTTGGATGAAATTCAGGTATATTAATGAGAACCTTTTTCCTGCTGGCCGTTATGTCTTTAATCGGGTTCATCGGTTGCTCTGCCCATCAAGGCTTGCATTCAAACAGATGTAAGATGACATACTATGATAAAGGTACGGCCCACGCCATTGACAAACAGTATCAACAGCCAATTCTTGACATTATCAATGATTTGGTTTCGGGGGCTATCGATAGCCCTCGGATACTGGTTGTTGAGGAGACCATCAAGCGTGCCAAAGCGTCTGATTACTTAGAGATTGAATTTTATGATGAGGTGGATTATCGAGTAGCTGATGGACACACGTTATCTTTAGGAAGAATACTTATTCCATTGACGGACGGTAAACAGCAGCATGGACCTCGCATCAGTTTCTACTGGGGACGTAAAACATATATCTCACCGCCTTACAGGAATGTCCAAGGTGATAGTCTTATCAGCCAGTTGCGAGGAATCCTCGAAGATGTTCTTTCTAAGCAATAATGCATCAAAGACAAGGTGTTCTACGTCAAGTTCGATATCAAATAAGTAACAAATAGGGTGCTTCCTTCGTGGAGCACCCTTTTCCTTTTTTCCGCGCTCAGCTCCCAACGCCGTCAGCAGAATTTTAGTTTGTTTTCAGTTTGTCGTCACTCTATATGTATCTCGTTGTGAATCAGTAACTTAAAGCGTGACGACAACCGTACTGAGTGACGACAAAAATTGGGCGACTACCACCACAAAAAACGCTGATTTTAGGAAGTCCAAGCCTTGGACTAATCCGTCCAGCCTGTGGACTCAGAAGTCCACGCTATAAACTTCAGCTCAGGAGCCTCCTGACGTGTCGTCAAGCCATCACGTTGTCTGACGCTATCATGTTGTCTGACGCCATCAAGTTGTCGTCACTCAGCACGGTTGTTGTCACGTCACAATCAGCTGTAAGACAGCGAGTTAGGAAACAAGTGACGACAAAACGATTTTTATTTATTACGTGTAGCAGGCTTTTTTGCCGAAAGGAGGGCTTCTATGCCTTGCTCCTGTCTATCCAGTTTTCAATTTGGATGTCCTTGATGTTCTTGAAGTCATCCACGTTCTCTGTCACCATAATCATCTTCTTGGCCACGGCTGTGCAGCCTATCAGCAGGTCGAACTCGCCTGAGGGCTTTGGAGAAAAAGATGTTCTTCTCGAAAAACAGGTTGCACTTTCTGCACTTTCTGCACCTAAGTAGCCCAAAAATCAGTTGGGGCTCTTGCCTATGATGAATTTGCGGCGAACGGAGGCTCGGTTCATCGGAGCGGAGGCTCCGCTCCGGCGAGCGGAGCCTCCGTAGAATGCTACGGAGCCTCCGCAGGTACCTGCCGAGGCTCCGTTTTTAGGTGTAGAAAGTGCAGAAAGTGCAGCTTTTTTTTGCTAACTTTAGAATAAGCGGTATGAGATGCGGAGGTTGAGTAGGGGGAATACCTTGAACTTCTCGATCGTGTCGACGTAGTCGCCCACCTTGCCGCCGATACCCTCTACGTCGTTGATGAGGTCGGTGCCGTCGTGTGTCGTCAGGCTCGGTGTGCCGCCCCAGAACATGACGCCTGCGTCGAAGCCGATTTTCAGCCGGTCGTCGTGTTTCGTCAGCCGTCCGTCGTAGCCTATGCCGACGTAGGGCTTGAAGGCGTTCACCTTCATGTCGGCCCTGACCATGCTGTTGTCGTCGGGCTCCATGATGTATCGCTCACCCTTCTTGTGGATGATGTTTCCCTCCTCGTCGGTGATGTCGCGCTTGTAGACGCCCAAGCCCATACCCATGCGTCCGTATTTGGCGATATCCTGATAGGCCGTCTTGATGACGTTTTTGTCGGGGTCGAGATAGAAGTCCTTCAGCTGGGCGGGGAAGTTCTTGGCTTTGATGACGCCCAGGTCGTGCAACAGCTGTATGTCGTTCAGCACCTGAATGACGTTATTCTCGTAGAAATAGTCCTCGTCGTTCAGCACTGGACTGGAGATGACCCGGTCGTACATGTTGTTGAAAATGTCCACCGCCATCAGCGACGCCATGCTCTCGGTCTTGTTGTAGGCCTCGGCCACGCGCGACGGGCCAAGGAAGAAGCCCGCCGTGACGTGCCAGTGGCGGTTGTTCTTCAAGGGGAACACGTCGACCATGACGTTCCAGTTCCAGAACGTCGGCCGTCCGTTCATCTCCACCTCGTCCTTCACCTGGTTGCCGGTGATGTGCGACAGGTAGGTTGACAGGTCGTTGAACTTCTTGGAGCTGGTACTGGGATCGTCGCCCACCTGTATGCCGAAGGTCATGGGCACCTCGACTTTGGGCACGTAGCTAAAGCCGGTGCGCACGCGCGCCCAGTCGGTCACGGGCATGGCCAGGTCGAAGCCTATGCCGGAGGTGCCGGCCGTCACGCCGAAGTCCAGGTGGTTGAGCAGGTTCTTGTCTGGTGTTGTCGTCTGCGCATGGGCTGATAGTGCTGTCATTGCGATGGCGAGCGCCAGTATTTGTAAGCGGTTTCTCATCATGTCATTAGGTTTTTAGCAAAAAAGTGCGGCCAGGCATATGCAACTACCTTGGACGCACTTTTATAAGTTGTAAGTGTGAAATATCTTATTTCTTCGCTGCCTTACCGTAGCGGCTCATGAACTTATCAACACGTCCGGCCGTGTCGACGAGCTTGCTCTTACCAGTATAGAACGGGTGAGAGGTGCTAGAGATTTCAACTTTTACCACAGGGTAAGTTTCGCCTTCGAACTCCACAGTGTCGTTGGTCTTTGCAGTGGATTTCGTAAGGAACATATCGCCGTTGGACATGTCACGGAACACGACGGGGCGATAGTTTTCGGGATGAATTCCTTTTTTCATTTTACTGTTTATTATTTATTGATGATAATTTCGGGCTGCAAAGGTACTACTTTTTTTTCATACCACCAAACATTTGTGCGAAAAAGTTTACGCATTCCGCTTTCCGCCTTCCTGCAAGCTAGAAGTTCCACAGCCATTTGACGTTTTCTGCCGATACGTTCTCCACCTCCTCCTCGATGTTGTCGGGCAGGTTGCAGAAGAAGTCGATGCCCGTCAGGCGTTCCAGTTCGCGGACGCTGATGACGTAGTTGCCAAGCGGGTCGTTCGTACGGTCATCGTCGGTATGCTCCACCCAGAAGGCCAGTGCCTTGTAGCCCGACTTCTGTTTTCTAAGCAGAGCCATGAAGAAGTAGCGTGGCACGATGAGTCCATTCTGCAGGGTCTCGCGGATGGGGTTGTCGGTCACTCCCGGCACGGCGTCGATGGTGCCGCCTTTGCAGACGTAGAGCGTGTCTTCGGTCTTTGAGCCGGTGCTCATCCACGAGCGCAGTTTCTCCTCCATCTTCTCCCAGATACCGGCGTTGAATACATGGCGCTGGGGCTGCATGTTCGTCAGGTAGAATGTCTGGATATTGGCTTCGCTTGAGTAGAGCCTGTCAGCCGACGGACAGATATGTCCGTGGTCGTAGCCGCTGCCTCGGAACGGGTCGACGTCGAAATAATACTGTGACGGTAGGTTGGGGTCCATGGGATACTGGTTGGTGTCCGAGTAGTAACGGCTGGTGGCCTGAACGCGGTTTGCGGCAAACATCTGGTAGCAGGACCAGCGCTGCGACCGCTTGGTGCAGTCCCACTCCACGGAGTAGTTGATGCCGAAACGGTCGTTGTTCGCGTAGATGAGAATCCGGTTGCCGGCACCCTTGACGTGCGGGAATTCCAGTCGCTGCAGGGCTGGCTCCTGTGTGGCGTCGTTGCGGTTCAGGTTCCGTTCGGCGGGTATCCCCTCGTCACGGTCATCGCCGCTACAGGCGCAAAGCACTGTAGCGGCGATTGTAATGAGTATAAAGAGTCTTGTCTTGTTCATTGTGCTGATAGGTTTAGCCGCGACTTACTGGGCATAGTTGATGGTGACACCCGTGATGCGGAACTGCGTGCCGCCGCTGTTGGTCTCGAAGTCGTTGACCACCTTCAGCGTACTGGCATTGACATTATTGAACGTGACGGTGGCGTCGTCCTTGACGGGTGTCAGCTTGTTGGTGCCAGCCTCGCCGTACATGGCTTCGTTGCCCTTGTATGCCGTGCCGTTGTAGGTATCGTAGTTGAACACGACGGATGCAATCTTCTTGCTGCCGGCATTGACGGTGACCGAGTTCTGAGCGTACATACGGATAATCTTCGTGCCAGAGTGGTAGACGGGGGTGTTCTTGCCACCCTCTTGGGCGAAGGTCAGTGTGGTGCCGTCAGAGAGGGTGATGGGAGCTGCCAGTTGTTCGCTGAGGCCCAGGTCGCCGAAGACCACGGTTAGCGAATTGCCACTGGCTTCGCCGCCTTGATCGCCGCCTTGCTCATTGCCGCCGCCGTTACCTTCAATGTAGACAATCTGGTTGTTCTGGTTGATCTCGGGAGTTACGGCACCGTTCTTGACGAACTTCTTCAGCTCGCCCTTCACTATGACCGTGGCACCGACGGTCAGGTCATCCTTTGAAGCGAAGTCGGCACCGTTCAGGCCCTTGCCGCTGTACACCTGCAGCTGGCCGTTCTCCGTGCCGTCGTCAGAAATCCAATAGGTGATGCTCTTATATTTGTCGTTGTAGCCCTGTACGGAGACGATCTTTCCCTTAACGTAGGCGTCGGTGGGTGAATAGCCGGCGTCTTCGTAGCTGTTGATAATCTCCAGCGCCTTGGCCACGGTCAGCGGGGCTTCGGCCGTTCCGAGATTGTCGGTGGGCTGCGGGTCTGGCTCTACGTTGCCACCCTCGTTGCCTTCGATAGACACGATGGTGCTGCTCTGGTTGATCTCAGGCGTGACCTTGCTGTCCTTGACATATTTCTTCAGTTGTCCCTTCACCACGACGGTGGCACCTGGATTCAAATCCTTCTGCGAGGCGAAGTCGGCACCGTTCAGACCCTTGCCGCTGTAGACCTGCAGCTGGCCGTTCTCCGTGCCGTCGTCAGAGATATAATAGGTGATGCTCTTGTACTGTGAGTTGTAGCTCTGCACGGAGACAATCTTTCCCTTGACGTAGGCGTCAGCCGATGAAGAACCACCGTCCTTGTAGCCGTTGATGAGTTCGAGCGCCTTGGCCACGGTGAGCGGAGCGTCGGCTGTTCCAAGCTCCTCTGTGGGTTGTGGGGTCGGCTCCTCGCTTTCCTTGGCAATGCCTTCCTCTATCTTGAAGCTCTGCAGCTCCCAAGTGGTCGACGCGTCGGCGGGTGCCTTGAACAGGAAGCCGATGTAGACCTTCTCCTGACCTACCAAAGCCGCAGGCAGCTGGATTTCGCCGGACGAGTAGAGAGTCCAGTCTGTGTAGGGCGATTCCTTGGGGATAAATGCCAGTTCCGTCCAAGCGGCTGTGTTGATGTCGCCGCTGAAGTTGGTCGTGGCATAGACCTTGTGATATGCCTGCCAGCCTGACACGTTGTTGGCGTAGCGGATGGTGTGGTTGAACGATAGCTTGACGTTCTCTTTGCCGACGGTGCTGATAGCGGGCGATACGAGCCAGCCCTCGACGGCCTTGTTCGATTTCTGACTGCCACCCCACGTCTGGTAGCCTGTAGCCTGGGCATAGCTGCTGCCCTTGCTCCAGGGCTGTGCGCCAGCGGTTACTTCTACGAGCGTCCAGCCAGAGTTCAAGTTGGCCGACTGGTAGGGCAGTTGCGCAACATCTGTTGTGCTGCCGCCTTCTGCTTTGGGAGTGGGATATGGTTCGGGCACGTCCTCACAAGCGGTGAATGTCATGGTAGCGATGGCCAGAGCCATGACGCTGTACAGTATTTTCTTCATAGTTGTATGGTTTTTCTGTTTGTTATGTTATTGTACGATTTCAATGTCCGACTCTTTGCGAATCAGGATCTGCCAGGTGCCGCTGTAACGGGTGGCGATACCGGTGATGTTCACCGTCTGCGCCTTTTTGTTCACGGTGTCGTAGGGCAGCTTGTTGGCAGCAAACTTCGCGTAGGTGCTGGTGCGGATGACCAGTTTCGACGACGAGAAGCCCGTTAGCGTGCGGTTGACGCAACCGCCAACGACAGGTGCTGTGCCGTCGTCGGGCGCGAAGGTGGTCTTGCCGTCGGCCTCGGCGAAAGTGACGTTCTTGAGCGTCACCAGCTTCGCACAGTTCTCTTTCATGTCCATATTGATGTCAAAAGTGATGGGCTGTACGGGCTGAATGGGTGAACTGGTGAACTTAAAGTGCTGCTGGAACAGATCTTTGTGCATTCGTCCGATGCTGGTCACGTTGTAGGGAGCGCCAA
>Ga0310697_10001225_pt1 | contig 31003 bp, 28 predicted proteins | sample 172DNAGHGlowgp2_FD_203883 | JGI IMG/M metagenome (GOLD analysis project Ga0310697, IMG submission 203883) | Sheep rumen microbial communities from Palmerston North, Manawatu-Wanganui, New Zealand - 1728 DNA GHGlow gp2 (v2) (version 2) | ecosystem: Host-associated > Mammals > Digestive system >... | reverse complement strand
AGATGAGTACCCGCCGATGCATACGGGAAGATTGGACACACCCTTAAAAAACAAATTGAAGATAGGCTTTTTTATAATGGCATTGTTCCTGATGAGCCTTGCTGGTTGCCAACAACCACAGGCGGATAATGGGGATTCTGTTACAGTATCAGATATTGTTGACTCTGCTTTTCTTCAAGATACTATTGACGGTTGGCTTACTCCATATATTTCAATCAGCAAAGTGATTGAGTGTTGGGGTGACCCTGATTCGTTATCGGAGGCAGTGGTCTTGGAGTATGATGGAGCACTTCACCAGTCCTGGTTCTATCAGAAAAAGAATGTGAGGATTGATGTTTATGGAGATTCTGCAGAGGTGGCTAAGACAAGATTGGCTCTTTCTGTGGAAGGAATAGCTGTTACGGGACCGACGGATTGCCAAATGAGTCATTCAATAAGCATTGGTGACGACCGAGAAAGATTAGAACAACAATATCATGGAGTTATCAATGCCGAATACTCAAATGATCAGCAACTCTCTCTTGGAAACCAAATGCCATATTGGGGTGTGATTTATTTCTTTGAAGAGGGAAAGTTGGTGGGAATGTACAATGGAACTATGGCTGAATAATATACTAAACATGTATGGAACAAGAACCGATGCTTAATGCTCATAACAAAGAAGAGTACCCTCCGATGCATATAGATGGAACAAACACACTCTTAAAGAATAAGGCTCTTCAAAAATGTGGGATTCTCCTGTTGGTACTTGTTGTTTCTTTGAGTCTAACCTCTTGTCTGAACAACCTTTTGGTAAAAGTCGAGCCAATCACTGTGGGCAATAGCTCTGGAGGAAAGACGACAGTTTATTTCAGAGACACTGATCATGATGTGCTTTTCTTGTCAACTATTGGCAAGCATTCTGACGTATGGGATACCACCTTCAATATAGCAATATTGTACAAACCGATATACTTTAAAATATCAGGCGATACGCTACATATAATGGGCGATAAGCCAGATTACTTTCGTCCCGAACTCACGGATGCTAATATTATTTACCATTGGCGAGAAGGTAATCCGTTATGTTATGAGGAACAAGCAAGGGCTGATGATTACAAAATCATTCATAGTCTTTGGCGTATTGACGAAGATAACCAATAATCAAATATTGACCATCATGGAACAAGAACCTATTCTTAACGAGCACAACAAGCAGGAGTACCCGCCGATGCATACGGCGGAGCATATTTTGAACCAGACGATGGTGCGGATGTTTGGCTGTCCACGGTCGCGCAACGCCCACATAGAGCGCAAAAAGAGCAAGTGCGACTATCAGCTGCCTACCGCACCGACGGCTGAGCAGGTGCAGGCCATCGAAGACAAGGTGAATGAGGTGATAGGCCGTCACCTGGATGTGACGGTGGAATATGCGGACAGAGACCATCTGCCCGATGGGGTGGATTTGAGCAAGCTCCCTGCCGGTGTGTCCGACACGCTGCGTTTGGTTCGTGTGGGGGACTATGACATCTGCGCCTGTGCCGGAGATCATGTGGGCAACACAAGCGAGATACCCCGCTTCAAGATTATCAGCCACGATTGGAACGACGGCACTTGGCGCGTGCGTTTTCGGTTGATGGAGGATTGAAAAGTGTTGTTTGTTTGGCATCCCAACCATTTTTCATCATTCAATTTTTAACGATTGATGAAAAAGTTGTATCTTTGCCAAAGAAATGGATAAAGCAGATTAGTTAATATTGTTATGTCATACAAACGCTTACGATACTTTGGGATTTTGGCAACCATTGTGGTCGCCATGTCTGCCACGCTGGCAACATCGTGCCAGCAGACTCCAGAACCGCCTGCCACGGTGGCTGGGTTTACCTGCCTTGAGGATCTTGAGGGACATTCAGTGGCAGTCATCAAAGGTAGCACCAGCGATGTGCTGCTGAGCGATACCAATAATTTCACCAACATAAGGCTCATCACCTGTGAGACCCCTTCCGACTTGGTCACTGCTATCGGGAACGGTATCGCTGAGTGCGCCATCACCGACACGGTGGTACTTATGAACATTGGTATGGAAGAGCACGGGCTGGCAATTGACTTCAATCTGCCCGGAGGTTTCGATGTGGCGGCCGCTTTCAACCCCAGAGACGAGAAGTTATGCCACCAGTTTAATGACTTTTTGGTGCAGATAAAGTCCGACGGTACCCTCGACGAAATGTTTGCCCGTTGGTGCAGTGAAGTGGTTGATACGGTCCATCTGCCTTTGATGGACGAATTGGCAGAGTTGAAAGGCCATCCTATCGAGGTGGCAACGCTGACCGACAATCCACCCTTCAGTTTTTACAGGAACAACCGCTGGACGGGGCTCGAGGTAGAAATGATGCTTCGCTTCAGTCTCTTTGTCGGGAGGCCAGTGCATTTTAGCGGCTATCATTTCGATGAGATTATCGGGGTGCTGCATGGTCGCGGCGCCGATGTGGCGGCAGCCAATATGTTTATCACCCCTGAGCGGTCGGACCAGGTGCTTTTCTCACACCCCTACTATTTCTGCAAGACCAGCTGTTTTTCGCCTGCAGCGCGCTAAGCCTGGCTGCGGTGCCAGTTGGCCACTAATTCGGCTATTATCCCGTGGCCGGTGCTGTTGGGATGCATGCCGTCGTTTGCATATCCGTCTTCGGCGTGGCTGCGTTGCAGCAGTGCCTTGCTTATGTCGATAACAGGCAGCTGGTGTTGTGAGGCGAGACTCAGTATTTCGTCGTTAAATTCTTCGCGCCAGCGGCTAAGGTTGCATACATCGTCGCCCAGCCAGTGCAGGATGTGCTTGTGGTTGAGATTGCGGCTTATGTGGTCGAAATAGCGTTGTGGAAGCATGGCGGGCAGGGTGAGGAGTGCCACATGTGCCCCAATGGCCTGGAGTCGGGAGATGACATAGGAATAGGTTTCGCGGAACTGGCCAAAGCTGACTGCCGGGCTGTGGTCGGCATCGGGGTAGGAGGAGATGGCTGCCCAGTCGTATTCGCAGTAGTTTCCACCATATTCCAGTGCTACACAGTCGCCCGCTTCTATCCCTTTCAGGCGTCGTTCTATGCTTTTTTGTTCGCGCAGTTTGTGCCCGCCTATTCGTATGACCTTGCATTCGGGCTTGGAGAGCTTGGACTTGGACTGGCCAGCACCTTTGTGGGGGTGGTTGTGCGAAATGGCATCGCCGTGTATCATGTTGTGAAATATGCTGTATCTCATAGTTTGTTTTTTGTGTTTTCAGTGCAAAATTACACATATTTGGCCGTGTGGTGAATAAAACGTGATACCCTAACCAAAAAGTGACGAAAGGGCTTGTTTTGGGGTGTTATGGGGATAAAAACGCGCTTGGTGTCACCCGATTTGACCTTTCGTCCCTCGTTTTTGGTGCCGAAAATGATGAAATCCCACCGTAGTTTTAGCCCAAAATTGTCTTTTTTTGCCCGTATGCTAATGGAAGTATGAATGTAAATTGATGGATGGGTTTTGCCATATTGAAAATTATCTGTATCTTTGCAGCGTGTAAGAATAGTGATGCGTTTCCGATTATTGTGGCTAAGAATATGATTTATTAGTATTTGAAACAATGATAATGCAAAGACGACTTTTCTTCCTGTTATTGATGATTCTGTCTGTGTCCGCTGCAGGCCAAAATGATTATTTGACTTTGAAAGGTCGTGTGGTTTGCCAGGGACGGGGTGTGCCTTATGCCACACTGCAGCTGAAGGGTACGTCGATTGGTGTGTCGTGTAACGACGCCGGTGAGTATGAGCTGAAGGTACCCGCCGTTCACGAGGCCGACACCCTTGAGGTTCGCTCGGTGGGCTATGAGCAGAAAGAATTTGCAGTGGCCGTAGCACTAAAGCGTGCACGGCTGGAGATAAAGTCGAACCCTATTGTGCTGCAGGAAGTAAGCGTGTCATCCTACCGCTCTGCACTCCGGTTACTGAAAGATGCTATCGTATGCATATCACACAATTACCATCAACAGGCTGGCTATTCCACTTTCTTTATGCGCGACTGGCGTGCGGTGGACGATGAGATGTACTCGTTTGACGAAGCTGTGATGATGCTTAAGCGTAGCAGTTATAGTCAGTATGCCGACAAGAGAACGTTCCAGTTTATTCGTGACGAGCGTGAGATGCCCGACGATTTCAAGTTGCTGCTGAAGCACCGGCTGCTGGTTTATGACAAGGCTTTGCTCATATCTAAAACGGGTAGCCGCAACGGGGCAGCCGAAATGCTGGAGTATGCCGACAACGAGAATTTCTACGATCCGTTATATGCCCCGGAGGCTTGCTTCGCTTTAGCCGACCGTATGATTGGCCATTATACGTATGGGCCTGTCATGGAGTTTATCGACAATGGAGAACGGTATTATCGCTTTGTCGTCACGTCCTCCACTGGCCGACAGAGATACGAATTTACTATCCATAGGGGTGACCTGGCCATTGTACAGATTAAATCGGTGCAAAACCCGTGGACCGAGCGTCCGCCCGTCAAGGACTGGGTAAATATTGCATACAACAGGCTGACACACGACGCAGACTCCTCTATATGGACATATGAGATGAGGAACGGACACTATACTTTGACCCGTTATTACAATTACAAGGCATTCCACCTGAGTGCCCACCACAAAGGTCAAAAGGGCAAGACGCAACAATGGCAGTCATGCATCGACTGGACGCTGACCGATTTCTCCTTCGACGCGGACACCATCTTGGGAGACACCATCACCGTGCGCCCACAGACCCTATATGGAGCTCTGGGCGAGAGCAGCGTGGAAAAATCCTTTTGGGGCCACTACAACAGTGTTGTAATCGACACGTTGCCCTTGCGCCTGTTTGCTGAAAAAATGAAAAAAATGTATCCCAATGAAAAAAGGTAGCTTTATAATGTTTGTTGTTGCCGCGCTGCTGGGTTGCGCGGGTGTCCAGGCTCAGGAACTGGATGAGCTGGACAGTGTGTCGGTTTTCGGTACGGTGATAAACCAGATATCCCGCCAGGCTGAGTCCTTTTGCTCTGTCCGTTTTCTGGAGGGGGATGAAGTGCGCCGGGAGGTGCTGACCGACGAGAATGGCGACTTTGCCGTCACGGGCATCCCTGTAGGGGATTACACGCTTGAGGTGAGGGTGAAAGGCCTTTCACTGCACAAGGAAAACCTGGCCCTGTCCTCCGATGTCTATCTCTCAGTCTCCGTCATCACGGATTCAATCAGACTGAAGAACCTGCCGGAGGTGGATGTCAACGCCTCCCGCCCCAAGCACCAGTTGGCTGAGCAAAAACTGCTCATTAAGCGAACGGACGACATTCGGCTGAGATTTTTCGACTATCGTGACTGGATTCCCTGGTACCAGGGTAAGCCGAAAGGCGCTCCTGCCTCGCAGATGACCCCTCCTTGATACGGGTTATAAAGAACCTTCGGATGCAATTATTTTAAGCCTCGACATACTAAAAAGAAAAAAAATGCGTAGAAAAAGTTGCTGTTTGTAAAAAAAAGTGTACTTTTGCATTTCAAAACGGAATATTAATCAATACGCGGACTATCGAAACACGACTATCAGTTCAACACTTAAAAAGCGATAAGAATGATTGATGTATCTCTTACTACGCTCCCCGACAACGAGCTGATACAAGGCTACAGAGACGGCAACGCCGCCTGTTTTGATGTTCTCCTTTCCCGTTATCAGGCAAAGGTCTATGGCTATATCCTCTCTGTAGTGAAGGACAAGGATGTGGCCGATGACATTTTCCAGGACACCTTTTTCAAAGTGGTGGCCACAATCAACGCTGGTGTATACAAGGACGAGAACAAGTTCATCCATTGGGTAATGCGCATTGCGCACAACCTGATCGTAGACTACTTCCGCCGCAACAACAAAATGCCCATCGTGCCCAACCGCCCCGACTATGATATTGTGGATACGTTGAAACTGCACGACGACAACGTGGAGCAGAGTATCATGCGCCAGCAAACCAGCAGCAATATCCGCAAGCTGGTGAAAATGCTCCCTCCCGAACAGCGCCGGGTGGTGATACTGCGACACTATGGCAAGTGCGACTTTAAGGACATAGCCGCCCGCACTGGTGTAAGCATCAACACGGCACTGGGCCGCATGCGCTACGCCATCATCAATCTGCGCCGACTGGCAGAGGAACACAACATGTTCCAGGAACTATAGGCTTTCTGAACCGTGTCAAGTCGGGGTTAAATGTTAATTAACATTTTTCCGCACAATAATTAATGCCATTTTGAGTTTATAGGGTGTATTTATCTGAGAAAAAACGGATAGACAACCTTATGTTCAACTTAAACTGGCGCGTATGATGCAGGACTATGAATCTTATCAAAGCACAAGTACATCTTATGGAACTGCAAGCACATCCGTACAACCCTCTCCCCAAGTTGTGCAGAACATCCTCAGGTATGCGCGGTGCATTCAGAACATCAGCATGGGGGATGTGAGAATTAAAGTTTATCTCAACTAGTGAAGAAAAAGCCCAGCTTTGCGCCGGGCTTTTTGTTTTTCAGCTGTTCAGCCGTTGGAAATACTTCCACCATAGGGCGGGAATATCCCCTTTCATGGTCTGCTGATAGTCGGCATACGTGCATGGCAGCATGAGCTGGCGCGAGTATATCTCCTGCAGGTCGTGGTTGTTGCAAGGCACGTGCATCCACCAGCGGTCGCTGAGTTTGCTTTTGTAGAATTCGATGTCGAGGTTGTGTTGCTCAATGTTGACAAAGAATCGCTTGCAGTTCTCCGGGTTCAGCATCGGGTTGTCGTGCTTGCGGTTATAGAATCCCTCTATAAAGTACCACAGCCCCTGGGCCACCATGTGGGCGGTCTGGCCGTGGTTGTCAAACAGGGGGTTCACCTCGAAGATGCCGAGACAGTCCGTCTTGTCGCTCATGCCGGCATACCGCATCATGAGGCAGAACTCCTCTCCATAGAAACCGTGGGGCGAAGGATAGCGGTTGCCGGGGGCATCGCTTTGGCGTATCGAGCCGGTGTCGACGGTGAGCAAGTCCGCGTTGCGGATAAGCGACTCGGCGCGTGTCATGTCGTTCTGCAGCTCGCCCAACCGGTAGGCATCAAATTTAAGCTCATCCATCAAATTGATGTACTCCTGCCCCACAAAGTATGTCTGGTAACCCAGATTGGCGTTGAAGAACAGATAGTTTGGGCTCTGCATGACGATATTGCGCAGCCAAGTGCGGGAGGTAATCTCGTCATTGTTCTCCAAGTCGAAACGGGCATCGATGGAGGTAATGTTCATGATGCGGTTGAGGCGCTCGTAGCCCTTGTAGGCGGCATAGGTCAGGTCCTGGCTCCCCCCCAACAGGATGAGGGTGTTGCCCTGCTGCAGCACGGCGGCCACGATTTCGGACACCGCATAGTATGTGTCCTCGGCGGTCTGCCCAAGGATCACGTTCCCCAGGTCCACGATATGGGTGTCCTGGACGGGCAGCGCAAGCTGGTAAAGGTACTGCCGTATCGCGTTGGGTGCGTCGGCGCAGCCTGCGTTGCTCTCCGCTCCACGGTCCTCGGCAACGCCCACCATCACCAGCCCCCCGTCGGGCATCTGGGGCAGCCCCGCCTGTGGGGTGTGGGTCTCAATGCGGTCACCCAGCCGGGTTACGTACTCGCTGGGCAGAAACCCTAGCTGGTCTGGCTGCACGGGCGAAAGGTATTGCTGTATACCGGACATGTCAGAAAGTTTGACGGATAATGTCACCGTGGTCCTTCACAATCATTTTGTAGAACCAGTCCGGATATTTGGGCTGCATGGGGAAGGCGGCGTTGCCCGTCTCGGTGCGCTCAAACTTGCCGTCCTTCTCTTTCTTGATGTTGCCGTCGATGTACTTGACCAGCAGGTAGCGGTCAAGGGCGTTCCACTCGTTCATCATGCGCTCGGCCATACGGCCGGAGAAGTCGTTAAGCTGGTGGGTGAGGGCCTCGTCGTTGGCTGCGGTCTCGCTGGCCTTGCGGTCGAAACGTCCCACTTCGTTTATAAAGCTTGTCTCTAACCGGTTCTGAACCTTCTGCAGGTCTACAATCATGTCGCTGTAGCGGCTGTAAACAAAGTTGGTGACGCGGTTAAAGAGCCAGAAAGCGGCCGTCTCGCTGTAGGTGAGCATGTCGCCGTTGCCTTCGCGGAAGCATTCGGGTATCTTGGTGATGCCGCAATACATGGGGCAGTAAACCGTGCTGTATGTGTCGTCGACCCCAAACCACAGTATGCCGCCTATCTTGGCGGGCAGCCATCCGCGGCACTGGGCCACAAAGCTGAAGCCGGTCTGTTGGGTGGAGGTGGCGCGCTCGTGCACGTATTGTTTCCCGTCCACCTCAAATCCCATGGGGCGCCAGCGGTAGGGGCAGGCAAAGGGGCCAGCTCCCATGTCCTTGCTCATGTCCATGGCGGTGCCTTCGTAGTGGTCGCGCATCAAATTCATCACCTCGTGCACATCCACCTTGTGGTCGGGTTTAATCCACAGCGGCATGCGTTCGGCATTGGGGTCGCCCATGGCGTATTTCTCATAGCGGCGGGCCTCCTTGTTGACGCGGTGGAACATGGCATACACACGGGCATCGCAGCCGCGTATGCCACTAAAGGTGAGGGGAGCGTAGGTGTCGCAGAACGAGAACTCCTCGTTCTTGCCGTCAAACCATCCGCAGGCGCGGGCATAGGTAATCACGTCGGCGGCATATACACACTCAACCTCGGGCTCGTAGATATAGTCCATGTGGTTGCTGCTGATGACGGTGTGCAGCCCCTTGCCCTTGGCCTTGCTGAACTTCTTGCCCTCTTGGGGGAACTGGGTGATGCGGGCCTGGTTGGCATGGCCGCTCACATAGCCGTCGGGTATGCGGCGTGCCACCCACACGGCACCGTCGGTATATTTGTACTTCAGCTTCTTGGCCACGTCGGCCTTTACGGGGGCGGCGCGCTTGCCTATCAGCTCCAGTATCCACACCTCGTTGGGGTCGCAGATGGAGAAACTCTCGCCCTCGCTGCAGTAGCCGTAGTCGGCCACCATCTTGGTCATCCACCATATGGCCTCGCGGGCGTTCTTGGCGCGCTGCAGGGTGACGTAGATGAGCGAACCGTAGTCAATGCCCTTCACCTCATCTTTCCAGCACTCCTCGCGGCCGCCGTAGGTGGTCTCGCCGATGGCCAGCTGGTGCTCGTTCATGTTTCCCACCACGCTGTAGGTGTGCGCCACCTGCGGTATCTCAAACAGCTTCCGGCCGCTGTCCCAGTCCACCAGCATAAACATGGTGCCGGCGGGATAGTCGGCGGCGCGGCGGTAGTAGAGCTCGCCATACAGCGTGTGGCTGTCGGCGGCATAGGTTATCATGGTGCTGCCGTCCTTGGTGGCACCTTTGGTAAACAGGAAATTGGTGCAGGCGTCAGCCCTCGGGCTGGCGGCCATGGCCATGGCAAACAGGCCTGCTGCAAAAAAGATGTTGGCTTTTCTCATGTCGTTAATATGTTAATTATTACTATACGCTGTGCAAAGAATGTATGCATATTTCGAGAGTGCAAAGATACGAATTATTTTTCATTATACGGAAAAATGTGCCGAAAGTGACAGTGGACCTCTCCGGCACACCGCAGCGGTGCCGTATGCGGCATTCCGCGCCTGCAGGATTGCAACCCCCGCCCCGTTTCAAGGCGCCACCAATGGCCTCTGCGCCGCCCTGCGGCCACCATTAACCCGGGCCGGACAGCAACCGGCAGGCCCTCGGCCCCCTCTTTGGCCGCTGTTGCACCGTTTGGTCTACCGTTCTTTGTCGGCAGTTGTTCGATGCTATTCGAATAACAGCCCTTGAATTGTGGAGTATGTGCCGGCGAAGGATGGGCGGAGCATTGGGCCGGGGACGGGCGATCGTTAGCGGACGGTCACCGTGGGGGAGTCGGTGTTGGCGCGGTATTCGGGGGCGTAGACGCTCTGCAGGGTGCAGATGCCGTTGGTGAAGGTGCCGCTGTGGCGCACCCACAGGTCGTATTCCACGTAGTACTGCCCTATGCCGAGATGGTCGATGTAGCAGTCGGTGCGTTCGTCGCGCACGTCCACATAGTAGCGCAGGCCGTCGTTCCACTTCCATCCGCTGGCGGTGCTGACGGGTTCGCAGGCGGCGGCACGCTGGTCGCGCAGCACCATCTGGTCGGTGGCTTGCAGGCAGTCGATGTCGATGTGCACCCGTATGCGGTCGCCCGCGCGGAGCGGCATTTCGGGCGCAAGCAGGCTGAGGCTGCCGTCGGGGTTTACGCGGCTGAGGGTTTTGCGGAGTTTGAGGCCGGTGCCGTTGTACGCGATGCTGTCAATGGGGGTGTCGTGGCTGTGGAACACGGCGCCGAAGGCAGGCAGGGGGGAGGTGCCGGTGAGTTGGAAGTGGAGGGTGTGTGCTGCGCCGGCAGGCAGCGGCTGGTTTCCCGGCTGGGTGCTGAGGGTGTCGCCATTTAGGGTTAGCGACAGGGCGTGGGCGTTGCTGCCGGCTGTGAGGGTATTCATCCTGGTGAGGGCGCGGAGGGCGGCGGCGGTGGCCATGTCGGTGCGCCAGGCGGTGCCTTGCTTGGAGGCAAGTATCCATTGCTGTATGCGGCTCACCGCCTCCCGGTCGTGCAGCACGTCGGCCATCACGTCCACCATCAGGGCGGCGGTCTCTATGGGGCGTTGGTACCAGCCGTGGCCGCTCACGTTGCTGCGCCAGTACATGCCTTTGTCGTCCTCGGTGTGGGCGGTGCCTTTTATGCGGTTGGCAAGCCGCACGGCGTCGGCGGTGTCGCCCATGTGCAGCATCAGCAGGGCTAACTGCCCTTGGGTGCGCAGGTGGTCGGTGTATTCGGCGCTGTGTCTTTTGAATATGTTGTAGTAGAAGCGGAAGGTTTGCTGCACGATGCTGTCGCACTCGGCAAGGGGTTTGGCCCCGAAGTACAGGCTGCGTGTGTAGAGCAGCGACAGGCAGTCGTCGTGCCACGGCAGGTAGGAGGAGCGGATGAGGTCGTGCTTGCCCTTTTCGGCAAGGAGGTTGTCGAGGTAGTTCACGGCTTTGAGGAATTGGCGTGGGTTTTCGTGTACAGCGGGGCAGGTGGCAATGCGTTGCAGGATGCTCTCGGTGATGTAGCGGCTGGGTTCCTTGCCGCCGGGCATCCAGCTCCAGCCTCCCTGCGAGGTCTGCGCGTTGCGCAGGCGCTGCAGGTCGCTGCTATAGCGGGTTTCGGCGCGCTTGCGTGCCTTGGGGGTGGTGTCGAGGAGGGAGGTGAGGTGGTTCACATAGGCGCTGTTGGCAAGGTATATGTTGCCGGGCATGAGGAGGCGTTTGAAGTGGGGCAAGGCATCGATGACGTATTGCACGGGGTTGGCGTTGAAGGCCAGGGTGGTGCTGTCGCCCGGCGCGGGGGCGGGCAGGGCGATGTCGAAGGCGCGTACCACCTCCTTGCCATCCGTGCTGCCGGGCAGGAAGAGCAGGTGGCTGGTGGTGATGCGCTCGCGGTTGGAGAGCACTGGCAGTGCGCCCTGTTCGCCGTCGGAGTGGTGGCCGGTGGTGTGGCTTGTCACGGCATAGACTTTATAGTTGGCCGTGTGCCAGTCGGTGGGGACGGCAAGGCGCATGGTGGCTATGCCGCTGCTGTGCGGGGCAAGGGTGAGGGAGGTGGAGTACTCTTGGTTAGAGTCTCTTTGCGTGCTGTCGGCATTGGCCATCTCGAAGCCCGTCATCACCTCTACCGTGCTGTCGGTGAGGTTGGATACTTTGGCGGGTATTGCCACGGTGTCCCCTTGGCGCAGGAATCGGGGCATGAGGGGTTGCACCATCAGCTCGCGCTGCGAGTAGATGGTGCGGCTTATGGAGCCTATCTGGAAGCGGTCGCTCCAGGCAAAGCCCCGCAGCTGCCACTGGGTGAGGGCATCGGGAAGGGTGAACTGGACGCTTACGCGGCCCTCCTTGTCGCTGCGCAGCGCGGGTTCGAAGAAGGCAAGGGTGCTGAGGTTTTTGCGCATGGCGGGTGCCTTGTCAGCGGCGGTGCCGTCGAAGTTGAACATGGTGGGCATCTCGGCTATGGCCTCCTTGGGTACATTCACCCCCGTGCGTTTGCGCATCGTCGCCATGCCATCCTCGCCACGGGCATACCCTATGCCAGCCACTGAGGCCACAATGCTCTCCACGCTGTTGCCCGGCATGTGCGAAATGTCGTCTGAGGAGATGCGCATGCCGCTCTCGGGTGTTCCAATCTCGATGACGGGAATCTGTGAAGTGCCTATGCGGGGTGATTTTGATTCCACTATTTGTACCTCTTGCAGCGCGGTGGCAGAGGGCCGCAATGGTACGGTCCATGTGGTGATTTGGTCTGACCGGATGACCACCTGATAAGAGCAGCCAGAGTATCCCACCGACGAAAACACGATGTCGTACAGCCCGGCAGGGAGCCTTTTGAAAGAGAAATTCCCGTCCATATCGGATGTGGTGCCCGCCACCCGATGGCCTTGTTGGCGCGCCACTATGTTGACAAAGGGCACTGGCTCCTGCGTCTTGGCATCCACCACCGTTCCACGGAACAAGGCAGCCCCGTAGCTGTTCAGCAGACGGTCGTAGAATGTCTTCTTGTCCATCAGCGCGAACCCCAACTGCGGCTGGTCCCACTTGGAGATTGACATGTAAAGATTCTCTTTTGCCATCGTCGACAGTCTGGTTTCCAATATGTCGTCATTTTGCATGTAGGCGTTCTTTGTCCAGGGCCAGAAACCGGCATTGAAGCTTCCGTATTGCTCTAACGAGCGGTCGTAGAGGCTCAGGCAGAGGTTGGCGGCCACTGCTGCGGAGTCGCCGTCGGCAATGCGGAACGTCCACCGCTCCTGCGCGCCGGGTTGCAGGCGGTCGCGGAAGGTCTCGGTGCTGATGGTCAGCACCTGATCAGGCCGCACCACGCGGATGACATACCGATTGGTGAATGAGCACCCCTCGCGCACGGCCGACAGATGCACCGTGCAGCCGTCTTTCATTTTCTTGGTTATCGGGATGAGGAGGGTGGAGGTGTGGCTGCTGTCTATCACCATCATGCCCCGTTGGTAGATTTTGGCGGCATGGCACACGCGATAGTAGAGCGGCTGGTTGCCGTAGGGGCTGCCCAGCTCTATGCGCACCGTGTCGCCCACCTTGCATGTGAGCTGATTGTAATATATCCAGTCGCGGCGGGGTGTGGTGCGCAGCCACACCACCTCGTCGCCCGTCACGCGGCCACCTGTCGCCACGTAGTTGACCAGCGTGTCGTGCCGATTGCCGTCGGGGGTGTGGAACACCACGCGGTACAGTCCCGAGGGGAGGCCGGGTATGACGATAGTGCGGTCGGCGGTGGTGCTGTCATAGCGTTTCGCCACCACGGGCCACGAATGCCGGTCGCCCTCCTCGCGGCTGAAGGCGCGGTAGGGGAACAACCGGTGGAACTCTGCCTTGCTCCCTGTCCATCGCGCCTCGGGGTGTTCGATTTGCAGGGTTTCGAGCGTGCGTACCGTGTCCGGCTGGCGCAGCTGGTACAACTCCACCCGCACGTTGCCTTGGAGGGGCTGGTGGTCGAAGTTGTTGTAGACAAAGGTGAGGTGGCTCAGGTCATCATTGGTCGGCATGCAGTAGCCGTCGGCATTGCTCACGTGGAACGAGAGGTGCTGCTCATGCAATTCGCCGTCGGCATCCATCACCCGCACGTATGCCGTGTAGATATAAGTGGTCTTATGGGTAGCACTCGAGTCGGCAGTGTCTTTCTCGGGGGTGAACGTGAACTGGAAGTTGCCCTTGTCGTCCACCGTAAGGCTGTCGCGGTGGGGATATTCGTCAGCCATTGACGACGATGTCAGGGGATTGAGCATCTTCTCGCGGCTCACCTCCCACTTCACCCGTGCCCCCGACATCGGGGCCCCGCTGTAGCTGATGGCTGAACCATAAAGGGTGATGGGCTGCCCAAAACGGCGCGCCGCTGCCTCGCCGCTGTCGCGGGTGGCGGAGAGTGTCACCATGAAGTGTGGCGGCTTATAGGCCTCCACCTTGATGGTCCGGGTGGTGTAGTAACCCTCAAAGAGGGAACTTTCATAGTCCACTGATTGCACCTCGATGCAGTAGCGGCCGTTCTCCCCCTCGGCGGGGATGACAAACTGCCCGTGGCAGCGGCCATGCTCGTCGGTAGTGAGCCGCAGGGTGTCGGTCGCCTTTTCGTATTGTTGGCCGAAGGTGGCTATAAGTTTCACCTGTTTTGCCGGGCGGATGTGGATGCTTTGCTCCTTGCCACGGGTGTGCTTGCGGTATGCCACACAGCTGAAGCGCACCGTGTCGCCCACACGGTACACCGGCCTGTCTGTCATCACGATTTCAAGCCAGCGGGTCTTCTGCTTGTCCCGGAGCCATGTCTGCACTGCACCCCGACCGCCGTATGTGGTATAGTAAAACTCATACCCGTCCATGTCGACCGAGAGCTGGTCGAAATCAATCATCCAATATAGGGGCGATGAAGAGGAAAAACTGTAGTGTCCCTCGCGGTCGGTGCGGGTGCGAAGGCGGAAGGGACGCTCGGTCAGCTCCTTTTCGCCGTGCAGGGTCACGCGATGGTGAGCTATTGGCTGTCCCGTAAGGCGGTCCACCACATACCCCGCCGAGGGCCAGAGCTGTGTGCGCCCATGGGTGGCAAGGGTGGTGTAGGTGATAAACGTGGCATCGGACGAGAAGTATTCCGACCCACTCACTCCGCGTCCCGTTTGGCTGTCGGTGCTGTCCCAGTAGGCCAGCAGGACATAGTTGCCTTGCGGCACGGGGGGCAGCGCCACCAGGTACTCATGCCAGTTGTGGTCGCCCGAGTCAGGCAGAGTCTGCTCCCACTCTTTGACAGGCTTGAGAGTCATCAAGGAGTCGCACTTCTGCTCGTCGCTGTAGGCGTAGGGCAGGTCTATCTGCTCCACGATGCGGAAGTGCAGCCGACGGATGTTCCTCGCCTCCACAACTGCCATACGGCTGCGGCGCGACGACTCGATGCTGGCAAATTTCAACCGGTACTCCGGCTGGCAGATGCTGTATTTGCGCAGCGTGCGGCAACTTTTGGCCCCGTAAGTGCCGGGATAGAGATGTTCTGTCTCGAGGCAGATACGTTCCGCCTCCACCCTTTGGTAGTTCTCATTCTGATACTGCGCGCGTCGCAACCCCAGCAGAGCCTTCATCTCCGGGTCCTCAATACGGGGCTGGTAGTAAGCCACAAGGCTGTCGAGCCGGGGCAGATAATAGAACAAGTCATACCGTTTAAGGTCAAGCCACAGCATGGCCTCGGCATCGTCCGTATACACCTGCGCCACACGGTGGTGCAACCGCAGCAGGTAGTGAGCCTTCGGGCTGGCGGCGCCAGGCAGCGACCCGAATGTAGCAAGCGGCGCTATCACCTGTGGCCGCAACGTGTCGGGCAGCTCATTCAAATTAAGATGCATATAATTGTTGTTGAGCAGTGTCTGCACCACCATGCCCAGCAGCGAGCTGTCCAATGGTGGCAACCCCGCCGCTGTGTCGTCCACAAACAGGCGGGCGTAAGGCCCTGTAGGAGCAGTGCGCAGCTGTGCGGCGTATGCCAGCACACTGTCGGCACATCGCAGCAGCGTGTCCTCCATGCGTGCCGCATGCCATTGGTATGCGCTCAGGTTGGGGTCGTCCGACGGGTGGCGACGACCTATGCGGTAGTAGTTATCTGAATAGATTCTGTTGTACGTGTCGAACAGCAGGGCATACGCCACCGCGCGGTCCATGCCCCGCAGCTGCCGTGCCAGCAGCCCGTAGCGCAGCAAAGCCGAGTCGGCGGCATGCTCGCTATAGCCCTCGTCGAGCATAGTCAGATAGAAAGCCGCCGTGAGCAGCTCCGTCCCCTCGGCCTGACGGTAATACCCCTGTGCCAAAGGGTAGGCGGTGGCATACTGGGCCTCGCTCAGCAGCGAGTCTAATTGGTCCCACCGGTTGCTGGTGGTGGATTGTGCTGTGGCGGCCAGTGTTGCTGCACACACAAGGAGTAGGAGGGTTGCTTTCTTCATCATGGGATGTCACTATTGGGAGTGCAAAATTACACATTTTTTTTGGACAATAAGATTATTAGTGCAGAATGGCTATTTTTAGGTGATGCTTTATTCGTTTAGAGCCAGAAACTGGGTGAAAAGTGACAGGGGATAATAAAATGTAGGGTTGCAAAATAAAATGAATGGTGTCGGCGTTATCATTGCGGATTGTATACAGGTTAGTATCCGATTATGACAGAGCAGATGTTCGATTCGATTGCCCACAGTTACGACGGGCTGAACCATTGGCTTTCGGCTGGAGCCGACAAGGGATGGCGGAGGCGTTCGCTTGGTTGGTTTGTAGAGCGGGAACGTCCACAGGCCATCCTTGATGTGGCATGTGGCACAGGCGACTTTAGCATTGCCATTGCCCGTCATGCACATCCTGACACCCGCGTGTGGGGTGTGGACCTGTCGGAAAGGATGTTGGAGGTGATGCGGCGCAAGGTAACAGCGGCTGGATTGGAAGGCCGTATCGGGGCTGAACGTGGGAACGGAGAAGAGTTGCGCTTTGCCGACAGCAGTTTCGATTGCGTTACTGTGGCCTTCGGCATCCGCAATTTTGAACATCGGGAGCGGGCCTTGCGCGAGATGCACCGAGTGCTGCGCAAGGGAGGCAAGGTGGTGATATTGGAACTTTCTGAACCTTCCAACCCTGTGTTGCGTTGGTGCTACAACCTTTACTTTGCCCGACTGTTGCCCCTTGTGGGTGGCTGGGTGTCGGGTCAGCGCGAGGCCTATAGCTATTTGCCACGCTCGGTGGCGGGTTTTCCCGGCAAGGAGGAATGGATGGAAACGATGCGCCGGTGCGGCTTTGTCGACGTGCGCCATAGGGCGTTTACGCTTGGGGTGTGCAGGTTGTATGTGGGGTGTGCAGGGTAGCAGTTTTTTTTGGAGGAATACCAAAGGCAAAAACGAATACAATCCATATTTATTCACCTGTTTGTAATTCTGTTATATTGATTATTGGAACCTGATTATGACTGTTAAGGCTTGTTTGCGTTCTATGCGTTTGCGGACGCTGCCGCTGTCGTTGAGCGGCGTGGTGTTGGGAATCTTTATTGCTGCCACACATGGGTCGTTATCCATATTGACGGTGGTGTTGCTGTTGCTCACCGCTGCATTGCTGCAGGTGCTGTCGAATCTCTGCAACGAACTGGGCGATGTGCTGCACGGCACAGACACCGACGAGCGTCAGGGCATGCACTATTCAATACAGGAGGGAGAGATGACGGTGGCACAGATGAAGCGGTTGATTGCTGCAGTGGCCATATGTTGCGCCGTTTGCGGATCCTGCATGGTTTATAGCTCTTTTGGCACATTGTGGGATGTCCGTCCACTGGTGCTGCTGGCATTGGGTGGCGCCGCAATCGTGGCAGCCATGCGCTACACGTTGGGCCATAATCCCTATGGCTACCGCGGTTGGGGCGATTTGTTTGTGTTTGTCTTCTTCGGGCTGGTGTCGGTTTGTGGTGGCTATTACGTATGTTTGCACGATATGACCGACTGGCTGTTGCTGCTGCCGGGTAGTGCCATTGGCTTTTTCAGTATGGGAGTATTGAATGTGAACAATATCCGCGACATGAAGACGGATGCCGCCACCCGGACCACAGTGGCGTTGCGGTTAGGCGGTCGGCGTGCCAGAATTTACCAGACGGTATTGATTGCATGTGGCTGGGTGGCGATGGGGGTTTATACCGCTGTGACTGCTGAGGGCTGGACCCCATGGCTTTTTGTGTTGACTTTGCCTTTGTTTGCCAAGCACCTGCTTGGTGTGTGGCACCGCGACGGGCGCGACCTCGACCCCATGCTTCCCCTGCTGGTGATGAGCACCTTCCTCCTCGCCCTGCTGGCCGCCGCCGGCCTGCTTCTGGGCTCTCGATGAGCAGGATGTTGTTCCTTAGAATCCTGCCAAATGCAAAAAAAGTTGTACATTTGTAACATGAATATAAATTTGTTTTTATGAAGGAATGTTTGGAAATCAGGAAGTTTGGTCCAATAGACCACCTTGTCTTGGACGACATTAAACCATTGACGGTATTTGTCGGAGAGTCGGGCTGTGGCAAAAGCACCATCATGAAAGTGCTTGCCATCTTCCGATGGATATATAAGATGGTAAATATCAGGTCTTATCTCAAAGACTATTCCAACGTCCAGAAGTCGCCCTTTAGTTTCAACTTTCCCTCCTACCTGAAACTGGATGGACTGGAAAGCTACCTGAAACCTGATACGTTCTTCAGTTACTCGCGGGGCTTCTGCTCTATGAAATACTCCAAAAGGAGACTCCGTTTGGTCAACCAGCATATTCCCCGAGAAGAACTAAGCATGGAGAAGATATCATACGTATCAGAAAAAAGGAACCTGATTCCCGATGTTTTCAACCACGTCCTGACCATCAACAAGAATGCCTTCTATCTGAATGAAGTATGGAACGACTATCTGTTGGCTTCTGAACAGATTGCCGAACTGGATATGCCCTTCACCAATGTCCGTTTCCTGAAAAAGAAGTCGAAACAGGGCGAGAAACACATGATTCAATCGATTAACCCCCAAGGGGGATACCTCATTGATATTGGGGAGGCCTCTTCCGGCATGCAATCTTCAACACCGTTGTCTCTCATTGTTGAATACTTCTCACACCATTACAATCTTGTCAAAGCCATGAACAAGTCGGTGGTTTCATACCTTTTAGAACAGGATAGCCTGAAGGAGTTCGACAGCAAGATGAACATCGGTGATTTCCCCTCCAAACGGGTGAATCTCTTTGTCGAAGAACCCGAACTGAGCCTGTTTCCAGACAATCAGGTAGGACTGATTGATTACATGGTTGACAGATGTTTCCTCTCCCAAACAGGCGACTACGACATCACCCTGATGCTTTCAACCCACAGCCCCTACATTGTGAACTACCTGAATGTCCTTCTGCACAGACCGAAAACTGCTGTCCACCTTGACAGGGAGCAACTGGGGGTATATCGTGTCTACAACGGTACAATCCAGAACCTGATGCTGCATGGGGACAACTCGGATGACATTGCTGTTGACACACGCGACCTATCCGAAACCATGCAAACAATCTATAACGAATACGTCGAACTGGCAAGTGCAAAGGCATGAAGGATCTACTGCTGAACACGTATCCTGCCCATTTCGGAGCCACTGGCAGATATACCATCTCATCTGACAGTAAAGAGGGTTCCTTTGCCCTCAACGACGAAAAGGCTTGCCGTGAATGCCGAGGTCGAAATAAGCAACAATGCAGTGAGGAGGATGCCGATACGCACATGCTCGTGCATGCAGACCACCCTGTCATGGTTGTGGACATAGAGACATTCCTCAACCAGTTTGACGGGAAAAGAGCCGCCATAAAGGATCGGTGCGACAGAATGATCTATGACGGCAGCAAGATTGTGTTTGTTGATTTCTATTGCGGCCTACAAAAGTATTTGCTTCCCTACTCCAACACCGGAGGAGACCAACCGGGCAAACTGGCAAAGGCACGTCACCAAATAACCAACACTGTGGAAAAAATCTGCGAGGTTCCGTTCATCAATGAAAGGATTGCCAATTACGCAACCAAGGAGGGCATTTTTGCATGCCGTATCAAGAAGCCCGAACCCAACCCTGCCTTGCTCGGAGAGCCTGCCATGCAGACCTTCTTGAATAGCGCCCCACGGGTGAAAGGATACACAGACATTGCTCACGGGTTCAAATTCCACATGTTGGAGTACCCCGAAACCTATGAGTGGTAAGGAAGCCACCTCCACGGTGTGTGGCACCGCGACGGGCGCGACCTCGACCCCATGCTGCCCCTGCTGGTGATGAGCACCTTCCTCTTCACCATCCTCGCCGGTTCCGGCATGCTTCTGAGTGCGTTGTAACGCCGTTATTTTGTCTCCACTTAGTTTACACTTTATCTACAGTTATTCGACCTCTCGTAGAGTAACTATAGAGTAACTGTGGAATAAGTCTAAGCGAAAGATGGAAGTTGGAGCTATGTGAGGGTGGCGCGGGAGTGGTGGTTGAGTGAAAGGGTGGCGGCAGGTGTTCTGGCTTGTTTCGGTGCAGGAGCCGGTTGCGGACAGGCACGAAAAAAGGCGGGACGTGGGTCCCGCCTTGCTGTTGTGTATGCAAAAGGCTCTTGCCTTAGAGCAGCTTTTTCTTCAGGTTGAGAATCATGTCGTCGGTCATGCGTTCCAGGTCGTACTGTGGGTTCCAGCCCCATTCCTTACGGGCGCAGCTGTCGTCCATTTTGTTTGGCCAGCTGTCGGCGATGGCCTGCTTGATGGGTTCAGGTTCGTAGACCATTTCGAAGGCGGGGTAACGTTTCTTGATGGCGGCATAGATAATCTCGGGGTCGAAGCTCATGGAGGTGACGTTGAAGCTGTTGCGGTGGACGAGCTTGGTGGGGTCGGCTTCCATAATGTCGATCATGGCCTTCTGGGCATCGGGCATGTACATCATGTCCATGTAGGTGCCTTTCTTGAGGGGGCAGACGAATTTCTCACCCTTGACGGCAGCATAGTAGATTTCGACGGCGTAGTCGGTGGTGCCACCGCCGGGCAGTGTTTGGTAGCTGATAAGACCCGGGAAACGGACACTGCGGGTGTCGACACCGAAACGGGTGAAGTAGTAGTCGGAGAGGAGCTCACCGGTCACTTTGGTGACACCGTAGATGGTGTTGGGGCGCTGGATGGTGTCCTGCGGGGTGTTGTCGTGGGGAGTGGAGGGGCCGAAGGCACCAATGGAGGAGGGGGTGAAGACGGCACAGCCAAAGAGACGGGCCACCTCGAGACAGTTGACAAGGCTTCCGATACCTACATTCCAGCCCAGCATGGGGTTGAGTTCGGCTGTGGCGCTGAGGATAGCGGCCAGATTATAGATCGTGTCGATGTTGTATTGCTTCACAGCGGTGGCAATCTGCATGATTTGGGTGGAGTCGATGCGCTCTACTGGGCCGCGCTCGTAGGGGTCGCCTTTCAGCGGCCGCAGGTCGCTGCACACTACGTTGTTGTCACCATAGATGTCTCTCAGATTACGGGTCAGCTCGGAACCAATCTGTCCGCCGGCACCAACTATCAGAATTCTTTTCATTGTGGTATTATTTAATGTTTTCGATATGTCTGTTTAGTTATAATAACCAATTGTTCAAATCCTTGTGGGTGAATGTCACCACTATTTGAAATGGCAAATATACAAAAATATTCTGAATTGGGCATTTTGATTTGTGATTCGGTGCTGTTTTATTATGCTTTTTTTGTATCTTTGCACTTTTAATACGAATGAATTTCTTATGACAAATACATGTGATACAGGCCAGTTGGCATTCCATAAGCTAACGGTGGACGACTGGGCGGCAGTCCAGGCCGTGACACTCGGTGCAGGAAGGAGGAATTGCAACTATACTTTTGCCAATCTCATAGGGTGGCAGTTCTGGTACAATACGGAGGTTTGTATTTGCGAAAATGCCGTGGTGTTCCGTTTCACTTTTGAAGGCCGCAGGGCTTATATGGTCTGCACGGCTGCGGCACCATCGGTTCGGCTGGTTGAGTTGTTGTGCGCTGATGCCGCTGCTGTTGGGAGCGAGCTGATGGTGTTGGGTGTGGAGGACGAACCGGCAGCGCAGGTTGCGGATATGCTGCCCGGCCGAGTGACTGTCTATCCAAGGAGGGAACAGTATGACTATATCTATTTGCGGCAGGACTTGGCAGGCCTAAAGGGCGGTAGCCTTAAGGCCAAGCGAAACCACGTAAACAAGTTTCTCTCGATGTATCCCGATTTTGTATACCGTCCGTTAGAGCCATCGCTTTTTGACGATTGCCGCAGGCTGGCTAAGCTGTGGCGTAGCGAGGTGGAGGAGACACGCCATGACGAGGATTATGAAATTACAGTTGATGCCGAGGCAAGGGCTATGGAGACTGTCTTTAACAATTGGGACCAGTTGGACGCCATGGGAGGCTGTATTTTTATAGAGGGACATATGGTGGCTTTTACCTATGGCGCTCCTGTTACTAACGACACGTTTGATGTGTGTGTTGAAAAGGCTAATCGGCTTGTCGATGGTGCGTTCAATATCATCAACCAGCAGTTTGCCACCCATTTGCCAGAACAGTTTGTTTATATGAACCGCGAGGAGGACATGGGGTTGGAAGGTTTGCGCAAGTCGAAACTTTCTTATCATCCTGCCATTCTGCTTTCCTATAATAATCTCATTTTCCGATGCCAGTAGACTACACTTTGCAACGTATGACTCCGGCTGATGCCCCGGAGACTATTCAGTGGATGGTTCGCCAGTATGGTTTCACTCCCGAGGAGGTGAGCGATTGGGTGGAGCACCTGCATTTTAATTGGAGCGAGAGCGTGAAGGCTGTGGACGGGGCAGGGGCCACTATTGGTTTGCTCAATATGAGCGACTATCGTATTCAAGAGGAAACGGAGGCTATCCGCTTTGAGAGACCGGAGTTGCTGTCGCGGCTAAACGAGTTGCGGTATATTGCTGTTTTTTCGTTTATTGTTGCAGAGTCCTATCGTGGCACGCGGCTGAATTATGATATGATTATGTCGCTGTGGCTGGACCTGCAGGAGTATGACTTTGTTTTTATCCCCGTCATGCATCACTTGAAGACCCACAACTATTGGAAACGTTGGGGAGCAGTGGAGTTTTTCCGTGACGGAATGTCTGTCTATTATATGCTGCCCCTCAGTCCATCGGCTGCCGAGGTGGCACAAACCTTAGGCCAAACCATGGGAAGATGAGGTGGATGCGCCCTATCGCCACAGTGTTGTTCCTGACCGCAATGGCCATTGCAGCCGAATTGTTGGGACAGCACGAGATTGTCTTTCCCGAAGCAGGTGCACTGTGCGTGGGGCTGTGGCTGATGCCCAAGGCGGTTTGGAATGTGCAGGGGAGACAGGTTCCACTGCTGCTGACAGGGGCTGCCCTCATCGGCTGGGGACTCAACCTGCTGCTCCCTGTGGGGTTTGAAATACGCTTTCTTGTGGCTTTCTGCATGGTGGTGCTGACGCTTCGGGCTGTGCGGTGCAATATGTATCCCGTGGTGTCTGCGGCCATGCTGCCTGTGCTGATTGGCACAACGTCGTGGGTCTATCCCGTGAGTGTGGCGGTGCTCTCCACAGTCTTGGCCGTGGGTCGCAAGTGGTTGCCGCAGGCGGAGCGTGTTGAATACCACCCCTATGGGCTGCGACGCTGGCTGTGGCTGGCAGCAGCGTTGGCTCTGTTTGTTGCTATAGGGTTCGCCGCACGGATGATGCAGCCCAACCCTTGGGGCGAGAGGCTGCATTACGGTATGGTGCCTCCGTTGGTGGTGACCATGATAGAGTTTGCCAACCGCCGGAGTGGATTCCGCAAACGCCCTTGGTCCATCTGGGGGCTAATAGTGGTGGCCGCTACTGTGGGTACGGCAGCAGAGTTGGGACTACACCGGATGGCGGGACTGCCGATGGCTTTGGGCGTGGCGTGTTCCGCCACGGTGATGCTGCTGCTCTTTATGCGATACAAGCCCTTTGCCCCGGCCTTGGCCATTGCAACGGTGCCTATGCTGCTGCCTGATGGCATTCTGATTTGGTTTCCCCTTCTGGCTGCCATCGGAGCAGCCTACTTCATCACGGCCGGTATCCTTATTGCGAAAACCTCTCTGCCGAGGGGTTAGCCAGTATCCCGCATAAGGGTTTCAAATGATGAAGTTAAGGCAACCTCCAATTATTAAAAAATCTTTGCAATGAGAATTCATGGTAATGATTTTCAAAAACATGAATTATCATTAATTGTCATGAATTTATGGTCATTACATGGCAATTCGTGTTTAATATTCAATAATGATTATCATGAATGCGCCCCTTTTAGGGGCAATTTTTAGAGGTTACCTATACCTTTTTGGTTCTGTTTTTTGGTTTAGGTTCGGGAAGCTCTGCGCAGGTAGCTTTGACTAAGGCAGTGAGATAGTCGTGGTCATCGACCTCCTCAATATAGAAGTAGGGCTTGGCACCGTCGTAGGGTGGGCGCATATTCTCGGAGCGCAGTAGTTTGCGTCCCGCTTCGGTGGGTTTGATGTAGAAGCCATTGTCGCTGATGAGACCGAATATCTTGCCGTTACAGTAGATGGCGTAGTCGCCGAACATTTTGCGGGTAGTGATTTCGCCTGCCTTGGTGCATTGGTCGGCAATGAATTGTACAAATTCGGGGTTGCTTGCCATAAGATTTGTTTGTATTTGTTTGACTGTTGGTATGATTTGAGTATTATTCCCAGCAGCGGATTTCGCTGTCGTAGTCGATGTCTTCTTTTGTAAGCAGGGTGTTACATTGCGGGCATCTGCCCATGGCGTCGGCATCGAATGTGCCACCGCACTCGCACTGAGGCGGCAACTCCCAGCCGCTGCCAAAGACCACCATTTGTGTTTTTCCGCAGCGGGTGCAATACAGCGTCCCCTGTCCGTTGTATCCGACACCGTATCGCCGTTGGAACTCATGGCCGCACCGCCTGCATTTTATTGTGTATATTGTACCCATTGTTTTAGTTCAAAGATTTAAAGTTGAGCCTTTCCCACACTTGCACATTCCCGCATCTCCCTTGTTCACTCGATTTCTTCTAAGGCACCGGTTTCGGAGTCAATGATGAAACCGCGTACCTCAACATCTTTAGGCATAAGGGGATGGGTGCGGATGGTCTCCACCGTACGGCGAACAGACTCGGGTGTGTCACGGAACCCTTCTAACCAATGGTTGAGGTCAATGCCGCACTTGCGTATGGTGTCGAGTGTTTGCTCGGACACCCCACGAGCAAGCATCTCGTCGTGGAAGTGGTCGTAGCTCATGTGACATGCGCCGCAATGGGAGTGGGCCACGACCATCACGTGCTTCACCCCCAGTTCGTATACGGCCACAATGAGACTGCGCATGGCCGAGTCGAATGCCGAGATAACCAATCCTCCCGCATTTTTGATAACCTTGGCATCGCCGTTCTTTAGTCCTAAAGCGGGTAGCAGCAACTCGGTGAGACGGGTGTCCATGCACGACAGCACGGCCAGTTTTTTATCTGGGAACTTGTCCGTGATATATTTTTCGTAGCCCTTAGTGGCTACAAATTCTTTATTGTATTGTACAATCTGGTCTATCATCGTTTGAAATGTAAATTGTTTTTAGTCTGCAAAAGTACAACTTTTTTATCAATAAAACAGAGAGGAGGAGAGACTCATTCCTCAATATATGTATGTTTTATTATGAATGTCTTCACTTTGCAACAGGTTTGGCAAATGCTTTTTTTATTTTAAAGGTGGCGGTTCTGCGGATATCGGTAGCCGAGGCTCCAAAAAGCAGTTTATATGTCCCGGTAGCAGTCTCCCAGGCTGCGGTCGATTCGTTGAAAGAAGCCAAATCGTAGGCGGTTACGGTCATAGTCAGCGTTTCGGACTCGCCCGGCATGAGGGTCTTGGTTTTGGCGAATGCCCTTAGCTCACGGTTGGGTTTCTCCAACCCGCCTGTTGGAGCGGAAACATAGAGCTCCACCACCTCACGTCCGGGCATATTGCCCGTGTTGGTGACGGTGATGGTGGCCGTGAAGCCGTCTTGGTTGGCCTTCACCTTGGGCTGGCTGTAGTAGAAAGGGGTGTAACTTAATCCGTAGCCGAAAGGATATGACACCTCAACGTTGTGTGTTTGGAAATAGCGGTAGCCGACCCAGATGCCCTCCTCGTATTCGGTAAAATCGACGTTGCACCGTGAGCCTCGCTTGCCGGACATATCCCATCGGTAGGGGAAATTCTTGGCCGAAGGGATGTCCATATAGTTGACGGGGAAGGTCATTGGCAGTTTGCCGGAGGGGTTCACTGTGCCTCTGATGATGTCGGCGACGGCGTGAGCACCCTCCTGTCCGGGAACCCATGGGAGGATGATGGCATCAACAAGCCCTTTCCAGGAGGCGGTCTCAATTACGCCCACGATGTTCAGCACCACCACCACACGCTTGCCAGCCTTGTGGTAGACTAAACTGACATTTTGGACAAGTTCGCGTTCGAGAGCTGTCAATTCAAAGTCGTTGTAGACTACGCGGTCAGCCCCCTCACCGGCGATGCGGCCCAGTACGATTATTGCCACATCGTTGGCCTGTGCCTGCCGCTCTATGGCTTTTATGGACACTTCAGGCTCTGCACGGTGACGTTTGTCGATGGAGGAGGCCTCCATTCGTTCTTTGTCTTGCTGCAGGGCATAACAATGGCGGTAGTAGTTGGCCAGGTCTTCGTCCAAAGAGAATCCGGCGGCTGTCAAGGCTTCCTGCATATTGGTGACATGGGAGGTATGGACAAATCCCGAGCCGGTGCCAACGCCATAGAAGTCTACCGAGTTGATGCCGTAGAGGGCCACCCGCTCTCTGCCATTCAGCGGCAAGGTGCTGTTCTCGTTGCGGAGCAGCACGATGGACTCCTCAGCCGCTTTGCGAGCCGCCTGAGCATGGGCTTGCAGGTCGGGGTGGTTGGAATAGTGGTGTTTTCTGTAGTGAGGCGTCTTCACGATATACTCAAGCAGACGGCGCACATTGCGGTCGAGTTCGGCTTGGGTGAGTTCGCCGCTCGTTACTGCGGCCAACAGCCTGTCATACTCACACTGGTTGCCTGGCATCATCAAATCGTTGCCGGCCTTGCAGGAAGTGACGGTGCTGTCCTTGCAGCCCCAGTCGGTCATCACCAGGCCGTCGAAACCCCAGTCGCTGCGGAGTATGGTGGTGAGCAGACGACGGCTCTGCTGGGTGTATTCACCGTTCAATTTGTTGTAGGACGACATTACAGTCCAAGGGTGCCCCTCCCTCACGGCAATCTCGAAGTTTTTAAGATAGATTTCGCGCAAGGCGCGTTCACTGATGCGTGCGTCGTTTTCCAGCCGGTTGGTCTCCTGGTTGTTGGCTGCGAAGTGTTTGACGGAGCATCCCACCCCCCTGGACTGTATGCCGCGCACATAGGCAGCGGCTATACGACCAGACAGCAATGGGTCTTCTGAGAAATACTCAAAGTTGCGGCCGCAGAGTGGGTTGCGGTGGATGTTCATGCCCGGTGCGAGCAGCACATCCACGCCATATTCCAGCACCTCGCTGCCCATTGCCTGCGTCATTATCTCCACCATGGCAGTATCCCACGAGCTGGCAATCAGCGTGCCGGTAGGGAAGCCGGTGCAGTAGAAGGTCTGGTTTGAGCCTTCGCGGGTGGGACTGATGTGCAGGCCTGCAGGGCCGTCGCTGAGTACAGTGTGGGGAATTCCCAGCCGAGGTATTGCATGGGTGTAGCCGGCTACGTTGGGGACGTCGGGCTGGATGCCTGCCCCGCCCACCAGCAAGGAGCATTTTTCCTCCGTAGTCATTGCCTTTAGCACCTCATCAATATTGTTGCTCTGCAGTGTCGGGCTGTCAGCATGTTGTGCAAGGACCGTCTGCGAACACATCAATAGCGTTATCATTAAAATCCGTGTAAAAGAAATTGCTTTTGAACGCATTGCTTATCGTTTTATGTTTAAAAATGAGTGTTTCTATATGATCAACTTACCACATCACATTCGTTATTTCTTCATCTTTGGGTTGTTTCTTTCGTGTCAGGTCGAGGAATCCGGAGTTGCGATACAGGGAGTTGGTGTGTCTTTCATTTTTTCTGTTATGTAGCGAAATCGTAGTTGGCGCATTCTGTTGTTGTCACTCTTGTATATTTCACAATAAGAAACTGTATAAATTTGACTGATGAATTCGAAAAAAGAGTAATAGATGCCGTATATGTACTTTAAGAAAAACATTGAATTAAATATAAACAGCTTCTTATTCTCCACCCAGTTGTTTTTTGGGGGATATCTGTTTCGATAGTTTTGCCTCAAGTTCCTCTATTGTCGGAATGGTTCCCTCCACTTTCTCTGGATAGAATTTCTCCAATTCGTATTCAGATATTCCTATGGGTTGACTGCTTGATTCCAATGCAAACTGGGCTTGTATACGGTCTTTCTCCTTGCATATGAGTAATCCGATAGTAGGATTGTCCCGAGCTTCTTTTCGTAAAATGTGGTTGCACGATACCACATACCCGCCTATCTGCCCCAAGTCTGCGAACTCGAACTTTCCTATCTTTACTTCGATTACTATATAGCACGACAGGTTGAGATTGTAGGTCGATAAAATTTTCGGTGTCGCCAACTTCTATGCGATATTCTTTGCCAACATAAGCAAACCCAGTGCCTAATTCTACCAAAAACTGTGTGATATTGTTCAGGAGCTTATCTTTCAACAGTCGTTCATTGTATCTGCCAGTGATACCGGTGAAAGCGAAATTGTAAGGATCTTTTGTGATTTCTTGCGCAAGATCACTTGTCATTTCTGGCAGAGTCCTATCAAAATTGGACAAGGCTTTGCCCTGTCGATTATACAAGTCCGTATCAATAAAGTTTAATAACATATCTCGACTCCATCCGTTCAAGACAGTCTGATGTATGTAGAACAGGGCTTACTGAAGATTGTCCGAGCATTTATCAATGATTCTTTTATATCATCGTTTTGTCCAATATCTTGTTGGACAATTTTAGAAGTATTAGGAACAGCACTGTTTATAACTAAAGAATCGTCGCCTATTATGGGAGAGTATAATGAATACATCTTCTTCATATAGTACAAGTTGGTTCTTGAGAAACATTTAGCATTGGGGATCTCACGTTACAAGTCTATGGAAAGAGATTTTATCACTCCCTCTCCCCACCTTTCCTCAACCTTCATTTCCACAATGTCTCTGCCCAAACTCCAGTAGAAACGCAGCATCTCTTCATTCACCTTCATTGCAGCCTTTATTTGACTCCTGCGATAACGGCTACTTAACTCTTGAATCCATTGGGTGTAATCCTTGTCTAATATTGTAATTGACTTGCTCATATATGGATTAGTTTATTCCAATAACATTATTTTTCGTTTTCCCAGGTTTTGTCTTTCATCTACAACATTGGATGGGATATATCTCAAAAAAGTTTCTGGTTGCAAAGATACACACATTTACGCATTGTTTATTTTTCAGTTATTTCCCAGTGGCCGCTGTAACCGTTGCCAACATAGCGGATATGTGGCATTTTGGCAATGTGGCGTTTGATAGTCATCGAAGTTACTCTTTTCTGCTTCGCCATTTCTTCTGTTGTTATCTTGGGATTTTGACGTATATTTTCTTCTATCCAAGCATCAAGATCATCATCTTGAGGGACACCTTGAGTAACATCTTGAGTAACACCTTGAGGGACACCTTGAGTATCGCCTTGGGTATCGCCTTGAGTATCATTCTGGGTGCCACCTTGAGTGCCATCTTGGGTGCCATCGACACCGTCACGTACCTGCACACTGAAAGCTGTTAGGTATCCAACGTTAAATTCTGCTTCTGGGCAGCCGTTGTCTTTCAATAGTTCCTGCACTTCTCGGATACCGTGGTTAAACATATTGACATAGCTTAGCGTCTTCATCATTTCGGCAACAACATTGTTGCGATAGTCGTTCACGTAAGGAAAGTTCTCTGGACGAGCCTGGCCATAAAGCCCTCCGGGGTTCATAATTTCGATATGATGGTCATACTGATAAAAACGCGTAGGCATATTGGCTTGATAGTCTCTGTGCATCACGGCATTCATTATTAGTTCACGCAGCGCTTTATACGGGTAATTCAGTACATCTTTCTCGCGCAGAATACTTATTGTCACCGGGCGTTTGGTGACAATACCGTCGCGGATAAAGTTCTACAATTCAGACAGTATCTTATACAATCCGCCTTCGAATCGACGCTCGTTCATTATTTCTCCGCCGTTATCGTTCCCCTTGAAACGCACATACTGGATATACGCACCTGGCATAAAGAAACGAGGCCGGTAGCCGAACATTATAAGTGCGGCATAAGTTGGACAGTCCCACTGCAGGTTAAATAGGTGCAATGCTGCCAATTGTTCTTTTATCGGACGTGTATCGTTTGCCAAGACCTCAGCGTCTATCGCCTTTGGCAATTATTCCTTGACGATGACATCCACGTCGATATCTTCCAGTTTGGCATCCCGGCAGGGACGAGTGTCAAAGGTCGGCAGACTCGCGGCGCACCTTTCGGCAAGGATGCGCTCCTCTTCGGCACTGGCTATATCACGACGTGGACCAATACGGATAAATGTTCTGCCACGATAGCGTACCGGCGTGTCGAACGAAGGTGCAACCTCGACCACAAGAACGTCCCCCTTGTCCGTCACCACCTTTTCGGTACTCATCACTGGCAAGGGAAGTATATTGCCATCGGATCGTATTCCGCTTATTTTCTTCATCAATGCATCATCCACCTTCAACCCGCTTATGTTCCCGTTGTCATCTACGCCTATCAGCAGATATCCCTTCTTCCGGGAGCCTGGCATATCATTGGCAAAAGCGCATATCGCTTCCTGAAACTTATCCATATTGCCTGTCGAAGTCGTCAGTTCAACGCGATAACTCTCGTTAGAATGGATTATCTCATATAATTCATCTTGTGTCATATCTCATTATTTGTTTCTGGTTACAAAGATACAGGTTTTATTTCAAATGTCAAAATTACAAACTAACGTATTTACATATTCTATAATTTACATATTCATACATTTATGCACTAACGCAATCGCACATTAACGCATTCTTACCTATAGTTCTTCCAGTTCTTCGTCTTTGGGTTGATTCTTTCGCGTCAAGTCGAGGAAGATGTCAAGAAACCTATCTTTACGATACTCGGTCTCATAATGGAAATACCTATTATCGTATGCAGATTTAACTTTCATCCATAAGCTTTTTTAACTCTTCTATATCGGGAAGCGTTTTCTGCATTTCTTTGGGCATATCCGAAATTGTTTTGTAAGTAGCGATACCCATAGGTTTATTATAGTCTCGCACTGCATACTCA
>Ga0310697_10001224_pt1 | contig 31007 bp, 33 predicted proteins | sample 172DNAGHGlowgp2_FD_203883 | JGI IMG/M metagenome (GOLD analysis project Ga0310697, IMG submission 203883) | Sheep rumen microbial communities from Palmerston North, Manawatu-Wanganui, New Zealand - 1728 DNA GHGlow gp2 (v2) (version 2) | ecosystem: Host-associated > Mammals > Digestive system >... | reverse complement strand
TGCGAAGAACCAATGACCTGCCGCCAGATCCTTACAGACCATCCAAAGGGAAAAGATTTTGGCTGGATCCTTGCCGACATGAAAAAGTTCCCGCTCCTTAGCGACGCCAAGGACGAAGTTCTTTCTATGGCTCCAATCATCAACTCGGCAACACTGGGTGCTGTTCAGGTTGGCGACAAGGACTTAATGGTAGAACTTACCGGCGACAATATTGAAAACCTGATTCTTTCTGCAAACATCGTTGCCTGCGACTTTGCAGACCAGGGTTACGAAATTAAACCTATTCTTGTAAAGCATCCTTATGACACAGGCCTTGGTAAAGACATTATGGTTCCTTACTACTTCCAGCCTACAACAAAGACAACACTTGCTGCAGTAAACAAACTGCTTGGAAGCGATTTTGATATGCCAAAGGTTGTCGACGCCCTCACCCGCATGGGAAGCACAGTTGAAGTTAATGGCGAAGAAATCACCCTTTCACCTGCTCCATACCGCAACGACTTCCTTCACGAAGTAGATATTATCGAAGATGTAATGATTGGCTGCAATGTAAGCGCCTTTGAACCACGTACACCTCAGGACTTTACAGTAGGACGCCTTTTGCCACTTACAGAGTTCAGCCGCAAGGCAAAAACTTTGATGGTAGGCCTTGGATATCAGGAAATGATCTTCAATTATGTTGGTTCTAAAAAGGACTACGTAGATAATATGCGCATTGACGGTTCAAAAGTAATAGAAATTGCAAACCCTATGAGCGAAAACTACCAGTTTATCCGCCCGGAAATCCTTTCAAGCCTTTGTCGTGCCGAAGCAGGAAGCGCCAACGCAATGTACCCTCACAAAATCTTTGAAATTGGTAAAGTTGCCTACATTAAAGAAGACGAAAACACAGGTACAATCACACGCCAGCACTTAGGCTTCCTTACAGCCGCTGCAAACGCAAACTTCAACACTCTGGCCAGCGAAGTTTCAAGCTTAGTATACTTCCTTGACCACGAATACAATGTTGTAGAAAGCGACGACCCACGCTTTATTCCAGGTCGTCAGGCAGCCCTTATGGTAAACGGAAAACAGGCCGGCGTATTTGGAGAAGTTCATCCACAGGTTCTGGAAAACTGGGGAATTACAACTCCTTGTGTAGCCGGTGAATTGGATCTGGAAGAATTAATCTAATTGCTTATAAATCAATTTTTACAAGGCGGGGACATACCTCGCCTTTTTTTATAACTCAATTCGAAGTTCGTTTATTCAACAGCGACAAATCCGACTTTAAGGTTTTATCATTAGGAAATTGACCTAGCCCTTCTTCAAGAATTTCCCGAGCCCTTTTATAATTCCCCTTGTTTGCCTCATCTGCAAAATTATTATGGATAATTGCTATGACATTGCTATAAAAATTCTGGCGCATTGTTCTTATTTTTGAACTTTTTGGAAGCTGGGCAAGACCCTCTTCTGCTTTATAAAATCCTCTTTCATAATCGCGGGCTTTCATGCAGGCATTTAAAATTGCAAGCCAGGCATTTTCAAGATAAAGCTGTCCTCGTTTTTGAAAAGCTTCATGCGTATTTTCAGGGCGTGCAAGCGTTTTACTTATAAGATCTATTTGTTCCTGCGCAGACAAATCCTCCAGCGTGGAAGAAAAAAATGTATCTGCCAGAAGCTCCTGACAAGTTGCAATTTGTTTTGCTGTAACATAACTTTTATATTTTTCAAAAGACTGTGCAGCCTGCTGATAATCCTTTTCCTGAAAACACAATACCAGAAGATTGTACAAGGCTGTATCCATTGCTTTTTGAAGATAATCTGTCATGCCCCAGCGGTCAATAAAACTTGTATACCAGTTTACATATTCTTCAAAAGCAAGAGCGTCCCTAACATCTGTGTTTACATAATTTGCGGCAAGAACATCAAAGTCGCGGCGGATTTGTGTGGTGGCCGGCTTTTTTTCCCCGCGCACAAGCTCGTATCTGGCAGCACCCAAGGGCACCGCTTTTTTATAATCATCCTGCTCATTGCTATAAGAACAAATATTTCCTGCTATTAATCCGGCAAAGGCTTTGTCGCTTACTTCCTGGCGGTTGGTATAATATTTTTTTGGAACCACATAATAGCTTTTGATTTTATCTTCGTTTTCAATTTCTTCGCGGCTACCAGGATTAAAGCCATAAGGGTTTGTCGTTTCAACATCAATTTTTCTGAGCTGCCCTGATTTACTGCCGGGTACATAAATGCTGCAAAAAGCATGCTCTGTTGTTTTTTGACCACGAACATCAAGGCCAGCCGCTTTTGCCGCAGCCATGTAAAGCAGTGCAGACGAAACACAATTGTAAAGACCTGTCTGCAAGGCAACATTTGTTCGGGTTTGATCAAGGTTGTAAGCAGTAAGATACTCTTCATAAAGAAATTTTAAAACTGCACGGCCACGTTCTTCCAGACCAAGGTCCATAAAAGTTGGAGAAGTTACCTTTGCCTTAATATCCTCAAATTGATTAAGACAGCGAAGGGCTTCTGATGAGTCCAGGGGGCATTCAGAAAATAAAAGGGCAAGTTTAAAAACTTCGTCGGCAGAAAGGTTTGGATTGTCCAGGTTTGTCAGAACATCTTCCGGTAAAAAAACAGGCTCTAAAGCGGGATGCTGCACCTGCGCCGGATTCTGAGCAAATACAAAGACATTCCAAAAAAGAGAAATTACAAAAACACAAAAAATCGCTTTAAGACATTTCATAAAAAATAATACTTGCAGCCTGAGCAACATTCAGACTGTCTATAGGACATTCTTTACCGGCAGCCTTTCCTGCCCAAGGAATAATCACAAGTTCATCACAGTTCTTTTTTATGGCATCGCTTATTCCCTGCTCTTCGTTACCAAGTACTACAAGAATCGGCTTTTTAGAAGAGTTTTTAGCAGCCTCACGCAGGAAACTTACTGATTTTTTGGCATCCAGGGCTGTTCCAATGCGTAGTACTTTTTGGGACAACGCCTCCAGAAGCCTTACAGACGACTTTACACTGTAAATATTTACATATTCCATGCCACCTTCGGCCACACGATAACTTGATGTTGTAATGCTGGCCTGAGCTTCATCCAAAGGAATAATAATATTCTTAATTCCAAAAAAAGCTGCACTGCGCACAATAGCTCCAAAATTATTTGCGTTCCCTATGCGGTCAAGAAGCACTGCGTTTTCGCCATTTGCAATCCAGCTGTCTGTAATATCAGAATCAAGAGGAATAATTTGAGGGGCTTCTATCATTGCAACAACACCCTGATGGTGAACAGAGCCGCACAATTTTTCCAACTCTTCTGCAGGCTTTTGATTATATATTCCGTGCTCTTTGGCAAGCTTTTTGCAAAGGCCTCCAAACTTTGGCGCAACTTCAGCTGTAAAATACAGGCGAGTAATTTTTTCCGGATGATTTTTTTCAAGCTTTTTTACAGCTGCAAATCCGCATACTGCAAGCTCGTTTTTTTCTTTGTTTTTCATACTTATAATATATACAATTTTTCATAATGAAGTAACAACTTTTCTTTAAATTTGTTATACTTTTATATAGTCCCTTCTGCAAGCTCAGGGACCCCCTTTGGAGAAAATAATGAAAAAAGAACTACTCACACTCAGCTTATCATTACTTGCGGCAGCACATATGTTTGCACTTCCGCCGCTTTTAGGAGAAACAAGCTACAAAGCTTCATCAGTCGACAATCTTGATTTTAATATGTCCTGGGAAAACCTTCAGATAAAAAAAGCTTCCGGCGACACAATCATCGTAGAAATTTACTGCAACAAAAAAAAGTTTGCACCAAAGGTTAGACTTTCACATACAACGCTTTTTATTGATTCTGTTCCAATGCACAACCTCTTACTTCCGGTAAGTCCAAAACACTGTACTGTAATCGTTTACCTTCCTTCTGAAAAAGAATTTGAAAATATAATGATTCATCTTTCGAGCGGGACCCTTGAAGAAACTTCCAACATCTCAAGCGGAACTATTAGTATTGAAATATCAAGTGGAAACATTAACACAGGTTTCCTTACCGCAAAGCAGACCAAAGTTATTGCTTCCAGCGGAGCTATAATTATGGAAGGCTTAAACTCTCCAAAAACTCTTGTTCAAGCAAGCAGCGGAAAAATATATCTTGATTCTATTAAGGCCAAGGATCTGGTCCTTCAAACAACAAGCGGAGCAATTAAAGTAAATTCTATCGATTCAGGTGTTACTGCCATTTCTTCTACAAGCGGAAGCATAAAACTTAAAGATCTTATTGCTCAAAAATTTGATATGACAACAACAAGCGGCGGAATTTCTGTAGAAGGACTTATGGCAGATTCTTTTGCTATCTCTTCTACAAGCGGAACCATAGGCCTTGAGCTTAACGGTATGCCTGCTAAAAAATCCAGCGTAGCCTCAACCAGCGGTACAATTTTTGTTTCTCTGCCAAAAAATGCAGCAGCAACAATTCAGGCCAAAACAGCGAGTGGCAGTTTTGTAAATGCCTTCACAAAAGAAAAAATCAACCCTCCTGTAGATTACAAGGCTGATATCAACGGAGGCGGTACCTTACTTTCATTCAACGCAAATTCCGGAAGAATCACTCTTGATGTTGGAAAAGGCCTTGCAGATTTACGAGGACTCCCTGCACAAAAAAGCAAGTCCGAAGATGACGTTGTTCAGGTAGATCGCCCGATTTTTGAATAGACTCGGGGTCCCTGAGCTTGTCAAAGGGTTTTTATGAAGAAACTTGTAATAATATTTTGCGCATTCCTCCTTTCTCTCCAGCTTTTTGCAGACCCAAAGAATATTGTATACAACCAAGCCTTTGACTTTTCAGCAATCGAAAATCTTGATATTTCTTTGACTTACGAAAACCTGCAGATTTCGCGCATTTATGGCAATGAGATTGTTGTAGAAATTGGTTCGAATAATATAAAAAAAATCCCGCAGGTTAGCGTGCAGGATGAAAGGTTGAAAATAATTTCCAAAGTACAAAAATCTTCCCGCGGCAACAAATGCAATGTTTACGTTTACATCCCCCAGGATTTTGACGCGCAATCAATTGAGCTGCACAACGTAAGCGGAAACATTAGCGCAGACATCCTGCAAACCCAAAACGCCGTTCACATAAATAACGTAAGCGGCCGCACCGATATTGCTGCCTGCCAGACAGAGTTTTTCACCGCATCAAGCCTTTCCGGAAACATTACCCTGCAAAAAATCTCAGTGGACTTTTTTGATTTTTCTTCTACTTCTGGAAACATTTTTGTAGAGCTGGAAGCCGCTCCCCTTGCCTCGTCAAAAATCAAAAATGGTTCCGGTAAATCACAGCTTTACTTCCCAAAAGAAACAAACTTTGAACTTTCAGCCTTCACCGTATCCGGCTCCATAAAAACCCCGGATTCCTCTCCAGACAAAAAAAACGCCGGCACCAACTATCAATCGATAATCGGCACCGGCGATCCTCAGCTTTCAATTTCCAGCGTTTCTGGAAAGATTGAAATTACAGCCTATTAATTATCCCCAAGGATTCTCAGTAGGATATCTAACTCCAGCTGGCTGGTTATATCCAATCTCGTCTACCGGTACACCAATGTACTTGAATACTTCGTAGAGTTCCTTTCCAAAGTGACCGAATGCAACGGCACCGTGGTGTGGGAAGTTCTTTTCGATAAGTACGTGGCGGTAGAAGCGGCCCATTTCTGGGATAGCAAAAATACCGATACCACCGAATGAGCGTGTAGCAACCGGCAATACTTCACCCTGTGCAATGTATGCGCGGAGGATGTTATCTGCAGTTGACTGCAAGCGGAAGAATGTAATATCACCCGGTACGATGTCTCCTTCCAGAGTTCCGTTTGTAACTTCGCGTGGAAGAGCACGAGCCATGATGAGCTGGTACTTCATTTCGCAGAATGAAAGCTTTGTAGAAGCTGTGTTTCCGCAGTGGAAGCCCATGAAGGTATCCTGGATTGTGTAGTTTCCGTGCTTTCCCTTGATGTCTTCGTCGTAGATATCCTGTGGAACTGTGTTGTTGATGTCGAGGAGAGTAACTGTATCATCAGAAACAACTGTACCAATGAATTCAGAAAGACATCCGTAAATATCAACTTCGCAAGATACAGGAATACCCATCTTTGTAAGGCGGCTGTTTACATAGCAAGGAACGAATCCAAACTGTGTCTGGAATGCAGGCCAACATTTTCCTGCAATTGCAACGAACTCGCGGTATCCTTTGTGAGCTTCAACCCAGTCAAGGAGAGTAAGTTCATACTGTGCAAGCTTTTCAAGAACTTCAGGGATCTTGTTTCCGTTTCCAAGTTCTTTAGCCATATCTGCAGCAACGTCCTTAATACGAGCGTCGCCAGCGTGCTTGTTGAATGATTCGAACAAGTCAAGTTCTGAGTTTTCTTCGATTTCTACTCCGAGGTTGTAAAGCTGTTTGATTGGTGCGTTACAAGCAAGGAAGTTGAGAGGACGAGGTCCGAAAGAAATAATCTTAAGGTGATTCAAAGCATAAACAGCCTTAGCGATTGGTGCAAATTCCTTAATCATGTCTGCACACTGTTCAGCTGTTCCTACAGGATATTCTGGAATATAAGCCTTGATGTTGCGGAGTTTGAGGTTGTAAGAAGCGTTGAGCATACCACAGTAAGCATCGCCACGACCCTGGATAAGTCCGCCGTCTTTAGATGTTTCTTCTGCAGCAGCACAGAACATCTTTGGACCTTCAAAGTGCTTAGCAAGCAAAGTTTCAGCAATTTCTGGACCAAAGTTTCCAAGATATACACAAAGTGCGTTACATCCGTTCTTCTTAATGTCTTCCAAAGCCTGAACCATATGGATTTCTGATTCTACGATACAGATTGGACATTCGTAGATTTCATCTGCGCCATACTTCTTTGTGTAAGCAGCAACAAGAGCCTTTCTGCGGTTTACAGCCAAAGACTCTGGGAAACAGTCGCGGCTAACAGCCACAATACCGATTTTGATTTTTGGTTTGTTGTTAATCATTTTTTTATACTCCTATATTTTATTGAATGGGGTCCCTGTCCTTCGACTAGCTCAGGAACCATTGGGGGCCCTCAAAAATTACTTGCTCTTAGCAATATCGATGTTAACTCCAGAAAGTCCCACAAAAGCCCCGGCCTTTGCTTCGCTTGAATCCGGATGAGCAATGAGCCACTTGTTGCGAGCCCAGAGCAGCTTGTCGTTAAGATTCTTTTCGTCAATCTTTGGCTTTTCTGTGTTTGTATCTTTTGGAAGAACAATAACAACACGGAAGCCTTCTTTAGAAACTTCGCCGTTCTTTACAGCATTACATGGAGCATAGTGCAAAGTTGTTTCATAAACCTGAACAATTGTACCAGCAGGAACATAGAATGCTTCTACAGCGTTTGTGTTGAGTTTGCCATTCTTTACATTCTGAAGCGATGCAAGCAAAAGAACAATGTCGTTAGAAGGGATATTAAGCTCAGAACCAATGTGCCATTCAAGGCAGTTGAGCTTAGTGTTGTTACCGTTGCAGTAACCTACTTGAATAGGCATTCCACCATAAGCATTGTCGCTGAATTCCTTAGCAATAGGAAGACTTTCAAGACCAGCATCACCTGGTTCATAAATTACAGCGCCATCCGGCTTTTTAGTTGTGTCATCCAGTTTTTTAAGAAGGTCAGTTACATCGTAACCGCTAAGAACCTTTCCATATTTTTCAAAACTGTGACTAAATACAGACTTAATTCGCATTTTTTTACTCCTGAGTATCCGAAGAACCCCCGCAACAGCGAAAATCCCCCAAATGATACTATATTATAAACCCTATCTACAAAATTTGCATTAAGAATTTTCTCTTATATTGTTCAAATTTTTACGAATTTTAAGAGATAAAGAGGGAGAAGTCTCTCCCCGCTCTTATCGGAAATCCGTTAAAAAACGAGCCGCTAGGGTCGTTTTAGGATTGTCCGACAAAATGCGCACAGACTGGCTATGCCAGGCTGTACCCCCTCTACGGGCTCAAACGCCGCCCGTAACGCCTGCTTGCATGCCTTCTATCAGCCAAATTCGCCCAAAAAGCATAAATTCCCACCTTTTTGAAGTAAAATTTATGCTTTTTAAAGCCAAAATCATGTTTTTTAGGAGAAAAAAGCCTTTTTCGTTGGCCTTCACGCTTAAAAATACCTCTTAAAACCCTAAATTTCACCTCAAATCACGCTTTCTCTCTCAAAAAAGCATAAATTTTACCCTCAAAACTCGTGAATTTATGCTTTTTGGCCTGTTTTCATAAAAAATGCGCCTCAATCAGCTGCTTCACAAGCCTCGAACTCAACGGACGCGCCGAAGTTTCCATTGTATAAATAAATCCGTTTCCCAAAACAAAGCCATTTTGCGCATATAAGGCTATTTTTTCCAGCGCGTTAGCTGCATATTCCGGATTATCCATAAGACCAAAATGTTCCCAAATAACTTCCTTCCCCGTACGCTTATTCAAACATAAAAAATCCGGGTGAAAAATCCCTTTACCCTGTATACGCACTGGAAACTCATAACGATAAGGCACCTTAGCATGAAACAACGAATCCGCAATCATAATTTCAGATTTAGAACGCACCTGTTCTCCACGAATTGTAAGTAAATCTGTAGCCCCTGCATCAACAGAAAGCCTCTTATATTCCACGGCCTGCCAGATCTCTGCAAACTTTTCGGGCGACAACACAGCAGGTTTAATCATTTTCTGCACTTCTGGGAAAAAACTTTCATAAATACCTAGCATTTTATTCTCTAAATCATCAGCGAGCAACTTATTCACAAACCTCTTTTGTTCAAGTAGAAGTTTCTCCTCACAAATATCATACTTTTTCTTAGCCAGCTGCCCCGCAAGTTCCAGATTTTTTTTGGACAAATACCGCCCTTGTTTATCGGCAGAAGATTTTCTGTAATAAAACTGCACCCCTGTCTGTCTTTTTACAACTTTTAGAGACCCAGACGGCGCCTTTTTAAGCGATTTTTTCAAAACTTCAAGAACATCCTCTATTCGTTTTTGATAATCTTCCAGAAATTCGCGTAAACTCCCAGCAATCAAATATTTTTCCAATGAAAGCCTCCTTTTAAAAATCCTCACATATATATTGCCAAAAAAAGCAGACTTCTTACAAAAATCCGGAGAAAAACTTGAAAAAAGTTCGAACATACTTAATCTGTATACTTTTTTACTATCATTTTTGGGGTTTTAAGATATAATTTAGGATATGAGTAAGATTTTATACGAAAATTTCAAGGATTATTTTAGAGTTGGCGCTGCAGTTAGCGGAATTATTTTGATGAATGATGCTGAGCGTGAAGATCTATTCCAGAAAAGAAAAGCCTGGTTTGAAGAATTCAAAAAGAACTTTAAACCTCAGCCTGGAATGCCGGAATTTAAGTTTACCGAACCAAAACCTTTTCCTAAGAGAGATATGCCGGACAAAAAACTGGCCGCCCGGCACTTTAATCTTGTAGTTGCAGAAAATGAATGTAAAATGAGTTCAATATATCACGGTCCGGATCAGTTTGATTTTACAGCTGCCGACCGACTGCTCAAGTTTGCACGAGAAAATGGTCAGGCAATGCGCTGGCACACGCTTGTATGGCATAATCAGTCGCCAAAATGGATTTTTGAAGATGGAAAAGGCGGCAAGGCAAGCAAGGAGCAGCTGGAAGAACGCCTGAAAAAATACATAATGACTGTTGGAGCCCGCTATAAAGACGACATCTGTTCTGTAGACGTTGTAAATGAATGTATTTCCGACAAAAACTTTATTCTGCGCGACGGAGCCGACCGTTCACAATGGTTTGACATACTTGGACCGGACTATGTAGACAAGGCCTTTTTCTGGGCTAAAGAAGCTTTTCCAAATTCAAGCCTGGTAATTAATGATTACAATCTTGAAATGATAGAAGGTAAGCGCCAGGGCATGTATAAGCTTGTAAAAGGAATGCTGGAGCGCGGAGTTCCTGTAGACACCGTGGGCCTTCAGATGCACATAAATATCCAGAATCCGCCGGTAGAAGAAATTGAAAAAACAATTGAACTTTACGGCAGTCTTGGCCTTAATGTAATTGTTACCGAAATGGAAATTTCTGCCTACACCGACAAGGATTTTGAACACCCGGATCCTCGCCGCGAATATGACCAGGCCTTTTTAGACCAACAGGCAGAACGCTATGCACAGATTTTTGAATGCTTCAAAAAAGAAGCTCGCGCCGGCATCTTAAAAGACGTTATTCTCTGGGGAATCACCGACCGCATGACCTGGAAAAACAACTTCCCTGCTCCGGGCCGTGGTGACTGCCCTCTTTTATTCGACAATGACGGCAAAGAAAAACCTGCATTTTATAAGCTTGTAGAATTGTAAGCCGCAGAAGCCTTTGACAAAATGACATTTTCTGCTTGAACTGTCATTATAAATGGGGTATTATGATGACAGGAGGCTCCTCATGTTTGTAGAAGTTCCATATCAGCGACGCTACGAAGATTTTAGAAAAGACGGTAAGATGCGCCTTGGTGCAATTCTCAAGGCATTTGAAGTTGCAGGCAGCCGTCACTGCGATACAGTTGGAGACAATATCCTGGTAGACACCAAAGAAGGTAAAGCTTGGATTATGACTGACTGGTTTGTAGAAATTGACACCTTCCCAATGGTAAATCAGGAAATAAAAATACGCACCTGGGTAGAACCAATTACACAGATTTTATTCAGCAACCGCCACTTTGAAGTTATTGCAGACGAAAAAGTTTGCGTACGTTGTATTGGCCGCTATGTTATTGTAGACCTTGCAACAGGCCGCCCTCAGAAAATTGGTCCGGATTTTGCAGAGCAGTATAAACCGGAAGAACAATATGCCATTCAAATGCAAAAACCTCCTCGCCTGATTTCTGTTGCCCCGGAAGCCTTTACAAACGAAATTGCAATAAATGTTCGCCGCTCAGACATTGATTACAACGATCACGTACATAATCTTACATACCTAGACTATGCTTTTGAAGCTCTTCCTCACGAAGTTTACAAAGCCTATGATTTTAAAGGATTCCGCATCAGTTACAAAATGGCCGTAAAGCCTCACGAAAAGCTTGTTTGTAAATATGCCTTTGTAGAAGACAAACACGTTTGCTGCATTTTTGACACAGACGGCGGATTGAAGACGCAGGTGGAATTTTATTAGCAGATTTTTACAGGGCAACACCTAATTCAGCTTTAAGTGCATTTTGAGCTACAGCAGAAACATTTATTTTTGCTTTTGAAGCCATATCATCAAGCCATTCCGGCAAAGTGATATTACGCCTTACATTACGGCTCTTTTCGATTCTACGGAATAGGGATATATCTGTATCAACAAGAGAAACAAAAGTATAACCTGCATCAAAGAATTGTGTTTTTGAAATATCTATGCTTGCAATAGGTGAAGCAGAAGGAATCTCGGTATCGGATTTTTCGCAAAGGGCATTACCAATATAATCTTTTGCCATAGCTATTGCATCTTCTATTCCATAACCTTCTGTCATTCCATTTAAATCTGGAATATAAACGAGTATTGTATTTTCTTTGTCTTTTGTTTCTGTAAAGATTACAGGATATATAACTTTCATAATTTCTCCTCCAAAGTTGATTCTCTTGTTTTTTATAATCCCCATTTTTTTATGATAGCTTTTGCAAGAATTTCATTAATTTCTGTATGACGGGGAACCTGTTCCTCATCTGCACCTCGTTTATAAACATCGTGCTTTCCACCATGCCTAGAGAACTTAAAACCTGCCTTTTCTAACCGTTTTATTAAATCCTTGCGTTTCACAATATAATTATACACATTAAATGTGTATTGTCAAATAATAATTTTTGAATAAAAAAAGGATTGCCAGACAAAGCTTTGCCCATCATACAAAACTTGTTTGACAATCCTTATTGGTATATTATTATTCTGAATATAATAATTATATTACCTTAAGTCAGATTATTTCTTTGTCCAACCCCAGCCATTAGCAGCGTCAACTGTAAGAGTTACTTCTGTACCATCAGCTTTTGTTCCTGTAGCTTTAACAATTTTGATTGTATTAGTATCTGCTGTATTCTGAATACCAATTTTTACATTTCCATCAGGATTATCACAAGTAGCTTCTGCTGCTGTAATAGGAACATAATTTTCTGGTTCTGCAACTTTAAACTGAAGATTTGCTGGAACTTCTGCAAATACAACCTTAATAGATTTTAAACCAGTAGTATCTAAATTAAGTTCTGCCCACTTTGAACTGCTTTCAAATACTTCTGCAGTAACAGCTGGTGTGTCTGGTTCATCTGTGGCTGGTTTGTCACCACAGCTTACAAAGAGTAATGAGAGTGCTGCAACTACTCCCAAAGCCAATAAAAATTTTTTCATAATTCGTTCCTCCTAAAGAACTTCGTTTTTTTTTATTGCAACCACATCGTTAGACGATGTTTTTCTGGTTGCGTTAAATTAATTATAAACCTACTTTTAAAATAAAGAAAATGAAAAGTGTTAAGTTTTTTATTATTTTTATAAAAAAGTTACATGTTAAACCTTTTACAAATGATAAAAGATAAATCCAAAAGGCCTTAAGAAAAATTACAAAATAAAATTCACAATCACCACGTAGCTGAGCGTTCCAATTAAAATACTCAGGATTGTATTTTTTTTCCACCAGTGGACAAGAACAATAAGCAGGATTGAAATGATTTCCGGAAGCCCGTGAACTCCGCCTTTAAAATCTACAGACTTTAAGCAGAAGACAACAAGCATGCCCATTATTGAATATGGTAAAACTTTTCCTAAGTAGGAAATAAAATCCGGAGTTTTCTTGTCTCCACGAAAAATTATAAAAGGCAAAAAGCGAAGCAGCGCCGTAACAAGAGCCATTATGATTATTGAAAGGATTGAGTTAGTCATTGCTAACCTCCTCCGGCTCTGCATCAGAATCCTTCTGTTTTTTCTTTGATTCTACAAGCTTTGCAAGAGACAAAACAAGAAGAATCAAAATCATTGTTGGAATTAAAAACTTGTCTGCTCCAAAAATCAAAAGACATAATACAGAAGCAAGAAGTCCTGCCACCGCTGCAAAGTGAGAATCTGAATGGAGCCACTGGTCGCAAAAAACTGTGACGAAAAGAGCAGTAAGCGCAAAATCTATACCAACAATTGTGAAGGGTAAAAGCTCTCCAAGCACAGCACCAATTACACTGCCCGACACCCACCAGCTTTGATTCAAAAGCGAAACAAAAAAGTAATAATCGTGTTCAAAATTTTTATCGCCCTTATAACCGTTGCAAACAAGAGAATAGGTTTCATCCGTGAGCGTAAAAATCAGATAAGGCTTTTTGGAGCCGGCATTCTTGTAACGGTCAAGCATAGAAATGCCATAAAAAATATGACGTGCATTTACCATAATTGTTGTAAGCGCAACCGTAAGAAAAGAAGCGGGAATACCACTAATTAAATCAACTGCAACAAACTGCATTGAGCCTGCAAAAATAAACAGACTCATTCCAAGAACCCATAGCACCCCAAAACCATGAGCATTCATCAAAAGTCCAAACGCAATTCCCAGAAAAACGTAACCTGCCAGAACAGGCATAGAAGCAATAAAGGCGTCTCTAAAAGCAGTCTTAATCCCAGCTGTTTTTGAAATATCCTTTTTCATAGATTGGAATATTATACAAAAGTAGTGGAGACTGTCCAAGAGAAAAATTAAAATTCATTTGGGAAAGATTTATTTTTTTGTTGAAAGATTTTTTATTTCATTCATTAAGGATGTTTGAACCCAATTCATTTTATTTTCAAAATGAGTTGCCATGCGGACATAAAGCTCATCAAAATAATCCTGATTCAAATCATCTCCAAAAAGAGCCGCTGGAGAAACATTTAAAACCGTACAGATTTTTGCAATAAGCGTTGCAGACGCAAACTGGATTCCGGTTTCGATTATTGAAAGATGTTTCTGTGAAATATCAAGTTTTTTAGAAAGTTCCGATTGTGTGAGACCCGCAAGTTTTCTATATTTCTGCACGTTTTTACCAAAAAGTTTTGGGATATCCAGATTTGTTTCTTCCATACTTAATAATTATCTCACCAGAACCCCATTCTTGGAACTTTTAGAAAGGTAATAATTATTACCTATTTGGTGGATTTTTCTTTAAAAACCCAGCCTTTTCAGTATATAATATTACCAAAAAGGTTATAGAGTCTTTTTGTTTGGGGGATTATATGAAAAGGATTATTTGTCTTCTTGTTTCGCTTTTATTTTTTACTTCAGCATTATTCTGTGAAATAAGGTATATAGAAATTGATAGCATTAAGAATGTGCCGGTTATCGAAATAAAAACTGTTGAAGATTTTGAATCGATTATCGGCGAATATGGAGTTCGTATAGGATATTTACAGAAGAATAATTCAACATTATTCATAATCGCTGATTCTGTTTATTTTTCATTCGCTCTTAATGGTTATTATTCTTTAAGTGATTATAAAACCGGTAAAGCAAAAAAATTTAAAAACGGTGATGATTTTAATGATGCTATTTCTCTAAGTTTTGATTCTTCTGAAACTTATTATTATTACAAAACAAATTCTTTTAATTCTGTAGATGATTGTAAAGATGCTTATAGAAACGGTTTTGTTGAAACAAAGAAAGATCTTAATTCATATAAATATTTTTCAGATTCATCAGTGTATTATGCTGCAAAAAAAGAAGGATATACAAAGTACTCTGATTTTAAAGAATATGTTGATATTACCAATAATGGTTTTAAAACAAAAGAAGATTGGCTCGATGCAAAATCTAAAAAATTCGAAAACGGGAAGGACTATTATATAGCCACAGAAAATGGATTCTCTAATTTTAAGGATTACAATTCTGCACAAATGATAGGAATAACAGTAAACGAAGATTACCAAAATTATTTACAAATAAAAGATTCAATTGAAAAAATAATGAAAGAAAAAAATCTGGAAAAAAATAAGGCTGTTATTTATTATTTTATTCAGAAAATCCCAAAAGGAGATAAAGCTTTGTCTGCTCTAACAAATAGTCTGAACGAAAATTATTCTTCGCAAAAAAAAGAAATATCTACAGCATTGAATCTTTGGTACAGTGATATTTCAAATATTGAAGATACGAAAAAACAGGGGCGAAATGATTATGGATATAATCAAAAACGACTTTATGAAATAAAAACTCTATTTACAACAGCTACCCTTTCTGATTTTTTGAAAACAACTGATATAAGTGTTCTTGGAACTTATAACGAAAAAACTGAGATTTTTAGGAAGAAATAATGAAAAATATAAATTCTTTGAAAGTTCATACTATAAGAAAAATCTTTGTTGTACTTATTCTTTTTTGCACCGCAGAAACTTTAAATGCAAAAAGTGATATTCAAATATCTCCAATATTTCCTTCGCTTTTTAATAATTTGAATACAACAATAGAAGATGTTAATAATTCTCATAAACAATTTTTTAGAATAGGAGATTCTTTTTGGAGAACATCCAATCAGAATTATTTATGGAATAATAATTTTGGATTTTATGAAGCTGTGTCTCTTTCTTTCCAAACCATTATTCCTGTTGATTATGATGATTCAATGGGCTTACAAATATCAGGAGGTTTTGCATATAACATTATAACAAATGATATTCTTGATTTTGATTTTAATACTGGTCCACATATATCAATTTTTGGACATGGAATAATATTCGGTATTGAATCGGATCTTCATGTAAAGTTTTTACCGAAGAGACGATTTTCTCCTGTAGTAGGTTTTATTACCAATTACGATTTTTATTCTTCATTAAAAGCTATTGAATACATAACCAAAATTAAGACCACAACATATGACAACAATTATACTGTTAGAGAACCTTACACAGAAACTGTAGAACATGAAATTCAAAAATATGCATATTTTTGTATCCTGCCTTATATTTCTTTTTGCATAAATCTTTGGTAAGCAAATTTGTTTTTGTCTATTCTGGTTATTTACCTACAAAATGCGTGAATCTGTGATTTTTGTAGGTTGATATCATGGGTTATTTAAAGGAGTTGACCTACAAAAATAGATTTTTTGGTTTTTTGTAGGTCTTTTCCTTTACAGAGGTCCTTCGGCAAGCTCAGAGACCCCATATCTTTTTACAAGGCCTCGTTCATTTTTTTGACTTTGTTTTTGTAGTAGGACGAAAAAGAAATCCAGAAAATTACGTAGATTACAATGAAGATGCCGAACCAGATGAGGGTGCTTGAAAGCTTGTGTGGGAACCAGCCGCACAAAAAGCCTGCAATGTACATGACGATGCTTGTGATTATGAAATGGAGGATTGTCTGACGCAGAAGGCTCCAGCTGTCCATTTCGAAAATTACGGTTGTGGCTGCAAAGGTTGTTCCGATTAATCCTGTTAAGAAATACTGGATGATGACGGCGGCGATTTTTGTTCCGGCAAGGTCTAACAAATATTTTGTAACGCTATAAAAGTTTCCGTCGCGCATTGCAAGTGATTCCAGAATAAGAATTGTCTGTCCAATAAACACTCCATACATAAATCCCATGATTGCTCTCTTAACAGCTTCTTTTTTAAGATTTTTATTTGTCATAATATTACTCCTTATTTGTTTTTAGCCATCATAATTTGGCTCTTGATTTTGTTCATGCATCTTCGTGAAACTATTGCGACTTTGTCATCGCCATAAATTACTTTGACAATGCCTGTAAGGGACATATCAAACTTATGGACTTTTGAAAGATTCACAATATCGGTATTTGAAATGCGGATGAACTCGGTCCAGCCGCAACGTTCTGCAAGCTCTTCGAATTCATACAGGCGCATTTTCAAAAGCAGCGGCTGCTCTTCGCTTTCGCATTCCACAAAAACTTTTTTGTCCATGCTGTAAACTCTAAGAAGCTCCTTCTGCTTAATCTGAATACAGTAGTCGCCATCCCATCCGGAAACTGCTGTACTTTTTCCGCTTTCATCCATCATGCTGATTTTCTGAGCAATTTCTTTTATGCTGTCTGTTTCTACTGATGTATGAATTACGCAATAAGGTTTATCGCACTCTTCTATTTTGATTTGTGTTTGCACAGTTTCCTCCTACTTAAAGCTTCTGTATCCTATTGTAAGCGATGGTGTGCATTTTGAAAAGTTTGAAAGCGCGCCGGATGGCTGACCTATTAAGAAGCGCTCAACACCTCCAAACTCAATTACAAATGCAAGGTTTTTAAGATACTGAAACTCAAATCCGCCGCCAAATTTTGCACTTAGCAAAAATGGCTTGCTAAAGAATTTGTGATCGTCCCAGGCAAGCAGTCCAAAAGATGCTCCGGCATATCCGTAAGTTCGGACAATAAAACCCGGACAGTTTGCACGACCGCCAAAAATAAGTTTGTCTCCAATTTCGATTCCGCCAAAATCTACAAATCTGTTTGTTGTAAGATTTCCGCTTCCTCCTTCTCCCTGTACAAAGAAAGAGTTTCTGAAGACAAAATTATTTTCCTGCTTCAAAAGATTGATTCCAAATTCGCCTGCGCCTCCATTGCAGTTTTCTTCCCAAATCCAGAATCCACCAGAAGTAGTTCTATACTGATATTCTGCACTTGAATACACGTTTGTATCCTCTTGTGCAAAACCAACACTGCAGATTCCTGCGACCAGAATTAAAGCAATAATTAATCTTTTCATGGTTGGCAGTATAACCCGGGGCTTTTGAAAAAGGGGGATTTTTGAGATAAGTGGTAAAATATTGGGATAAGTGGTAAATAAAACAGAATTCCGCGAGGGAATTTGCTTTATTTACCAGGGGAATTTTTAGAGGGGATTAGTAAAGTCGCCGATGACGGTTTCTGATTTTTCGAAGGAATCGTCTTTTGTTTCATATATTGCGGTGCAGTCTGTAAAGGTAAAAGTTCCGCCTGTAAGATGGATATAGTGGTCTGCAGGTTCAGCGCCTTTTTTATCTTTCTTATCTGTTTTTAAGGCATTTCCTGTGATATTTTTGAAATCAAAAGTTCCACATTCAATTTCAATTGTTTCATCAGCTTTAATTCCATTTTTAGAATCTTTGAAGGTGGCGGTAAAGGTTCTTGGATTTCCTTCGCTGTCATTTTCTACAATGAAAGAATTACAATTAAGTCCAGAGCTATCATCTCCACCGTCAAAAGTGTAAATACCACTTCCCTTGAGTTCTATCTTGCTGCCCTTTACACCGTGTCCGTTTTCACAGGAAATTGCACAGGCGCCGCTGCCTCCAATTTCGATTGCTTTTTCACAAAGAACAGCAGCCTTGCCATAAGTTTCATCAGCCTGGCCTGTTACGGTAATTGTATTTACACTTCCTTTTTTGAATTTGAGTTCTATTTTAGCTTCTCCATAAATGGCGGCCTTACCTTCTGTGTTTTTAAGATTTGCACCATCAAGAGTAATTACAGTATTTTTTGTTTTATTAATTATCTGACCTTCAAAGTCGCCGGTGATAGTGTATTCAATTTTTTCTTCTGCAGGAGCTAAAGTAATTGTTCCGGCAGCTTCGTCTACTGTAATTGTGTTTTCATAGCCTTCCTGGGCTGTTATTGTATAGGCAGGGGTTTCTTCTGCCTCTGACTCAGGCTTACAACCAAACATAAACATTGCTGCTGCAACGCATATAACAAAAACTAATCTTTTTGCTAAAAGTATTTTCATAAATCCTCCGGAATCCCTTCGACAAGCTCAGGGACCACATTAAAAGTGTATTTTAATATTATTATACTCTCTATGTGCGAATTTTGAAATTTCTTTTTTCTTGACTATTCCCGCACCCCCTTATTATATTCACTTATATGAAGATACTAATTTTATCATGCAATACTGGCGGTGGTCATAATTCTGCCGCAAAAGCTATCAAAGAGATTTTTGATAAAAAGGGTCACACCTGTGACATAACTGATGTTCTTGCTTTTGGAGGACAAAAGGCTTCTGATCTTGTTTGCGATGCATATATTGAAATTGTAAAAAAGACTCCAAACCTTTTTGGAAAGATTTACAAAATGGGAAATAAAGTTGGCCAATTCAATCAGGAAAATGGCAAACTTCGTTCTCCGGTTTATCTTGTAAACAAACTTTATGCCGACGCGCTTGAAGATTACATAAAGAAAAATGAATATGATGCCGTTGTCTGCGTTCACATTTTTGCTGCTGAGGCAATGACAAATCTTAAAAAGCATGGTCGTGTAACTGTTCCTTTCTATTTTGTTGCCACCGATTATTACTGTTCTCCAATGCTGGAAGAAACCATTCCTAATAAGATTTTTATAGCGCATAAGGACAGCACTTTTACATATCTTAATCACGGAATTGATAAGAAGCTTTTGTTGCCAACAGGCATTCCGGTTTCGCAAAAGTTCCTTTCTAAAAAAGACAAGACTCTGGCCCGCCAGCAGTTAGGCTTGTCTAACACAGATCAGGTTTTCCTGCTTATGAGCGGCAGCATGGGCTTTGGAGATTTAATTGATACAACAAAATACATTTTTGACAACGGTAACGAAAACACCAGAGTTATTGCAATTACAGGCCACAATGAAGAATTATACAAAAGTCTTGAATCTCAATTCAAAGATGAAAAGCGCCTGATTCTTGTTGGCTTTACAGATCAGGTTTCTGATTATATGGATGCCAGTGATGTACTGCTTACAAAACCGGGCGGCCTTTCGAGCACCGAAGCTCTTGCCAAAGGAATTGCCTTAATTCACACAGCACCAATCCCTGGCTGCGAAAGCGAAAATGTTCAGTTCTTTACAGAGCATCATCTTTCTCTCTGCGCCCACGAAGCAAGTGATGCCGGCAGAATTGCAGTTGAACTTATGAATGATTCTTTTATGCGCGACCAGATTCTTGCAGCCCAGGATCACTTCAGATGCCAGAATTCTGCCCAGCAGATTGTGGATTTTATTGAGGGCAATTTTTCGTCTTAGACGACTTGGAATATAAAACGCTGGGCCTTCCACCGGTTCCGTAATTTATCTCGGCAACGATGAGGCCCTGCTCTTCAAGATAGTTCATATAATGGCGCGCAGTTACAATTGAAATGCCAAGCTTTTCTGCTATCATTACGACGGTGTGCCAGCCTTGGTTTTCTTCCAGATATTCTTCTATCAAAAGCAGTGTTTTTTTCTGAATGCCTTTTGGAAGCTCCTGCTGGTCAAACTCTGTTGGTTTTGTGACAGCACTTTCGCTGCTGCTCGAAATCATGTTGTCTATGCTTGACTGATCAAGCGTATTGTTTTTAGAAAGGATTGTTCTATGCGCTGCAAACTTTTCTAAAGCAACTTGGAAGCGCTCAAAAGCAAAAGGTTTTATAAGATAGTCAATTACTCCAAGATGCATTGTCTCTTCAATTGTGGCAGAATCATTTGCTGCTGTTACCATAATAACTTCGGCGGCAATTTTTTTCTCACGGATTTTTTTGAGGGTCTCAATTCCATCCATGTAGGGCATAAAAACATCAAGCACAATCAGGTCCACATTGTTGCTTTCCAGAAAATCAAGAGCTTCCTGTCCATTTCTGCAAGATGCTGCAACAACAAACTGGGGATTTTTGCAAACGTACTGCTCATTTATCATTGCGACCATTGGATCATCTTCGACTATTAAAACCTTGTATTCCATCTTATTCTGCCTGACCGTTTATCCTTACCATAAAACAGGTGCCTTCTCCCGCCTGAGATTCAAAAGAAATTTCTCCGCCAAGATGTTCTATCAAAAGCTTTGTATGATATAAGCCTACACCACGACCATCGCCTTTTGTAGAAAATCCGTTTTCAAAAACATGTGGCTTTACATCATCAGGAATACCCATTCCCGAATCTTTGACCATAATAAAAAGAGAACCCGGCTTTGTCATAACACTAAAGTTAAGCTGGTTCTGCCTCTTGTCCCTGCTTTCACTATGCTGCATAGCATTCATAGAATCAAGTGCATTGTCTATTAAATTTCCTGTGATTGTAACAAGTGCTTCAGACGGAATATCAATATCCTGCGAGCAAAAATGAAGATTTGAATCAAGAACAAATTTTACATTGCATTCCGAAGCCCGGGCAATTTTTCCTATGAGCAGAGCGGCAAAACTTGCATTGTCAATTGAATTCATAACGCGACTGATTGTTTCGCGCTGAATGATAGAAATATTTTCGATGTAAGACTGAGCCTTTTCGTATTCGCCAATCTGGATGAGCCCAAGAATTACATGAAGTTTATTTGTAAAGTCGTGGTTGTTTGCCCGCATTGAATCTACAAGAAATTTTGTTCCTTCCAGGTCTTCGGCAAATTCTAAAAACTGACGTTTGATTTTTTTTGAAAGTGTTGCGCTTATTGCAAGCTCAATCAAAATAGCAGCAAGAGTTACAACCAGAAAAAGAAGCACAGTTCTTATGGTAACGCTGCGCATGGAAGTCCGCAATTTGATAATCATAATAAAGCCTTCGTAATTTCCGTCATCATCATAAATTGCAGAATAAGTTCGACGCTGAGGGCCAGAAGGACCGGTATTATTTTCTGTTAAAAAATCAGATTTCATTGTAGAAAAATCAGGATGGCTTCCGTCAAACTGAGTATCAATTAATTCGTGATGCGCATGATAAAGGCGGTTATTATTTTTATCAACAATCGAAATTACATCAATGTCGGGCAGGTCTTCTACAACCGAATCCATATAACTTGTTAGTTCTGCCTTACTCATATTTTTTGCAAAATGATAAAGTCTGGTTACAAGCTCAGAAGTATCCTGCAGCGACTGATTAAAAGCCTTGTCGTTAGAGGAAATGTTTATTGCCATTCCGCCAAGGGTCAGCAGAATTGTAATTCCAATAATCAAGGCAAGCTGATTTCTTTTTATTTCTTTTCTAAGTGCGTTCAGGGTTTTTCGGCTCAAGGTAGATTTCATAATTCCATATTATAGTAAATTTCCCTTTTTTGCATACTTTTGAAAGTTAAAAAAATTTACTTTTGTAAAGTAAAGAAAATCCTGGCGAAAAAGTAATTTTAAAACTTTCATAAAATTGAATGATTTTTTTTATGCGCTATTATATAGCTAAACTTAAAAAGAAACATAAAGCGAGGAAAAATAAAATGGAATTTGGACATCTTTTTGAAGCATTAATGCTGATTTGTTTTGGCTTTTCATGGCCTTTAAATGTTATCAAGGCTTACAAAGCTCGTACCACAAAAGGAACAAGTCTGGCATTTATCTTCTTAATAATAACCGGATATCTTGCAGGCATCACTGCAAAGTTTATAAATCATCAGTTTAATTACGTGCTTGCAGTTTACTTTTTGAATCTTGCAATTGTTATGATCAACGTTTTAGTTTACATCAGAAACAAAAGTCTTGATAAAAAAGCTGCTGCAAAGAATCAAATACAAATAATAAAAACAAATACCGCTAGTGACGGAAAAACACAGGAGGAAAATATGAACTACACTTATTCACTTGATGAATTTATTAATCCAATGGGACAGAGCAAAAAAGAAGAAAAGAACTCTGTTATTCTGCTTGGTAACGGACTGGACACAAAGATTCCTGTTCAGAGTCTTGGAAAAGAATTTAAATTCAATTTTAAGATTTACAACAAGAGCTGTGAAAAGCTTTCGTTTGAAAATGTAGAAGAATATTTTTCTAACGTCGTTGCTCCACTTGCTCCAGAAGGAATCATGATTCACCTTGGTGAAAACGATATAAACCTTTGTATGACCAACAGCGTTTTATTTGACACTAACTACCTTGATCTTATTCAGCAGATTAAGAACACAAATAAGAAATGCCGCATTGCTTTAATTTCTATTGCAAACCCTCAGAATAATAAAGCAATCAGTCTTGTAAACCGCCGCATTAAGGCAATTGCCGATTCCGAAAAATGCAGCTTTGTAAATCTTGATAATGCACACCTTTGGAATCCTGCTGCAACAAAAGCTGCAGTTGAGTTTGCTCACAGCATGGGCTTGAACACAAGAAAGCCTTTAAGCGATGTAGCAGAAATCCTTTACAGCTATGAGTTCAATGTTTTGAACGAAGATACTGCTACAAAAAATCTTGTTGGATAAATAACGGGGTCTGCCACCCTTACCTAACATATTCTGCAACAATGCTTTGAACCGGGCCAAGGTAACTTGGTCCAAATAAATTTAAGTGATTAAGTAACTGATATAAATTATAAAGATCACGGCGATTTTCGTAGCCTGGCTGCAGGTGATGAACTTCGCGATAGGCCTCGTAAAAGGCAGGAGAAAATCCTCCAAAAAGTTCTGTCATTGCAAGGTCTACTTCTGAGTGTCCTATGTAGCAGGCCGGATCTATAAGCATTGCTTTTCCATCCGGGCCGCACATAACATTACCGTTCCATAAATCTCCGTGAACAAGGCTTGGATGCTCTGGCTCTACGAGAAAATCTTCAAGGTGATCCAGAAGCTTTGTGATTTTTTCACGATCGCTGGATGTAAAATATGAGTCGGCCGCTTTGAATTGTGGAGCAAGCCTGTAGTCGCGGAAGAATGAAATCCAGTTTTGACAGAGAGTATTTATTTGAGGTCGGGCTCCTACAAAATTATCCTGAAAAAATCCAAAAGTTTTGTCCTGCGTTGGAGCGTCATGCATAGCAGCAAGATTGCGTCCAAGCTCTTCCCAATAGTCTGCCCTCTTTTTACCACTTTCGATATATTTCAAAAGTAAAAAGCTGTAGCCTACATCTTCGCCGTCATCCGTTCCCGTACAAAGGATTTCCGGAGTTCCTATGGCTCCCGTATTTGCAATTGCTGTTAGACCTGCTGCTTCGGCTGTAAAAAAAGCTGCATTTTGTTTTGCGTTGGCCTTCATAAAAATGCGTTTACCGTTATTCAGTGTGAGCGCGTAAGCTTTATTTATGTCTCCGCCCGAAAGCCTGTCTGTCTGCACAATTGCAACCGAAGTTCCAAAAAGATCAACCAAGGCCTGGGCCAGAGAATTGTAATTTGGTGGAAGAGTGATATTCATAATTTTTATTTTATTTGATTAATCCTTCCTTGTAAATGTTTTTAAATATGACATTGACTTGTCATATTTTAATGTTATAATTTATTCATGCAAATAGACCAGCTTTTTGAGTTTGTTTATATTCTCATTGATAAAAAACAGGTGACCGCAAAAGAAATGGCGGAACGCTTTGGGGTTTCTACCCGTACGATTTATCGCTGGATGGAAGCTCTTTCTCTTTCCGGTGTTCCAGTTTATTCGCTGAAGGGCCGGGGTGGCGGAATTGCAATTTCTGAAAAGTTTGCAATGGATAACACTGTGCTTTCAGAAGATGAGCGGCTTGCAATTATTTCCAGTGTAAAGGCCTTGGAAAATCTGAGTGGTAAAAATGGTGCAGCAATCACTCCGGAAAGAAAAGCTGCTGATAAACTTTCCCGTCTGGTAACAAGCGATACAGACTGGCTTGAAGTTGATTTTGCACCCTGGAGCCCTGAAGGTTCTGAGGTCAGAAATCTTTTTGGAATTTTGCGTGATTCAATTTTGAAAAAGCGACAGATTACTTTTGATTATTTTACAGGAGATGGCCGAATTGAAAAACGTATTGTTCATCCCTGGAAGCTTGTTTTCCGCGGGCAGGCCTGGTACCTCTATGGCTTGTGCACTTCTCGAAAAGCTGAACGTTTTTTCAAACTCACACGAATGCGAAACCTTGTGATGACTTCTAAAAATGCAAATATCGAAAGAAGCGCGTATCCTCAGAGGACGGCTGGAACCCCAGAATATTCCGCCCCTCTTATTCAAATAAAAGCAAAAATTACAAAAGAAAAAATCTCCTATCTTATGGATTCCTTTATTTGTTCACAAATTAAAGTTCAAAAAAACGGATTTGTAAATGTGACTTTTACCGCTCCAGATACTCCCTGGCTTTGTGAGATTCTTTTGAGTTTTGGAGCCCAGATCAAAATTACAAGTCCAGCGCGTGTGAAAAATAAAATCGCAGAAATGGCGGGAAATATTTCTGAGTTATACAAATAAATATGACATCCAGATGTCATATTTTATATGGTATAAGGATATCATATGCAACGCCCAGACTTTTCTGAATTAAAAACTTTCGAAGAATTCTCAAAATATTACTGGTATCGCGAAGAACTTCAGAAAATCTGTCGTGCTCTGGGACTAAAATCCAACGGTGGAAAAATTGAATTGAACAAGGTGATTGAGGCTTATTTTAAAGCATCTCGTCACCCTGAATTTGTTTCAGGGACCGCACATAATAAGATCCAGAAAAAGATTCCGAAACGAGTTGAGATTGACCAGTCAGTAATGCTTTCCCTGGACACCAGTCTGATTGAATGTGGCTTTACCTTTGGCCCGCGCTTCCGTGAATTCTTTGAAAAAGAAACAGGCATCAAACCCTTTAAGTTTAATGTAGACATGGTAGCGACTGTTAAAAAAGTCAAAGAAACAAATGATACAAACTTCTCTCTTGGAGACCTTTTAGAAATTTTCTACGGTCGCAAAACTTATGCAAAATACGACAAATCCGCATTGCAGTGGAACAAGTTTGTTCAAGACTTTTGCGCTGACCCGGCAAATGCGCATATCCCGAACAAACTCAAAGCAGCCGCAAAGCTCTGGAAAATAGTCCGCGAGTCGACAAAGGAAAAAGTCTACACTCACGACTTACTTAAAGAACTAAATATTTTATAAATCATAAAAGATTCTACCTTCATTTTCGGTTCGCTCTGCATGAAGCTTTTCATCAGTAACTTTTTCCAGAAAAGCCCTGTCATGACTCACAACAATAAGTGCACAGGAAAGAGAGGACAGTGCACTTTCCAGAGCAAGCACACTTTTTATATCCATATGATTCGTTGGTTCATCCAGAATCAAAAGAGAAAGAGGTTTTTCTACTGCAAGAGAAATCATCAGCTTTCTAAGTTCGCCCGGACTAACAGAGCCTTGCTGCAGATTTTCCGGTTCACTACCAAGACGGTATAAAGTTGAAAGAACCGCTCCTCTTTCCGCATCTTCAAGTTCATTGAAGTCAGAAAGAATTTGATTCTTTAAGTCTTCGGAAATCTCCTGGGGCAGATACATAACTTCTTTCGTTCTGCCGGATTTTTCAAGCTCACTAATCAAGTGTTTTATAAAAAGACTTTTCCCGGTCCCGTTCTGCCCGCTCAAAGCAAGTTTTGAATCAGGATTAATTATAATCCGAGGAATGTGAAGCTTATAAGAAGTTTTTTCTTCAGATGCAAAAATATCACTTTCTTCTATAACTATAGCCTTTGCAAAGCCTGCTCCTTCAACCGAAAAACCTTCTTTCCTCATAAGGGATTTTTTTACTGAATCGCGGGCTGCCTCTGTTCTTTGAATCTGACTATCAAGATGAGCTTTTGCATCTCCGCTGCTTCTGTCTTTTCCGCCGAGTCTTGCGACATCAATTTTTCTTTTTGCATCATGATCATGCGGGTCAATATTTTTTTTAGCAAGGCGGCTTTTAGATCGTTCGTTTTCTTCTGCAAGCCTGCGGCTCCTCTGCTTTTCGCCTGCCGCTTTTGAATCGAGCCTCTCCCATTCTCCGCGATTATGAGAAGCCTTCTGCTCTCGAAGCTCCAGAGCCTTGCTGAGACCTCCGGAATAACTTTCACAAACTACGCAGTTGCGTCCACCGGAAAAAGCACGAGCCTCATTATAAAGATAAACAGTGTGTTTACAAAGAGAGTCCGCAAAAGAGCGGTCATGGCTTACAATAATTCCGATTCCATCAAAAAGGGCAAGCGTGTCAGAAATCATACGGACAGTTCCCTCATCAAGATGATTTGTAGGCTCATCCAGAAGCAGCACAGCCGGTTGCTCTGCCAATGCACAGGCAATCTGGATTCGTTTTTTCTCACCGCCGGAAAGTGAATCATAACGGGCAATCATTTCTTCTGTGATATGAAGCATAGAAAAGAAGCGCCGCACTTCGTTATCATCACTCCAGAAAACCGAATAAAGATTTTCAGGCACCTCGGCAGTTTCCTGAGGGCAGTAAATAACACAGCCGGTGGTGCTTTGCCCGCCCCTTACGATTCGTCCTTCATCAGGCTTAAGAAGGTCTGCAATCAGTTTAAGGAGTGTACTCTTACCACAGCCGTTACTACCTGCAATGCAAGTCCAGCCATCATTAAACTGTAGAGAAAAATCCTCGAACAAAGTTACGTGCGAAGATGGATATGAAAAATAAAGCTTTTGAATTTCTAATGACATAATGACCTCCAGAGGAAGCCAGAATTCAGAATAAAAATATGCAGGGAAATAATACGACGAACAGATTCGCAAGGCCCCGATAAAATCAATACTGTAACTGACTTCCAGAAAATGAAATCTCAAAAAGAGAAATAAAAATGTGCGGAAATCAGATTTACAGTCTCATCGGCAATGCGTCTCCTTATGAAAAGTTAATTAATTTTATTATGAAAAATGATTTTATGTCAATGTAAAAACATAGAGCTTCCGTGTGACAAATACGCTTATTGAACTTTTTCCTTCATTTCAATAATGTATTTCTCTATGTTTCATCATAATTCTTCTTATGAAAGAAATTTAACAGAAGGCTCGCTTTTTAAGGGAATCTTTCTATATGGTCTGCCGCTCATTTTTTCAAATCTTCTGCAGGTGCTTTTCAATATTTCCGACGTTGCAGTAGTAGGAAGATTTGCCGGTTCTCAGGCCCTTGGTTCAGTAGGCTCAACTACTCAGCTCCTCTTTTTGTTCACCGGACTTTTGATGGGCCTTGGTGGCGGCGTGAATGTAATCGTTGCCTTTTACATCGGTGCTAAGTCAAAAAAAGATTTAGAGGATGCCATTCATTCTTCCTTCATAGTTTCAATGATAACCGGTTTTATCCTTTTGATTTTTGGCTACACCTTGTCAAAACCTGTGCTTACCCTTATCAGAACAAAGCCGGAGCTTCTGGACGGTGCGGTAATTTATTTTAAGATTTACATGCTTGGAATGCCGGGCGTTGCACTTTTCAATTTCGGAAACGCTGTACTTAGCGCAGCAGGCGATACAAAGCGACCTCTCTACTATCTTAGTTTTGCCGGAATCATCAATATAATTTTGAATCTCTTTTTTGTGATTGTATGCAGACTTTCCTGTGCCGGAGTTGCGCTCGCCAGTATTATCTCCCAGTATGTTTCGGCCGTCCTGGTTATGATCCCTCTGATTCGCGGGCGGGGACTTGGAGACGTAAAATTTTCTTTTTCAAAGCTCAGGCTTAACCGTGAAAAGACAATCAGAATCTTAAAGATAGGAATTCCAGCCGGTATGCAGAATGCAATTTTTGCTGTGGCAAACACATTCATTCAGGTAGGTATAAACTCTTTTGATGCAGTGATGGTTGCAGGAACAGCTGCCGGAGCAAATCTTGATAATATAATCTACAGCGCAATGAACGGATTTTATGTAGCCTGCGCAACTTTCATCGGGCAGAATTATGGAGCCGGAAATAAAAAACGCATTCTGCACAGTATGATTATTTCAAATCTTTTTGCTTTCAGTCTGGGAGCCTTTCTCAGTATAACAATGTATATTTTCGGGCCTCAGAGTCTTTCTCTTTTTACAAGTGACCCGGAAGTTATTCACGCCGGCATGCTCCGTTTTTCAATTATGTTCTTTTCATACCCGGTTGCAAGTTTTATGGATAACACAATCGCCGCCAACCGCGGACTTGGAAAAACTTCTGTCCCAACAATTATTGTTTTGCTCGGTTCCTGCTTATTCCGCATTCTCTGGATATATACAATCTTTAAATGGATTGGAACAATTCAGTCTCTCTTCCTTCTTTATATTTTCTCCTGGGCAATAACAGCCCTTGCCGAAATGATTTACTTCGTAAAGATTTACAGAAAAATTTAAGTTTTAAATAAGACACTTAGTTGTCATATTTTATATGGTATTCTGTAAACATCCGGTTGGATTAAAATCCACCGGTTTTACAGGAGAACTTCAATGCCATTTGATTATAAGAAAGAATTCAAAGACTTCTATCTTCCGCCGACAAAGCCGCATATTGTACACATTCCAAAAATGCAGTTTGTCGCTGTTCGCGGAAAAGGGAATCCTAACGAAGAAGACGGCGAATACAAAAGTGCACTTGCCCTGCAATATACAATCGAATACACAATCAAGATGAGCAAAAAAGGAGATTATCGTATTGAGGGATATCAGGACTTTGTTGTGCCTCCACTGGAAGGTTTCTGGTGGCAGGAGGAAAACGGGAAAATCATTCCTGGCTTTGACTACACAGACAAATCTTCCTTCAACTGGATTTCCGTAATCCGGATCCCGGATTTTGTAAGTCAAAATGATTTTGAATGGGCTAAGAAAAGTGTGACTGAAAGGAAGGGGCTAGACTGTTCGCGAGCCGAACTCTTTACATTTGAAGAAGGAGTTTGTGTCCAGATTATGCACATCGGCTCTTACGACGACGAACCGACAACAGTCAAACTGATGGATTCCTTCGCCCTCAACAATGGCTGGCAGCTGGATTTTTCAACCACAAGACTTCATCACGAAATCTATCTGAGCGACCCACGCAAAACGTCTCCTGAAAAATTAAGGACTGTTATAAGACATCCTGTAAGGAAATCAAAATGAAAAATGAACTTTTAGAAAACATCGAAAAACTCCACACAACCCCCATGGGCATAGTCCGGATTCGGCGTAACCTCCGGCTTGGCGATGATGTCAAAGATGTCGTTGCCTGGTGCTGTCAGAAAATCCTGGACTCAAATGCAGCCATCACCCGTCAGGGCAAGAACTGGTATATCAAAATTGACGGCTGTGAGATTACTGTGAACGCCTACAGTTTTACAATCATCACAGCACATAAAAAATAGATCTTATTCTTCAAACCAATTTTCAATCATAAGATTAGAGTTCTCTGCAATATCTTTAAAATCAAACACATTTCGTGTTACTAAAATCAGATTATTTGAAATAGCAATTGCTGCAATTAATAAATCAAATCTCTGGGCAGGGGCTCCTTGAGACTTAAGTCGCTCATACAAATCAGAATAGATGTTAGCAGCACTTGCATCAAAGGAAAGAATCTCATATTGCTTTTGTACATATTCAATAGAATAATCCAAAAGGCCATTTTTTCTTTTTCCTTCTGGCAAAGATTTTATTCCTGAAAGCATTTCTGCCCAGGTCACAGCACTTATGCAGGAATATTCAAGATTGTCTGCAAGTTTTTGAAAAACTTTTTCATTTGGAGTAAGTTTTGTAGGCTCAGAAATTATGTTTGTATCAAGTAAATAAATCTTCATAAAGAGCCTCGCTTATGAAAAATCTTCCGGGTGACGAATTGTAAAATCATCCTCTTTTTCACGTTCAAAAAATGCATCAACTTCGGAATTAGACAAAAGGCAATCTTCATATTTATTTCGCCAGGCATTTAGTCCATCAAGATATTTCTGTTTTCGTTCAAGCTTTTGCATTGCATCTTTTCCATTTATAAAGGCTACAGGCTTTCCATGACGAGTTATCTGTATTTCTTCGTTTTTTTCTTCAACAAGATGAAGAAAATATGGCAATCGATTTTTTGCTTCTCCAACTGAAACTTTAAGCATACAGACCTCCTTATAATTTGGCTAATATATTGGCTTTTTAGCTATTTTACAAAATATACGATAATTATGAAATTGTCAAATTTTTTACGACCGCAATCTTTTAATTGGACTTCTTATTGATTTTGAGTAGAATTCTACTCAAAAACCTTCAAACTCTACTAATTCCTACGCAAAGTCGGGTGACAACTCAAAAATCCTGGCCTATACTAATTATCAGGAGGCCGGTTATGGATGCACAGAGAACTGGAAAACTGATTAATTATTTGCGCTCAAAAAAAGGAATTACTCAGAAAGAGCTTGCAAACCTCATTAATGTAAGCGACAAGGCTGTAAGTAAATGGGAACGTGGAGACGGCTGTCCTGATGTTGGA
>Ga0310697_10001221_pt1 | contig 31053 bp, 31 predicted proteins | sample 172DNAGHGlowgp2_FD_203883 | JGI IMG/M metagenome (GOLD analysis project Ga0310697, IMG submission 203883) | Sheep rumen microbial communities from Palmerston North, Manawatu-Wanganui, New Zealand - 1728 DNA GHGlow gp2 (v2) (version 2) | ecosystem: Host-associated > Mammals > Digestive system >... | reverse complement strand
CGAAGTTATGAACATTCCCTCGGTGCAGTCCGGGTATGACACTAACATCGAGCAGATCATCTCCCTGGAGCCCGAGGTGCTGTTCATGGCCACCATGGCCCAAACCGAGGAACAGATCGCTCAACTGGAAAAGGCCGGCATCAAAGTGGTGGTCAGCGACGCTCAGGACATCGCCGGTACCTACACCGCCATCCGCATGATCGGTCAGGTCATGGGCAAGCAGGAGGAAGCAGAGCTGCTTATCTCCGATATGGAGTCCATATTCACCGAGATCAAAGCTAACCGGTTTGACGGCACAAAGACCGTCTATTTCGAGGTCAGCCCCCTGCAGTGGGGCCTTTGGACCGCGGGGACCGGCACCTTCATGAACGAGGTGGCCGAGATGATGGGCCTTAAGAACTGCTTCGACGACGTGGCCGGCTGGGCCGCCATTTCCGAGGAGCAGGTTCTGGAGCGGAACCCCGATTACATCATGACCATCACCATGTACTACGGTGAGGGTCCCACCCCCGAGGAGGAGATCATGGCCCGGCCCGGCTGGGAGAACGTGACCGCCGTGAAGAACGGGGACATTCTGAATCTCCCCAACAACGAGCTATCCCGGCCCGCACCGCGGCTGGCGCAAGGCGCACAGATGCTCTTCGACTTCGTGGTGGAGAGCCTGGCAGCTCAGGAGCTGGCGCCTGCCGCTTGATTTGGTATAGACATGAACGGGAGGAACAGCGAACACTTTCGCGGATGGGAATATCTGCTCTTTGCTATGGCAGCGGTGTTCACGCTGCTCCTCTCGGTCTGCGTCGGCAGCGTCAGCATTCCCTTTAAAACCACCGTTTCCGTGATTTGGAAGGCCGTTTGCGGCCAACCTCAACCGGCGGGCACGGCGCCTGCCATTTTGCTTACTTCAAGACTGCCCCGAGTGCTGGCGGTCATGCTGGTGGGAGCCAGCCTGTCCCTTTGTGGCGGAGCCATGCAGGGCCTGCTGAAGAATCCCCTGGCGGACGGGTCCACCCTGGGCGTGTCCTCCGGTGCATCCCTGGGCGCGGTCATCGCCATCGCCTTCGGGATCACCATACCCGGCCTGCCTTTCGCGGGCACCGTGGCCATGGCCATGGTGTTCGCTTTTTGCTCTTTGCTCATCATTTTGGGCCTGGCCTACAAGCTGGATTTCTCCCTGTCCACCAACACCATCATCCTTATCGGCGTCATTTTCTCCATGTTCGCTTCCAGCGTCATGAGCATCGTCATCACCTTTTCCGGGGAGCATCTTCGCAGCATCACCTTTTGGACCATGGGGAGTCTCCAGGGCACCAGCTACACCAACGTGCTGGTTCTGCTTGCTGCGCTGATCCTTTTCGGCGGCGTCATATTGCTCCACGCCCGGGAGTTGAACGCTTTCGCGGTAGGGGAGGAGAACGCCCGCCATGTGGGCGTGAACGTGCGAAGGGTGAAGCTCATCATCCTCATCGCGGTGTCCGGCCTCATCGGCGTGTGCGTATCCATCGGCGGCACCATCGGATTCGTAGGTCTGGTGACGCCTCATATGGTGCGGCTGCTGGTAGGCCCAAACCATAAGCGGTTGCTGCCCGCGTCTCTCTTCGGCGGCGGCATCTTTTTGATGCTCTCGGATCTTATCGCCCGCATCCTCCTGAATCCCAAGGAACTGCCCATCGGTGTGGTTACCTCCATCATCGGCGCAGTGGCTTTCGTGTATATCTACGGGTCATCCCGGAAGGGGCGGTGATACCATGCTGAAAGTGGAAAACCTGACCGTCGCTTACGGGGATCTGACCATATTGAACGACGTTTCCTTTGATCTCAAGCCTGGGGAATGGCTTATGATCGTGGGCCCTAACGGGGCGGGGAAGTCCACCCTGATCAACGCCGTCACCGGCGGCTCGCCGGCAAAAGGCCGCGTGTTTTTCGAGGGAAAGGACATACGGACCATGAAGCCCCACGAACTGGCCCGCGGCATTGGCGTTCTGGCTCAAAGCCACTTCGTGGGCTACTCCTTCTCTGTGGAAGAAGTGGTCCGCCTGGGGCGGTACGCCTATGCGCCGACCATCTTTTCCCGACACAGCGGGGAAGAGCAGGCGGTACGGGCGGCTTTGGAGCAGACGGGCCTCTATGAGCAGCGTCGACAAAACGTTCTGACCCTCTCTGGCGGCGAGCTGCAAAGGACGTTCCTGGCCCAGACCTTCGCGCAGGATCCGCGACTGCTTCTTTTGGACGAGCCGACCAACCACCTGGATCTGGTGTACCAGAAGCAGGTGTTCGAACTGATTCAAAACTGGCTGAAGCAGAAGGATCGGGCTGTGATCTCCGTGGTCCACGATCTGTCGCTGGCCCGGGCGTACGGTAACAGGGCTTTGCTTCTCGACAGAGGCCAGATGGTGGCCGACGGGCCCATGGATCAGGTCTTTTCCGATGAAGTGCTGAACCGGGTCTATCGCATGGACGTGCGGGATTGGATGATGAAAATGCTGGCCCAATGGAAGGAGGCGTAGCCGTGGAAGAACTGCTGCAGCAATGGCAAAACAGCTTGCGCAAGCCTGATTCAACGGCCCGGGCTGCCGCACAGCGCCGATGGGACAGCATCGCAAAACCTTTGGGGAGCTTGGGAACTCTCGAGAAGCTGGTCATGGACATAGCTGCCTTGACGGGGGATCCTAATGTAAATATCTCCAAAAGGGCTGTGGTGGTGTGCTGCGCCGACAACGGCGTGGTCCGGGAGGGCGTGACCCAGACCGGACAGGAGGTCACGGCTCGCATGGCGGGGGAGATGGTTCAGATGCACTCCTCAGTTTGCCGGATGGCCCAGGCGGCCCATGCGGATGTGATCCCGGTGGACCTGGGCATGGTCCGACGGGTGGAGGGCGTGCTGGACCGACACGTCATGGACGGCACCCAGGACATGGCTCGCCGTCCCGCCATGACCCGGGAGCAGGCGCTGCAGGCGATCCGGGCGGGCGTGGATCTGGTCAGGGAATTGAAGGAGCAGGGGTACACGCTTCTGGTCTCCGGCGAGATGGGCATCGGCAACACCACCACGTCTAGCGCCCTGGTGGCGGCCATGCTGAACCTGCCGGCGGAGACGGTCACCGGCCGGGGCGCCGGCCTCAGCGACGCGGGCCTGCAGCGAAAGATATGGGCCATCGAACGGGCGATCACCATCCACCGTCCCGATCCGAAGGATCCCCTGGACGTGCTCAGCAAACTGGGCGGATTGGACATCTGCGGCATGGCCGGTCTGTTTATCGGCGGTGCGATATATGGGGTGCCCGTCATCATCGACGGGTTCATCAGCGCCGTGGCGGCTATGATGGCGCAGCGCCTTTGCCCCGGGGCGGATATCGCCATGCTGCCCAGCCACTGCTCGGACGAACCGGCGGCCAAGCGGGTACTGATGGTGCTGAATAAATATCCGGTAATTTTTGCAAATATGCGTCTCGGCGAGGGCACCGGCGGCGTATGCCTGCTGCCGTTGCTGGATATGGCGCTGGCCGTATACAAAGGAAACACCACCTTCGACGCGGTGGGCATAGACGCTTACACGCCTCAGGGAGGGGAAGGATGCTGATCCTGCTTACCGGCGGGTCCGCCTGCGGCAAAAGCTCATACGGAGAAAAACTGGCTGTTTCAGGGCCAAAACCTTTGTATTATATCGCCGCCATGCAGCCATACGACGAGGAGTGCCTGAAAAAGATCGCTCGCCACAGAGATATTCGGGCAGGTAAGGGTTTTGAGACCATCGAGCGATATACGGGCGTGGACACGCTTAAACTTCCGCAATCCGGCGGCACGGCCCTGCTGGAATGCTTATGCAATCTTACTGCCAACGAAATGTATATACAGACGGATTTCCCCGTGGACCCGGTGGAAAAGGTGTTGATGGGGGTGGCGAATCTGAAACGGCAGACGGATACCCTTATCGTCATTACCAACGACGTGGGCAGCGATAACGAGAAATACTCTGAGGAAACCCGGCGATATATCCATGCTCTTGGCAAGATCAACGCCCGGGTGGCCGACATGGCGGATCAGGCCTATGAATTGGTGGCCGGCATTCCGATCTGCGTGAAAGGGGGGAAAGCATGAACTTCATCTATTCCCTTTTCGCCGCTTTCTCTATGTTTTCGACCCTGCCTGCGCCTCAAGTGCCCTGGGAGAAGGAAAAGATCCGCTATATGCTGGTGTGTCTGCCCTTTGTGGGCCTGGTCATCGGTCTGGCGGAATTCCTATGGGTGCTGCTAGTGGATCTGCTGGAACTTGGCCAAACCCTCAGAGCCGCAGGCTTCACGCTGATTCCCATCCTGCTCACCGGCGGCATCCACCTGGACGGCTTCATGGACACGGTGGACGCCCTCAAGAGCCACGCAACGCCGGAGAAAAAACGAGCCATTTTGAAGGACCCCCATACCGGAGCCTTTGCCGCCATCGGTCTTGGATGCTATCTGCTGGCCTATTTCGCCCTGTGTCACGAACTTGGGCCCGGAGCTATGATTATGATGATCCCCATGCACGTTATGAGCCGAAGCTTGTCCGCCGTGTCCGGCACCCTATTGCCTGTGCGGCCGGGGGAGGGGACGCTGAACTTCTTCCGCCAGGCGGCGGACAAGAAAGTCGGGATCATGGCCGTCCTGTGGGTGATCCTGTCCGCTGCGTATCTGGTAGCGATAGATCCGCTGACAGGCAGCGTCATGGCTCTGGGCGCGATCCTGACACTGTTCCTGGTGCGCCGCATGGCCATGAAACAATTCGAAGGCATGTCTGGGGACATCGCCGGATTCCAGCTGCAGGTGGCGGAGCTGGTCATGCTGGGACTTCTCGTGCTGACACTTAGTATTTGGAGAATTGTATGATACTCATACTAGGAGGCGCCGCCTCCGGAAAACGAACCTATCTGGAATCCCTGGGCTACGGGCCGGAGGATATCGCCGACGGTGCGCTGGACGATAAAAAGGTCCTGTACGGTCTGGAAAAGCTGGTCGCCGACGATCCCAAAGGGGCGGACGGACTGCTGCCCGCCCTGCTCCAAAAGGAAGCCGTAGCCTGCTGTGAAGTGGGTTCCGGCGTCATTCCGATCCGCTATGAACAGCGGCAGGCCAGGGAAGCCACAGGCCGCCTCTGTATCCAGCTGGCTGCCCGTGCGGAGAAGGTGATCCGCATGGTTGCCGGTATCCCTACGATCATCAAAGGAGCGTAACATGCTGGTCTATCTCTTTCGTCACGGTCAGACGGCGGGGAACGCCGAGGGCAAGTATCTGGGCATAACGGACGAACCGCTGTGTACATTGGGCATCGAGACGGCCAAGGCTGCAGGCAGCGATCCTTCCGTGCAGGAAGTGATCGTAACGCCCCTTCGACGCACACAGATGACGGCAGCCATCCTGTTCCCAAATGCAGTCCAGCACGTTTGTCCAGGGTTGCGCGAGATGGATTTCGGAACGTTTGAAAACCGATCCGCCCGGGAGATGTATGACGATGCGGACTTTCGTTACTGGGTGGAGCAGACCCGGTGCATGGGCCCCTGCCCTCACGGGGAGGCCCGGATGGTCTTTCAGCACAGGGTGTGTGCGGCCTTTAGACGAGAGGTGGAGAAAGCCCAAAAGGATGGGCGGGAGCGCCTCTATATCGTAGCGCACGGCGGAACGATCATGTCCGTCATGAGCCGTTTTGCAGTCCCGAAAGCAGACTATTTCGACTGGCGTCTGGACAACTGCCAGGGCTACCGCTGCGAGGTCCGGATGGGACCGGAGGGACTGGCGTTGACGGACGTGTGCCGTTTGGAAAAAGTCGGCTCATGAAGCGTACTTTCAATCTCACCACTTATAGCGACGATCTGGACCGCTATCGGGATCGGGCGGATCTCCTTTCAGCCCTCACCGGATTTGACGGTCTTGAGCTCATGCACTGCGGGGAGGACCGCCGGGGCATCGTGCCGCCGGAAAAGATCGTCGGCGTACATCTTTGTTTCTTCCCCTATTGGTATGATTTTTTTACAGGCGATCTCGCTGCCTGCCGGAGGGAGCTCGGCAGCGAGGAAGCCGTTCGCGCCCTTTACGGCGGCGATACGCCGGAAGCTCTTGCAGACGCCTATCGCCGGGACATCGCTCAAGCCAGGACGGAGGGGGCTGAATACGTGGTCTTCCACGTGGCCGACTGTTCGGATCGGGAGTTGTTCACCCTTCGATATCGCCACACCAGCCGGGAGATCGCGGAGGCTGCCGCCGATCTTTTGAACACCCTGTTCCCGGAAAAGGACGGGGAGCTGGTTTTGCTGATGGAAAACCTGTGGCATCCGGGTCTGACGCTGACAGAGCCGGAGGTGACCCGGACGCTCCTCAAACGGGTCCGCTACAACAATAAAGGCATCATGCTGGATACGGGCCACCTCATGCATACAAACCTCACGCTGCGCACCGAGGAGGAGGCCCTCGCGTACATTCGCCGCCAGATCGAGGAGCAGGGGGAGACCGTCCGCAAGGCCATTCGCGGCATTCACCTTAATCAGTCCCTGACCGGGGCCTATATGGCGTCTGTGGCGGCGAATCCGCCGTGCCTATCCGACGATCCAGAGAAGCGCATGGAACAGGTCTATACCCATGCCTTCCGATGCGACCGGCACCTGCCCTTCACCTGTCCCGGTGTCCGGGCGTTCGTTGACTGGATCAACCCTGAATACCTGACCTTCGAATTCATCTCCCGTTCCCGTGCAGAGCAGGAGACCATGCTCAAAGAGCAGCTCGCTGCTTTGGAGATGGGCTGAAACAGAAAGAAAGCAAACGAACGGTAAAGAAAAGGGCAGTCTATTGACTATCCTTTTTTCTATGGGTATGATACAGATATGAAAGCAAAGCATATCGTCGTTATCGGCGCGGGCCCCGCCGGCCTCACCGCCGCCATAGAGCTGCTGAAAAAAGGCTATAAAGTTACCGTCCTGGAGGCCTCCGACCGCATCGGCGGCATCTCTCAAACGGTCCGCTACCGGGGCAACCGCATGGACATCGGCGGCCATCGGTTTTTCAGCAAAGACGAGCGCGTGAACCGCTGGTGGGCGGACCTCATGCCCCTGCAGGGCGCACCTGCCTGGGACGACAGGCTTTTGAACGCGGAAAAGGATTATGCCCCGGTTGGCCCGGACCCGGAAAAGACGGATCGTGTCATGCTGATCCGCGATCGGGTGAGCCGCATCTATTTCCAGCGCCATTTCTTCGATTATCCCATCTCCGTGAAGTGGTCCACCATCCGCAATATGGGCTTTTTCACCACCCTCAAAGCGGGGTTCAGCTATCTGTTTTCCTGCATCCATAAGCTTCCTGAGACCTCCCTGGAGAACTTCTACATCAACCGCTTCGGTCGGGTGCTCTATTCCATGTTCTTCGAGAGCTACACCGAGAAGGTGTGGGGCCGCCACCCGTCCCGAATTTCCGCGGACTGGGGCGCTCAGCGGGTAAAGGGCCTGTCCGTTCGCGCCATCCTCAAGGACATCTTCCGCAAGCTTCTGGGGACGAAGGGGGAGGTGGAGACCTCCCTTATCGAGCGGTACATCTATCCGAAACTGGGCCCCGGTCAATTGTGGGAACTGGCGGCGGAGGAGGTACGAAAGCTGGGCGGCGAGATCAAGATGAACTGCCCTGTGACCGCTTTGGAAGCGGCGGACGGCCGGATCACGGCGGTTCGATACCGGGAGGCGGGGGAGGAGAAGCGCCTCGCCGGAGACGACGTTTTTTCCTCCATGCCCGTGCGGGAGCTGATCGACGGTCTCACCGGAACGGAGGTCCCCGAGGACGTGCGCACCGCCGCGGACACCCTGCCCTATCGGGACTTCGTCACCGTGGGCCTGCTTGTGAAGGACCTGCTGATCCGAAACGACACCAAGCGCCGGACCGTGAAGAACCGGGTGCCCGATTGCTGGATCTACGTGCAGGACAAGGGCGTGCAGCTGGGCCGAGTCCAGATCTTCAACAACTGGTCCCCTTACATGGTGCAGGACCCGGAGAACACCGTGTGGATCGGCCTCGAGTATTTCTGCGACGAAGGCGACGCGCTGTGGTCCAAGTCCGAACAGGAGCTCATCGACCTGGGCAAGCGGGAGATCGAGCATATCGGCATCGCCCGGGCTGCGGATGTTCTGGACGCTCACGCCGAACGGGTGAAGAAAGCCTATCCTGCCTATTTCGACGGTTACGCCCATATGGACCGGATCGTTCGTTTCCTGGACGGATTCGAGAACCTCTATTGCATCGGCCGCAACGGGCAGCATCGATACAACAACATGGACCACTCCATGGCCACCGCCTTCGCCGCCGTGGATATCCTGGAGAGGGGCGGCGGCGATAAGGCTGCCCTGTGGTCGGTGAACACGGAGCAAAGCTATCACGAGCAAAAGGCGAAGGAATGAACCTTTTTGGGGAGAAACCGTTTCTGCGCTTGCAAAAGCCGTCTATTCAGCGTACAATACTACTATCAACCGAAGGAGGCGTATGAATTGATCGAAATCATCTGTGGAGAAAAGGGGACCGGCAAGACCAAGAGGATCATCTCTCTGGCCAACGACGTTTCCGACAAAGCGAAGGGCAGCATAGTTTTCATCGACGATGACAACAGCTATATGTACGATTTGGGGTACAGCATCCGCTTCATCAACGTCACGGACTACGCTTTGAACGATCCCGACATGTTCCTGGGCTTTTTGTGCGGCCTGTGCGCATCGGATTTCGATTTGGAGTACGTGTTCGTGGACCGGTTCGAGAACGTGATCAAGGCTGATCTGAGCGAGCTTGAAGGGTTCTTTGAGCAGCTCAACAAACTGGCTGACCAGCATTCTCTCCATATTGTTCTTTCCGTCAGCAAGGGCGAAGAGGTCCTTCCCGAATTCATGCGTCCCTATATACAGGAGTGACCTTTTTCGCCCATGGAAGAAACCCGTTTGACCTTTGAATCCGTTCCTATGACATCGCATAATAGGAGCCGCCGGGTCAGCGTATGGCTTTGTGTGCTGTGCGCTTTGCTGGCGGCTGCTTTTGGCATACTCTTTACATCCCTCTACTACGTGAACCGGTTTGCCGACCTGGAGCCTGTATCGGAAGCCATCGAGCTGGTGAAGAAGAATTATTACTTCTTCGACGAGAAGACCCAGGAAAGCATGGTTACCGGCGCCCTCAAGGGGCTCTCCTCCTATATGGGGGATGATTACGCCGAGTATTATACCAAGGCTGAGTACGAGGAACTCCTCACCAGCAACTCGGGCAATTTCATCGGCATGGGCGTGCTGGTGGCCGATCAGGGGAACAGCACCTTCATCATCACCGAGGTCTACGACAATACCCCGGCCAAGGAAGCGGGCATCCTGGTGGGCGATCAGCTCATCTGTGCCAACGGCGAGCCCGCCGAGGGGAAGGACCTCACCGAGTTTCTAACGTTCGTCACCCATGAGGAGGGGGACGTGAACACCGTCGTGGTGCTGCGGGACGGCCAGGAGCTGACCTTTACCGTTACCATGCGTCAGGTCTATTCCCCCTACGTTACGTATAAGATGCTGGACGACGCCATCGGGTACATCTACATTTCCGGCTTTCACGGCCAGTGCGTTCGGGAGGTGAAGGATGCTCTTGCCGACTTGAAGGCGAAAGGGATGGATGCTCTGGTGCTGGACGTGCGGGACGATCTGGGCGGGTCCCTTTCCGACGTGTGCGACATCGCGGACATCTTCCTGCCCAAGAACAAGGTAATCACCACCGTGCGCAGCCGCGTCAACAAGGAAGTCGTCTATCATACCTATTCCGACGGCGTCGATATACCCATCGCCATGCTGGTCAACGGCTATTCCGCCTCCGCCAGCGAGCTCCTTTCCGGCGCGCTGAAGGACAACGGCGCGGCGGAGCTCTTCGGCACGGTCACCTTCGGCAAGGGCATCGTCCAGACCTTCTTCGACATCAACTTCGGACGGGACGGCACCATTAAGTTCACCACGGACGCCTACTACACCCCTTCCGGAGTGTGCATCCAGGGCACGGGCATCACGCCGGACCATGTGGTGGAACTGCCCGAAGGCCTGACTTACTACAACATACCCTCCATACCCTATGAGAGCGACACCCAGCTGCAGGCGGCGGTGGAGTACCTCAAGGGCCTTGGACGCTGATCTGCATCATTCTGCCGCCATGGGGCGGCTTTTTTCGGGAGAAAGCCTATGGACGCTTTCGTAAACGATATTCGGCTCTTCTATGAGCAATACGGGGAGGGGCGGCCTCTGGTGCTCCTGCATGGCAACGGCGAGAATCATACCATCTTCGACGAGGCCATGGAGGTCCTGGGGGAGCGCTTTACCTGCTTCGCCCTGGACAGCCGTGGCCACGGGGACAGCGATCCGGTGGACGAGCTCCATTATGAGGACATGGCTTCGGATCTGCTAGCCTTCCTGGAGGAGATGGATCTGTGGGACGTGGTCCTCTGCGGCTATTCCGACGGCGGCATCGTTGCTCTCATGGCGGCCCCGTGGACGGACAGAATTACGGATCTCATCGTCTGCGGCGCCAACACACGCCCCCGGGCCCTGAAGCGACGGGCCTATATGGACATCCGCTGGGAGAACCGGCAGGCCCCCAACATCTATAACACTATCCTGCTGACGGAGCCCCACATCTCGGCAGAGGACCTCAGGGCCATCCGGGCGCGGACACTGGTGGTGGCGGGGAGCCGGGACATCATCCGGGAGCGGAACACCCGTTTCATCGCCGAGACCATCCCTGGGGCGGAGCTCTTGATCCTGCCGGGGGAGGATCACGGCAGCTATATCAATCACAGCGACAAGATCGCCTATATCATCCAGGATTTCTGTCAATAGAAAAGGAGCCGACTATGGACTGCGTCATCAAAGATATTTCCCTTTATCCTTCGGGAGAGAACAAGATCGAGTGGGTGCGGCGGAATATGCCCCTTCTGAACGGCGTCCGGGCCGACTTCGAGAAGGAGAAACCCTTCCGCGGGCTCACCGTGGGTCTGTCGATCCATCTGGAGGCAAAGACCGCTTACCTATGCCGGGTGCTGCAGGCGGGCGGAGCCAACATGATCGTAACCGGCAGCAACCCCTTGTCCACTCAGGATGACGTGGCGGCGGCCCTCGCCCACGGAAACGGGGAGAGCGCACCCATGCACGTGTACGCCCTTCATGGCTGCACGCCAGAGGAATACGAGCAGAACATCGACCGGGTCCTTTCCCATAAACCGGATATCCTCATCGACGACGGGGGCGATCTGGTCTCCGGCGTCATGGATAGGTTCCCTGAGCTGAAACCTCATATCCTGGGCGGCTGCGAGGAGACCACCACCGGCGTCATCCGCCTCAAGGCTATGGAGAAGGCGGGTGTGCTTCCGTTCCCCATGATGGACGTGAACGACGCCGACTGCAAGCACCTTTTTGACAACCGCTACGGCACGGGCCAATCCGTGTTCGACGGGATCGATCGCACCACCAACCTGATCGTGGCGGGAAAGACCTGCGTGGTGGCAGGCTACGGCTGGTGCGGCAAAGGCGTGGCGATGCGGGCCAAGGGCCTGGGCGCCCACGTGATCGTCACCGAGGTGGACCCGGTGAAGGCCATCGAAGCCATCATGGACGGGTTCGCCGTCATGCCCATGGCGGAAGCGGCCAGGGTGGGGGATCTTTTCGTCACCGTCACCGGCGATCGGGACGTGATCACGGCCGAGCATTTCGCTTACATGAAGAACGGAGCCATCCTCTGCAACGCGGGCCACTTCGACGTGGAGGTGGACGTGAAATGGCTGCGGGAGAACGCCCTGGAGCGTCGGGCCATGAAGCCCAACATCGAGGGGTTCCGGTTGAACGAAAACCGGTGGGTCTACGTGCTGGCAGAGGGCAGGCTGGTCAATCTTGCTTCCGGCGACGGACATCCGGCGGAGATCATGGACATGAGTTTCGCCATCCAGGCCCTTTCCGCCCGGTACATCGTCAAAGAGCGCGGAAAGCTTCAAAAGAAGCTCTATGCTGTGCCCAAGGAGATCGACGAACAGGTGGCCCGCAAGAAGCTCAGCGCCATGGGCGTCGGCCTGGATGAGCTGACCCCGAAACAGGCGGAATATTTGCAAAGCTGGCGGGTATAAATGTTTGACAAAGTGCACGCGTCTGTGCTATTATATCCTTTAGCTAAAATGGGTATTTGCGTGGAGAAGTTCTTCTCCACAGAGGATATACATTAGAGAAATTAACCAACAGGGGGAAACAGGATGAAGAACTATACCGCTGAATCCATTCGCAACGTGGGCGTTTTCGGTCATGCCGGCGAAGGAAAAACCACTCTCGTAGAGACCATTTTGTTCGATACCGGCCTCGTCGACCGTATCGGCAAGGTGGAGAATGGCACCACCGTCTCCGACTTCGATCCCGAAGAAGCCAAGCGCGGCTGCTCCATCAATATGTCCGTGGAGCCCGTGGAGTGGAAGAACACCAAGATCAACTTTATCGACGCCCCGGGCGGCTACGACTTCTACGGTGACGTGGCTTCCGCCGCGTTTCTGGCAGACAGCGCTCTGATCGTGGTGGGCGCCGTCTCCGGCCCCGTGGTAGGCGCCGAGAAGGCCATGGCCATGTGCCAGGCCCAGGCCATGCCCCGGATGATGGTCATCAACCAGATGGATCGTGAGAACGCTTCCTTTGAGAAGGTCATGGCTGCGGTTAACGAGAAGTTCGGCCCCAACGTGGTCCCCATCCAGCTGCCCATCATGCAGGGCGGCGCCTTCAAGGGCTTCGTGGACATCATCAACATGACCGCCTATATGTTCGACGGCAAGAACCTGAAGGAAGTTGCCATCCCCGGGAACCTGAGCGACGAAGCTCAGTCCCTCTATGAGAAGCTTACCGAGGCCGCTGCCGAGGCGGACGAGGAGCTCATGGAGAAGTACTTCGAGGAGATGGAGCTGCCCAAGGAGGACATTCTCTTCGGCCTCAGCAAGGGCGTTAAGGAAGGCACCGTGACCCCCGTGGTCTGCACCTCCGCCCTCAACAACGCAGGCGTGTTCACCCTGCTGGACAATATCGTTCACTATCTGCCCTCCGCGGCTGACGCCAAGCTTCCCGCCGCTACCGATGCCAACGGCAATGCCGTGGAGCTGACCCGGGACGGCAAGATGGTCGCCACCGTGGCCAAGACCATCAACGATCAGTTCGGCAAGTATTCCATCGTGAAGGTCCATCGCGGCACCCTGGACATCAACGTGTCCCCCTACAATGTGAACAGCGAGAAGGCTGAGAAGCCCTCCGCCCCGTTCCTGATCCGCGGTAAAAAGACCATCGCTCTCGACAAGCTCAACGCCGGCGACATCGGCGCTCTGGCCAAGCTCCAGTTCACCGCCACCAACGATACCCTCTGCGAGCAGGGTGATATCGTGAAGGTTGCGCCCATCGAGTTCCCCAAGGCCTGCATCGCCCTGGCGATCGCGGCCAAGAACAAGGGCGAGGACGACAAGGTCATCGCCGGCCTCAACCGTATCCGTGAGGAGGATCCCACCATCACCATCGAGAAGAACATCGAGACCGGTGACGTGCTCCTGTGCGGTCTGGGCGAGAAGCATATCGACGTGGTGTGCAGCAAGCTGAAGAACAAGTTCAACGTGGAAGCCACCTTGAACGAGCAGCGCATCCCCTATCGTGAGACCATTCGCTCCACCGCGGAAGCCGAAGGTAAGCATAAAAAGCAGACCGGCGGCAGCGGCCAGTTCGGCGTGGTCAACATCAGGTTCGAGCCCGCCGACGAGGGTGTGGACTACGAGTTCGTGGATGCTATCGTGGGCGGCGTGGTCCCCCGCGAGTTCATCCCCGCGGTTGATAAGGGTCTCCGTGAGGCCATGAAGCACGGCGTCCTGGCCGGCTATCCCATGATCGGCGTCAAGGCCACCCTGTTCTTCGGCAAGTATCATCCCGTGGATTCCAAGGAAGTCGCCTTCAAGTCCGCTGCCCGTCTTGCCTACAAGGCGGCCTGTGTCCAGGCGTCTCCCGCCCTTATCGAGCCCATCTACCGGTACGACATCCTGGTGCCCAACGACAACGTGGGCGACATCATCGGCGATCTGAACCGTCGCCGGGGCCGGATGCTGGGTATGAACCCCGTGGACGGCGGTCTCACCGAAGTGGTGGCCGAAGCGCCTCTCGCTGAAATGACCAAGTACGCCACCGACCTGCTGGCCATGACCCAGGCCCGCGGCTCCTTCAAGAGCGAGTTCGTCCGCTACGAGGACGTGCCGGGCGACAAGGCCAAGAAGATCATCGAGGCGGCCAAGATCGAGGAAGAAGAGGACGAATAATCCAAGGACCTGTCAGGAGGGAGATCACTCCCTCCTGTTTTTCATTCAGCATGAGATTTGAAAGAGACGAACAGGCAGGGATAACCCTTCTTGTGAACAGTATCGCTCAGGGTATTTTCATCCTGGTGACGATCGGCATTTGCATCAAAGTGATGAAGGAAACTCCGCCTCGGCCATTGATGGCCGTGATGCTGATCGCTTTTGCGATTTATATGCTTATCCGCATACTGTATTTCATCCATCTAAGAAACCTGTGGAAGAACGCATATTTCGAGACGGACAACGATAGGGCCAGGGGATTTGGTGCCGATGGGAAGCTTCTCCATGGGGCTGCCTTCGACATCCCGGCGGAAAGCGTGAAAAAGGCTGAGCTGACCACGGTGCCTATGACCCGGAAGACCCCCCTGAACGCTTTGAAACTCACCACAGATGAAAGGACCTACTACATCGTCGGCCTTATCGTCGACGAGGAGACACGTCGTGTTTTTCAACTGAATTGAACAGGGATTGATACCGAGGAGAGTCCGCACTCTCCTCTTTGATACAGCCGGAACTGTTCCTACAGCAGACACAACTAAGGAGCGTACCATGGATAAGACAAGTTGGAGCCAAGAGTTCTGTAACCGTTTCAACCGCCACGAGGCGGAGCTCACCCGGCTATATCGGGAGCTGTATCACAACGATATGGCTGCCTTCGACCGGTTTGCGGACATGCTGTACGAAGCCTATACGGCCCGCCCTGAGGCGCTGAAGACCATGGATCGGGCCCGGGAGACTCATGCCGACTGGTACAAGGGCCACGATATGGTGGGTATGCTCCTGTATGTGGATGCCTTTGCCGGGACACTCCGGGGCGTCCGGGACAAGCTCGGCTATATCCAGGACTGCGGCGTCAACTATCTGCATCTCATGCCTCTTTTGGAGAGCCCCAAGGGCCGCAGCGACGGGGGCTACGCCGTCAGCGACTTTCGGAAGGTCCAGCCTGAACTGGGCACCATGGATGACCTGTACGCCCTCGCGATGGACTGTCACGAACGGGGCATCAACCTGTGCCTGGATTTCGTCATGAACCATACCAGCGAGGATCACGAGTGGGCGAAACGGGCCAGGGCGGGGGAGAAGGACTATCAAAATCGGTACTTCTTCTACGAGGGCTGGGACATTCCCAACGCCTACGAGCAGACCGTGCCCCAGGTGTTCCCCACCACGGCTCCCGGCAACTTCACCTGGTGCGAGGAAGCAAAAAAGGTCGTCATGACCACCTTCTATCCCTACCAGTGGGATTTGAACTATGCCAATCCCGTCGTTTTTCGGGACATGACGGACAATATGCTGAACCTGTGCAACCACGGGGTGGACGTGGTGCGGCTGGACGCTGTGCCCTACATTTGGAAGGCTCTCGGGACCAACTGCCGTAACCTGCCCCAGGTCCATACCCTGGTGCGGATGATGCGGATGGTGTGTGAGATCGTCTGCCCGGGCACGCTCCTTTTGGGCGAGGTGGTCATGGAGCCCAGCAAGGTGGTGCCATACTTCGGCACGGTGGAACGGCCGGAGTGCCACATGCTCTACAACGTGACCACTATGGCCACCCTTTGGCACACCGTGGCCACAGGGGACGTGCGGCTCCTCAGGCATCAGATGCAGCAGGTATTCGCCTTGCCCAAGGAATACACCTTTCTCAACTACCTGCGCTGTCATGACGACATCGGATGGGGGCTCGACTATACATTCCTTCGCCAGTTCGGCCAGGAGGAGATCCCCCACAAGCGGTTCCTGAACGACTATCTCACGGGCTTCTTTCCCGGCAGCACCGCCAGGGGCGAGCTATACAACGACGATCCCCGGCTCATGGACGCCCGGCTTTGCGGCACCACCGCCAGCCTCTGCGGCATTGAAGCTGCCCGCCAGCGGGAGGACGGCGCGGCTCTCGAGAAGGCCGTTCGATTGGACGAGATGCTGCACGCCTACATGTTTACCCTGAGCGGCGTACCCGTCCTCTACAGCGGCGACGAAGTGGGCCGGGAGAACGACTACAGTTACCATCGGGACCCCCTGAAGCGGGAGGACAGCCGGTATCTCCACCGGGGCGATATGAATTGGACTTTGGCCGAGCAGAGGAAGGATGAAAGCACGGTGGCTGGACGGCTCTTCTCGGCTATCCAGAGGATGGAAGAAGTGCGGAGCGAATGCCCGGTCTTCGACGGTAAGGCGGACGCCTGGCTTTTGGACACAGGCAACGACGCCGTCATCGGCATCGGACGATACTACCGGGGGCAGAAGCTCCTGGCCGTCTTCAACTTCTCCCGGGAGAAGCAGACCGCATGGCTCAAGGAGACCGAGGCATATGTGGATCTTATGACAGGCGAACCTCGGGACGCCGGGGCTGTACTCTTAAAACCGGGTGACTTCGTCTGGCTGATGCACGAGTACAAATAGGTATGGATAAACGCAAGTTGTTCTTTTGGGAACTGCCCACGGCGCCCTGGCTTGTTGGTTCGTCAGCACGCTTTGAGCTGTTCTTCCGCCCAAGCGGTATACCGGGTTTTTCCGCCGTGTTCTTTCAGCAGTTCCAAATGCTTTTTCGCCTCCGCTTTGTCGCCGACCGCCAAGGCTCGAAGCGTCAACAGCCGGTCTATCTCAAACCGGCGAAGATTGTAGGCGCAGCGGCCATACAGTTCTTCCAATGCCTTTTTATCCGGAAGCCGATCCTCCTGAAGCGCGATATCCGCGTCCAGGAGCAGCCAGCTGTCCTGCAAATTGCGGGCTAAAGCGTTCTTGCTGCGCCAGCAGCCGTCGATGAGCTGACGCAGAGAGGCGGCCGATTCCTTGGCCTGGACAAGATCGCCCAAAGCGCTCTGATACGTGCCCTTGTTGGACAAATACAGGCCCCGGAGGGCAGCGTCACTGAGATCGGCTTTGTCAAAGCCCTTCTCCAACAGGGAGAGGGCCGCGGTAAAATCCCCCTTCGCTCCATAGCCGTCGGCCAGATAGGCGTGGGCCACGGCGCGATCCCGGCTGCCTTCGGTCAGGCGGCCGGGCACAGAGCCATAGGCGGCGATGAATTTGCCCGGATTCAGCTCCATGTGCAGATATCCCAGATACTGGGTGGTGAGGGAGTTGGCTATCAGATTACGGACGACGCAGGCGGCGAAATAGCCGATCAGCAACGACAACGTGGAGGCGATGATGGGAATATAGACGGGATAGTTCCTGTCGCGAATCCACAGCAGCACACTGAGCAGCACACCCAGACACATGATGCCCCAAAAGGCAAGCTTGCTTTTACGAAATCCTTTAGCCATACATGTACCTCCTGTCAGTCAAATCTATTGTATACCTGTTGGGCGACAGTGTACAGCACAGCGTGTCATAAAACAAAGCAATTTGTCCGTTTAACAAAAAACAACGCAAAAAAACGGATCATATTTGTTCGAAAAAACAAAGAAAAGTGATTTCTTTTCAAACAAAGATGGAGTATACTACCAATATAGAAAGCATCGGACGCAAGGAGCATCCCGGAAAGGAAGGGCCCAGGCATGATACGCATCACGGCGCTGATGGACAATAACCCGTCGGAACACAAAGCGCTCGTCGCAGAGCACGGGCTGTCGTTCTTGGTGGAGAGCTCCGCCTTCAGGATGCTGTTCGATTGCGGTTCCGGCGCTCATCCCTGGGCAAACGCCCATCGGCTGGGGCTGGATGTGCGGCACGTGGACGCAGTGGCATTGAGCCACAGCCATTATGATCACGCCGCGGGGTACAGGGATTTGATCGAGGGCGGCTGCGCCTGCAAAACCCTGTACACAGGCCCTCACTTTTTCGAACCGAAATTCGCCTTCAACGGGGTCCGGTGGACCGATCTTTCCGCTGGCTTTACCCCTGCTTTTCTACAGGAAAACGATATATGTCATACTGTGGTCGATGGATGCAAGGAGATCTTCCCCCATACGTATCTGGTGGGTGACTTCCCTCGAATCCATCCCATGGAGACCATCCCGCGCCGCTTTGTGCGGCAGACGGCGGACGGTTTCGTCGCTGACGATTTTTCCGATGAGATTTGCCTGACGCTGGATGTGAAGGACAAGCTGTACGTGCTGTGCGGCTGTTCCCATCCCGGCATTCTGAACATGATCTCTCGCGTCCACGCGCTCTTCCGCAAGCCGGTGGCGGCCGTATACGGCGGCACCCATCTCATGGAAGCGGACGATGCGCGGATACTGGCCACCATTCAGGAGCTTTGCGCGGACGGCCTCGAAACGTTGGGCCTGAGCCACTGTTCCGGCGAACGGACAGACCAGCTGCTGAAGGGAACGGAGGGCGCCCGAGGCTGTCATTTGGGGGCCGGAGACTGCGTTTTCATCGAGGAATAGGAGACTGGGATGCTTCTGGAGGATATGGCCAACGAGATCGTGTCCTTCACCTCCGAGCTGGTGGGGGGACGGACCATCAACGTGATGAACACGGATGGGATCATCGTCGCGTCCACGGAAAAGCATCGCATCGGCTCCTTTCACCAGGGAGCGCTGGAAGCCGTTCGGACAGGGAGGCCTGTTGCGATCCGGGCGGATCAGCTGGCCCAGTATCCCGGCGCCAAGCAGGGATACAATATGCCCCTTCGGGTGAACGGGGCAGTGATCGGTGTGGTGGGCATCTTCGGCGACCCGCCGGAGGTAGAGAACCTGGCCAAGCTGGTGGAAGCCTATGTGACCAAAAGCTATCAGCTGGAGGCCATGATGATCCCCCGTCTGGCGGAGGGAGAGATGCGCAGTCGACTGCTCCATGATCTGCTGATCGGAGACGAGCGATCATTGAGTCATGCCCAGGTGCTGCTGGAATCCCTCCGGCTGGAACTACAGCCGCCCTTTGGCGTTGGGCTGTTTTCCGCGGCGGAGGGGGCTGAGTCCCCGGATTTCCCGGAAAAGGCCATGCGCCTGCTCCAGGACCGGGGCTGTCTCTCAGACGATCACGGCGTAGTCGGCATGGAGCGAGACAAGGTGGTCCTGATCGAAAGCATGGATGTCCTGCGGGAGCTGGGCCGACAGGCGGAGCAAAGCGGCGGACAGCTGCGCTTTTCTTTGGGCAGAGGCTGTGAAAACATCGGTGAGCTGCGGCGCTCCTACGAGGAGGCGATGGCTTTGGAGCTCGTCTCCCTCAAGGCTTTCAGCACCATGGAAGACACAGAGGATCGATGCGCCTGTCAGCTCTATCGGGTGGCGGCGGCGGAGAGCGTCTTCCTCGACAGCCTGGAAGCGAGGCTGTACGAGAAATTTCGGGCCGACGAGGTGCGATCGCTGCTCCAGACTGTGCAGACGTACTACGCCTGCGGACGCAGCGCCAGCCGGGCGGCGGAACAGTTGTTCCTGCACAAGAACACCCTGCAGTATCGCGTGAAGCGGGTGCTCAAATGTCTGGGGCTGCTGGAGTGTGGGGAGTTCCAACAGGAATACGTCATGCGCCTGCTGTTCATCCACGGTAAACGGAAGCAAGGTCTTCAGACCTTGAAATAAAAAGGAGGGTAATAAACCTATGCAAACATTCCTGCTCTTTGCTTTGATCATTGCATCGGTGGTGTTGATGGTCATCGCGATCTCCAAGCTCAAGATGCACCCCTTCATCGTCATGACGTTGATCGCTCTGCTGGTGGGCCTTATCTGGGGCTTCCTGTACCCCGATTCCGGCCTCACGCCGGCCAAGGTGGTCGATACCGTCAAGAGCGGTTTCGGCAGCATCATGACCAGCATCGGTATCGTGATCCTTTGCGGCACGATCATCGGTACGATCCTTGAGAAGACCGGCGCCGCGCTGACCATGGCCAACTCCATTTTGAAGCTGGTCGGCAAGAAGAACAGCGTGGTCGCCATGGGCGCCATGGGCTATGTGACCGGTATCCCCGTGTTCTGCGATTCCGGCTTCGTGGTCCTTTCTCCCATCAGCCGCGCTCTGGCGCAGCAGTCCAACACCTCCCTCGCGGTGATGGCCACGGCCCTTTCCGGCGGTCTGTACGCCACTCACTGCCTGGTGCCCCCGACCCCCGGCCCCATCGCCATGGCTGGCACCCTGGAAGCTGATCTGGGTCTCACCATCCTGGTAGGTCTGCTCATCTCCATCCCCGCCACTTTTGTGGCCATCCTCTACGCCAAGAAGGTATCTTCCAAGATCAACATCCCGGCCAACTCCGAGTACACTCTGGAAGAGCTGAAAGAGAAGTACGGCAAGCTCCCCGGCTCGTTCCACAGCTTCTCTCCCATCCTGCTCCCCATCGTGCTGATCGCTCTGTCCTCTGTGGCGTCCTTCCCCACCAAGCCCTTCGGCGAAGGCTTCTTTGCTACTCTCATCAACTTCATCGGTAATCCTGTGGTCGCGCTGCTGCTGGGCGTGTTCCTGGCCATGACGCTGATCCCCGCTTCCGAGAAGAAGAACACTCTCAAGTGGGTCACCCAGGGCGTCACCGATTCCGCTGCCATTCTGGCTATCACCGGTGCCGGCGGCTCCTTCGGCGCCATCCTCAAGCTCCTGCCTATCGCTGACTCCGTGGGCGGTCTCGTTTCCTCCGGCCTGGGCGTGCTCATCCCCTTCATCATCGCCATGATCCTGAAGCTGGCCATGGGCGCTTCCACCGTTGCCATGATCACCACTGCCAGCATGATGGCGCCCCTCATGGAGAGCATGGGCTACACTTCTCCGCTGGCCAGAGTCCTGGTCGTGTTGGCCATCGGCGCCGGCTCCATGGTCGCTTCCCATGCCAACGACTCCTACTTCTGGGTGGTGTCTCAGTTCTCCGACATGAAGACCGAGGAGGCGTACCGCTGCCAGACTGGCATGACCGCCGTCATGGGCATCACGGTTATCATCGTTCTCTTCGTGATCTCCCTGTTCATCTAAACCAACCGAACCTGCGGGCTGCGCTCCTCATGGGGCGCAGCCCCTCTTACATGAGGAGGTAAACCATGAATCAGCAACTGCGTTCCCATGCGGACCTGATCGTCAAGGAAGCCATTGCTGCCGTCCAGCCGGACGCCGCCGTACAGCGAGCCTTGAAGCAGATGACTTTTCCAGGTCGGGTGCTGCTGGTTGCGGCGGGCAAAGCCGCCTGGCAGATGGCTAAGGCTGCTTCCGATGTCATGGGCAGCCGCATCGAAAAAGGCGTGGTGGTGACGAAATACGGCCATGTCATGGGCCCCATCGCCAACTTCGACTGCTTCGAGGCGGGTCACCCCGTTCCCGACGAGAACTCCTTCAAGGGCACTCAGGCCGCTTTGGACCTGGTCAGCAATCTGAGCGAAAAGGACACGGTGCTCTTTCTCCTGTCCGGCGGCGGCAGCGCTTTGTTCGAGAAGCCCCTGGTGGAGCCTGCGGAGCTTCAGGACATCACGGGCCAGCTGTTGGCCTGTGGGGCGGACATCACCGAAATCAACACCATCCGCAAACGCCTTTCCCAGGTGAAGGGCGGCCGCTTCGCTCAGCTCTGCTGGCCGGCCCGGGTGGAGGCCGTGATCCTCTCCGATATCCTGGGAGATCCCCTGGACATGATCGCCTCCGGCCCCGCCTGTCCCGACTCCTCCACGGCGGAGGACGCCCAGCGGATCGCTAAGAAATACGACCTGAAGATGAGCGACGCTGCCCGGAACCTGCTTGCGGTAGAGACGCCCAAGTCCCTGACCAACGTGCGCTCTCAGATCAACGGGAGCGTGCGCGAGCTGTGCGCCGCGGCGGCGAAGACCTGCGAAGCCCTGGGTTATACGCCAATCCTGCTCACGGATCAGCTCTGCTGTCAGGCCCGTGAGGCGGGGAGTTTTATGGCTTCCATCCTGAAGACCCATCAGAACGACGGCCTGTCCCTGGCCTTCATCGCCGGCGGCGAGACCGTGGTGAAGCTCATCGGCAAGGGCCTGGGCGGCCGGAACCAGGAGCTGGCCCTCTCCGCGGGGGCGGGCATAGCGGGCCTGGCCGGCGCGGCAGTCTTCTCTGTGGGCAGCGACGGTACCGACGGCCCCACCGATGCGGCGGGCGGCTACTGTGACGGCGAGACCTGCGCAGAGCTTCTCGCTCAAGGCGTCGTCATCGACGATGTGCTCAAGAACAACGACGCTTACCACGCGCTTCAAAAAGTGGACGGCCTCATCATGACCGGCCCCACCGGCACCAACGTCAACGACGTGGCCGTAGCCCTTCTGCGGCGGTAACGCGGAATAAACGAATACAGGCAGCGAAGAATGTACCTCGCTGCCTGTTTTTCTTTACCGATGACTTGTTAGAGCTTTGCCGCTTTGAGCTGCTTTTCCCATTCCTTCACGATGCGGCGGTCGGCAAAGTAGTCGATGCGCATCGCCTTCTCGACCCGGGACAGGGTGGCGTTGGTAACCGCCTGAGCCTTAGCGGTGCCCGCCTGCAGGATATCGTATACGGTATCGAGATCCGCTTCCCATTTGGCTCGCTCCGCACGGATGGGGGAGAGGGTTTCCTCCAAGACCTGGATCAGGAACTTTTTGCAGGTTCCGTCGCCCAGACCGCCCCGCTGATAGTGCGCCTTCATCTCCTCCAGATTGGCGTACTGAGGCAGGAACTCCCTGAAATGATCGTCGGTGGAGAATGCGTCCAGATACGTGAATACTACGTTCCCCTCAATGTGGCCCGGGTCCTCGATTCGGAGGTGCTGCGGGTCCGTGAACATCTTTCCGTTCACCTGCTTCTTCACGGTCTTAGTGTCGTCGGAAAGGTAAATGCAGTTGCCCAAGGACTTGCTCATCTTGGCCTTGCCGTCCACGCCGGGGAGCCTGCGCTGGTTCTCATTCTCGGGGATCATGGCCCGGGGCATGACCAGCGTCTCCCCATAGGTTCGGTTGAACTTCTCCACGATCTCCCGGGTCTGCTCGATCATGGGCAGCTGATCCTCGCCCACGGGCACCACTGTGGCGTCGAAGGCGGTGATGTCCGCCGCCTGGGACACGGGGTAGCAGAAGAATCCGGCGGGAAGCCCCTCGTCGGCAAAGCCTCGCATCTGCATCTCAGCCTTGACGGTGGGATTCCGGGACAGGCGGGCCGTGGTCACCAGATTCATATAGTAGAAGGTCAGCGCGTGGAGAGCCGGCAGATGGGACTGGATGCAGATGGTGGACTTCTCCGGGTCCAGGCCGGAGGACAGGTAGTCCAGCGCCACGTTCACGATGTTCTCCCGGATCTTGCCGGGGTTATCCGCGTTGTCCGTCAGAGCCTGATCATCGGCGATGAGGATATTGATGGCGTCAAACTTGCCGGAGTTCTGCAGCTCCACCCGCCGCTTGAGGGAGCCCACATAGTGACCGAGATGCAGCCGTCCCGTGGGTCGGTCGCCGGTGAGAATGATTTGCTTCTGTTCCTTGTTTTCCATGGTTCAACCTTCCTTTGTCGTTTAGGTTTCGTTTATATGGTCTGCCGGGTGGAAGAAGCGGAACACCGCTTCCGCCGCCGGTCGGCTCATGCCCTTAACTTTGGCCAAATCGTCCACCGTAGCGCTCGCGATGGCGTCCCGGGTGATGAAGGCGTCGAACAGGGAGCGCTTGCGGGTGTCGCCGATGCCTTCGATCCCATCCAGCACCGACAGGAGCGCGTTGCGCTGGTGGAGCGAACGGTGGTAGGAGATGGCGAACCGGTGCGCCTCATCCCGGATCCGCTGCAGCAGATGCAGCACGGGGCTGCTTCTCGGCAGCACGATGGGGTCGTCGCTGTCCGGCGTGTAGATCAGCTCCTGGCTTTCCGCCAGGGCGATCACGTTCAGGTATGGGAGCCCCGCTTCGTTCAGCACCTTCTCCGCTACGGCCAGCTGGGTCTTGCCGCCGTCGATGATGATGAGATCCGGCCATGGCGCACCCTTCTTGAAGCGCCGGGTCAGCACCTCCTCCATAGCGACGAGGTCGTCGCCCCCCGCCTCGGCTCGGATGCGGAAGCGCCGATAGGCGTCCTTGTCCGGCTTGCCGTCGGTGAATACCACCATGGACGAGACCGTGTCCGTGCCCATGATGTGGGAGTTGTCGAAGCACTCCATGCGGGTGGGAAACTCGTCCAGGCCCAGAAGCCCGGCGAGCTGCACCGCGGCCCCCTCGTCCCGGTCCCAGGCCTTCTCCCGGAGGGCCTTTTCCTTCTCCAGGAGTTCTCGGCCGTTCTTTTCGGCCAGCTCCGTCAGCTTCCTCTTATCGCCGCGCTGAGGCACAGCCAGCTTTATCCTTCGCCCGGCGCGGCCGCTCAGCATCTCTTCGATGGCGTCAGCGTTGGGCACAGGGCAGGACAGCAGCACTTCCTTGGGGGGCAGGATGCCGTCCCGGTCGTAGAACTGGGTGAGGAAGGCGGAGAGGATGTCCGCCGGGTCGTCTTCGCTGACAGCGCTCATGGAGAAATGCTCCGTCCCCACGATCTTCCCTTGCCGCAGGAACAGGGCGAACACCATGGCCTGATCCTCCAGTTTGGCGGGTGCAAAGATGTCCGCTTCGCTTTCCTTGGGGAAGATGGCCACCTGCTTTTCATTGAGACCTTCGATGGACCGGATCTGATCGCGAAGCCGGGCAGCTCTCTCGAACTCCAGGTTCCCGGCCGCTTCCTCCATCTGCGCCTGCAGTTCCGTAAGCACCTTCTCCGTATGCCCCTCCAGGAAGGCGATGACCTCCTTCACATACCCGTGATAGGTCTCCCGACTCACCTGCCCGGAGCAGGGGGCGCAGCACTTGCCAATGTGGTACATGAGACAGGGCCGCTCCCGTCGGGCGATAGCCCGCGCCATATCTTTGCGGCAGGGGCGGATGGGGAAGTGGGCCCGAATAACGGCCACCTGCTCTCTGAGGACGATGGCTGAAAGATACGGCCCCAGATAGGTGGCCCCGTCCTGCTTGATGCGGCGCACCACCTCCACCCGGGGAAAGTCTGCTTTCAGATCGATCCGCACGTAGGGAAAGTGCTTGTCGTCCTTCAGCAGGATGTTGTATTTGGGCATGAACTCCTTGATGAGGTTGCTCTCCAGGGAGAGGGCCTCCATCTCGTTATTCACACCGATGGTCTCGAAGTCCGCGATATGGCTGACCATGGCACGGACCTTGGGCGTATGATCCTTGCCTGCCTGGAAGTACTGGCTGACACGGTTCTTCAGGCTGATAGCCTTGCCCACATAGATGACCGTGCCCCCTTCGTCCAGCATCTTGTATACGCCGGGGGTGTCGGGCAGAAGCTTCAGTTTGTCGGCAATGACCTGGTTCATAGGACCCGGTGCCGCTGATCGATCACATGGGCGCAGAGCAGCATCTCGTAGAGGGTGGGGGCAGGCATACCGATGATGTTGAAGTAGTTCCCCTCCAGATGATCCACGAACAGGCTGGCCGGTCCCTGGACGCCGTAGGAGCCCGCCTTGTCCAGAGGGTCCCCGGTGCCCACGTACCAGTCGATCTCCTCGTCGCTCATGGGTCGAAAGGTCACGTCCGTCCGCGCGGAGCGCACGTCCCTGTGACCGGGCGTCAGCACACAGATGCCGGTGTACACGATATGGCTCCGTCCCTGCAGAAGATGCAGATATTCCTTGGCACGTTCCGGGGTATGGGGCTTGCCCAGCACCCGGCCGTCCAGATCCACCACCGTGTCCGCACCGATGACGCAGTCCTCAGAATGGAGGGCGAACACAGCTCGGGCCTTCTGTTCCGCCAGGGCTTTCACCAGCTTCTCAGGGGTCGCTCCCTCGGGGGGCACCTCTTTCACATGGCTTTCGATGACCTCAAAGGGTATCTCCATGAGCGTCAGTATTTCCCGCCGGCGGGGGGATTGGGAGGCAAGGATGATCTTCATAAGGCCTCCGTGATCAGGGCCACGGGACAGTGGTCGCTGCCGTATACGTCGCTCAGAATGAGACTGTCTTGAACCTTTTCCATGAGTCGCTCGCTGACCAGGAAGTAGTCGATGCGCCATCCCGCGTTGTTCTCTCGGGCGTGGAAGCGGTAGCTCCACCAGGAATACCGGTCTCTTGCGTCGGGGTACAGGCGGCGGAAGGTGTCCGCAAAGCCGTTTTGAAGGAGCGCGGTCATCTTGGCTCGCTCCTCGTCGGTGAACCCGGCGTTCATCCGGTTCGACTTGGGGTTCTTGATGTCGATCTCCTCATGAGCTACGTTGAGATCCCCGCAGACGATCACGGGCTTCTTTTCGTCCAGCCCTTTGAGATATGCCAAAAACGCGTCTTCCCACGTCATTCGATAGCCAAGCCGTTTGAGTCCGTCCTGGGAATTGGGTGTGTACACGGTCACAAAGTAGAAGCCCGGATATTCCAGCGTGATCACCCGTCCCTCGTGATCGTGTTCTTCAATGCCCATGCCGAAGGTCACGGAAAGGGGCGGTTCCTTGGCGAAGACGGCGGTGCCGGAATAGCCCTTTTTCTCCGCGCTGTTGAACCACATCGTATAGCCGGGCAGGTCGAAAGTCACCTGCTCAGGCTGCATCTTGGTCTCCTGCAGGGCCAGGATGTCGGGCTGCTCTGCCGCGACGAAGTCCAGAAATCCTTTGGTGAGACAGGCCCGAAGGCCGTTTACGTTCCATGAGATCAGTTTCATGGGCCTATTATAGCATCTGCCCCTTTGGTTGACAAGAACGGACAAAAGCAATAAGATACAAAAACGGAGGAAGCTATGGAAGAAAAGCTGCTGGCGGCGCTGCGGGATCAGGCGTATCTTGGAGCGTGCCGCATCGAAGATCCAAAGACCTTGGCTGCAGAGCTGGGAATCAGCGTGGGAAAGCTGGCTGCTCTGCTCTATGCCTTGTGTGGAGAAGGACGCATACTGCAGGATCATGATATTATCCTGCTGTTGACCGAATGAATGGCACCAATCTCTTGAAATTTCCGTGGTGGTGTGCTAAAATATCATATCTTATGTATCGTGGAGGTTCATGGGAATGAGCATCACGCAAAAAGAGCGCAAGTTCCCGTCGGCGACGGGGCTGTGCGATATCGTCTATCGGCAGTGGATCCCGGAGGATATCCGGGGTGCGGTGGTTTTGGTCCACGGCATGTCGGAGCACATCGCCCGATACGATATTTTTGCCAAGTACCTTGCGGAGAACGGTTTTTTGGTTTCCGGCATGGATCTTCCCTCCCACGGCAAAAGCTGGAAGGAAGGAATGCCCCGGGGGTATTTCGGCACAGAGGACGGCTGGGGAAAGATCCTGCTGGACATCCGTGCGCTCTGCGCCATCGTGCGTCGGGAGAATCCGCAAATTTCCGTCACTCTGTTCGGACACTCCATGGGCTCGCTTCTTTCCGCCGACTATGTTTCCCGCTACACCAACGATTTTGACGCCGTGGTGCTCTGCGGCACCTCCGGGCCCAACCCGGCGGCTGTGGTGGGCAAATTCCTGGCCAATCGGGAGATCAAGGCCGGGCGAGGCATGGAACCCAGCCCCAAGCTGGACAAGCTCTGCTTCGGCAGCTTCGCCAAGCGAGTGCCCCACGCCAAGAGCAGCTTTGACTGGCTGAATCGGGACGAAGAAGGCGTCAAGCTGTATATCGAGGATTCCCTGTGCGGATTTCCCTTTACGCCCTACGGATATGTGGATTTGATGACCGGCATCAGCCATGTGGCCAGTTCCAAATGGGCTGCCAAGGTGCCCAACATGCCGATCCTGCTCATCTCCGGCGATAAGGACCCGGTGGGCGGCATGGGCAAGGGTGTGAAAAAGGTGAACAAATACCTGGTCAATACCGGGCACACCCATATGACCTTCAAGCTCTACCCCGGCGCACGCCATGAGATCCTCAACGGCATTTGCCGAAACGAAGTCTACGGTGACGTGCTTCTGTTCCTGGAGGCCGTGGCGGCGGGAGGAGAGCAGGCATGAGCGTCCTTGTATTCTCGGACGCCCAGACGGCGGCTGCCGCGGCGGCTACGCTCCTGGCCGGACAGCTGATCGAAAAACCGTCCCTGGTCTTGGGTGTGGACGGTGCACCGGCTTTGGCTTCGGCTTTCCATTCCCTCAGCGCTATGACGGCTAACGGCCTTTTGAGCTGGGGCAAGGCCACCGTCTTTCAGCTTTCCGAACGGGTCCGGGAGGAGGGCAAGGACTCTCTGCGCGCCTATTTGAACGAGACGTTGTTCCGGGAGCTGGCCTTGACGGACGCGCAGGTGCTGGCTCCTGCCGACGCTTCCGACAACTGGGCGGACAGCTGTCACAGCTTCGAGGACGCCATCTTGCAGGCGGGCGGCTTGGACGTAGCGCTGTTGACGGTGGGGCCGGACGGCTCGCTCCTGTTCAACGCACCGGACGGGGAGATCGCACCCACCACCCACGTGGAGCTGTATCGTGGGGACAAGATCGTGACGGCGGGGCTTTCCACGCTGATGTCCGCCAAAAAGCTTATCGTGCTCATGACCGGCCCGGAGATGGCTGAGACGGCACGGAACGCTATTCGGGGGGCGGTGAATTCCAACCTGCCCGCCAGTATGCTGCAATTGCATGCGGCTGCCACCTTCCTTTTGGACGAAGACGCCGCATCTTTATTGGGATAATACTTTCAGGAGGTTACTATGTCCGGACATTCCAAATGGGCAAACATCAAGAACAAGAAGGAAAAGACCGACGCCGCCCGCGGCAAGATTTTTACCAAGATCGGTCGTGAGATCGTCATCGCCGTCAAGGAAGGCGGCGGCCCCGATCCCGCCAACAACAGCAAGCTGCGCGACGTGATCGCTAAGGCCAAGGCGGCCAATATGCCCAACGACAACATCAACCGTTCCATCAAGAAGGCGGCCGGTGAGGCGGGCTCCGTCAACTACGAGGAGATCACCTACGAGGGCTACGGCCCCGGAAACCTGGCTGTGTACGTGGAGATCGTCACCGACAACCGGAACCGTATCGCAGCGGAGATGCGCCACATCTTCTCCAAGGCCGGCGGCAATCTGGGCGCTACCGGTTCCGTGGCCTGGATGTTCGACAAGAAGGGTCAGATCATCATTGAGCGTACCGCCCTCATGGACGAGGACGAAGTCATGATGGAGGCCCTGGACGCCGGCGCGGAGGATTTCGTGCCCCAGGACGACGTCTTTGAGGTCTATACCGCACCCTCCGATTTCTCCACGGTCCGCGAAGCGCTGGAAGCCAAGGGGTACACCTTCCTGAAAGCGGAGGTAGCTATGATCCCCCAGAACACCGTGGATATCAGCGATCCCGAAACGGTGGAGAAGGTATACCGGTTCCTGGACAACCTGGAGGACAACGACGACGTGCAGGAAGTCTATCACAACGGCAACCTGCCCGACGAAGAGGAGTAAGCAGGCATAACCGGTCATCCGGCATGCGTAAGCTCACAGTATAGGGAATAAGGAAAGGAGACGCAGCATGACGATTGAGGTCAAAAACGAATATGGCAAGATCTCTGTAGCGGAGGACTTGGTCTCCGTAGTGGCTGGCTATGCCGCTGTGGAAAATTATGGGATCGTCGGCATGTGCTCGAAGCGCACAGGCGATACGCTGGCGGAGCTGCTGGGCAGGGACAGCCTGAAGAAGGGGATCAAGGTGACCACTGTGGGTGATAATCTGGTGGACATCGATCTGTATGTCATTCTGCAGTACGGCGTTTCTCTGCCCGCCGTTGCTTCCAACTGCAAGAGCAACGTGAAGTATCGGGTGGAGGAAGTCACCGGCGTCAACGTGAACAGCGTGAACATTCATGTAGAAGGGATCCGCGTGGTATAAGCAGCGCGGGAGGATACGAACTTGATTACTGATAGAATAGACGGCGCCCTGCTCAGGGATATGTTCCTGGCCGGCGCGGCGCTGCTTGAAAAGAACCGGGCGTTGGTGGATTCGTTGAACGTGTTCCCCGTTCCTGACGGAGATACGGGCACCAATATGTCCATGACCATGCAGGGGGCCGTCAAGGACCTCCGGAATCTGCCCGAGACAGCCACTGTGGAAGAAGTGATGGCCAAGGTCTCCTCCGGCGCTCTCAGGAGCGCCCGGGGAAACTCCGGCGTCATCCTCTCCCAGCTGTTCAGAGGCTTCTATAAGGCCGCCAAGGGCCACGAGGAGCTTGACGCGCTCAGCTTTGCCGCCGCCATGGCGGAGGGGACCACGGCTGCCTACAAGGCCGTTATGAAGCCCAAGGAGGGGACCATCCTCACCGTTTCCCGTATGATCTCCGACGAGATCCATAAGGCGGTGGAGGAGGATGCCCAGCTGGGTTGCGAGGCGCTGATGGTGCTGTGCATCCAAAAGGGCGAGGAAGCTCTCCGGCTGACACCCGATCTGCTTCCGGTGCTCAAGGAAGCGGGCGTGGTAGACTCCGGCGGCAAGGGCCTGCTGTTCATCTACCACGGTTTCCTCATGGCCATGAATGGGGAGATGGATTTGGAAGAGGCACCTGTGGAGGAGAAGCCGGCGGAGAAGGAAACTTCCGAAGCGGCTAACTTTGCCGAGTTCAGCGCCGAGGACATCCAGTTCGGGTACTGCACCGAGTTTTTCATCGTCCATCTCTACGAGGGCTTTGAGGAAAAGGATCTCGACCAGTTCCGCAAGCATCTGGAGCGGGTGGGCGATTCCGTAGTGGTGGCCTGCGACAGCGATACGGTGAAGATTCACGTCCACTCCAACTGCCCCGGCAAGGTGCTGCAGATGGCCATGCGCTATGGCGAGCTTGACCGTATCAAAATTGAGAACATGCGGGAACAGAATCGCCAGCTGGCCGCCAATCGGAAGAAGAACGAGAAGGAGTTCGCGCTCATCTCCGTCAGCTCC
>Ga0310697_10001220_pt1 | contig 31059 bp, 46 predicted proteins | sample 172DNAGHGlowgp2_FD_203883 | JGI IMG/M metagenome (GOLD analysis project Ga0310697, IMG submission 203883) | Sheep rumen microbial communities from Palmerston North, Manawatu-Wanganui, New Zealand - 1728 DNA GHGlow gp2 (v2) (version 2) | ecosystem: Host-associated > Mammals > Digestive system >... | reverse complement strand
AACCCTTCAACCTCTTGTTTAAATGACAGCAGTCGTTCCTCTTTTTCTTTTATTTCCTTGTTCGTAGTATTCATAGTCATTCCTCCATTGCTCTACGGAAATCTTTCACATTTGCCTTTTCACCGCTCACAACATAGCCACTTAATGATTCAAGCCACTCGCAAGCCTTGTCAACGGCATACTGGTAGCCGTATTCAGCACCAGCCTCAAATGGCTTTGCACGATTCATTTCCTTTGCCATTTCAGAAAAGTTACCTCCACCAATAGCCATTGGACTTCCATGCTTTAAGCGGTATTGAATACCCGCATCAATGAAATCTTCTTGTCTGCTCATAGTTCAATCTCCTTTCTTATTTCACACAATCGCAAAGCGTGTTGTAAATAATGCACACACACCTTTGAAAAGCATTCCCTGTTGAATGAAACATCGTGATTTTGTAGGATTTTCAGCCTATTGTTGTAATCATCATAGATTACTACATTGCCATCATAATCATCAAAGATGTAGCCTACGTTTCGTTCATACTCAAACCCGTTCTTCTCCAAGATGTCCGAAGTAAGTTCAATGGGAACAATGTCTTTTATTTCGGCTTCACTATACCAATTACCATCTATTTCTGACTGGTAATCGGCTTGTGTTTGTACCACATCATCGTATATGGCAGTTATCCTAAAAGGGGAATTATAATCAACGGACTTAAACCAATCCCCAACCATTAAATCTTTGCAGTTCATGTCTTTCTCAATTACCAGTTAATGTACATTTCATCACACATATCTGTAGTGCCAAGCAGATGCTCGTTTCCCTCAAAGGGGATGCACTGAGGATACGAACTATTACAAGTGATAAATGGATTTTGCAACCTATGGTCATACCGTGAAAACAAGTTGCATTCCCAGTTCCATCCATCTTTACACCTCACCAGCACCTTGTCAAAAGGCTTGAAGTTGGCTATGTCGTAGTGGGACGGAATCTTCTTCAGTTCTTTCTTGTCGGCGTCCAACTCACATCCCGCTTCCAGCAACTTGGCCAACAGCAGGTCTCGCTGTTCTTTGGTGGCGGGATGGATATTTCCGTTTAGTCTACTGTCAGGCGTATGTGCTTCTGAGCCGAATTCACAAAACCATTTTTCGGAATCCATAAAACAATACGAACTAAATACACATCCATCAAACGCTTTGAAAATGCAAGTCCAACCATTATCAGTTGCGAGTACATCACCATCCTTGGCATCCTCAATAGTCCAAAGATGCCAATCTGCTTCTAATGTTTTGAAATCATAAGACCAATTCCCACTAATGATATACCTATCTTCAGTTATCCTTATGATTTGCATTGGCGTAACGCCGCTTTTATTTTCATTATAAGCAACCCAATCCCCAACCTTGAACTTAGGTTCAACGGGTAGTTCCAGTTCCTTGTAGTCGGGGTGGTTCTTGATGATGCACTTAATGTATTCAGATGTTTCTGCCACAACATACTTTGCACCATTCCTCTCAACACCAATGTTGATTACATCAGGACTAGCGCAACCTCCTGGCCAAGATATGTCATATCCAAACTTCTCAAACGCAGCCCTGATTTTGTCGGCGTTGGCTGCATTGCCTTGTTTGTAGTAATTCATATCAATCTCCTTTCTCGTTAAATCCGTGTTGTTTCTTCCACTCGTCACTCGCTGGTGATTGCAGGTGGCAGAACGCTGCCACACCCGCAAAAAACCACATACGTTCATTGCCTTCATCGCAATGGATCAACTCGCTGAAGTAAGCCTCCAGCATTTCTCTACTCGGTATCATATCACGCAAGATTAAACCATTCCTCGATGTCGATGATGTCCTCACCGACGAAAAGTTCATCATGGGTTATCCGCTTGGTGGTCACGCCGTCCCTGATGACGATGTACTCGCCATCGCTACCTTCAACCGGCACCACCTTGTAGTGGTGGCCGTTTTCTTCAATGTTCATTACGTTTTTTGCCATTTTCTCTTCGTTTTTTAAGTTACTAATTAATATCTAAAACTTGTCGGGAGTGATGGAGTTGAACCACCGACTCGGTTCCCCTAACTTTTCTCCTTGAAAAACCAACCATTGTTAAACTTAATTCTTTCGCCTGCACCGGCCTCCCGTGTTGGCGGGATGAACCCGCCGTTGAAGTTGTTAATACATAGCCAGTACATCCTCACGGACAAACACGCCATGCGTGGTATCTTCTGCCCCGCTGGGCTACCACTATCTAATAATCAATTATCCTCATCATTCCCACCATTCCGTAGGTGGCCTCCTGCCTTTCAAGAGGACGATAAGAATAATAGTTGTGGGCAGAAGGGGAATTGAACCCGATGATTGGTGACACGTCACCGCCTTGCTGCCCATTCTGCCGCCGTGTCTCACGACATGACGGAAAAACTTTATTAACTATTTAAAAACTCAATATGGAATGCCGCCTTCAAACTTTCCCAAGTGCCAAGCGGCTGGAATTAATGTGCGTATGAAAAAATTCTTACTCTTCTGCTTGTGTTTGTGGGGTGCGGGGGAATCGAACCCCCGATACGATACTCTTTCCAAGTGAACTAAAACTAATAACCATTATCAACATTCCAAAAATTATCAATGAAGAAACCATTACTCTTTCACCCCAACCATATCTTATTGGTTAAGCGACCAGTCGATTACTGTGGTCACATCGACCACGTTAACCACGCCGTCGCGGTTTGCGTCAAGTGCGGCATAGCCGAACTCGTCGAGGTTGACGGGCTTACCCAGGACATAGGCGATAATGTCGGTCACATCGCCAACGTCGTAGCGTTCGCTGCCGTTGACATCGCCGGGCTTATAGCCGACCCACATCCAGCACTTCTTGTAGATACGGACATCACTAAGAATAGCACCTCGCTCATCTGCGCCACTTGTGATGCGACCATCGAAGATGACGTAGCCGCCACGGAATGCTGGGTCAACGTAGAAGTTGAAGGTGAATAGTGCATGGGCGCCTGGCGTCCACTTAACCGTGCCATAGCTGTCAAACCAGCCGTCCTCGTCGATATCCCAGTAACCTCTCTCGGTGATGGTGCTGCCGATGGTGGCATAGGCGGCCGACACGTTCAGCGGAGCCTCATACACCTGCTGCTCACCATAGCGGTTGATGTAAGGGATGGTCATACCATCCAGTGGCGTGATACCACTAACCAGTTTAACCATGAGACCGTCAGGATAGCTGACGGACATCATCCAGCTATCGCAGTAGCCGTCGTTGTACATGGTCACGGCGTGTTGGGTGTAACCATCCAGTTTGGCGGGCTTGATCCTAATCGAATCGCCCATCGTGATGACGTTTGCACTGTTAATTGACGCGGTTGCTACAAGCAGCATAAGGGCTGCGAAAAACATCTTCTTCATAATTTTGAATTTTTACATTGATTATTAAAATGCGGATATCCACTTATAATTTCTCTATTAAGTCATAGTTACTCCTGACATGACGCCTAAAGTCGGCCTTGCCGTCTTCGGTCCAATGGTGGGCATACTCGGCGTTGCCCACGTCAACAAGCCCTACTATTGGGTAAGTTCCTTTCGCGTCGGTAGCGATGATGCGCACGTCGAAGCCGTCACGGGTCTGGTATTTTTTGTTAACATCAATCATGGCGGGCCTCCTTTCTCGGCTTATACACCTTCTTGGCAGGCGTGGTGATTGAACTCAACTTGTCGATTGTGGCTTGCTGGTCTTTGATACGACCAATCGCCCATTCCTTGTGCAGTACCTCATTGTCATACTTCGTCTGCAAATCGTTTACCTTGTCTTCAAGCAATGCACCATTAGCAATCAGCTTGTTCGTTTCTTTCTTCTCGGCCCTGCGCTCCATGTACTGGTACACGTTCAGGGCGATTGATACTACTGCAATTATGAGTAGTGTGATTAACATTATCGTTTCCATTATCCTTTATTATGTAGTGTTAAGTATTGCCCGCAATAGCGGGTAGTTTCATTTATCCTCGTCTTGAATGATGCGTTTATAGGCATCGGTTTTCTTGAACTCTTCGGCGGTCATCGTCTTGCCTTTACGTTCGGCATCCTCTCGGTCACGCATAGCCTTTTTGCATTCCTGTTCAAACTGGTCTTTGAGCCTTTTTCGGTACTCGCCGAAGACAAACTCACGCACCATCTCACTCAGGCGGTTGTAGTTTGCATCATTGTACAAACTGCCGAAGTAACTCGCCTTGCACTTGTGGAAAAACAGCATCCACTCGGTAACCGTCAGGTATCCCCACTCGGTGATGGCAAGGTCTACCCAGTCGTCGATCTGCGCCTCGGTCATGCGGCGGTCGCTGCGGTTGACGACGGTGGCGCAGTAATCAACGACAAGGGCCTTGAGCCATAGTTTGGCACTTGGCAGGCCATAGGTGTTCTTTACGGTGGCCAGCGATGGCGCGTTGCCGTTGACGCAACGGGCTGGATAGGTACAGTATCTTCGCATCTCGACTACATCAAACGTCTTGCAGAACGAACCGAAGTCTCCGTACCTATCAAGAGTTAATCTCCTGTTGGAATCTTGATAGGGCGTCAACTGCGATGCGCTGTTTCCATTGCTCGGGAGTTTCTGCATATCCAGGAGTTGACCTATTTGTTTTGTCTCGCTCATAATTGAATTTGATGAAGTCTTTTAATGCGAAAAAGAAATGCCTGCGCGACCAGTCTTGCTCGTCGGTGGCCCGCCACTGGGCGAGTAGCCGTTCAGTACACTCAAGGTAATCTTCTCGGCGAAGCCTCAGCGACACACACACGTTCTCGATGTGGGCGCTGTCGGTCAGGTAGTATTTGGCAAGGGCTTCTTGTTTCTTAGTTCCCTGAGCAACAGCTTGACCTTGCGGCGCAATTCCGCGTCCGCCACTTTGTCCCCCTGTATCAAGGGCGACAATGCCACCAGGGTCTTGATGAGTCCCTGGTGACACTTGTTGCTTATCTCTATCATCACCAGTCATAGTCTTTTCCTTGATTGTTGATTGGCTGTGCTGGTTGCTGGTATGGTGCTGTATAGCCTTGTTGGCGGTAGGGTGGCTGCTGAACCTGTACCTGTGGCTGCGGTTGCGGCTGACCGTCGGCGACACGCACGGCGGCAAACTTCAGCGAAGTGAAGTACTGCACCCCGTTACGTCCTTCCCATCTGCGGCCCGTCAAATAGAAGTCCACCTCCACTTCATGGCCTTCAAGCTGGGGGCGCATCGACATGATGTTGTTGATGTCGTCACCTGTGACGTCAAAGGCATGGTAGTTGGTGACCGTTCCACCGGATTTCGATGTGTAGTCCTGTGCGATGATCATTTGGCATTTCCAGAATTCGTTGCCGTTGCGCCCCACGTTCTGCTCGGGTGTCAACTCAAAGAACCTGCCTCTTATCGTGAACTTATTCATGTTCACCTCCTTTCTTGATCAGTTCGGGATTGTCTATGACATTACCTATAATCTCACAGGCCGGGAAGAAATGTGCAGCGCAGCCGCATCCGTTGTTGCCTTCACCCCAGAAGATGCCGTCCTTGAACACCACTTGATACGTCTTCTTATTTCGCTGATAACGGACGATGTCACCCTCGTAAACATCCGTGCCGTTTGCGTCCTGCAGTCCAGTGAATTGGCCAAGCGTATTAAACTCAACCGATGTCGTGACTTTGGCCAAGATATCGGGGTAGGCTTCATGAAAAGTCACTATCATTGCCACTTTACGCTCCTCGGTGTCAACCACAAGCGGGTTTCCATAGACCCACTCACCATCATGCAGGCGTTTGCCTCTAAACTTAATCGTTCTCATTGTCTTCTCCTTTCTTTAAGATGTTGATGAAGTCTTCCGCTTCGGCGATGCGCTCATGGATGGTGGCGATGGCTTCGTCGTTGCGCAGGATGGTGACAATATACATCGGTTCTGCCAGGAAAGGGCAGTACACGATGAAGTCGCATGCCGTGGCTCCCGTGCAGTCCATCTCGGCCATCACCTGCCAGTAGTAGTCGCTGTTGGCTTTCTTCAGGGATTCCGCATCCTTGATGAGATAGCGGTAACGCACTGCGGTGTCGGGGTTCGGGCACTTGATTTCAATCACCTTGTCGGTGGACTTCACACAACCGTCAGGGCTGGCGGCATACAAGGCGATGTCCAGATGCTCTACACTGCTCACCTCGGTGACTTCCACCTTGTTGAGTTCGGCATACAGGCGACGAGCTTCTTCTTCGTTGTCGTGGCCCCACTGAACAGCCTTGTTGAATATCCCGGTCTGCTCGACATACAGGGCGAACATCTCGTCATCTTCAACAACCTTCTCGCTGAGGCTGCGCTCGGCAAGAATCTTGAAGATGTAACTCTTGGCGGTGTCACCGAACACCTCGTCTTTCTTGCGGCCAGACACCATCAGTTTTCCGATGGCGCTGCCTGTCCAGTGTCCCAGCCTGGCACGGTGCCAGTCAAGGCTTCCCTGTAAGGGGGAAATACCTTCGTTGATGTCTATGATGGTGTTCATTGCTCTTCAGGGAATAAGGTTTCGTTTGCGGTGGAATCGGTTGCGTATTCGGCATCGTCTTGTTCGACTTGCTCGTCTTCCTCTTCGGCAACATCGGTGACGGCGGCTGCTGCAACCTCAGCCAGCGTCTTCTTGGCTTCCTCTCTCTCATTGTCTACATAGTGGTAGGTGCCGCTTCCGTCACGCTGCACGCTCTGGTCTGCTGCGACAGCCATCTGCATCTGCGTATCCTTGGGTACCCACTTGTTGATGAGTTGCTTGACACAGGTCTTCAGCGCCATAGCGTCGAAGTCCGTTGTCCATTTGCTGTTGTTGCGGGTGTATGCGTTGGTGCTGCGGTAGGTCTGCGAGTAGCGCTTGCCGTGCTTCTCCGCTTCTTCAACGGTCATGTACACCGTCTTCTCGAAGCCGTTGATCAGCTTGACGTAGGCGAAGTAGCCGATAACCTTGTCGCTCTTCTTCTCTCCTGTGATGTCGACATCGCCCGTGAGTTTGGAGAACGACTTCAGTTCGCCCTCATAAACGACATCGGCGTTCAGTGTGCGCACGACACCACTGCGCTGTGCCAGCGTCACAAGACCCTTCCATCCCATCTGGAACTGGGCCTCAGTGTTGCCAGCCTTGCCGTTCTTGTAAGGGATGACGTATGCCATGCCCAGGTTCTTGTCCAGCGGCAGGTTAAGCGCCGTGGCCGTTAAGGCTGCATACATCAGTGTCTGCGGCTCACAGGCCTGCAGGTTGCGGTCGTTGCTGACCAGTGCGGTGAGGTTGCTAACAAACTCGCCTTTCTTCTCACCCAACACGTCGGTCAGGTAACCTTGTGTGCGCGTGTCACGCAGCATCACATTGAATTCTTTTAATGTACTCATTGTTTTGATGATATATTTTAGTGCCCTCTTACACCTTCGGGCTTTGGTTCTTGGAATAAAACCCGCTGTGTCTCACGACAGGGCGGGTAGGTTACTATAGTATTGAGTTACCATGAAAGCATTGTTTTACCTTGCCGCCCATGCGGGAGTCGAACCCCCATGAGCGTGTAAATAGTATAAGTGTCCTTACTTGTCCCACTTGCTCTCAACATCGCTCGCATGGTCCGGGTGTCAGACTCGCCATGGTCACCGCAGATGTATCTGCTTGCCCAGGTATCCTTCGCGTTCCCCTATTTGGGTTCAGCGGCAGTCGCCTCCCTCGCGTGCGTCACTGCATTAGCGGGTTTATTATCGTGACCCTCGCACATCTGTCACGTCGGCTGACCGTCAGCCCATGATGGCGCGTTCTATCTCTTCTCGCCCGAAAAGGACTTTGGAGTTTGCGGCAGCGCCTTGCCTGTGGCCTTCAATGCGGCCTTGTTCGATGAGGTTACTGATGACGGTGCGGCCATATTCCTTCTCTGCCTGTCTGCGGCTCAGCATCGGCGTGTTTGCCGAACGGATGCCCCTGGCTACTGCCGATTCGATGAGATTCTTCAACTCGTCGGCGCTGAGAACGATATACTGGCCCCGTCTTTTCATTTCACCCTCGTCACATAGATGTCTTGTAACCCGCGAGGAGAGGTGACGATAAACTCATAGCCCTTAGCCTTGAGTTCAAACGCCCTCTTCTGAATCTGGTCGCGGGAAAAGACGGAACTACTGATCACCTGCTCGACACCGATTGGCATTGCCATCAATGTCGCGCTGATTGATTTTTTCGATATTATTTTTGCTCGTTCCATAACTTTGCTCTAAATTTGTCCCGAAACCGAATCGTGTAAACCGATTCAATTCTTGTTTCGGTGCAAAATTAGATGTTGCTTCTAATATGACCAAATATTTTTGAAAGAAAATTAGATTATTTTTCTAATTTAGATTTAGTCCAATTGTGACTACCTGATTATCAATGCATTAGCATTATATTAAATAACGCTTTAATAAATAATTATCTGAATTTCAAGCGTTTTGTGTTAGAATAATCATCTAATATAATTGCAATTATGAAAAAGGAAGAAAAAGAAAGATTGAGACAGTTCGTTTCTTTTAAGGGAACAACTATTCAAGGTCTGGAAAAGATGATAGGCAAGAGTAATGGCTATCTCAACAATGTGAAATCTTTGTCGTCTGCTGTGATTGGCGACATTGTAAGAGTGTATCCAGACCTCAATGCTGACTGGCTTATAACAGGAGAAGGTGAACCAGTCAAGGTAGATGTCGGTAATGATGTTCCTTCTCAATCGGAACAAGGTCCGACCGTCCCCTGCATCAACGCATTCGTGATTGGTGGCTCTCTGAGCGAACAAATCGACGGGGGTAATATCAATACCCTCGACCGGGTGATAACGCCCGTAGGAGGCGCGGAAATGGCTATAGAGGTAAGCGGCGACAGCATGGAGCCTGAGTATCCCAAAGGAGCAAGGCTTTTCTGCCGACGCATCGACGACCTTTCTTTCATCGAGTGGGGACAGGTCTATGTGCTTGACACGACTCAAGGCGCTATCGTCAAGGAGATACAACCAGGTGAGAATGAAGGCACATTCACATGCAAGTCCATCAACGCAAAGCGGTACAAGCCTTTCGATATTCCCGTTTCAAGCGTTCGCGGACTATGGCGCATCCTCGCAGTGCTGATCCTGAAATAAAATCATGAGAGGTATGGGAAGATTTATTGAACGCAACGACATTGTCACATTCTTGGCTATATTCGCGGCCATATTGGTATCTGTCGCCGTAGTCTCGCAATGCAACGGAGGAACATCCAGTAGAAATACGGCATTGAGCGACAGCCTTGAACTGGTCAAGTCAGAACTGCTCGACTTGAAGAATGTAGCCACCAAAGAGCAGGCCGACAGGCAGAGGCACTACGACGACAGCCTGCTTGCAGCACACCCCAAGATACAGGAAGAACTGGACGATTTTGTCATGGGGCTGGACAGCAGGGTCTACATCTGCACGGGTAACAGGTCAAAGCATTTCCACACCCTCGACGACTGCCCAAGCCTCAACCGATGCACAGGCGACATCGAAGAGGTCGAACTGCGCCAGGCTGTCGCCAAGAATCGCAAGCGGTGCAAGTTATGCGAATACGTTGAACGGAAGAAGGAAGAAGCAATCGAGCAATGGAGTACAGAACATGAAGAGTAAGCAACGACATACAGCCAACTCAGTTAAGGACATAACCACCTTTTCTCCCCATAATATATTTATCTCTATATATTATGTGAAGGTGGTGCTGCGTAAACATTGCCTTTTTTGGCGTTGTCCTCTCAAAAGAGGGCCGTCCGTAGCCTCGACCCGTATGGTAAGCCAGTCTCCATCTGGTTTTGTTTCGCCATTTCCAGGGGCCAATCAATCCCTTGAAGGGCCATATCATGGGTCGCCTGTTGAGAGGTGGACGCTCAGCGCAGGACATTCCCTGAAAAATGGTATATTACCAACAAGTCTCCCGTCCTTTTATATCACTGGTTCACGACCAGCAGAGTTGGACTGTATGAAACTCCTATGTCTCGCAGGTGTACAAAAAAAACAGCCTGCGTTTTGGGAATAGCGCAAAGCATCGCAGACTGAATTTTTATCTGCCTCATCGGCAGTGATGTTTTCCAAAATGTTTTGCTTTACGCCTCTCCCGAGAACAAAAGTACAACGGCTATAAGCCGCCCACCAAATCTCATTCACTTTCATTAACACGATAAAGTTTTCAAACTGTTTTCAAAATTATGGTAGAAATAACATAACTAACTGACTGACAATCACACCACTTGAGTTTCCCAAGCTGAGGGCCGCGGGTCCGAGTCCCGTTTACCGCTCAACCTTGAAACATAGCTAATTAGGTTGAAACTCAGTTGGTTATCAACCTAAATTTTTATCCATCCACTGCACAATAGTGCGCACTTTTCATCAAAAAGTGTTGTAAAGTGCACACAAATGTTTTCAAATTGTTTTCAAATAAATTTAATAATATTTAACTGAATATGGCTACGTTCAAAGCGATTATAGGCCGAAAAAGGGCAGACGATACATATAATGTACGCATCCGCGTGACCCATAAACGAAGGCTTGCATACATCCCAACGGACCTGTATGTCCACAAGGACTATGTACGCAACAGCAAGAAGTCCGGCATGGTTATCAATGACTACCGCGTCCTTGACAAGATTAAGATTATCATCAGGCGCTATATGCGCATCTGCGACGAGAACGATCTGGGTGGTATTGATGTCAAAGGTGTTGTTGCGCTCATCAATGCGAGGGATAGAAACGATGTTATGGAAACGGATTTCGTTGCTTACGTCAAACGAGAGGCTGAGAAGATGAAACTTGCCGGGCACGCTGGCACGGCGATAAACCGAATAACGGCCATAAATGCGTTCTGCCGTGCTTTCGGTTGTGATATGATACCTTTATCGTCTTTAACAAGAAAGCGCGTCAGAGATGCCTTTCTTTCAATACAGGGCAATCGTGCGCCGTCACTCTACAAGGCGCAACTGCAAGCCGCATACAACTCGCTGATGAAAGAGTACAACATCGATGCCGATGTGATACCGTTCAATCCGTTCACAGGCATAGATGTGAAACGGCACGAACCGCCGAAGAAACGCGCCCTTGACATGGACAAAATCATGTCAATATTTGAAATGAAAGATGAACCGCTTACTGAAGGCACTAAGGGTGCGAGGTATAACCTTGCTAAAGACGTGTTTATGCTCTCGTTCTTCCTCGTCGGGATGAACTCCGCAGACCTGTTTTCATGCAGCCAGTACAAGAACGGCAGGATAATATACGAAAGGCAGAAGACACGCAACAGGCGCAGCGACAAGGCTTTGATGAGTGTCAAGGTACCTGATGTCGCCATGTCACTTTTTGAGAAGTACCGTGACAAGAAAGGGGGCGGCCATGTGTTCAGGTTCTGGCGCATGTATTCCGACAAAGGCACATTCAACGCGGCTATAAACAAAGGGTTGGATGTTGTTGGTAAAAGGATAGGGGAGCCTGAACTGACGTTCTACGCCGCCAGACACTCATGGGCGACGATAGCGGTCAACGACTGCGGCATTGACAAATGGACGGTACATCTGGCCCTTAACCACGTCGACCCCGCCACGGCTGTCACGGACATCTATATTAAGAAGTCGTGGAAACCTGTTGACGAGGCCAACGAGAAAGTCATTGAAACATTGTTCCGTCAGATTGCAGAGCCTTAACGATGAGGCGCATGATGTAACCCTGCAGCCAGGCGGCATCCTCGGTACCAGAGGAGACATCGTAGTACTGCATGACGGCATCCTGCAGATGGTCTATCTCATGTGACAATGTATCCCACCACTGTTCCAGACTGGTCGTGTTACCTATGCACACAACGCTCATGCGCAGACTTTCCTTGCTGAAGGTGAATCCTTTGTTCGGTGTCTGCAACAGGCGTTGTGTGCGTTTTATTTCCTTGCGGCTTGCGCCTAATGCCTCAATCCATTCGCCTATCTCGTCAAGGTTGTCTTCCCCGATGTTGTAGGCGAAGATGAATGCCCACTTTCCCGCTATGTCAAGGTAATGCTTATACATGGCCTACATGTACCGCTCCCAGTGTATGGGCACACCCATGACGTCCATCTTCGCTCTCCAGCATGCCAGCACAGCCTCTGGCTTGCAGTCCGGATCATTGATGGTCTCGTTGATGTAGTTGACGATGTCCTTTTTCTCGGGCATGGTCTTGCGGTAGTCGGCAAGACACATATTGTACAGGTACCAGGCGTCATAGATGCTTTCCTCTTTGATTGACACGCCGTGGTTGTCAATGGTAATCTCTACCTCGTCAAGAGGGACAGAGGTGAACCTGACGAGCTTGCCGCTGGCATCCCGCACCCTCATCCGTGAGATTGCCCACTGCGCCAATGCCTTGCTGAAATGGCCTTGGTTGGCATCCATGTACTGTGCTTCACTTTCGCTGATGTAATACATATTTTTAGGAGTTTAATAGGGGACGGTGTGAGCCGCCCCCTATGGGTGAAACGTGTTTACATGTATCGTCCGTTGCGACCGCGTCGGTAGTTCATACCTTCTCCGCTTCGCATCATACGCTCGTCACGCATCCTTGCACCACGGCGGCTCATGCGGCCACGCTCACTCATCTGCACTTCCTCGCCTTCGGGGTCTGCATCCTCCAGCATCTCGCAGATGTCACAGATGTCCTCTTTCAGTTTGTACAGTTTGTCAATGACTTCCTGCTTCTCAAAATCGTCTTTGAACTCTAAGATGTATCCCATTGTGTTTCGTTTTTTTTATTTGTTATTGATTTGTTCCATGAACTTTGAAAGCATACTCTCTATGTTGTCAAGGCGTCCTCCCAGGCTGCTGATAGCCTCGTCACGTTCCTTTTCCTTGGCGTACTCTGGATTGACTGTCCGCGACATTTCCTCGCATGCGGCGACGGTCTTCTCGTTGAGGTCGCGTCGGTCAAGTTCACCTTGCGCCTTCATCCTCATCTTGTCGATCTCGCTCAACAAGGCCTCGCGGTTGTCGATAATGAGCATCTTGCCGTAGTCATGGACGCTCTCAGTGGTAAGCAGTTGCCCGAAGTCGCCTTCCTGGCCGTCCACCTTTGCACGGATGGCGATTTGGAACTGTTGGTTCATGCCAAGCATCAGGCCCGGTGTCTGGACGGGATTTGCGGGCATGGGCTTGCCGACACTGACTACTTGACCTATCTTCAAACTCGGTACTCCGCTGCTCTTGTCAATGACATAAAGAGCATCATTTTGCTTTAAGTTCTGAAACATTTCTACTTGTTATTATGTTGTTGGTGATAAACTTATGCAGTCACTGCTGTTGACATCAACTGCAATACTCCGTTGAAACGGTCGTTGAACACGGTGATGACACCAGTGCCTCCGATGAGGTCGGCAACAGTAACCTGCGTGCCGTTATACATCGTCAGGTTCCTTGTGGTGCCATTCAGCGTGAGGGTGACTGGCAGCGTCGTGGTGGCGTCTGCAGGAATTGCAGTGGCGAGGCGAATCGTGAGATAGCCTACCGGCTGAATCCTGCGGAAACCGAGTGCGAGATCAACACTCTCCGTTCCTACGGTAACATTGGTGACATTCAGGTAAGGGATGCCACCGGCGTTGGTGGTGATGTTAAAACAACTTCCCATAACCATTCCTCCTTGAAGTTGTCTTAGAATACGATGTTGCCACCAAATCCGTTACCATAGAAACCGTTGTAGCCACCCATGTAGGGAGTGGTGTTCACTGCCTGCACGTTGGGATAGGTCACTGGGATGGTGTTGGGCATCTTGCACTTGATGTCGTCAACCTCGTTGGCGAGTGCGGACAACTGGCCAATAACAGGTGCCACGGCCTGCTGGACTACGCCGGTGGTGAACTTCTGCGACTCCAACTCGGCAACCTTGGCGGTCAGAGCGGTAATCTCGCGGTCTTTGCGGTTCGACTCCATCGCGTCAATCTTGTTGTCGAGGGCAAGATAACCACGATTGAAGGTGTCGGTGAGGTTATAGGTCTGCTGGCACATGGCCAACTGGTCTGCTGCGGCTTTAGCGGCTACTTGCTGGCCTACACCATTGATGCCATTCTGCAAGGCATTGGTCTGGTTGCAAAGGGCGAGTTGGTTGTCGCAGCAGCACTTCTGGATGGTGCTTGCGAGGTTAGCGTCACCTGCCTGTACAGCGTTGATCATCTGCAAAGTTGACATACCCTGTGCGTTGGCAATCTGGTTGAGCGTGTTCTGTGCGCTCTGAATACCAGCATTAACGAGGTTGAAGTCCTGACCAAGCATTGTGGAAAGGGTCTGAATAGCGGTGCGGCTTGCTTCACCTTGGTTGGTTACCGCGTTCATGATCAACTCGCGACCGCTGTCATTGCTGAGTTGGTTGCTCAAAAAACCTGCGCCACCTGCGTTACCACCCCAACCGCCAAAGCCACCGTTGTTCCAACCGAAGATGGATGCGATGATAGCCAGGCCGAACAGGTCAACGATGCCGTTCATGCCGTTGCCGAAACCGAAACCGTTGCCGCCGATAGGAATTGAAAAGGGGATGTTGCTGTTATTCCCGTTTTCGGGGAATGAGAAAACTTTTGTGTCTGCCATTTGTAATTAGATTTAAGTGTTTGTGGATTGTGGTTGTGTGTGTCATAATGCGCATGTTTGACAATCCAAAATTACAACCGCTTATACCGGCAGACAAACTATTTCACCCGTTTAGCAATTCAAGTTTTAATAGACTTATTCATCCTCGTAATAATGCGAAATACAGTGCTTTCACTAACACTGTATTTCCTCGACAAGACTGCTCTTGCGTATTCTCTTTTATTGCCTTTGGATACTAACTCGTTGTACTCTTGGCACAAATCGATGTACTTATAGTCGTCCATCTTTATACCAAGTTCTGACATGCTCTTCATGAAATCCCGTAGCAAGAAGAGCATTTTGTATGCTTCCATTGATTCTAAAAACAAATTATATCGTAACTCAGCCCAACGCCGACAAACGGAGCGGCTGTCTTGCTGCTGAAGTCATAACCGTAACCGACCGTGAAGCCCAATCCCCACGGCTTGCGCTTCGTGTTCGTCTTTGTTACCGTTTCCGTGATAATCTCCTTCTCCCGATACACCTTGATGCTGTCAAGTGACGGCTCATAGCCGCTCACCCAAGCGTCGTAGTCCTTGCTCCCGTAGTGCTTGCTTGTGATAGGCACCTCTACGGCTATCATTTTGCTGGTGTCAGCATAATGATCCATGTTATTGGCCCCAATAAAATGGTCAACCCGTGACGATGTGTCACGAGGGAGCCAACGGTTTACATACTTAGTCCGCACGCTGTCCTTCGGGGCGGGTCGGTCATAGTAAGCAGTGTCCACCACTACCACCGTGTCGCGCTCAATCTTGATGTTGTCAACTGGCTTGCTGGTACACTTGACCAGACACAATCCGATAATGATGCCAATGATTGCTGGCACCACATAGGAAAGCACGTCTTGTTTCGTTATCTTCATAGTCTATCCATTATTGCGCAGAGGATGGCGCATATCAGCATCAGCACTGCGATGACCAATGTGATGCACCCGCTGCCCAATATCGCCCTCTGCTCGTTGTTGTTGTCCATAACAATTACATTCATGTAACTTTTATTACTCCACAGTCAAGGTGATTTTCTCACCATTGCTGTGCGCACGTTTCAGCACCATGTAGACGCGCTTGAACGTCGCCCACGAGTTGATGACCTTGCCCACCACCTTGTTCTCCCCGACGATGATGCAGCCGCTGCTGCTGTCCTGGTCGGTGCCGCTGTGGATCAAGATACCTGAGAAGCCTTTGACGTACTTGAGCCTCGGCACCTTGCCGCCGCAGAAGTCCTTGTACTGCGGTTTCTTCACGAACGTGCCGCTCACCGTCGTCATGTCAATCTCATACACCCCTGTCGGGATGGCCGTCTTGTGCTTAACCTTGAGGGCTGCGATGTTGGCCTCGGTCATGCTCTGGTCGAGTCCCCGGTCTTTGTCCTCGATGGTGTCGCACAACTTGACCCATTGGCCGTTCTGCTTATCGAGCATATACAGGTGCCCAATGGTGTAGTTCGCCTTCTTTGCTGTTCTTCTAAGCTTCAGTTTCATCTTCTTCGGTTATCGGTTCATCATCGCTCATGTCATCGTGGCCGTGGCGTGATCTACGACCATCCTCATAAGCCCTGAAGCGGCGGTCAATGTCACGCTTCACGCTGTCCTCTATGTGGTGCATCTTGCCAGTAGCATAAGCACCAACGCCCATCACGCTTCCTGAGAAGATAAGACACTGACCAAGGACATACAGCACCGAATCGTGTATCTCACCCACAGGTGCAGTGACGAAGCCCGCCGTGGTGAGTACCACGCCGAACACCAGCATGAACAATGCGCTGCCATAGGTTACATTCTCCTTTATTCCTGGGGTCATGTGTCAACACCTCCTTACCCTTTTGCGAAGTGCATCAAGATGATGAACACGGCCACAGCCACAGCACCGCCGATGGTGTATAGCAACTCAGGCCATTCCCATTTGCCGCTGTTGTTGTAGTCAAGCCACTCCTTGCAGCAGCCAATGAGGATGCCAGAAGTCAGTGCAGACCACAAGCCAGCGAACAGGTTAACACTCTCAAGATATACGGGCAATGCCACCACGATTGCGGCAGCCAGCCCTGCGATAAAATGTTTCTTTAAGTCTTTCATAATTACTCAAGCCCCCATCTTGGATTAAGCGGTTTAAGTTCTGTTTTCGTAATCCAGTCGGCTACCCAAGTGCCAAGCAGTTGTGCGCCTTTCGCCATCGGATGCACATTGTCACTCTGGTAGATTGTCTGCTTGCGCTCGTCTTCCGCAGTATTGACGTGCGTCATGGTCGCTCTTGGATAGGTTTGCCTCAACGAAAGGTATCTACCCCAATCAGCGAAAGGTATCTGCCATTTTTCGGCCACAGCACGCTGCACGCCGTTAACATCATCCTGCCAAGTGAAGTTGTCAACGCCAAGCGTGTGCTGACCAAGGATAACAACCTTTGCGGTTGGCTTGGCGTTATACAGCGCACGCAGCACATAGTTGTATGCCCCGTAGATACACCTGCGGTCGAATGCAGTCACCTCATGAATGGTGAATGATGTCTGCTCCAGCCCTTTATCAGTACCTATATAATTTCCAGCAGAGCCTTCGACCTCACCTGTCCACTTCATGTACGGATGGTTGTCATTAATTCCGTAAGTGCCGAAAATGAAAAGGTCGGCATCAAGATTACCAAGGATGGAGTTGTCATAACTGATGTTGTTATTACGGCTATCAGCGTCTGCTTGAGAGTATATTCCCTCATCGACATAATAGTCGATTGCTGCCGCCTTTTCCGCTTGTGTGCATGAGAAGGCGGATAACACATGAGCCTTATAATTAGAAGGTACACTCTCACCGTACCACGTCACATTACCACCGCCCTCGGCATAGTTGACAACACCAGATGTCACCTTAGTTGTGTCATCAGTGTCGGCATTGATTTTCTTGTACGATAGGCCAAGTGCTTCGGCCATGTATCTCGACCACGGCGTACTCGATGGTATTGCCTCGATACTTGTGCCGACGACAACAATCTTGTTGAATGTGTTGTGGGCATCGCCACCACCGCCGCCTAACTCCACACCATTCATGTAGAGTTTCCCATTCTTGTATGTTAATCCTGTGTTAGCCATTTTATTCAGTGTAGTTAGATATTCCTTGAATGATTGATGCGTAAGTGCCCCACTCGCTGTGTGCCTGATATGCACTTACCGAATTGTCAGGAACATAGATATGCGTCAGGCTGCTTGTACCTCCAGCGTTCTTGATTTCGGCCAACCAACCAGTGGTGTAAGGCTCTGCCTCCGTGCAGATAAGGGTTGTGATATTTTTTGTGCTCATGAACATGAGGTTGACGTTACTATCGCCAGTCTCGTCAATCTTGCCAACCTTTAATGTGGTAAGATGTCCACAGTTCCTGAACATATTAGATGCCTTATTCGCTGTAAATGTGAACTGCGATACGTCAATCTTTGTCGCTCCAACTCCATAGAACATATTTCCACAATCGGTTATGTTACCAGACAATCCGCTAATGTCGATAGAGGTAAGTCTTTGCGTGCTGACCATGAAAGCCTTGCCCATACTACCATTGACAACTCCGCTCAACTCTACTTCAGTGAGGTAAGTGCATTCCTCAAAAACACTATTGGCTTTAGCGTTTGTTCCAGCGAGAACGATACCTTTACATGAAGTGAGGTTAGTATCGCTTTGGAACGCTTTACTGAGAGAATTGATTTGGATGCCGCCACCATCGAAAGTCAAAATCTTCGTTTTGTCACCAAAAGACAATGACGGGAAAACATGGTCAGCGAATGACGTGATGCCAAGGTCGCTCGGTGTGAACTCATTAACAACGCCAGCGTTGATGGTCAATGCGTCAACACCAGTCTCGCCAAGGTTCATCGTTGTGGCTTCGCTGGCAGTCACCTTGAGTTTCGGCACTGCAACGGAGTAGGTTGCGCTGGTCATTGTGCTATCTCCGTATGAATCGTGTGCGATAGCCTTGATGGTTATTGCTGACGTTACGTTCACCGATGCCGTCAATGCGTTCACCGTGATAGCCGATCCGCTTGAAGTCGGGTCGCTGCCATCGGTGGTGTACTTGATGCTGTCGCCATTAGTAGCCGTGATTGTAACCGTGCCTCCCGTTGCGGGAAACTCGGTGTTGTTTGCAGGCGAGAGCGACGGAGCGGCAAGTGCAGCCATCGTGTAGGATTTGTCAATAGTGCTGCTCTGGTCGCCATCCTCGACATTGTAGGCATAGATGTGTACACCAGTTGCAGGCACGGGAATTGTAACTGACAATCCGCTTGCGGTGGTGTAGTTCGTTCCATCAGTGGAGTAGTGAAGTTCGCCACCCTGCGGAACGCTTACAACGATGCTGCCACCACGGCTGACAACATTGCCAGTGCCGATGGTAGTGCCTTGTGCTGCTGCGAATGACGGAACGGCTGGGCCACTCACGGTCAGCGAGCAAGTCACCTCGCTTGATGAGCCGTAGTTGTTCACGCACTTGGCGGTGATTACACAGGTCGCATTGACCTCAATGGTCACAGCCATGTCACGGACAATCCATGAGCCGTTATCAATCTTGTAGTAGAGCGCAGAACCAGCGGCAGGTGTGATGGTCAGTTGAGTGCCTTTACCTACGGTGCTACCCGAAGTTTCGCTGAACGTGGGAGCAGACGGCAAGGCAGTCGCTTCAACGCTTACACTTGCACCTGCCGCATCGACAAAGTTACCACTTCCCCTATGCCATATAGGTTTGCATATCGCATCGCCGTCAACGGTCTCGACCCACAACCACGGGAAAATGTAAGGAATTGCCTGTGCGTGTGCCCATGCCTCGGCATAGGTGCCACTGAGCATGGCCAACCTACGACCCATTTCGGCTGAAAGGGCATCAGCCTCGCCGCCTGTGGTAAGGTCGTTCACGATGGTGAACCGAGGCAAGCCTTGCGGGTCAAGGACTACGGTGTCGCCTTTTTCTCCTTTTTGTCCCTGTGCTCCAGCCTCAATTACCAAGTTCACGTTTCCGTTGTTCGGTGTCTGCGGTGTCTGGCCGTTGACGCTGATGCTGCGCACATATCTGCCGTCGCTTTGGGTATTGTCGTAATAACCACTCAAGGCAGTCACAAACGCATTGCCGTTCCAGCGGTACATCTTCCCGTCAGCAAGGCAGTAGAAAATGGTTTTGCTGCTTGGTGTTCCAAGGTCTACAGTATCCTGGTTACCACCTCGGTATAAGTAAAGTTTTCCTGTGTCAAAATACACGTCTCCGCTTGTGAGATCATCCAACATGGTGTCTGCGATGTTTCTCAACACCACCTTCGGCCATTGTGACTGAGAAAGCATGTTTGCTGCCACCAGCAAGTCAGCCTTTCCTGTGACATCGATGCTCCCACCAGATGTTCCTCCAACGGGAACCATCTGGTTTGTCGTTGAATCCCATCGGTAAAGCAGGTCGGTGTATGCGTTGCAGTAGATGACGCCGCTAACAGGGTCGCTAATGTTAACTGGTTGTCCTAATAAAGTGACGAACATGATTCGTGCGCTGGTGCCTTGCTCTGCGGGCAAGAAATAGGTAGAACCAGGAGACATCGGTCTTTGCGTACTGGTGCCGTCAAGCTCGCTACCCATTGACGCCAAAACGACAACAGGCATGTCAGCGTACTCAAGTTTACCGCTGTATGTGTTCTTTGCGGCGAACTTTCCTCCAGCCCAAGAGACGATGCGTTGAAGCACCGTTGTCAGTTGTGATAATGTGATATGTGCCATATGATATCGTTTTTTTTAAATCAATATTTCGTCACAAGCGTTGATGACAGCACTGGTGTCCGCATCTCCGCTGTCTTGTGAACCGCCACCAGCAGCGATTGCCTCAATAGCCTCTTGTATCGTACCTGCCTCTATCCCCGTTCCTGTGCTATTAAAAGCCACATTGTCTGCAGATGCACCTAACGGGTATGAAGTTCCGTCGATCTGGATAATTGATATTGCCATGTCTTTATGTCGTTTGTCTGTTGTTAATAATCAATGTGTTTCCTGATACGATGACCGTTGCGGCCTCGTCTTGGTTGGAGGTCGTGGAGATAACAAGCGTGTTGCCCACTACGGCCGCACTCGATATGTATACGTTTTGACCGATGGCACTGCCACCGCCAATGAGGGTCCATCCGCTGCCGTTCCAACGGTACAACTTGTTGGTAGCGGCATTACAGTAGATGAGGTCGGCAGACGGTGTGTAGTAGGTGACATCTCCATTGTTGTCCATATAGGCAATCATGTACCGCGTGCCGTCATATACACACTCGCCAGGGGCTTGTTCGTGCGTTGTGCCTTCTCCGTCATACTCTTCACCCATGCTTGCTAAGACGACACGGATGGTTCCGTCTGCGTTGATGCTGTTGCCTGACAGCAGGCCAACAAACTTGCGCCAGAACTCTTCACTCGTACCCAGGTATCCGTGGCCGACAAGGGCATCCCAAATAGTTACCTCAATGTACGGCAAGGAAAGGGCTACGCTGACATTGGGGTCGACATCATCACTGTGCCCGTCAACAATAAGTATGGGCAGGCAGGATGGCTTGCATATCTTGAAATCGTTGTCCGCGAAATCCGAATTAGGCGCAGTGACGAAAACCTCGACATGCAGCCTGCCTGGGTTGAAGAGCGGCCTGTCAATGAAGCAGGTAACACTCCCGTCTTCATTGATGCGCATGTGGTACAGGTTGGAGTTTGCACGTCCGCATTTGTATTTTCTTACCCCGTCGGTGAAAAACACGAACGTGAGATCGTCGGTTGTCGCATTGGGGTTATACTTGACGCCGCGGCTGAAGAGGTTCAGTGTCAACTGGATGTCACTGCGCCTGTTCCAGCGTGTCATAGGCTCTCGCGGCTTGGCGTCTAAATGTATATTGTTGTTCATATCCGTTATCTCGTTATTAGGCTATCTGTTATGCTGGCGAAAAGTCTGCCGCGGTCTCTATGCGTGTCTGCGTTGACGGACCATCAGCAATGGAAGCAGTGACGACGGTGACAAAGTACCTCACATCCATTGATGTCTGGTCAACGGATGCGGGATTGAAGGTGAATGTAACCGACGCACCTTGAGCGGACTTTGCCGCAGCACCTGTGACACTGGCAGACGATAAGCTGAAGCCCGTAGTGTCTCCAGTAAGCGACAGGCTGATAGTTGCGTCATCTGCTACATTTTCTGCTTTGACGATAATCGTAGTGGTCACGGTTGTGGAAGCATCCGTCTCCAGCGTATCGTCAGCGGGCAACAGTTCGAGAATTGGAGCAGAGTAGTTCTGCACAATGGTGCCCGACATCTTCAGGTTCACTACATCTCCTGTTACAGCATTGGAAAGGATAAGCGATTCGGTGTCGGCATCCCAGGTCAGAACGCAATCGCCGATGCAGATACCATCCCTGAAAGCCTTTCGCCCGGCAAAAGACTGCACATAGGTATTGACAAGACCGCCTACCATGTGGCTTGCATAAGGCAGGATGGCCGAATAGGCATAGCTGCCTTGTGCGAGGTTGATGCTGTGACCCGCACTATCATAAGTCAGTGACGCACCCTTGATGCCAGCCGCCACTTTTAACACGTTGTTCTCACTGACGATGGTGTCACCGTCAACAAGCACTGTACCACTTCCTTCGTATGCAGGAATTTCAATGGTGGTCGGTGTGCCGTTGTAGGTACCGATGCTCACTCCGTTTACGGTAAGTGTCAGCGTGCCGATGGATGTCGGCGTTACAGGCTGAATTTCCTCTTCAGGGATGTCTCCGTCAATGAGCATCACCATCATTGACTGGGTCACGCTGTAAGTCCTGATGCCGTCATCGTAGTCGTCATCATAGAAGTTGATGGTTATGCTTGCGGTGACTACACCCGTGCCGAGTGAGGATTCAACGGCCTGTGCGTTGACGTATACATGCAGTGAGCCGCCGACAACACTGGCGACAACACCTGTCGGTGCCGTTATACTGCTACCGTCGTAGTTGATGGTGATGCCGTTGTTGTTGCCTGCGCTCAACACGACGGTGAACGATGCCACACCCGACAGGCTGCCGAGGAAAACACCGTTCTCAGAAAGAGGCACGACAAGATTTAAGTCGGTATTGTAGTTCTGATATCTCATTGTTAGGGCATTTCTCTGAAATAGGCCAGTCTTGTCAACTGGTTGTCACATCGCTGTTCTTCGTTTTGATACTTGGCCAGTAAGTCAGGCGAGACAATCCTCAGCCACATGATCATCATCGTGGCCACCACCCTACGCTGCATGGTATTCTTGAGCAGCACTGGTGTCGCGCTGTTGTGGACGTTAAGCGTAAAGGTGTAGCTGTCGCTATTGCCGTTGTCACCGTCCGTGACATTCATGCCGAACTCAAGGTTGTCTTCGTCACCCTCACCGTTATCGCTATAGGCTGTGGTGTCGGTGATGTGGAGAATCACTTTGTCCAGGATGTTGTTGATGTCGTCGATGGCGTCTTGCCAGAACTCAAGCAACTTCGCCCTGTCATTGACGATAGCCCTCAAGGCGTCATAGTTGCCGCTCTTGTGGCCTTCATATTCAATGGCACGGCGCATGTCCACGGCGCAATCTTCATATGTCAACGTGATAGTCTGCATGGTTAATTATCGTTCTGGCTGACCATATACCCCACAGCAAGTTGCATGAGGCTCTGGGCGGCATTGTCTTTGTAGGCTTGTGCGGTAAGCGCCGCTGTCATGTTCACAAGGGCAGGGTAGAGCAGCTTGGGGAAATTGAGAACACCGTCACGCACACGGGGCTGGCCGATGTATCGGCCTTGCACAAGTGTTGCCTCAGCGTCACTGCTGCCCCACAACTCAAGGATAGGGCCGTCCGCGTCTTCGGTTTCAACGGCAAGCGGTCTGTACTCGTTTGGCCTGATGCCTTCAAACTCGCTCGTCACACTCTGGTAGATGTCGCTGGTGTCGAGTACGGCGACACGAAGCGGGGTCTTCCAGTCGCTCATCTTGACAACGGCAAGACGCAGATAGTCATCGGGCAGACGGACAACGGTCCTGACGGGAACTTGTGTTGCGCTGTCTTCGTCTTCATCTTCAATGGTGACGGGTTCGGGCAGGGCGATAGTGCCGTCGATCATCCGCAGCGGTGCCTCACGCAGGATACGCAAGGCGGCCTCCGTAATTTTATTACGGATGATGTCGTCAAGCTCCAGCGTGTCATCATCGGCTGCAAGTATGCTCTCAACCTGGTTCTGGTCAAGGGTAATCCTCACGTCTTTGACTATGTCGGCAACGGCGTAGTTCATCGTTTACTGAATGGGCAGGTCGGGGAAACTGATGCGCTTGCTCTCGGCAAAGGCGAGGATGCTTGCACGGCTGCGCAGGTCTTTGGCTTCAGGCCAGCGGGCCTTGAGGAAGGCCAGTGCGTCGGTGCATTTGGTAACACCGCTGACAATCTCCATGGCTTCCTCGTCTTTGTCGTTGGTGACGGGGATTTCACGGGTGTCAACCTTCTTTTCCTCACCCATGTCGGCGATATAGATGACTCCACGATTGAACAAGTCAAGACCCTCAATGAGGGCTTCCTCGTCATGGTTCCTTGCAATATATTGGTAGCCGTTGGTCACCTCTTGGAACTTGATGGGGTTGCGCCCGGCGCAGATACTGATGTCTCGTTTGGAAAAATATGTCTTCATCGTTCAGTTTCGTTAAATGATTAAGGGCGGTAGCGGCTATGTACTCCGCACCGCCCTCTGCTTGCTTAAACTCTTTCTCAGTGGTTATACACCGTCACTGTAGCTGCTGTCACCACCACCGGGCACGCTGCTTACCAGGTGCAGACGGGCGTGGTTCTTGGGCGACTTGAGAACAAGTGCCGAAATCTCACGCAGCACGCGGGCTTTGCTGTCACGCACACCCTGTGCGTCAAGGTCGAGGTTCTTACTGCCGAACTTCTCAAGAGTGAAGCGCTCCAGGTAGTCGGGGTCAAGGATGATGCCGTCGTTGGAGTGGTTGGCGATGTCGAAGGCCTCACCAAGGATGAACATCAGGTCACCGAAGTTGGTGGTCACCTCGGTAAACTCGAGGTCCCACTTCTTGATCTTGTTGATGTACTTGTACTCGCCGATGAACATCTTCTCAATGAAGGCGAGAAGGCCGCTTCCGCAAACGACAAGGCGCTTGTTGCTGCGTCCAGCGGCGGGGCCAGTGAACAGGGTGCGGGTAACGTCGACCATGTCGGCGATTTTACTTGCGGAGGTCAGGTAGATGTCCTTCTCGGGCCTATCCCAGATACCACCCGTGAACCATGCGTAACGGCGGGTCTCGGGATCAAGCAGCTTGCCGCGTACACCGAACAGGAAAGCCAACTCCATGGTCATCTTCATGTCGGCGATGGTGGCCTCTTCCTGGTCGTTCAGACCGATGTCGAAGCGCTTGGCGGTCAAGGCGTCGATGGTGCTCTGCTCCACCTGCGCCATGAACTTCTGGCAGTATTGCTGGTCGGTGCTGGGGAAGATGGAGTAGCCAGGAGCCTGGGAATCAAGTTCGGCACATGCCTTGGCGGCACGGATGAGCTTGGTGTCCTTGGCAATGCTGGGGACGGTGTTCATCGTGGAACTTACCTTCTTGCCGTTGATGGCCATAACGTCGATGGAGTAGTTGCCGTGGCGGTCAACAACCCAAAGCAGCAGGTCGCCCTTCTGAGTGGTGCCGTCGGTGTCGTAACCGGGAATACCCTGCACGATGATGACATCGCGGCGGTTGAAGATGGCGGGCTTGGTAGGACGGATAGTCACAACCTCGTTCTCGCTGGGCGTCTGTGCGGCAGTGTATGCCGTGCCAAGCGTGGTCTCAAAAGGCAGGTAGTCGATGGTGCCGTAGCGGAATTCCATGTTCTTGGGATTCTTGGAACGGGCTACTCGGCGGCTGATGGTGTCGATGGGGGTACGCACGGGGCGCACCTTGGTGAGTAATTTGTCATAAGCCGTCTCGTAGGTCTCGGGAGCAGCGTTCTGTCCTGTGGTGACGCTCTGCTCGGGGAAGGCCATAGTGCCGTCAATGGCACTGGCTTCAACACCTGCGGGATTGGTAACCTGAGCCTCGGGAACATGGGTAACTTCAACACCGTTATAACCAGGTTCGGTGGAACCGTCGCCGTAAGTGGTGGCGCCGTTGAGTTCGGTGTTGGCGGCGTCAACGACAGCGCCCTGGGCAGCGATGGTCACACCACCGCCAGTAACAACGGCCAGTACCATAAGGAACAACTGGCCCATCAGAAACAGAAAGTTTCGTTTGTCAAAATGCTTTTTCATTGTCTAAAAAATTGTGTTATACGTTTTTATGCTTCGTTGTCTCTCTCATACCACGGCCTGGTGTCGGGCAGGGTAGGACCAGCGTTGCCCTGTCGGGTGCCTGTCGGTGTGCCACCTTGACCGCGCATAGCGATGGGGTTGTTGCCTCCAGCAAGTCGGCGTCGCTCAATGGCGTTGCGCTCGTTGCGGCCTCGCATCTCGCCTTCGGTTGCGGCCACCTCAACATCTTCGTCATGTGCCACGGCATTGGCAAGCATCTCCCACGTCTTGCGGGACACCTTGTCAACAATGGCACCCTCTTGAATCTCGTTGAACAGGCTGACGATGGCCGCACGCTGCTGGTCGCTAAGACCGCGTTCTTTGACAACCTCAGCCAGCGCGTCGAGGCTCGGGCCTACATTCTCTTCTGCCTGGCGCATCAAATCTTTGCTGCGGTTGACGCGCTCGGCATACTCGTTCTGTCCTTCGATGACGGCCTTGGCGAGCTCTTCGTTCTCGGGGTCTTTCATCAGTTCGGTGATGTTCTCTCCGAATACGGTTGCCATGGCCTTCCAGGGGTTGTCACCGTTATACATCGCATAGATGACTTCGGCGATCGCTGGGTTCTCGTCAAGCATCTTGAGGATGCGCTCGTTGGACTCGTCGTTCTCCTTGTTCTTTGCGACGGCCTCGTCATAGGCGGCATAGTCGCCATTGATGGCTCCGTAATATGCCTCTTCGTCGTTGGGGTCGATGTCCGCATGACGTTTGGAGAAGCCCTCTTGCCAGCGCTGCTTGGCGCTCAACTGGGGTTCTTCTGCTGGCTGCATCTCATTGACAGCCATAGGTTCTTTGATATCTGTATTTTCTTTCGCCATACTAATCTGGATTATAATTTGTGCGAAATTAAATTCATGAGGATGTTAAATAATTCTAAGTTTCCACTTTTTGTCAATTTTATCGTATTTATCGAGGCTTTGAGAGATTTTATTATTATCTTTGCACAAATTCAGGTTTATGGGTAGGAAAAGAGAGGAAATAGAATACAAACACCAGAGAGACATCGAACTTCTTAAGGCTTTTTATGCCTGTCTTGGGCCGGGGATGACCACTAAAGAGGCTATACGGCTGGCAGTAATGAAGCCTTGTTCAAGGTTTTGGGTCACCCCTGAGACGGCGGCAAAGGAAATCTCGTCGCTGCGCAGAGGCCATTGGTACCAGATGCAGAAGCCGAAAAGGATGCGCATGCAACGTGCCTACGACATCATGGTGCGCTGCAACGGAGACTACTCCATCGCCAACGTGACCGATGTGGTGTATTCCGAAGCCCCGCAGTTCTACCTGTCGGCACATACGGCCGAGAAATATATCTATCGCACACTCAGAAACCGAAAGAAAGAAAAAGAAAATGGCACGCTTCGTTGAAAAATACATACGCCTCGCATTGGTTTACTCGTTGGCGTTCATCTTCCTTGTGGAGCAGTGCGCTGGGCGAATGTACACAGGGAACAGGATACTTGACGTGTTCTGCCATGCCAATATATGGCACTTACTGCTGTGTTGCTTCGCATTGTGGTATATCTTGCGCGGTTGGCCCTGGCCGTCATGGAAGATGCTCTTGATAGGCATTGTGTATGCGGTGGTGGGTGCAGTGTTGTCACCTTGGCCCGTCGAGGGAACAAGCGGCATCATCTGCGCCATCACGGCGACACAGCTTGTCTATGCGCCCACAAAGCGGAATATCATTATGGTTGCCGCATCAATGGTTCTTTGCACCATTATCAACCCCTTGTCGGTGGTGGTGCATATGGTGCCTTTTACACTTGGATTGTTGACGGCATTTATTGTCAAGCGTTATGGCAGAACTGAAGTACGACGAATGGCTTAACCGTATCCTTGTCGCCGATGACAGGAGAAAGACAAAACTCGATGTGTTCTTCGATCCCATCAGCGGGCAAGGCTCGATAGGCGAACGCAAGGAAATCAAGACAAAGGAATTCCATTGGTGGGTTCCTTTGGAGATGTTCAACAATCCGTTCGTCAAGGAAATCAAACGTCTGCGTGGGGTGAAGAACTACTGCGACAAGTACGGCCTTGATGGACAGGAGCAGATGGTCATGGAGAAACTGATTTGGCTGCGGGCTAAGACGGACTTCCCGTTCTTCGCTGCCAAGTTTGTACTTATCAAAGCCAAGAAAGGTGGCAAGAATATCCCGTTTGTGCTGAACTACCCGCAACGCATCCTTGTCTATGAGTTTGAGAAGATGCGACTTGCAGGTGCGCCCATCAAGGTGATAGTCCTCAAGGCACGTCAATGGGGCGGCTCTACGGCAACGCAGATTTATATGTCGTGGATTCAGTTGCTGCACAAGCCCGGCTGGTATTCGGCAATCGTTGCACACCAGTCATCGGCAGCGCTGAAAATCAAGGCGATGTATGACAAGATGATACGCGAGTTCCCGCCATCACTGCTCAACCTCAAGAGCCGTGCGCCGCTGCGCCTGTCACCCTATAGCGGTTCAAGGACCGATTACACCATCAGCCAGGAGAAGCGGCAGGTGCGTGACACGGTGATTTCCATCGGTTCGATGCAGTCGCCCGACAGCGTCCGTGCGGGTGACGTTTCCATGGTGCATTATTCTGAGGTGGGTCTATACCGAACCACCGAGGGAAAGACACCCGAAGACCTGATACAGGCCATCTCGTCATCTATCCCAGACGAGGCTTATGCCATGAATGTGATGGAGTCAACAGCAAAGGGCGAACACAACCTGTTCCACCATGAATGGATAGACAGTGTCAAGGGTATCAGCGGTCGTGTCCCGGTGTTTGTTCCGTGGTATATCATCGAGATGTACCGCAAGCCGTTCGACAGCGAGAAGCAGCGGGAATCGTTCGCCCGTAGGCTGTGGAACAACCGCAACAACACCCAAGCCAAGAGCACACGCAGCGAGCCTGGGGCTTATTTGTGGTCGCTGTGGGCTAAGGAAGACGGGCCTACACTTGAGGCATTGCACTGGTATGTGACCAAGCGGCGCGAGTACCGCAGCCACGAGGCAATGGCCAGCGAGTTCCCTTCCGATGACATTGAGGCTTTTGCACATAGCGGACAGGCAATCTTTGACCGCTACAATGTGGACAAACTGAAAGACGGTTGCAGTATACCCAAGGCTATCGGCGAGGTGGTCGGTGATGCCATGACGGGACCGACTGCCCTGCACAACGTGAAATTTACAGAAGACTCTCAAGGCTTCCTGCGTATATGGGAGATGCCCGACAAAGTCATCAAGACGTCGCACCGCTATGTGGTGTCCGTTGATGTCGGCGGTGCCAGCGACAAGAGCGACTTCTCCGATATCGTGGTCATTGACCGATGGTGGCGCAGCGAGGGCGAGAGCGACCAGATTGTCGCCGAGTGGCACGGCCATTGCCCGCATGAGCAGCTTGCATGGAAGATGCTGCAGATTGCCCACTTCTACAACGATGCGTTGCTGGTGCCCGAGGCCAACACGTTCTCCAACGACTACAACCGAACCGAGGGTGACCATGCCCAGTTCATCCTTGACCTTATCGGCGGCATATACCGAAACATGTACACACGACAGGCATCGCCCGAGAAAATCAGGCAGGGCAAAGCGCGTGAATGGGGCTTCTTCACGTCACGTTCAAGCAAGGAAATGATTATTGACCACCTCAAGATGCTCATCAACACGGGTGCATATATCGAAAGGGAAGAGGCGGCACTTGAGGAATACAAGGTCTACCAGAGAGATGACAAGGGCGCACCTAATGCTGCGCCCGGTTATCATGATGACAGGGTGATGGCACGCGCCATCGGCCTGTGGGTGTCATCTACTATGCCCATCCCCCGTGAGGTGCGTGACATCAAAGACACACGCTTTACCTATACCGACCCCACGGTGCGTAACGAGAGCCAGTTCTAAGTCGGCTTGCCGCCGTTGATCATCTGGTCAACAAACTCTTCGGCGCTGTCACGCACGCGGTCAACACTTTCCGAAGACACGCTCTGCTTCTTGCCGACGGCAAACTCCAGCAGTTTCAGATAAGCGTCTACTCGCTTCTCAGGCTTGACCACTTTCATGTCCTCAGCAAACTGTTTCCAGTCTATCATGTTGACGATGGCCTCTTCAAAGTTGGCCTTCGTCGCTGCCGAGGACTTGTTGGTGTCAGACAGCATCGTTATCGTTCCTCTCTTATCTGCCATACCTTAGAACTTGATGAAGTTGTCCCAGCCCGTGTTGGTCTTGCCGATGTTGGTACGCACCTGGATGGTGACACGCAGGCGGTTCAGCGCCCTTTGCGACTGGATTTCGCTTTGTGCGTTGTCGCGGCCAGTGAGGGTTTCCCATTCACAGCGGGCCTGATAAGCCATGTAGGTTCTTGCGCTGACGGTGATTCTGCGGCCAAGGGCAGGATAGACATTGGCGGGGAAGTGCAGCGTCATCACATAGTCCTGCCACAGCCAACTCTCGGCAGGGATTACACATCCCATCTCGTCAACACCTTCGCCGCTTGACAGGTTCTGGCCGCAGTTCGGGCAGTAGTCCCCGTCTTCGGTGGGCACCGGCCCTTGGCAGTCCTTGCAGTCGCAGCCGCAGTCATCGGGATGTGCCTTGCACCAGGCGCAGTCACATTTGCAGGCGTGGCTGATGAGGTATGCACTGACGGTGTCAAGCACATCCACCCATGCCTGGTCGATGCGCTGCTTGATGAGTTCGGCATGCCCCCTGTCGGCGAGGCCTTGGATGAAGTGGCGCGTCTTGGCCTGGTCGTCAGGCAGGTTCTCGCCAACGGTGTAGGCCCAGCGTGCCAACTCGTGCATGAGTTCACGCACCGAAATGATTACTTTGATTTCTTTCTCGTTTGCCATATGACTTATCTTTTAAGTTGTTCAATAGGGGTGATGTCTCCTCCGGCATTCATGACACCTTGCGGGGCGCGGTAGTTGTCGATGCGCTGCTGGGCCTCGTCCGAACCAAGCACATCATAGTTGCGCAGGATACGCTCGGCATTGTGCATCGCCACGGTGTCCGTGTCGGCATCCATCTCTTGCTGCAGGTCTGCGTCCATAGGCTGTGCCGGCATGCCCTGCTGCATGGCCTGCTCGTTCTCTTTGAGGTATTTGAGCAACCTCTGCTTGTAGGGGAAGTTGCCGAGTTCAACGAATTGCCTTGCGTTGATGGCCTGTG